>Ga0111539_10000197_pt1 | contig 70992 bp, 61 predicted proteins | sample RhiMethybrSRZTD1_FD_79667 | JGI IMG/M metagenome (GOLD analysis project Ga0111539, IMG submission 79667) | Populus rhizosphere microbial communities from Tennessee, USA - Rhizosphere MetaG P. TD hybrid SRZTD1 (version 2) (version 2) | ecosystem: Host-associated > Plants > Roots > Rhizosphere >...
GCGCGACTCGCGCAGGCGCGCGCCGACGTCGGAGCGGCAGATCCGCTCGAGCGCCCACACTCATCTGGTGAGTCTGAGGACGATGCGACGGCGCATCTGGTGATGAGCACCGGCATCCCCGAAGACACTGAGCCGATGCCGACAGCGTCGGAGAACAAGCTGCTCCTGTCCATCACACTCTCGAAGGAGGCCGCCGCCGAGCAGGCCCGTCTCGCGGTCCAACGTTCGCGGGCAGCCGCTGGCGGCGATGACGAGGCAGCCGCGGATCCTCGGGGAACAGTTCTCGTTGTCACTCGGCGGCCAGTGATGCGCGCACTCCTTGGCCGCAGAGCCCTCGTTCTAATGCAGACCGTCTGCGAGGACGCCTGCGGGCGAGAGGTCGCGACGCATGTCACTCCGCTGCTAGTTCGCTTGGATTGGGACGCCGCGTCTGGCCTCAGCCGGACTTTTGGGAACCTGGTCAACACGCTCGAGGCGCTAGCGCTGAAGGACCTCGATCCAGGACTCCGCGAGTGGGAATCCGAGACGTTGCGCCTTCACCGCCACTTTTGGACAACTCGTCTGATACGGGAACGAGCCAACGCCGAGTTTCTGCTCGCCCGCGGTGGCAGGCTTTTCCAGCCCGGACTCTTCGATCGCCGAGCCGATCGGAGCCGCGGGGCTGCAAGTCTTGTCGAGGACGAACTGCGTGAGGAGCTGGCACGCCGGATCAAGATGGTCGAGCTTGCCGCGAAGGCCGCCATCCGCCCGTCTCGGGCTGTTCTGGCGATGGTGCGCCGCCGGTCGTAACGATGCTTCCAGGTATCACCGGCCACCTCTTTTCAGAAAGCTTTCTCGAGCAGCATCTCGCGGACAATCCGTCAGTCATTTCGCCGCTGGAACGCCGCGAGCTGCTGATGTGGAGAACCACCTGCGCCTCGCTAGGGCCCGCCTCCGCAATCCGCACTCTCGTCGAGGTAGGCGCGGCTCCTCTTGTGCGCGCCCTAGGCTTTGCCGGTCTGGAACGGATCGAGATCACGGCTGACTCGTCGGCGGCCACCATTACCGGTCCAACGCCACCACTCACGCTCATCGTCGTCAGATGGGGTGAACGACTCGATCCTCTCTGGCGATTGGCCTTCCAGGAGTCGCACCAGCGCACCGCGTCATGGTGTCTGCTTTTCAACGGCACACACGTGCGGCTCATCGAGACCCAGCGTGGCTACTCGCGAAGGTATGTGGAATTCGACCTCGACACCACGCTGGATCACGACCGGACGCTCGCAGTGCTATGGACACTGATCGGCGCGCGCGCGCTGGATTCTACGACTGTTCGCAGCCGGCAGTCGCTGACACTGCTCGCAGAATCAGAACGATATGCGGCTGGAGTGAGCCGCTCTCTGAAGGATGGCGTGCTGAGCGCCTCCGGCAGCGTGCTCAATGCGCTAATCAAGCGTCGGTCGGTAGATGTGCGACCTGCGGCGTTCGAGCAGGCGCTCACAATCGTGTACCGAGTGCTCTTTCTATTGTTCGCGGAAGCTCGTGGCCTGGCGCCGCTTTGGCACCCCGTCTATCGGGAAAGCTACAGCATGGCCGCGATGCGCGACGCGGCTGAGCACGAGCGATCGTCAGCGGGGCTTTGGGACGCGCTTCGCGCCACCAGCCACATGGCTCATACGGGCTGTCGCGCGGGCAGCCTGCGGGTCACGGCGTTCAACGGCCGGCTCTTCGCGCCCGCCCGGACGCCGCTCGCCGAGCGCCGCGATCTCGACGATGAAGCGGCACGGTCCGCGGTGCTGGCGTTGTCCACCCGGGCGGCGGCGGATCGTGCGGGCCGTGAGCGCATTGCCTATCGGGATCTCGGGGTCGAACAGCTCGGTTCAGTGTACGAGACGCTTCTCGATTTCGAGCCGCACGTCCATGCAGGCAAGCAGCCTCGCTCCGCGAGCCGCGTCGTGCTGCGGCCGGGGTCGGAGCTTCGAAAGTCGACCGGCACCTTCTACACGCCGCAGTCCATCGCCCAGTACTTGACCCGGCGCACCCTGGCGCCGCTCGTTGAAGATCGCTCGCCTGATCAAATCCTGAGTCTGAAGATTCTCGACCCCGCGATGGGCAGCGGAGCGTTTCTGGTCAAGGCGTGCGCGTACTTGACGGACGCGTACGAAGCGGCCCTCGTGCGCGCAGGGGAGTGTCACGCGAGCGATCTTGGGCCGAGCGAGCGCGGGGCGATCCGCCGGACCATCGCGGAGCGCTGTCTCTACGGAGTCGATCTCAACCCGATGGCCGTTCAACTGGCGCGACTTTCACTTTGGCTCGCGACGCTGGCCGCCGACAAGCCGCTCAGCTTCCTCGATCATCACCTTCAGGTTGGCGACAGCCTCATCGGCGCGTGGATTTCTTCCCTACGGCGAGCGCCGATCGAGCGTCGGCGCAAGCCGCCGGCCGCGGCTTTCTCGCTGTTCGAGGAATCGGCTGTCAAGGATGCGCTGCTGGAGGCGTTGCCGGTCCGCTTCACTATCGCCGCCTCCCCGGACGATTCGGCCGAACAGGTTCGCCAGAAGGAACGGGCGCTCGCAGCGCTCACTCACAGCAGTACCACACTCTCGAAGTGGAAGCGGGTCGCTGACCTGTGGTGTGCCCGGTGGTTCTCAGCACAGCAGACCGCGTCGACGTTTCGCGAGCTCTCAGACGTGATCCTCACGGGCCGGTGTGCGCTGCCCGAACCCGTCACCTCGAGATTTCTCGAGGAAGCCGAGCACATCGCAGCCTCTCGGCGCTTCTTTCATTGGGAGCTCGAGTTCCCGGAAGTGTTTTTCGATGCCACGGGAACGCGGCTGCCGGCGCCGGGGTTCGACGCCATCATCGGCAACCCACCGTGGGACATGATTCGCGCCGACACGGGATCGGCTGAGGCGCGAAAGCGAAATCGACGTGACACCAGCGGAACGCTCCGTTTCACGCGCGACGCTGGCGTGTATGCCCGTCAGGCGGTCGGGCACGCGAACCGCTACCAGCTGTTCGTCGAGCGCGCCATTGACCTGACGCGGCCGGGAGGACGCATCGGGCTCGTGGTGCCCTCAGGGCTCGCGATGGATCAGGGAAGCGCCCCGCTCCGGCGTCTTCTTTTCAGGCAATGCGATATCGACTCGCTCGTCAGCTTCGACAACCGCCTGCGCGTGTTTCCGATCCATCGCAGCGTCCGCTTTCTGCTCATGACTGGCACTCGCGGCGCCCCGACTGCCGACATTGGGTGCCGTTTCGGAGAACAGGACCCTGTCGTGCTCGAGACGGCAGCCGAGGGTCCGCGCGAGCACACAGGATGGTTTCAGGTGCATCTCTCGCTGGAGACCTTGAAACGACTGTCAGGAGATGACCTGACCGTCCCGAACGTTGGTGCACCGATCGACCTGGCGATCGCCGAGCGGGCGGCCTCGCTGTTTCCACCGCTCGGTGACGATCGCGGGTGGGGCGTCCGATTTGGACGGGAGTTGAATGCGACTGAGGATCGTGAACGACTCCGCGCCGCAGGTCCAGAACGGCTTCCTGTCATTGGAGGAAAGACACTCGAACCCTTTCGCCTCAATTTGGACCAGGCACACGCCGGCATCTCTGCGGCCGACGCTCAGTTGCTCTTGGGCAGTCGCCACCAGCACGCCCGCTTGGCCTACCGTGATGTCGCCAGCGCCACGAATCGGCTCACACTCATCGCGGCGATTCTCCCGCCCGGCTGCGTTTCAACGCACACCGTGTTCTGTTCGCGGACCCCTCTGGCCTCCCGAGAACGGCATTTCCTCTGCGGCGTGTTCAACAGCCTGATCGTCAACTACCTCGTGCGACTGCGGGTTGCGACTCACGTCACGACGACGATCGTGGAGCGGCTTCCGATCCCCCTAAGAGGCTGCGCGCCTGGAGCATTCGAGGAAATCGCCGCTCTTGCGCGCCTGTTGGGTCGAAACCAGCAAGCGATGCGAGTGGAGGCGACGGCGCGCCTCAATGGGTTGGTGGGGCGCCTGTATCAACTGACCGTCGAGGAATTCGAGCACGTGCTCGCGACGTTCCCGCTCGTGCCGCGTGAGGACCGCGACGCGGCGTTGGCGGCATTTCGGCGATGAATCGAATCCTCACGTAATCGGAAACCGCCGCGTTTGCGCGAGATAGCGCTCCGCTTTCTCGAGCGCGCGCTGCTCGGCTTCGGCCTTCGTCGCCCCGTCTGCACGAGCGAAGCGCGCTCCAGGATCCACGTTCGAGATCGTGCAGTGATACACGTCTCCCAGTTTGTAGGTTTCAATCGAAATCGGCCATCCGGCCAGTGCCTGCTCCCGGCGTGAGTACTCTTCTGGTTTCATGGGTCAAGAGTTTCTTCTCTGCGTGCTCGGCGAGTTCTGCGGTCATCGTCTCTAAGGCTTCTCGACCGCCGCGCCGACCAGGTTGCCCCATTCGGTCCACGATCCGTCATAGTTCTTCACGTTGTTGAAACCAAGCAGGTATTTCAACGCGAACCACGTATGGCTCGAGCGCTCACCGATCCGGCAATACGCGATCACCGGTTGGTCGCCCGTGATTCCCGCGGCACCGTACAGCGCCTTCAGATCCGCGACGCTCTTGAACGTCCCATCGTCGTTGCACGCCTTCGCCCACGGAATGCTTTTCGCTCCGGGAATGTGGCCGCCGCGCTGGCAGGTTTCTGGGAGTCCCGGAGGAGCCAGAATTTCCCCGGTGAACTCCTGAGGGCTGCGCACGTCCACGAGCGCAGCGGTCTTCCCCGCCACCGCCTTCTGCACTTCAGGCAGAAACGCTCGCAGAGACAGATCGGGACTCTTCGCCTTGTAGGTCTTCGTTGGGAACGACGGCTTGTCTGTGCTCAGCTCGCGCCCCTCAGCCAGCCATTTCTTCCGTCCCCCATCCATGATGCGCACGTCGGCGTGGCCGTAGACTTTCAGCTGCCAGAACGCCCAGGCGGCAAACCAATTGTTGTTGTCGCCGTATAGAACGATCGTGGTGCTGTTATCGATCCCGGCCTGCCCGAGTAACTGTTCCAGCTTCGCGGCCGGGACGATGTCGCGCACGAGCGTGTCGCAGAGCTCGGTCGTCCAGTTCCATCCGATGGCACCATTCACGTGCCCCTGATCGTAGGCAGTCGTGTCGACATCCACCTCGACCACACGAATCGCTGCGTCGCCGACGAGCTGCGCAACCCAGTCGGTCGTCACCAGCACATTGGGCATTGTGTCTGCCATGCCTGCTTCTCCTTCGCGTCAAAAACCATCATCTTGGCACGGGACGCCGCCGTCTGGTCAATGGTATAAAAGTGAGCTTCGCTCATTCAGCGGGCCCAGGGGGATGGCATGGACTATTACGGCGGCAAAGAAATGGCGACGGCGTTTCGCACCGTCAGGAACAACACGGTCACGATGGCCGGGGAAATCCCCGAGAACCAGTACGAGTTCAAGGCGTCACCCGATACGCGCAGCATCGGCAGCACGCTCGTGCACATTGCGCTCGGCCCGGGCTTCCAGCTCCACATTCACCGGAACCGGATCGATGACTTGGCGAAGGTCAATTTTCCTGAATTGGCCCGGGCGTTCGCGATTGAGGAATCGAAGCCGCGGAGCAAGGCCGAGATCATCACGTTCCTCAGAGCCGAGGGTGACACGTTCGCGTCGTTCCTGGAGAGTGTGTCCGAGGCCTTTCTCGCCGAGCAGGTCGCCATGCCTGCGGGCGCGTCGCCGGCAACCAAGAGCCGGTTCGAGATGCTGCTGTCTCCCAAGGAGCATGAGATGCATCATCGCGCCCAACTCATGACCATGCAGCGGATGATTGGACTGGTGCCTCACCTCACGCGTCAGATGCAGGCGCGCATGGCCCAGGCACAGGCCGCGCAGGCAGCCGCACCCCGTTGAACGCGTCGCGATGAGCAAGCCGGTCCGGTTCAGCCCCAAAGCGCTGGCGTTTCTGCGAGCGCTCAAGCGAAACAACGATCGCGAGTGGTTCAGGGCGCACAAGGAGCAGTACGAGCTGCTGCTGCGCTCCCCCATGATTGAGCTCATCGAGGCGCTGGCGCTGGACTTTCGAACCGTTGCTCCGCATCTTGTCGCAACGCCGAAGACCTCGCTGTATCGGATCTATCGAGACACGCGGTTTTCTGAGAACAAAGCTCCACTCAAGACGCACATTGCGGCCGTATTCCCCTGCAAGGGTCTCGAGAAGCATCGGGGCGCCGGGCTCTATCTCGAAGTGACGCCCGAGTGGGTGTGGGTTGGCGGCGGCATGTATGCGCCAGACACCTCGCAACTTCAGGCTGTGCGGGAACACATCGCGGCCCGCCCGCGGCAGCTCCAAGCTATCGTCGAATCGCCCGAGTTCCGCCGCGTGGTCGGCGCGCTCTCCGGCGAGCGCCTGCAGCGAGTCCCGCGCGGGTTCCCTAGAGATCATGAAGCCGCCGAGTACCTCAAGTTCCGCCAGTTCCTTGCCGGGCGCGAATTCGCAGCGAGCTTCGCCACCAGCCCTCGGTTCTACTCCGGCGTCCTGAACGTCTTCCGTCAGGTCTCGCCGCTGACGCGCTTCCTGAACGAGCCCCTGCTGTAGACTCGATCCATGACTCCCCCTGCCGCCTTCAACGGCCGTCGTCGAGTGCCTCCGCCTCTGAATGAACCCGTGCGTGCGTATGCTCCCGGCTCAGCCGAGCGCACAGCTCTGAAGGCCCGGTTGGCCGAAATGGCCAGGGAGAAGGTAGACATCCCGCTCGTGATTGGCGGCCGGGATGTTCGGACCGGAGTCACCGCGACGACGGTCATGCCGCACGATCATCATCACGTCCTCGCCGACTATCACAAGGCGACGCCTGAGTTGGTGCTCCAAGCGGTGGAAGCTGCGCAGACAGCGCATCGAGAATGGTCGCGATGGCCCTTCGAGGATCGGGCATCGGTCCTTCTGAAGGCGGCCGAACTGCTGACCACGACGTGGCGAGACACCATCAATGCCGCCACGATGCTCGGCCAGTCGAAGACGGTGTTCCAGGCCGAAATCGATGCCGCCTGCGAGAGCATCGACTTCTGGCGCTTCAACGTCCACTACGCCCAGCAACTTCTTGACGAACAGCCGACCAGCGATCGTGGGATATGGAACCAGGTTGAATATCGCGCGCTCGAGGGGTTCGTCTACGCGGTCACACCCTTCAACTTCACATCGATTGCGGCCAACCTGCCAACCGCCCCCGCGCTCTTGGGGAACACGGTCGTCTGGAAACCGGCATCGAGCGCGATGTTTTCCGCGCACCATCTGATGCAGTTGTTCGAGGAGGCCGGCCTGCCACCGGGTGTTATCAACTTCGTTGCCGGGGATCCCGCCGTCATCTCGAACGTCCTGCTCTCACATCGCGATCTTGCTGGCGTCCACTTCACGGGCAGCACCAGCGTGTTTCAGGAGATGTGGCAGACCATTGGAACGCGGATCGCGGACTACCGCTCGTACCCCCGCGTTGTCGGCGAGACGGGCGGCAAGGACTTCATCCTCGCCCATCCGTCCGCGGATCCAGCCGCGCTCGCAGTGGCTGTGGTTCGCGGCGGCTACGAATTCCAAGGGCAGAAGTGCTCGGCCGTGAGCCGCATTTATGTCCCGCGCTCGCTGTGGAACGACGTCCGCGATCGCATTGTCGGGATGATCGACGAGATCGCCATGGGCGACGTGCGGGACTTCCGGAACTTTATGGGTGCCGTCATCGACAAACGCGCGTTCGACAAGATTTCCGGTTACATCGAGAGCGCGCGTGGGGGCGCGAAGATCATCGCCGGAGGAACGGCCGACGCATCCAAGGGCTACTTCATCAAGCCGACACTCATCGAGACCACCGATCCGGCCTATCGGACGCTCTGCGAGGAGATCTTCGGTCCGGTCGTCACTGCGTATGTCTACGACGACGCAAAGTGGGCCGAGACGCTGTCGCTCGTGGATGCGACCTCGCCGTACGCCTTGACCGGGGCGGTGTTCGCACAGGATCGACAGGCTGTTGTCGAGGCGGCTGCGGCGCTGCGCTACGCGGCCGGCAACTTCTACATTAATGACAAGCCGACCGGAGCCGTCGTGGGCCAGCAGCCATTCGGGGGCGCCCGCGCCTCGGGCACCAACGATAAAGCCGGCTCCAAGTTGAACTTAGTGCGGTGGGCCAGCGCGCGAACGATCAAGGAAAACTTCAATCCCCCGCACGACTACCGTTATCCGTTCATGGGACAGGAGTGAGCCATTTCCTCTTGAGACGCGTCTAAGGAGTCAGCAAAGGAGCGATATGTCGCGAGCGGTCGGCTGCCTCCTGGTCCTCTTGCTCCTCCCCATCCTGGCCTCGCAGGCTCAGGCGCAAATCGTGACTCTGCCCGATGGCAGTCAGATCGACGTCCAGACCACCGTCGTGAACGGCGTCCAGGGTGGAATTGCGGGCGGCATCGTTGGCGCCCTCGTCAGCCCGCAGGTGGCCGTGCCGCCAACGGGCCAACGGCCGGTAGCGCGCGACACGCGGCCGACGACCGGCAATTCACGCATCCGCGGCAGGGTTCTGATTGCCGACACCATGCAGCCGGCACGGCGCGCGACCGTGAGGCTTTCCTCTCCAGAGATGCGCGAGATGCGCATGACGACGACGGATCTCGACGGCCGATACGACGTCGCCAACCTGCCCGCCGGCCGCTACTCCATTACGGCGACGAAGAACGGCTTCATCAGCCTCTCGTACGGTCAAACGCGGCCAACCACTCCGGCGCAAACAGTGACGCTCGTGGACAAGCAGAATGCTGACGGCGTAGATCTGATCGTCCTGAGAGGCGGCGCCATCGCCGGGCGCGTGCTCGACGATTTCGGCGACCCTGTTTCCGGAGTCACGGTCATGGCCTTGCGCCAGCAGTTCCAGCAGGGGCAACCGCGACTCATGCCATTTGGGATGCGGTCCACGACCAATGACATCGGCGAGTATCGGATGTTCGCGTTGCCGGCCGGCTCGTACTATCTCGCCGCGACGGTCTCGACAAATGTGAACCCCAGTCAGGAAGCGTCTGAGGAACGCAACGGCTTCGCGCCGGTCTTCTACCCGGGGACAACCGATGCCTCGTCGGCCGTGAAAGTCAGCGTCGGCTTCGGCCAAACCGTGCCCGAAATCAACTTCTCGCTCACCGGAACGAGATTGGCGCAAGTCACAGGCGTTGCCCTGGACTCGCAAGGCCGACCGATGACGGCAGGAAACGTGACGGCTCAACCCAGAGGGCGGGTGCAGGGGCTGCCCGCACACTCGGGTCAACTGAAGCCCGATGGGACATTTGCCATCTCGAACATGCCGCCGGGTGATTATTTGCTGCGAGCCAACATGCGCCCGACGCCGGTTCCACCATCCGCTCCCGGCGCGCCGCGGCCACCCGCGCCCCGGCCCGAGGTGGCAACAGCCGTCGTCACCGTCAGCGGCAGCGATGTCAGCGGCGTCCGGCTGGCTCCGGCCATGCCCGCAACCGTCACCGGCCGCGTGGTGTTCGACAATCCGTCTGCAGCCGTGTCGCTGCAAGCGGCCACGATTAGGGTGATGCCGCAGCTGCTGAATCCCAACGACTCAGAGGCCATCGGGAATCCTTTACAGAGCCCTCCTTCGCCGCTGAAGGACGACTTCACCTTCGAGCTTCAGATCGCGCCGGGCGTCGTCATGTTGCGTCCGAACATTCCGGGCGGGCCACCGGCAGTGTCGACAGGCCCTGTAGGAGCGCCTACCCAACCGATGTGGCTGCTCAAGTCGCTGCGGGTGAATGGCTCCGATGTGACGAACACCGGTCTCGAGCTTCGCCCAGGCGAGCACGTGAGTGGCGTCGAGATCACGATGACGAATCGGCCCCCGGAAGTGTCCGGCATCGTCACAGCCTCCGGAAACACGCCAGCATCGGGATTCAGTGTGATCATCTTTGCGCAGGATCGGGATCTCTGGTCGATGCCAGGACCAGGGTTGTCCGCCATGATGCGCACGGATCAAACGGGGCATTTCTCGACCCGCAATCTTCGTCCTGGCCGCTACTACATCCTGGCCGTCTACGAGCTCGAGCAAGGCTCTTCCGGAGATCCGGAGTTCCTGCAGGCGGCGATGTCCCGCGCAACGGCGTTCTCCCTGTCGGAAGGTGAGACAAAGACCCTCGAACTGCGAGGTGAGGCCCGGTGACTCGTCAGAAACAGACTGTCAACGTGAACCCGATCGCGCTCGCACTGCAGCGCGGCGTGTTTGCCCTGGTGGTGTCGGCGTTGGCGGCGTCCTCGATGAGGGCGCAGCAAGTTCAGACGACCGTCACGCTCCCCGACGGCGGTCACATGACCGTCAGCGGGGCGTCCATCGACGGCGTGGCGCAAGAAATGTCGGTTTTGCGGGAAAAACTCGAAGTAACCCAGCGAGAACTGGCCGCCACTCCCGCAAACCGCCTGAAGACCGGCACCTCGCGTCTCAGCGGTCGCGTGATCACCAACACCGGCCAGCCCGCGCGTCAGGCGACCGTGAGCGTCACCGCGCCAGAGCTCGGTGGCAACAAGAGAACCGTCACCGACCAGGACGGCCGGTACGAGATCGGGGATCTTCCCGCGGGGCGGTACGTCGTCAGCGGCAGCAAGCCGAACTACATCGGTCTCAACTACGGGCAGTCCCGCCCTACTGAATTGACCAGGCCTGTTGACCTGGGCAACAACCAGCACCTCGATCGCGTCGACCTGACGCTCGCACGCGGCGGCGTGATCGCCGGCCGCGTCCTGGACGAGTACGGCGAGCCGGTCTCGGACGCGCAGGTCACACCGCTTCAGAAGCGGATGTCGCAGGGCCAACTGCGGCTGCTGTCGTCAGGGCGCAGCGCCACAACCAACGACATCGGCGAGTTTCGTCTCTTTGGCCTGCCGCCAGGACAGTACTATGTCTCGACAACACCTCGACAGGCATTGGCCGCCCCGCTCGAGACCACTGATGGCCGCTACGGGTACGGGCAAACCTACTATCCGGGCACGCCCGTGGCGGCGAACGCGCAGGCAATCGGCCTCGGTTTGAGCGAAACCGTCGGTGGAATCGATCTGTCGTTGACGACGACTCGTCTAGCGGTCATTTCGGGCACCACGATGGACGGCCAAGGAATGCCGTTGACGCGCGGCAATGTGTCGGCCACGGACCGCGGCGGCGCCACCAGCAACGCAGCGGGCGCCACCATCCGGCCGGATGGAACGTTCACGATGCCGGCGCTCCCACCAGGTGAATACATCCTGCGCGCGACAGTTCAGCCACAGGTCCAGTATTCGAGCTTCTCCGCACCGAACGCCCCAGCCATTCAGTGGAGCGCCACCGCGTCGGTGAACGCGCGACCCGCCATGCCCCCTGAGATCCTGATGGCTGCCGTGAGCGTCAACGGCAGCGATGTCAACGGAGTGCTGCTCACTCCGCAGAAGCAGGTGACGATCTCAGGGCGCGTGCTGTTCGATCGAACGACGGGGCCACCGCTGCGATCCGACATGGTGAACATCCGCATGTCGCCAAGCAGTCCGGAGGCCGCGCTGGCGATGTCCGGCGCTGGCAACGCGCTCGTCATGGGAGACTTCAGCTTTCAGTACACCGTACCGGCTGCTGAACTGGCGCTGCGGGTGTCCGTTCAACATCCTGATTGGGTCGTCAAGGCGGTTCGCGTTGGCGGGCTCGACATCACCGACACGGGCATCGATCTGCGTGGCGCGCGGGACATCAGCGGGGTGGAAATCCAGTTGACGAACCGTCCGCAGGAGATCTCGGGACTTGTCACGGACACCGGCGGCCTACCTCAAAGCGGGGCCGTCCTTGTGTTCCCGCAGGAACGCGAACACTGGATCTTCGACTCTCGACTGATCACGACGGCTCGCACCGAACGGGACGGCCGATACAAAGTGCGGACGCTGCCGCCGGGTCGTTACCTGGCCGTCGTACTCGACCCGTCACAAGTGCCGGGAGCCATGCAGGATCCGGATGCCCTGGAGAGCCTCCGCGCCCGCGCCACGCCGTTTTCGCTGGCAGAGGGTGAATCGAAGACGCTGGATTTGCGACCGACCAACGGCCGATAACTCCGACTGCCTGCGGGATCTGAAGCTCGGCGGAGCAGTGCTGCCCCTGATGAGCCATTCGCGGGATGGTGTTTCACCTCCTCGACCCCACCGTCTAAAGCAGACCAGCCCAAAGTTGCTGTTCGGTTAAACCCTGCCGAGCGATTGATGTCTAATGGAGGACAGGTGAAACGCCATGAGAGCTAGAACGGCAGCCCTTCTCACGATTGCAATCCTGGCAGCCTTCAGTACGCCCCAAGCCGCTGGGCCCATTCCGGTTACGGCGGCGGCCCCGACGGACCAGAAGGCCATCGTTCACCTGCTCAACCGGATTGGGTACGGCCCCAGGCCGGGCGACGTCGAACGAGTCCGCGAGCTGGGTCTGCAGAAATATATCGACCAGCAGCTTCACCCCGAGCGCATCGCCGACGCCGCCATGGACACCAGGCTCTCTGGGTTCGTGACTATCAACCTGAGCTCGCGCGAGATTTCAGAGCAATACGAACAGCCTCAGCTCGAGCTGCGGCAAGCGCGAAAACAGCAAGCGGCTGCCGCGCCGCCCAACGGCCAGCCAGCCCAGACGCCGAATCCAGACATGACTCCGGAGATGCGCCGAGCCGCACGCGGCGGCGTGCCTCCGCAGCAGCAGGCCCAAGCGGTCCTGATTGAGCTGCAGGAACAGAAACTCTTGCGGGCCATTTATAGCGAGCGCCAGCTGCAGGAAGTCCTCACCGATTTCTGGTTCAACCACTTCAACGTCGACGCGCGCAAGGGCCGCGATCGCTTCCTTCTCACGGAGTACGAACGCGAGGCGATTCGTCCGAATGTGCTCGGCAAGTTTCGCGATCTGCTCGGAGCGACCGCCAAGAGCCCGGCGATGCTCTTCTATCTCGACAACTTCCAGAGCGTTGACCCGAATGCCGGCGCGGCGCGCGGCGGCAGAGGCCTGCGACCCGGCGTCACCGCCGGACGCGGGCGCGTGCGCGGCGGCTTGAACATGCCGATGCCGACGCCGCCGCCACAGCAGCAGGCGAGGGCTCCTCGCGGTCTGAACGAGAACTATGGCCGGGAATTGATGGAGCTCCACACGCTCGGTGTGGACGGTGGCTACACACAGAAGGACGTGACGGAAGTGGCGCGCGCCTTCACCGGCTGGACGATCGATAACCCGCGACAGGGCGGCGGCTTCCAGTTCAATGCGCGGATGCACGACGAGCGTGAGAAGGTCGTGCTCGGACATCGCATCAAGGCTGGCGGCATCAACGACGGCGAGGAGGTCCTCACGATCCTCGCGACCCATCCGTCCACGGCGCGCTTCATCTCGACCAAGCTCGCGCGCCGGTTTGTCAGCGATACACCGCCAGATTCGCTGATCGATCGGCTCTCCGCAAAGTTCAAGGACACGAAAGGCGACCTCCGCGAAGTGATGCGCACGCTCCTCACGTCGCCGGAGTTCCAGTCACCGGATGCGTATCGCGCCAAAGTCAAGACGCCGCTCGAGTTCATCGTGAGCGCCGTGCGGGCGACGGGCGCCGAGGTCGTCAACGCCCGTCAGCTCGTCAGCGGGATGCAGCAGCTCGGGATGCCCCTCTATCAGTGCCAGCCGCCGACCGGGTACAAGGACACCGCCGACGCGTGGACCAACACGGGCGCGCTGGTCAACCGGATGAACTTTGCAACAACCCTGTCGACCAACCGGCAACTGGGAATGAGCCCGGCTCAGCTCCAGGCACTCGGGAACCGCGACACGCTGCTCGACACCATTGTCAGCGGCGACGTTTCCGAGACGACGCGCGCGACGGTCGCGAAGGCATCCACCGTCCCTCAAATGGTCGCGCTCACGTTGGGCTCGCCGGAGTTCCAGAGGCGCTGATCTTGAGAGGGCAGAGTGCAGAGTGATTGCAGAGTGCAGATTGCAGAGTGCGGATTGAGGTTGCCATGACATCCCGTCGAATATTTCTGAAGAATGGCGCGTTTGCTCTGGTCAGTTTGGGCTTTGCTCCCTCGTTCCTCGCGCGCACTGCGTTCGCCGCGGGCACCGGCCGGGCGAAACGGCTGATCGCGATTTTCCAGCGCGGTGCAGTCGACGGGCTCAACATGGTCGTGCCCCACGGGGAGGCCGACTACTACCGCGCCCGCCCGAGTATCGCAATCCCGCGGCCAAGAACCGCAGACGGAGCGCTCGACCTCGACGGCTTCTTTGGTTTCAACCCGCGCGTCGGTTCGCTCAAGCCACTCTGGGATTCTCGCGATCTCGCGATCGTCAATGCGTGCGGCTCGCCCGACTCGACGAGGTCACATTTCGACGCGCAGGACTACATGGAATCGGGCACGCCCGGAGTGAAGAGCACGCAGGATGGCTGGCTGAACCGCTATCTGCAAGCTCGCAAGGAGGAAACGGAGAGCTCCTTCCGCGCCGTCGCACTCTCGCAGCAGCTGCCGCGCATGCTGCAAGGCCTCGCTCCCGCTCTTGCCATGAATCAGATCGCGCAGTTCGGCATCCGCGGCGGCCAGAGCGATGTGATGAGCACGTCCTTCGAGGCGCAGTACGCGGCTGCCGCCGATCAGGTTCTGAATGGCGTCGGACGCGAAGCCTTCAGCGCGATGAAGACACTCAAGGTGGCAGATCCGTCGAAGTACCAACCGGACAACGGCGCGCAGTACCCCACCAGTCCATTTGGACAGGCGCTGCGCCAGATCGCCCAGTTGACGAAGAGCGATGTCGGCCTCGAGGTCGCGTTCGCCGACATCGGCGGATGGGACACACACGTCAACCAGGGTGCCGCGCAGGGTCAACTGGCGACCCGGCTCGATGACTTTTCCCGAAGCATTTCGGCGCTCGTGGCCGACTTGGGTGATCGCATGGCCGACACCGTCGTCCTCACGATGTCGGAATTCGGACGCGCGGTCAACGAGAACGGCAACCGCGGCACCGATCACGGCCACGGCAACGCGATGCTCGTCATCGGCGGCGGCGTGCGCGGCGGGAAAGTCTACGGCAAGTGGCCAGGTCTCTCGGTCGACCGTCGCTATGAGGGCCGCGACCTCGCGGTCACGACCGACTTCCGCGACGTGTTCGGCGAGGTCGTGGTCCGACATCTTGGCCTGACGAATCCTCAGTCTGTCTTCCCTGGCTACTCGGTCCAGCCATCGAAGTTCCCGGGGTTGTTCGCGTAGTCCTGAGTGGGCCCGAGCTTGAGCTCGGGCGATTGACGACTCACAAGATCACCACGATCCCTTCAAGGATCTTGGTGGTCTTCGTGTCTTCGTGAATGAACAAGCGTGATACAGTACGCCCACAATGGCCGAGAAGGAAAAGCGCGAGATTGGCGACGCGCTTGGAATGGTTGAAACGCGCGGTCTCGTTGGCATGATCGAGGCCGCCGATGCCATGGTGAAGACCGCCAACGTCGTGTTCGTGGGCTGGCAGAAAGTCGACGCCGGGCTGGTCACCGCGATTGTCCGCGGCGATGTCGGGTCAGTCAAAGCCGCGACCGACGCCGGGGCTGCTGCGGCACGCCGGGTCGGTGAGCTGGTCGGCGTCCACGTCATCCCGAGGCCGGCCGACGATCTCGAGAAAATCTTCCCCATCCGCTGAAATCTGCGCTCTGAACTCTGCCTTCTGCAATTTCAGCGCTTCTTTCGTTTTCTCACTTTCCCTCCCAGCTCCTTCAACAGCCCCTCGTCGCCCACAACGAGCAGCGGCTGCGCCGTTGATTTGAGGAGGTTGTAGAACTCGCCGCGCGACGTACGGGCGTAGATCTCGCGTCCGTCGGTGAGCAGCTGCACCGGTCCGCCTCCACCAGTCGCCTCGAAGAGGCGCGTGGCAAACCGCTCCTTCAACGCGTTCAGAATTGTGTGGAGCTGGTAGACCGAGAATCCTCGGTTCCGGAGATCCGCCAGCACCAGAAGCTCGAAGAGCTCAATAGGGGTGTAGCGCCGCTCAGTGTGTCCGCCGGCCGCGGTCGGGTGGGACGGAATCGCTGGAGAAAGCAGACCGCCGGCATCCCACAACTGTAGCTGCCGCGCGCTCAGCCCGGTGAGCGCAGCGACTTCGCGAGAGCTGTAGGTCCGCTTCAGACGCATTTAGGTGGGAACCCAATGATCCAATGATCCAATAACCAGATGACCCAATGTCATGGGACCCCGGCCGCTCGATCGGCCATGGCCGCGCCGTCGAAATCTTTTTGCGTGAGTCCCCCTTCACTGTGCGTCGAGTAGGTCAGAGTCACGCGTTTGTAACTGATCAGGATGTCGGGATGATGGTCCGCCGACTCGGCGCCTGGCACGAGCCGATCGATGAACTTCACCGCCTCTGGGAAACCGGCGAAGGTGAACTGCTTCTTGATGGCGACCGCCCCATCCAGTGTCCAACCTTTCAGGTCCTTGAGGTGCTGTTCGATCTCAGCGCTCGATAGTTTCATATGAGATCTCCTGGTCTACGAGGGTTTGCGGGCACGAATCTCATCGAGGCGAATGCGCGCTGCCTCGAGCAATTCGAGAGCCTCGCTCCGCAATTCGGGGGCACTCGCACCACTGTCCGGGCTGGTGAACGCGGCGTCAGCGACAGTCCGATGATACGCGCGCTCAGCCGCCTGAAGTACCCCGAGCGCCGTTTCATGTTCGCCTTGCCATTCCAGCCAGCGCGCGAGCCGTCCGACCACATCCGCCTCAGATTCGCCGACACATTCCAGCCCAAACCGATCCCCTGTCTCAATGCGTTCCGCGTGCGCCACCCATTGGCCGCTCCGGCCCGTCGCATGGATCCGGAACGACATCACAGCTCCCCGAACCGCTGCGGTCTGGTCAGAGCGAGCATTGGGTCACTTCGGTGCTGAAGCATCACATCTGCCACCAATTGAGCTGTCAGAGGCGCGAGCAGAATGCCATTGCGAAAATGTCCCGTGGCGTACATCAGGTTGGGATAGACGCTCGACGAGCCAATCACGGGCAGCCCATCCGCACTCGCGGGTCGGAGTCCGACCTTCGCTGCAATCAGAGCCGCCGTCCATGCGCGAGGAACGAGTTCGCACGCGGCCTCGATGAGATCGCGCACGCCGGCAACGGTCGTCCGCTCGTCGAACCCGGCCTCCTCGACCGTCGCACCGACCAGAAGCGTGCCGTCGTCCCACGGGACCAGATAGCAGCGCTCGGCCCACGTCACACGTCGAAGTCGAGGTCCGCTCCAGGCAAGGTGTAGGAGCTGTCCGCGAACCGGCCGAATCGGCGCCGGGTCGGCCACGCCGTCGATCGCGAGCTGCCCTGACCAGCTTCCGGCGGCGACGACAACTCCTCCGGCCTGCAGAGTTCCTCGATCAGTGTGGATGGCCAAAGCTCCTCCCGCCGGCGAGACCCGGGTCACGCGGCTGCGCTCCAGTAGCTCGACGCCATGACGCTTGGCAGCGCCGGCCAGCGCTGCGATCAAGTCGCCGGCAGCGACGAACCCGTGGGACGGGATGTGAAGCCCGCCCACAGCCCCTGTTCCTATCTGCGGCTCCTCCCGCCGAAGCGCATGAGCATCCAAGAGCTCGGCGACAACCCCCCGATTTGCCAGGTCGGCGGCCGCCCCTTCGAGGCACCGCATTTGATCGTCTTTCAACGCCACATCGAGTGTTCCGGTCCGACGATAGGTCACAGACAGACCGCTGTCGGCCTCCACGCCCGCGACAAATTCGTCGTACATCTCGAGGCTGCGAGCTGCGAGGGCCGACAGCGGCGCGTTCTCGCGCGCCTCGATGTACGGCGCCAGCACGCCTGCCGCGGCCTGGGTCGCGCCCATTCCGGGAAGCCGATCGTCGACGACTCGCACCGATGCGCCTCGCCGGGCCAGCTCGTACGCCACCGCGCAGCCAACAATTCCGGCGCCGATGACGACGATGTCACTCGTCGAATCCACCAAGAGATCTTATCGCCAGCACACAACCAGTGGCGACGTTAACCGTTTGGGATTGGATCAACTAAAATTGTTCAATTCCACTCATGAAGAAATTGCTCGTTGCCAATCGTTCGGAGATTGCGATCCGCTGCTTCCGGGCGGCAACCGAATCCGGTCTGCGGACCGTGGCCGTCTACAGCTACGAGGATCGCTTCTCACTCCACCGTTTCAAAGCGGACGAAGCCTTCCTGATCGGCCCACCCGAGGGCGGAGAGCCGGTCCGTTCGTACCTCAATATTGACGGCATCATCGCGGTCGCCAAGAAGCAAGGGGTGGACGCCATTCACCCCGGCTACGGCTTCCTCGCCGAGAACGTGGAGTTCGCGCGTGCCTGCGAAGCCGCGGGCATCCTGTTCGTCGGCCCCACGCCGGAACAGATCGAGACGTTCGGCGACAAGACGGCCGCCAAGCGGCTGGCGCAGAAGGCCGATGTGCCGACCATCCCGGGAACGGACCAGCCAGTGTCCAGCCTCGACGAGGCTGCGGCGCAGGCCGATCGAATCGGCTATCCGCTCATGATCAAAGCCAGCTTCGGCGGTGGCGGCCGAGGCATGCGAGTCGTGACAGACCGCAAGGAATTTGCCCATAAGCTTGACGAGGCGCAGCGCGAAGCTGGAGCCGCGTTCGGGCGACCGGAAGTGTTCCTGGAGCGCTATATTCCGCGCGCCAAGCACATCGAGGTGCAGATTCTTGGCGACGCGCACGGCGCGCTCGTCCACCTCTGGGAGCGGGACTGCTCGGTTCAACGCCGGCATCAGAAGGTTGTCGAGGTCGCACCGAGCATCACCATCTCCGAGGACCTGCGTCAACGGATTTGCGGTGCCGCTGTCCGCCTCTGCGGACTGGTCGGCTACCGCAGCGCCGGCACCGTCGAGTTCCTCCTCGACGTCGAACGCAACGAGTTTTACTTCATCGAGGTCAATCCGCGGATTCAAGTGGAACATACCGTCACCGAAATGGTGACCGGCATCGACCTGGTCCGCAGCCAGATCCTCGTGGCCGCAGGCCACCATCTGCACGAGGCTCCGCTCAACGTTCCCCGACAGGAAGCGATCGAACGACGGGGCGTCGCGATGCAGTGCCGGATTACCACCGAGGATCCCGACCGTCATTTCATTCCCGACTACGGGCGTATCACAACCTACCGATCGGCTGGAGGTTTTGCCGTTCGTCTGGACGGCGGCAACGGCTTCGGCGGCGCCGTGATCACACCCTACTTCGACTCACTCCTCGTCAAGGTGACGACGTGGGGCGCCACACTCGAGGAAGCGGCACAGCGATCTGACCGTGCGCTTCGCGAATTCCGGATCCGCGGCGTCAAGACCAACATCGCGTTTCTCCTGAACCTCATCGGTCACCCTAGGTTCACATCTGGCCAGGCGACGACCACGTTCATCGACGACACCCCGGAGTTGTTTGTCTTTCGTGCTGCTCGCGACCGCGCGACCAAGGCCCTGTCGTATGTCGGCAATGTCATCGTGAATGGCCGACCCGACGTCAAGGGATCGTTCGATCCGCGCCGCAAGCTGAAGGCCCCAATGGCTCCGGCCCTGTCCACACTCGAGCCGCCGCCGGCCGGCACACGACAGAAGCTGCAGGAAATGGGGCCCGAGCGCTTCGCCGAATGGATTCGCGGCGAGCGCCGCCTGCTGATGACCGACACGACGCTTCGCGACGCGCATCAGTCGCTGCTGGCGACACGAGTCCGCACTTACGACATGCTGGCGATCGCGGAGCTTGTCGCTCGAAGGATGCCGGGCCTGTTCAGTCTCGAAATGTGGGGCGGCGCAACGTTCGACACATCGATGCGGTTCCTGCAGGAAGACCCCTGGGAACGGCTCACGGAGCTGCGTTCGAGGATCCCCAACATCCTGTTCCAGATGCTCCTGCGGGCGAGCAATGCGGTCGGCTATACCACCTATCCCGACAACGTCGTCCGCGCCTTCATCAAACGGAGTGCCGAGGCCGGGATCGATGTGTTCCGCGTGTTCGACTCTCTCAACTCGACGGCGAATATGCAGCTCGCCATTGAAGGAGTTCGTCAGGATACCAAGGCCGTGTGCGAGGCGGCCATCTGCTACACCGGCGACATCCTCGACCCCACGCGCACGAAATACTCGCTCGCGTACTACGTCCGGCTTGCCAAAGAGCTGGCGAGGATGGGCACACATGTTCTCGGTATCAAGGACATGGCTGGACTCTGTAAGCCGCCGGCCGCCTATGCCCTGGTGAAGGCCCTCCGCGACGAAGTCGGACTCCCCATCCATTTCCATACCCACGACACGAGCGGGATCAACGCGGGCAGCATCCTCCGGGCCGCCGACGCGGGGGTCGACATCGCTGACGCCGCCATTGCCTCGATGAGCGGGATGACGAGTCAGCCCTGTCTCAACAGCCTGGTGCAGGCGCTTCGCCACACAGAGCGCGACACCGGCCTCGATCTGGACACACTCGACGAGTTGAGTCGCTACTGGTCTGCCGTCCGCGATCTCTACTATCCCTTCGAGGAAGGGCTTCGCGCGCCAGGCCCCGACGTGTATCAACACGAAATGCCTGGCGGGCAGTTCACGAATCTCCGCCAGCAGGCCCGAAACCTCGGTCTCGAAGATCGGTGGCCGGAAGTCTGCCGCGCCTACGCCGAGGCCAATCGGTTGTGCGGTGACATCGTCAAGGTCACGCCTTCCAGCAAAGTGGTGGGCGACCTGGCGTTGTTCCTCGTCACCAACAACCTCACGGCTGACGATGTGATGAACGCGAAGGGCCCGCTAAGCTTTCCCCGGAGCGTCGTCGAAATGATGCAGGGAATGCTCGGCGAACCGGAGGGCGGATGGCCGAAGGCGTTTCAGGAAATCGTGCTGCGCTCTGCGCGTGTGCAGCCGATTGTGGGGCGTCCGGGCGCGGCGCTCCCGGCTGCTGACTTCGAAGCGGCGGCGAGCGAGATTCGAACTCGGACTAACCGTGACGCCGATGAGGATGACGTGTTGTCGTATCTCCTCTACCCGCAGGTCTTCCTCGATTTCCAGGAGCACTGGCGGGAATTCGGCGACACTTCGACGATTCCCACGGCCAACTTCTTCTACGGGATGCAGCCCGGGGAAGAGACGGCCATCGAGATCGAGCGCGGCAAGACGCTCATCGTGAAGTTCCTGACGACCGGCGAAGTCAAAGAGGACGGAACACGCACTGTCTTTTTCGAACTGAACGGCCAGCCTCGCGAGGTCCGCGTCCCGGACAAATCCGTTGAGGGCATTCTGAAGCGCCATCCAAAGGCGGAGCCCGCCAACCCCAACCACATCTCTGCGCCGATGCCCGGCAAAGTGTCTTCTGTGGCCGTGAAGTCGAGTCAGACCGTAGCCGCCGGCGAACGACTCCTCTCAATCGAGGCAATGAAGATGGAGACCGCTATCTACAGTCCGCGCGATGGCTCGATCGCGGAGCTTCTGGTGAAGGCCGGAACGGTCGTCGAAGCTCGTGACCTTTTGGTCGTCCTTGGAGACTAACGAGCGAACATTCCCTGATCCTCGCCATCCAGTTGTTCAGCATCAGGAACACACCATGACGAAACGACAACGACGACCCTGTCGTGCCAGCGCGCGAGGAATCACGATGAAGCGCTGTCTGGCGATCGCAGCGCTCACCTTGATGCCCGGCGTCCTGTTCGCTCAGGAAACGGCGAAGAGCTGGCCCGGGCTCGATCCGGCACGCCTTCCCACGGTATTCGTCCTGGACGACACCGGACTCGAAACCCAGGGCAAGCTTCTCCGCCTGGACGCTGACGCATTGGTGATCCTCGTTGGTGGCGTCGAGCGCCGCTTCGAAGCTGGCAACGTCAAGCGCATCGAGAAACGCGACTCGATACGCAACGGCGCCATCATCGGTGCAGTGGTTGGCACCGCTCTCGGACTGATTAGCGGCGGCGTCGCCGACTGCCCCGGCGACGACCCGGGTGGATCGTGTCCCGGGGCGAGGGCAGGACTTGTTCTGATTTCGACTGGCGTGTACGCGGCAATCGGAACTGGTATCGACGCTCTCATTCACGGGCGCACTACGATTTACGAGGCGTCCGGCGCGAGGTCCCCAACAGGTCAACAAGGGCGAGCAGGATCCCACACACCGTCATCACTTGAGGGCGTTTCTTTCAACCTGAGGTTTCGCTGGTGAGAGCCCTAACCTCTGACCTCCAACCTCTAACCTCTACTTGGCGTCCAGGTCGTTCCAGTTCATGATCGCGTTGAAGCCGAGCGTGTAGGTGCCCTGCGTCTGCCAGCGCCAGAACGGCCGGATTGCGAACATGACCACGTGTCCGGTGCCGACCCGGCTGTCGACTGCTGCGGCACGACCCGCGAGGAATTGACCGTTCGCCAGCGTTCCCGATAACAGCAGCTCGTTCGGATCCGCAGGGAACTGCAGCACCAGCCGGGTCCGGTTGGCGGCACCACCGCGGCCTCCGCCATTTCCTCCGCCGCGCCCCGCGGCGGGCTCAGGCTGGGTCTCCTGACGGAGACGGGCGATGTCTTCCGCCCGCGGTCGCAGGTTCAAGCCCGGAGCCTGGTCGTCGTCAGGTTCATAGGGCGAAATCCGAAGCGGTGCGGCGTTCGGCGTGATGCTTTGCCCCAACCCGGCGTTGGGCCCCTGGACGCCTGCTCCGCCGCCGCGCCCTGCGCCTCCTGCGTTCAATACCGGCGATTGGTTGAAGTACGCGGGCAATTCAGTACCGGCGTACCCGTACATGATCGGGCTTGACGGGTCCGCAATCCGCGTCCGAAGGACCGACCCGCGCACGAACAGCTGCGGCGGCTGCTCCAAGGTGACGTCGCTCGTGAGACCGTACTCAGGGAAAATCGTCGCCGTCGATCCTTCGGTAATGAGCGTACCGCCCTGCTCGACGAACTTGGCGAGTTCGGCAAGTCCCTCAAAACCCATCCCCCCGCGAATGTCGTCGCTCGTATCGAGCGCTCCGAGATTAGGTGTCTCCGCGGTCTTCTTGTAGGGCAACGGCGCGCTGCCAGTGAGGGCGGTGCCGTTCACCTGCGACACCGCGCTGCCGCCCACGTGCGGGAACAGGATGACGTCGAACTTCGCCCGCAGATTGCCCTCGCGCAGCTTCTGATCGGCGAAATACGTATACGGCACACCATACGCATCAAGCGCTGCACGCCACCAGCCCTCATCCTGCGTCCGACTCCAGTTGTGCACGTAGCCGATCCGCGGCACATCCAGATCGTGGGTCTTCACCTCGGGGACAGCTGCGACCGCCCACGCCGACAACCCGAGTTCCCGCAGCATCGGCTCGAGCCTCGCGCGATCGGCAGCTGGAATGATCAGCGCCCCGGCCCGCAGCTTGCGGCCGGAGACGTCGAAGTCGGCCTCGGCGGCCAGCATCTTCACCGCCGAGTTCTTGAATCGGAATGTCACCAGCGAGGTATCCGCGGTGTGCTCGACGACCAGAACCGGCCCCGTGCCCTCGATGCCCCCTGCCGCCCTGACATCGGCGGTGACCATGGTCATGGGCTGATCGAGGACGCTCTTGTCCGTGACCGGCACGACGCGAATGTCTCGCATCAGCTGAAAGGTCCAGCCAGTATCGTCATAGGGTGACGGGTTCTGCGGTGGATAGTTCTGAATCGAGAAATACATGTCGGCGAGCGTCCGGAACGGCTGATCGCCGCGCACGACATAGTCACCGGCCTTCACGTCGATGTTTGCGGCCTTGAATGGAGCCGAGGCGCGCGAGATCTCGAGGCCTTGGCGACGGAGGTCGTTCACCGCGGTAGCCGCGTCGGACTTGCGCCGCTGTCCGGCAGGAATCACCCAGGCGTGAATCGGCCCGTTCTTGCCTTTCTCGATCGCGCGCTTGTTTTTGACCCAGTAGTTGTCGAGATACAGCTGACGATTCTTCGCGACGTGATTCAGCGAGAACAGAATCGCCGACTCCTGAATGTTCGTGTTGTTCCGGGCACCCCATCGGATGTACGGCAACGGCGGATTCGGCCGGAACCACTCCTTGCTGAGCGTGGCCGCTGCCGGACGCACCTCGGTGTTGTCCGGACCGTAACCCTGCACCTCGTAAAACCGGCCGACTGCGTTGTGGCTGTGGGCGATGAAGATCATGTAGTTCGGCACCCAGCCGTCGTAAAAGCCGTACGTCCAGACGCCCGGCACGCCGCGCTTGGTCATCTCCAGCACGTCGTTCTGCGCCAGCATCCACCATTCGCTCACGGTGATGGGATCCAGGGCGTCGTTGTACGGACCGGTGCCCGTCGACGTGTACAGATAGGTCTGCGCCTCGTGCAAGTCGTGAAGAATGGTCGGATGCCACTCCAGCGTCACCCTCGTAACGGCCTTGGTCAGCTCCAGCACCTGTCCCATCCCGTCGCGGTTGTTGTCGTGCTGGACGTACTTGCCCCAGTACATCAACGGCAGCCGAGCGTCTCCGGCCGTACGTTTCTTGTTGAAGTAGTAGGTGTCCACCTGTTTTTCGCGCCCGTCGACTTCAATCACGGGCGTGATCAGTGTGATGACGTTGTCGCGGATTCCCTGGATGAACGGCGTCTCCTCGACGATCAGGCGGTACGCCAATTCAATCAACATCTCAGGGCCGCCGTTCTCCGGCGAATGCATGCCGCTGGTGATGTAGTAGATCGGCTTCGCCTCTGCCAGGAGCCGCTGCGCTTGCGCCTCCGTCGTCTTGCGCGGATCGGTCAGCGATCCGAGCATGTCGCGGTAGCGGTCGAGCGAGGCGATGGTGGCCTCATTGGCAATCGCAAGCGCGACGATATCGCGCCCTTCTTCAGTGGTCCCGATTCTCCAGAACTTGGCCCGTGGCGACGACTGCGCGAGCGCTGAGTAGTAGCGATGGATGTCCTTCGCGTAGGTCAGCTCCCCGGGTGTGCCCACGATCCGACCGAGAAACTTGAGCGGCGATGGCACCGTGTCGGATGCCGGGAGGTGATCGACGAGCTCGGTTGTGATGCGCGCATCCTGCAGATGCTGCTGAATCAGTTTGGTGTACTCCTCGTCAATCTTCTGAGCGCGGGGCGGGCCAGTGGTGGTGCGCGCCTGGGCCTGGGCGAGGATTCGCGACAGGTTCGGCCCGGAGGCCAGGGTGGATGCGACCAGAACCGCGCTGACGAAGGACACTCGGAGATTCATGGGAGCTCCTGCGTGAAGTCTCTCACGATCGGCGGGACTCCAACCTCGGGTCGAACCGCCGATCGTCCCGGGCCCGTCCCGGTCGGCGCGGCATCACGGCAGGACACATTCATTCGGAGGGGACAGCTCCGGGGTCAGCTCGGATCTGCTAAACTACATTTTCCCAATGACTTATGGCGATGGGTTCAGTGCGTCGCCGGCACGGGGCTTGCGTTGCAGGCCGCTGTTCAGGGAGAAACAGGCATCATGTTTTCGAATCGCACTGCGGTCGTAGCCCTCGCCAGCGCCTGTGTTGTCGCGGCAGCCGGCGGCGGGTATCTCGCCAGCCGCCAAAACGCTGGCATTCCAGCCGCTCAGTCGGTCGCGGTGACACGCGGGGACGCATTGGAGGCGCAGCCAGTCGAAGAGACCGAAGCTCTAATTGCCGAGCCCCTGAAGCCGGTGCCGGCTCAGCGGCGCGAAATCTCGCAGCGGATTGCATCTCAGCCAGCACCAGCCGCTCGGCCAACGCCAGCACCTCGGCCAACGCCAGCACCTCGGCCAACGCCTACACCCACCGCCGCTCACACCAGCAGCAGCATCGACTTGCCCAGGCCCTCTACCCCGACATCCGCACCTGTTTCAGAACCCGTGCAAACCGCGACACCCGCCGTTGAGGCGGCGGCGCCAACGGCGCGTGACGACGAGGTTCGCGCGCCGGAGATTGCGCGAGCGCCCGAACCGCCGGCGAGAGCATTCGAAGAGCTGGTGGTTTCGGCCGATTCAGTGATTGGCTTGCAAATGGAGACCGCAGTCAACAGCGAGCGCGCGCGGGTCGAGGATCGCGTGGAGGCCCGCGTGGTTCGCGATGTCAAGGTCGGTGGCGCGGTCGCCATTCCGGCTGGCTCTCACGCGATTGGATCGGTGATGGTTGTCGAGCGCGGCGGGAAAGTGAAGGAACGCGCACGGCTCGGCATCCGGTTCCACACGCTGGTGCTCGCGGATGGTACACGCCTGCCGATCACCACGGAGACGCTCTACCGGACGGGTGAGGCTCCAGGGAACGCCAGCGCGGCGAAGATCGGCGGCGGCGCGGCGGCAGGCGCGATCCTTGGCGCCATCCTCGGCGGCGCAAAAGGCGCGGCGATCGGCGGCACCATCGGCGCGGGCGCTGGAACCGCATCGGTCATGACCAGCGACCGCAGTGCGGCGGCGTTTCCCGCCGGCACGGACGTCACCGCCCGGATTCTTTCCCCAGTGACGGTGACGGTCGAGAAATAGCAGCTGGGGGTCGCTGGAACCACTTGGGCGCACCCCGAATAATGCGATCGGCATACGCGAACGGGAGCACGATACCCGGCCATTGTGGATAGCGTGCGCGGATGTACGCGCGCGGCGGGAACAGATGCTCTCGCAAGAGTTGCAGGCGGTGTCCCAGGGATTTGGTCGCCGCGAGGTCCGCTGTGAGCACGTCGACCTGTCGCAGTCCCCCGCCAAGAAATCGGCTCGACGGCTCGCACGCACCTGCTGACCTCAGTCGCTGAATCAGCGAAGGAACAGCCGGCGTGCGGAACCGATCGTGCGCCAGCTCCAGTCCGCGCACCGACACTGCGCAGATTCCCCCCCGTTCCGCACGCTGCACGAACACATCTCCATCGACCGCTGTCATCTGACCGGCCAGCAGGTGGATATCCCAGATCCACAACAAATCCGGTCGGTCCTGATGATGAGCGACGCGATGCACGCACGCGAGCAGCAGCGCGTCTGGCGTCGCGAGCGTGCGGGCCGTGCGCCCAATCGACAGAACGGGCACCGAGGCCGACCAGGCATCCTCAAATGAAATGGCGTCGCCGAAGACGCGCGGATTGGCCACGCGCCAATGAAGATCGACCCATGGAATCGGCCCCTTTGCGTCGCGTTGCACATAGTGTCGCTGCGAGCTCGCGAGCTCCACGTCTGGCTCCTGCACCCGCTCGTATCCGCATGCGGCAAGCGACCGCTCTGCGTGCGCTCGCGCCTCATGGCGGATGAACAGATCGATATCGTCCGCTGGCCTCAGGTGCGGCTGAGGATAGACGGTGTAGGCGAGAGCAGCTCCCTTGAGCAGCAGCACGTGAACGCCCGCAGAGTCGAAGGCTTCGACGATCCGGGAGATCTCCCTATGTCGCACCATCTCCATCGCCTGCGCCGACCGCAAGCGCTGTGACATACGCCGTCGGGCAGCATCGGGGAGCATTCCTTTCTCACGCAACGCGACCGAGGCAACCAGCACGTCAACTCGCGTCGCGCACGCCTCTTCCCAGAGCGCATCGATGTGCGCCTCAGAGAGCTCCCCCAGAGCCCCTGACGCGAGCACTCCGGCCAATAAATCAGTCACGTTCCTCGGCGCACTCTAAACGGTACAATCAATCCCACACCGCTCATCTGCCATGCCGTACTGTCGAGACTTCATCATCGCCGCAGAAGCCATGCTACTCGCCCTACCGGTCGAGATCGGACTTCGATTTCTCGCTTTGGACGTGCTCGTGGCCAAACTCGGCAGCACCCGTGGACGTCGCGATCGATTACGCCAGGTTGACGTTCAGCGCGCCGCGCACGTCATTGAGCGCATCTCTGTCTACTATCCCCTTCGAGCGACCTGTCTGAAGAAGAGCCTCGTACTGTTCCGCATTCTCCGCGCTCGCGGCATCCCGGCCGACCTGCGCCTCGGTGTGAGAAAAGTTCACGACGACCTCAACGCCCATGCGTGGATCGAGTGTCAGGGCCATGCGCTGCTCGGGGACGGCATTGAGCATCTTTATTCGACGCTGCCGCTGGCGTCACGCGCAACGGGCCACAACCTCCGACACGAAGGCGCCGACCCCCTCCGGTGAATTGAACAGGTCGGGATACCGCTCACGAAGCTGGTGCTGGAGTTCAGCGATGGACGTCTGCCCGTCCAATAATCCCAGCTGCCTACCGATGCGTCCGTCGTCTCTCGGTGCGGATCCAGCTGCGTCAATGCCCTGGTGGATGGCGCGCCGCATGTCCGCATCGAACAGGGCGGGCAGCTGAACGCAAGTGCTCGTCCCAGAACGTTGCCCGAAGACGTTACAGCTCGTCGACACTGCCCGATTGCGCCACACCTGTTCGGGTAACCTGCAGCACCTTCCTCACCTCGCAGCCTTCAGACTGGCTACCGTGCCAAATCCGCGAGAATCGCCTTCCGGACGGCTGGAAGAAGCTGGATCCTTCTCGCGTAGGCGATCTGACTGACGGGAACAGCCACCGCCACCTGTGTGGCCATTTGGAATTGCCGGGCCAGGCGGCCGGGATCGATGACCGATGTGTTGAACGTGTTGCGGAGAAGTTCCATGCACGCCCGTCGCTTGACAAGACGCCTGATGGTCACCCGTGTGCGATCCGCGCCTGACGGTCGGGGTGGTGCCAACACATACACCGCGCGCAGCGGCACCGCAGACCCGGCTGTCTGGCAGGGTTCGAGGGGGATCAGGAGCTTCAGCGTCTCGCTGGAGACAGGCGTGCCCTTCTTGCCGGATCGGAGAACCTTCCGGGCCATCTTGGGAAACAGCTTGATCCGGGAGGGCCCGGGATGGCCGACAAAGCCCGAGTTCTGTTCCGACAGCACTAACAGATCGTCGGTCAGCAATCGGTGCCCCGCCTGGAGAAAGACTGCGCTGAGGCTCGACTTGCCGTAGCCGGATTCACCGAGAAATGCGATCGCCGCGCCGTCCACGAGCACAACAGTCGCGTGCAGCGGATCAAGTCCCTGCTTGACGAGTGCAAACGAGAGAGCCTGGCCGACCAAATACGTGTGAAAGGACTCCCGGGAACTCCGGCGGGACGGTAGAGCGGCGATCGTTCGGCCATCGGTTGACACGAGAAACTCGAAGTGATTGGGCCATCGAAGGTAGGTCCGGCCATCGGCGAGGACGACCACGGACGGACGCGTCGGATCGGTCTTGAGGCGTGCTTCGTCCAGCGCGTTCGAGAAGTCCAAGGACGACCCTCGGCTCAATTTCACATCGGCTAGAACGGCGGCAGGCGTTCGTGGATACGGAAGCGGCCACTCACTCCGCAAACGGAGGCCGTACAGATAGTAGACGCGCAGCCTCGGGGGGCGTGACGACCCGAGCCCGCTCACGGAGAACTCGTCCGGGGTGTCACGCTCGTGATTTCGGCGCCCCCGCGCCGTCGGCTTTGCCGCCGCCGACCCCCAACGCGAGATGCCGGAGACTACCGTAGACAGTCAGGCGCGGTGTCCGATAAGGGCGCTTCGACCGCGCGGGTGTCTCTTCACTGGACTGATTGGCGTCGGCATTCCTCGAAGATGGCTTTCCCTTACTCACGAGGCCTCCGTCCTGGCCTGTCGTGGCCGTGGACCGAAAAAGAGCTGCAGCCAGAGTTCCAATGATAGGAGATCTTTGAGTGCCCAGCTCAGAGTGCATGTCGATAAGCCCACGGACGGCTTGCGGCGGGCGATTTCGCTCAGGCCGTCGGGTCGCAAATAGCCGAACGCGATTGCCGCGCCTCCCGACCCCAGGCATTGCACGAGCTGGTGGTGATCCTTCGCCATTCCCTCGTTGACGACGCTCGTGAAATCGGCCTTTGACCTGCGGTGCGCGATGGCTTCCGGAAGCACGCCGGACAGGGCCTCGCGCAACACACCCTTCGGCACGCCGTTCAAGCTCACCATATCTCCCGGCAGTCCCATGAGGAACGCGATGAGATCACGATCGAGGAATGGAAAGGCCATCTCCAAGCCATGACACGCCGCCACCTTGTTATTCCATTCCATGCAGAGCGCATGATACCGACTTCGGGCGTTGCGGTACAGAGACCGTGCATGCTCGGACGCGTGCGGCCGCTTCTCTTCGTGCAGTACCCGGATGGCCCGGAGCCGAAACTGCTCGGCATACCAAGCGGTCGTGTCGGACGATCGGCGCAAGCTGTGTCGAGCGCGCCGAAAGGCCGACAGCATGGGTGCAGGGGCAGTGTGACGCATCAGGTTCTTGAAGAACCGTTTCCTGACGTAGTTGGGGTCGTCCACGTCGAGCCAGCCAACGTATTCGTTCAGATGATTCCACAGCTCGCGTAGTCGTCCCTCGCGGCAGAGATCGATGAAATACGCATCGTCTGACAGGAACTGATCCCCCCAGTGCCCCGTCAAGAGCACGCGGGCTCCCTGTGCCCGCACTCCTGTGAGGAACGCATGGGTGCCGCTCCAGTCCGAGTCGAGAAACGGTACCTCCACCTGCCACACGCCTTCGCGGCTGCCTTCGATGCCGCCGCGTGGCAGGTTGTCGAAGCGCGTGATCGAGACCCCATAGGCTCGCTCGAGATGAAGGAGAAAGGCTTTCTCGTCTGAGGGAGTGCCGTCTGGAGCGGTGTAAGACAGGCCCGCCACCGCGGGAAACCTGCTCGGGTCAGACCGGCGCAGGGTTTCCGCCACACAGAAAATCGCCGAGGAATCGACTCCGCCGCTCACAGACACCGCGACGGGACCTGCGCTCCGCAGGCGGCGGCGAACGGACTGCTCGAAGTAGTGACGGAACCCGTCCACCGCGTCCTTCGTAGAGGCGCCCTGGTGGCTTCGCGTGGAATCAAAGTCCCAGTAGCACCGCGTCACCATCGTTTCGGGCGAGACAACTGACACGTGAGCCGGAAGAACGCTGAAAATGTCCCGGAAGAACGTCAGCCCTTTGCTGTCTTCGCCCGTCAGACTGTTGAACATCAGATCAGCGAGGGCATCATCGTCGGGCTCGGCCACGATGCGGGCATGGGCTAGAAGAGCCTTGATCTCAGAAGCAAACATCAAGAGATCGTGGGCGATGTAGTAGTACAGCGGCCGGACGCCCACTGAGTCCCGTGCCAGTAGCATCGTGCTCCGCCGCGGATCGTACAGACCCAGCGCAAAGTCGCCGTTCAGCCGCTCCGGGAAGGCGTCGCCGATAGCGTCGTACGCCGCGATCACCAGAGCGGGATCTGGAGAATCGGGCGACACGGGCGACATCGGTCTGAGCAGTGACAGCAATTCCTCACGGTTGTCGAGGCGCCCATCGAACACGACGACGACTCCCGACGAACTGACGAGGGGCTGTGTCTCGGCGGCGGCTTCCGGAGCGATTCGCCGCAGACAGCAGGCCAGTGCGACCGACCCTTGAATCTCTAGACCTTCACCATCACCGCCCCGGTGAGCCAGCGTTGCTCGGAGTCGTAGAAGTTCGGACCGGTCCACGGGCCGACCGTCTCGATTCCAGATCCCGAGAATGCCGCTCATGTTTCAGAAGGGAACTGGCAGTGTAACCGAGTTCTTTTTCTCCCGACCGCGTCTGCCATGTGAAATGGCTTCGCGCGCTCGATCGGATGCGGCAGAATGGGCGTTATGGATCTGACTTTGAGCGATTCCATCGCCATACCGGAGGATGTACTCTTCCGGGAACTGGACGACGAGGCGGTGCTGTTGAACCTCAAGACCGGCACCTACTTTGGGCTCAATCCTGCAGGCCTCCGGATTTGGCAGCTCATCGGCCAAGGGCAATCACTGCGACAGGCGCTCGAGGTGCTGCGCGTCGAGTTCGAGGTTGAAGCAGACGTCGTGGAGCGAGATCTGCTCGCCTTGTGCCGCGAATTGTGTTCGCACGGGCTTGTCGAAGTCGTTTCCTGCTAGCCGTCCCCGTGCGTTATGATCAAACCCCTTTCGGGTTGGAGGTTCATCATGAGAATCCGCATCGCAGTGGCCGTGACAGCGCTGGCGGCCGCATCACTGTCCGCTCAAAGCCAGGTGACCAAGGAAAACATCCCTGGAATCACCAACTTTGCCCGCCTGCAGACCACCGTTGCTTGCGCAGGCGCGGTCAAGGCCGACGCCGTCCCTGACATCAAGAAACTGGGTTTCGCCTCGATCATCAATCTGCGCGAGGCATCAGAGCAGGGCGCCGACGTCGACGCCGAAGCTGCGGCGGCAAAGGCGGCGAACATCAACTTCGTCCACCTGCCGTTCAACGTCGCGTCGCCGGCCCCCGATCTGGTCGACCGGTTCCTTGCCGAGGTCTCTAAGCCCGCCAACCAGCCGGCTTTCATCCATTGCGCCGGTGGCGGCCGGGCGGCTGCGATGTGGATGATCAAACGCGTGCAGGTCGACCGATGGGAACAGCCACGCGCCGCGGAAGAAGCGACGGCGCTCGGCATGACTGAACGCCTGAAGACATTTGCCGTGAGCTACCTCGACACGCACAAGCGCTAGTCGTGGACGCGGCGGCATTCAGGCGCCACGGTCACGAACTGGTCGAATGGATTGCCGAATACCTCGAGCACGCGGAACGATATCCAGTGCTCGCCCGCGTCGCGCCTGGCGCGATTCGCGACGCACTCCCTTCTGAGGCGCCGGAGGATTCTGAACCCTTCGGCGCCATCATGGCCGACTTCGAGCGCGTGCTCGTCCCTGGCCTCACGCACTGGAATCACCCGGGCTTCCTCGCCTACTTCGCCAGCACCGGCAGCGCTCCCGGTGTGTTGGCGGAGTTTCTCGCGGCCGCACTCAATCAACAGGCGATGCTCTGGCGCACCTCACCGGCTGCCACTGAGCTCGAAGAAGTCGCCCTCGCGTGGCTTCGAAAACTCATCGGCCTTCCTGAAGAATTCGAAGGCGTCATCTACGATACGGCGTCGATGTCGACGCTCCACGCCTTGACCGCCGCCCGGGAGGCCGCACTTCCGAACGTGCGCACCAAGGGCATCGCTGGCCGGGACGGCCCGATGTTGCTTCGCGTGTACTGCTCTGAGGAAGCCCATTCCTCGATTGACAAGGCCGCTATCGCCATCGGTCTTGGTACTGAATCAGTGCGGAGGATTCCAGTCGATGTCAGCTTCCGCCTCCGCGCTGACGCTCTGGCGGAGGCATTGGCGCTGGACCGGGCCGCGGGGTTTCAGCCGATGGCGGTGGTGGCCACTGTCGGCACGACATCGACGACGAGCATTGATCCAGTCGAACAGATCGCGGACATTTGCGAGCGTGAGCATGTGTGGCTGCACGTTGACGCCGCGTACGGCGGAGTGGCCGCGATGCTTCCATCCCACCGCCACATCCTGATGGGCGCTGACCGCGCCGATTCTCTCGTGGTCAACCCGCACAAATGGCTGTTCACGCCAGTTGATCTCAGCGCCTTCTATTGCCGGCGGATGGACACCGTCCGAGCGGCGTTCACGTTGACGCCTGAATATCTCCGTACCGCCGAGACTGGATCCGTCCGCAACCTGATGGATACGGGTGTGCAACTCGGTCGGCGCTTCCGCGCACTCAAGCTCTGGATGATCTTGCGTTCGTTCGGCGCACGCCAACTTCGCGAGCACATCAGCCATCACATCGCTCTTGCCCAGAAGCTTGCCCAGTGGGTCGAGGCTGATCCGGATTTCGAACTCCTGGCGCCGGTTCCCCTCAGCGTCGTCTGCTTCCGCTGGAACCCGGTGAAGGGCGTGAACCCCGCCTTGTCCGCCGCCGAGTTGGACGCCGCCAACGAGCAGCTCTTGCAGCGCGTCAATGAGACCGGCGACGTTTTCCTGTCGCAGACGCGCGTTCGTGGTCAGCTGTCGTTGCGACTTGCGATCGGTCATCTACGGACCACAGAGACGCATGTGCGACGTGCCTGGGATTTATTTGTCATGTACGCGCGTTCGCTCGGCTGAGCCGCTCTCGCCGTTCAGCTAGTTGAAACTCCTTCCTCTTATTCCCTTCTCGCTTCTTTGCTTATTCCTTTTTCGTTCAGCTCGATCTTCATCAGGGGTACGTCGCTTGCAAAAAAGGGAGCCGGCGCCATGAGGCGCTACGCAAAGGAGAACACAACAATGCGACGTGTCGTCCAATCTCTGCTATTAACGATTACGGTTGCGGCGGTCTCGTCACCGGCGCTGGCAAGAGCGGATGGTTTTGTCAGTCCGTGGACTGGCGCCAACTTCGGCCATAGCCCAGCCGACGGGCGTGCGGCATTCGGCGTCACCGCCGGAGCAATGGGAGCCGGCATCATCGGAGGCGAAGTCGACTTCGGCTACTCGCCGAACTTCTTCGGCTCGAACTCGGTGTTCGGCAACAACAACGTGATGAGTCTCATGGCCAACGTGATCATCGGCGCGCCTGTTGGTGGACAGCGTGGCCCGGGCGTGCGGCCATACTTTACAACCGGCGTGGGCCTCATTCGCACCGACATCGATGGTCTCGGGGTCGGGAGCGTAGGCAACAACGACTTCGGCTGGAACGCTGGCGGCGGCGTCATGGGCTACTTCAACGATCACGTGGGTGTGAAGGGCGAAGTCCGGTACTTCAGGAATGTGAAGGACAACAGCACGCCGAACGACTTCAACATCGATTTCGGCGGCTTCCACTACTGGCGCGCGGCAGTTGGTCTGGTGTTGCGCTAGTCGCCCTCCTCGACGCGCCCGCCGGTGCCAACTCTCAACCTCGAGTTGGCACCGGCGGCTGCTGAGTGGCGTCGATCCGCCACAGCTCCCGCCATGTCGCCCCATCGTCGTCCGAGCTCAGGGCGACAACACCGTGCAGAGGGAACCCGGATACCAGGTCATCCTGGGCGAGCAGCAACGCGAGTAGTCGCGGCAGGTGGGGGAAATGTCCGGCGATGAGAACGTCGCGGTTCTCCATACGTAGGCGATCGCGAATCCAGTTGGGGGGATCCTCAGGCTGGAGATCCCGTGTGGCCGAGAACTCAGCCAGGGCATTGCATGTTCGCCAGAACACTTCAGCGGTTTGCCGCGCACGCAGCTTTCCACTGTGCCAGACCACCGCCGGCCGCACGGCACGCGCGGCCGCCTCGGCCGCACTTCGTGTTACAGCCTCTTGCCCGCGGATAGAGAGTGGCCGCTGTGGATCGACCTCTGGCCCGACCGCTTCACCGTGATGGACGAGGTAGAGGTTCATTTCACGCGCGCTTGCATCGCCTGGCGCTTGGCCTTGAACTCGCTGCCCGGTTTCCACTCGGGCGCCGTGTCAGCCTCGGACACTCGATAGCCGATGGCAAAGAGAAGCTGCAGATCCTCCACGGCGCCGCTCAAGTCCCAATCCGCCTTCACGACATCGGACGGCTTGTGGTAGTCACGCTGAGTGTAGTCTCGTCGCACCTGCCGGCCGTAGTCCGCCGGCTTTCCAACGAATGCCACGCCTTCATCGGGATCCAGCGCGGGCACTCCCTGTTTCGCGAAGCTGAAGTGATCTGACCGGAAGTAGTAGCCCTTCTCCGGTTCCGGGTCTGCGCGGATTTCGCGACCTTGCTCCTTTGCCGCATCGCGGGCGTAGTCGTCCAGGTCCGAGGCGCCGTAGCCCACGATCGTCAGATCCTTGGTTCGCCCGTGGACGTTCAGTCCATCCAGATTGATGTTGGCAAGCGTCGTGACGAGTGGATAAATCGGCGCAACGGCCGCGTAGTACTGCGATCCCAACAACCCTTGTTCTTCCGCGGTCACCGCAAGGAACAGGATCGAGCGTTTCGGCGGCGTGGGGAGCTCTGTAAACGCCCGCGCGATCTCGAGCAGTCCCGCCGTGCCGATCGCATTGTCCTCGGCGCCGTTGTAAATCCTGTCACCGTTGATCGGTGGCCCGATCCCGAGGTGGTCCCAGTGAGCCGTATACACAACGTGCTGTTTCCTCAGGGACGGGTCGCTGCCTTCCAGCCTCGCTACCACGTTCCGGGAAGCCACTGTCCGGACCGCATTGCGGACCGTCATGGATGCGCGGATCCCGAGCGGCACCGGCTTGAAGTCGCGGGTGGCCGCTTGCTTCTTCAGTTCGTCGAAGCTGCGTCCTGCTCTTCTAAGAAGCGCCCGTGCCTGATGGTCCACGAGCCAGCCTTCAATCGACACCCGCGACATGTTCCGGTCTGGCGTCACCAGGTCGAACTGCTCGCCGCTCCAGCTCGCCTGAACGACGTCGAACGAATACCCCGCGGACTCCGGCTCGTGGATGATCAAGGCGCCCGCTGCGCCTTTCTCGGCGGCAATCTCGAACTTGTAGGTCCATCGGCCGTAGTACGTCATGGCCTTGCCGCCGAAGACGTTGGCGTCGAGGTTCGCGGGCCGTGCCGGGTCCGGCACGGGCGGATCGCCGATCAACATCACCAGCGTCTTCCCTGTGACATCGAGACCCTTGTAGTCGTTCCAGTCGTACTCGGGTGCCACGACACCGTAGCCGACGAAGACGAGCTCCGAGTGCTCAAGGCTCGAGATATCCGCCACCCGTTTGGTCCAGGCCACCACGTCGTCTTTCCATCGGAGTCTCTCTTCGACACCGTCGCGCTCTAGCGTGAGAGGCGCCGGCGTTGGCGTGATGCCGACGAGCGGCACGTTCTGAATGAAGGTGCCGTCGGTGTTCCCCGGCTGCAGGCCAATCTTCCTGAACTGCTCGATGAGATAAGGAACAGTCCGCTCCTCACCCTTGGTTCCTGGCCCGCGGCCTTCGAACTCGTCGGATGCCAGCGTCCTGGTGTGAGCCAGGACGGTGTCTCCATCGATCTGCGGGAGGGACGCGAGGGGGGGCTGACTGGCCGACGGCTGGGGCGGCCGCTCGGTTGAGGACGCCGGCTTCGAGCCGACGCACCCAGCACACGTCAAACTGAGGGTGAGGATCGTCGCGACGTGTCGCATGATCGGCATCCGTGCCCGCGTTCTACAATAACAAGAAGGAGTCCGCATGCCGAGGCTGATCGGTCTGGCTGGTATTGTGCTCGTGTTGAGCTCGCCCGACCTGAAGGTCGGGCCCACGAGTTCGGCCCTGAAGGTTGGATCCGATTCTTCCTGGCAGACCTCAGCGGCAGCCGCCAATCAGACCATTACGGCCGTGGCGGGCATCAAGGTCGGTCACTATACCCTCACTGAACGGCCGACCGGGTGCACGGTGATTCTCGTCGACGGCGACGCCGTTGGCGGTGTTTCGCAACGAGGCGGAGCGCCTGGCACCAGGGAGACCGACCTGCTCCGGTCGGAGAACATGGTCGACAAGGTCAATGCGATTGTCCTCGCCGGCGGTAGCGCCTTTGGCCTCGACGCGGCGACGGGGGCATCACGCTGGCTGGAAGAACACAACATTGGCTGGCCAGCGGGACCTGCCAGGGTTCCGATCGTCCCCGCGGCCATCCTGTTCGATCTCGGAGTCGGCGGAAAGCCCGGCATCAGGCCCACAGCTGACTGCGGCTATCGCGCTGCACAGGCGGCATCCAGTGCACCCGCCGCCGAAGGTAGTCTTGGCGCTGGAGCCGGAGCGACAGTCGGCAAGTTTGGCGGGATGGGACGATCGATGAAGGGCGGAATCGGCAGTGTCGCGATCGCCCTCCCCAACGGACTCGTCGTTGGCGCCATCGTGGCCGTCAATGCGGTCGGCGACATCATCGATCCGGAAACCGGTCGCACGATCGCGGGCGTTCGCAATGCGGATGGAAGCTTCGCTGACGCGCGCCAGATCCTGCGATCCGGCGCGACCAGTCAGGCACCAGGCCCCGGACAGAACACGACCATTGGTGTTGTCGCGACCAACGCCCGACTCACGAAAACGCAAGCCAATCGCATGGCGCTCATGGCCGAGGACGGCTATGCCCGCGCCATCTATCCCTCTCACACGGAAGGAGACGGCGACACGATCTTCTCGCTCGCCACGGGTCGCTGGGACGGCACCGCCAGTATGACGAACATCGGCGCCCTCGCAGCCGAAGCCATGGCGCGCGCCGTCGTTCGAGCGGCCACCCAGGCGACCGGTGTAGCCGGCATTCCCGCTGCCCGCGATCGAAAATAGCCCGAGTCGTTCCTGACTCAGATCGGCGCACACACAACCATGACGAACACTCGCATCTGCAAGATTGCGGTCATCGCCGGCGATGGCATCGGCCGCGAGGTCATCCCCCCGGGAATCGCCGCGCTCGAGGCCGCCACACGCGGTTCGGAGGCCTCGTTATCCTTCACCGAACTGCCGTGGGGCTGCGACTACTACACCCGCACGGGAAAGATGATGGACGACGATGGGTTCGACCGCGTCGCCGCGTTCGACGCAATCTACCTGGGGGCCATCGGGGCGCCAACGGTGCCCGACCACATTGCCGTCTGGGACCTCCTCCTGCCGCTCCGCCAGCGCTTCCAGCAGTACGTCAACCTCCGGCCGATGCGTCTGCTGCCCGGACTGAGCTCCCCACTGGCCAATCGCGGGGCGGCCGACATCGACATGGTCTGTGTGCGCGAGAACACTGAAGGCGAGTACGCGGGCGTCGGCGGCCGTATTCATGTCGGGACCCCGCACGAGGTTGCGCAGCAGACGGGGCTCTTCACCCGGGCCGGAGTCGAGCGCATCCTTCGCTATGGTTTCGAAACCGCCATGAAGCGCCCACGCAAGTTGCTCGCCAGCGCCACGAAGTCAAACGCGCTGCGCCATTCGATGGTGTTCTGGGACGAAGTCGCGGAAATCGTTCGGAAGGACTATCCGTCGGTCGAGTACCGCAAGTATCACGTGGATGCCATCGCCGCTCGCATGGTGACCCATCCAGCCACGCTCGACGTGATCGTGGCGTCGAACCTGTTTGGCGACATCCTCACCGACATCGGCTCGGCGATCTCAGGCAGTCTGGGGATCGCGCCCGGCGCGAACATCAACCCTGAGCGTCGCTTTCCGTCGATGTTCGAACCGATTCACGGATCGGCGCCCGATATTGCCGGCAAGGGCATTGCCAATCCGATCGGCGCGATCTGGGCGGGCGCGATGATGCTGGACCACCTCGGTCACCGTGACGCGCACGATCGCATCCTCGGCGCCATCGAGCGCGTTGTCGCATCAGGCAAGAACCGCACGCCGGACCTGGGCGGACAGGCCACGACGAAGCAGCTCGCGGACGCTATCGTGGGGGAGATCTAGTCGAGGCGCGATCGTTTCACGAAGACACGAAGGTCACGACGCATGCTTTCGAGGAGAACCTTCGTGGTCTTCGTGGCTTCGTGATGATTGCTCAGTGCGCAACGCTCGCGAGGTGCTCGCGCAGCAGATCGCGGCCGAAGTCTCCGTCGAAATCGCGCCAGACCGAATGGATATGGTTGGCGTCGTTCTGCGTGTTGTCGTATTCGATGAGGAACGTCGGGCCCTGAATGCGATAGTAGTGCCGCTTGCCGCGTTCAGCTTCCCCAGCCCAGGCGAACCCGATCTTGTCTACGCCCGCCTTGCGCAGCCGATCCATCCGCTCCGCCGCCAGATCCTCAGTCATCGCGGACGAGTACGCGTCGATGACCTTCATCAGCAGGTCGCGCTGATTGGGCGCCAGCTCGCTGGCGAGAATCCCCGTGGGAGCCAACGGCGTGATCGGCAGCTTGTTCATTGTGTCGATGTCGTTCGGCGCGGCCGCATTGATGATTGCCTTCGCACGCCGTGGCGCGTCGAGCGCCATCAACAACGTTCTCGCGGTGTCTTCGATCTCGGCAAGAATCCTGAGACCGGCCCTCGGCCCGGTTCGTACTTCGGCGGGGTTCACGCCGAAAAAAGTCGGCGACGCCGCCACGAACGCGCCGTTGACGACGGTGAAGTGAAGCGAGATGTGATGGCCTTCCACCCGCCAGCCCCACGCGCCCTTCGGAGAAGGTGTTCCGAAGATTGAGAAGAAGTAGCGCTCTGAGTCGCGGGTCATCACCTGGCCCTGACCTCGGCCTGCCGGCGCCGCCGATCGCTGCGCCGCCTCGAGCTCGCCCAGGATCGTTTCGAGATCCATGATCTGCGTCGCCGTCAGATAACCTCGCTGACTCAGGCCTGTCCGCAGCAACGCGTGCGCGAGCTTCCGCTGAGGCTCAGTCATGGTTTTAATGGTCAGTCCATTGCGCGGAAACATGTCCGTGGGGATGAAATGCCATTTCAACCGTTCGTCGGCATCGAAGGCGAATAAGGCTTGCTGACGCTGCTCGGTCGACAACGATGCGAGGAATTGGCTGGCCGCGTTGGCCATGGACCCGGCTGATCGTTCCGACGCGGCGGCCACCCCGATGAGCACCGCCGCAAGAGCCAGGGCGACGAAAAGACGAGGCAAAGGGAGGTTGCGCATGGCCAGATTCTAGTTCAACGAGCGGTCACTTTCGCACCTCGCCGCACGATCAGCCAGATCATTCCGCCGAACATCAGGACGACCGCAAGGGCCGTGGCGACGAAGAGCCACAGGGTCCTGTAGAGGATGGACTGCGTTTCGACGTTAACCTCCAGCGCCAGCGGCACCCCCTGCAGCCGATCGGTCAGAAGCTGTTCCCAGACGACGATATTGCCGCGCCTGACTGGAGTACCGGTGTTCTGGTGGAGCACCTTGCTGGGAAGGTGCATGCGAAACGCAACGTATTCCTGCCCCTCCCAGTTCGTCGACACCTGCCGCGCCACCAACGGTCCAACCGTCTGACGATAGCTGAGCAGGTCGCCGTCCTTGCCGAACTGATACGACGACCACGAGAACGGGGGCGCCTCTCCGAGGCGCCTGATGTCATCGACCTCGACCCGGACGTGGACGAAGCGCCGGTTGCTGCGGCGGGATGTTCTCACTGACGTGACGCGAGTCACGGGGCTACTGAAGAAGTTGCGGACGGCATCGCGATCGACCTGCACGTTCGGCCTGGTGTCGAACGTCGATCCGCGCAGGGCGTTGAGGGCGGCCACCGAGCTGTTCACATCGATCGTCGCGCTCCCGTCGAGCGACAGATACATTTCTTCTTCGTACTCATACTGCCTGAACAGGCCTCCGCCGCAAGAGATCGACAGCGTCGACAACAGCAGCGCGGCAATCACAGCACCAATCCGCATGGCGGCCAATGATATAGTAAAAATTCCGCCCACCCTGATGCCCGCAAAGCCCGTTCTGTATCTCATCGACGGCAGTTCGCAGATGTATCGCGCGTTCCACGCGCCCATCCGGACGAATGAAGGCACACTGCTGCGCAACGCCCTGGGCCTTCCAACCAATGCGGTCTACATTTTCGTCACGATGCTTCGGAAGCTCCTGAAGGAGCACACACCGGTCCATATTGCGGCGTCATTCGATCTGCCGGGCCGGACCTTCCGCGATGATCTCGCCGCGGACTACAAGGCCAATCGCAAACCGATGCCCGACGAGCTCGCGGCGCAGATTCCGCTGGTGCACCGTGCTTGCGAAGCCCTCGGCGTTCCCATCATCACCTACGAGCGCTATGAAGCCGACGACGTGATCGGCACGATGGCGACTCGTGCAGTCGCCGCCGGCTATGACGTCGCGATCGTCACCGGCGACAAGGACTTCTTTCAACTCGTTCACGACGGCATCCGCGTGTTCAATCCGAGAGAGGATGGCACGTGGTACGACGCGCCGGGTGTGAAAGAGAAGTTCGGCGTCCCGCCCGAACAGGTCGTGGACGTGCTGGCCCTCATGGGCGACACCATCGACAACATCAAAGGCGTACCGGGAATCGGCGAAAAGGGCGCGCGCGATCTCATCTCGACCTATGGCACGCTCGACGCCCTGCTGGAGCACGCGTCGGAGGTGCCGCAGAAGAAGTACCGCGAGGCGCTCGCGGCGCACGCCGCCGAAGCGCGCGACAGCCGGGAACTCCTCAGAATCCACACCGACGTCCCGGTTGAGTTCGACATTGCCGCGTTTCGTTATCGGGGGCCGTCGCGTCAAGCGTGCTATGAGCTCTTCACACAGCTCGAGTTCCGCTCTCTCGTGATGGAATTCGCCCCAACAGCTGACACGATCGACAAAGACTACCGACTGGTCGCGACGATCGCCGATCTGGAACGCCTCATTGGTGAACTGCGAGCAGCGGGTCGTTTCGCGCTGCGGGTCCTGCCCGACGGTCCGGCCTCGGTCCGTGCCGGCATCGTGGGATTGACGTTTTCAATCCGTGACCGATCGGCGTGGTATGTGCCACTTGGCCACCGCCGGACACGTCTTGAAGTTGATCTCCTGGCACCTGACCCGGTCGACGCAGCGCCCGAACAAGCCATGCTTCCTTCGGACGCAGCGTTGGCGGCCCTGAAGCCGCTGCTCGAAGACGCGTCGATCGAGAAGATCGGCCACGACCTGAAATTCGATGTCATCCTGCTCGCCCGCCACGGCATTCGACTCGAGGGTCTCGGCATCGACACCATGCTGGCGAGCTATCTGCTCGATGCCACCCGGTCTGACCATGACCTGGAAACCTCCGCCCTCGAGCACCTGAACTACAAAGCGCTGACCGACGAAGATCTCTGCGGCCGCGGCGCCAAAGCGATCAATCTGGCGAACATCGCTGTCGATGCGGCGCTCACTTACGCCGGCGAGCGGGCCGATCTGGCGCTGCAGCTGGCGAACCGTCTTTCGCCGCTGCTCGTCAACCATCGACTGGACAGCGTGTATCGCGACCTGGAGCGGCCGTTGATTCCCGTGCTGGCGGCCATGGAGCGGGCCGGTGTTCGGGTTGACGGCGGCGCACTTGCCGCGCAGTCACAGCACATCGACCGCGAGCTCTCCGCCCGCAGCGCGCAGATTTACGAACTCGCCGGTGAGGTCTTCAATATCAATTCACCCAAGCAGCTGTCGGAGATTCTGTTCGACAAGCTCCAGCTGCCAACGCTCAGACGCAACGCGAAAACCAAGACCGCCTCCACGGCTGTCGAGGTCATGGAAGAACTCGCGCTGATCCACGATCTTCCGCGGCTGATCCTTGAATGGCGTGCACTGCAGAAACTGAAAGGGACCTACATTGATGCCCTGCCACAACTGGTGAATCCGGAAACCGGTCGCGTCCACACGTGCTTCAATCAGGCCGTTGCCGCAACCGGTCGCTTGAGCAGCAGTGATCCGAACCTGCAGAACATCCCGATCCGAACCGAGCTTGGCCGCGAGATCAGGCGAGCGTTCATCGCGGACGAGGGTCACGAATTGATTTCCGCCGACTACTCACAGATCGAACTGCGGGTTCTGGCTCACCTCGCCGAGGATGAAACGCTCATCGGCGCCTTTCAGGCCGGTGAGGACATTCACGACCAGACGGCGGCGAAGATCTTCGGGCCCGACAGTACGCGCGACCCGCACGAGCTGCGGCGGCTCGCGAAGATCGTCAACTATGCGCTGCTGTACGGGAAGACCGCATTTACCCTGGCCAAGGACATCGGGGTGACACCCCAGGCGGCGCAAGAGTTTATCGACGCGTATTTTGCCGGCTTTCCGCGTGTCCGCGCCTTCATCGATCGTACCCTGGAGGAAGCGCGGGTGTCAGGCGTCGTCAAGACGCTGTACGGAAGGCGCCGGCTGGTGCCCGACCTGACGAGCCGGAACAATCAGATCCGATCCGGCGCCGAGCGCGCAGCGGTCAACATGCCCATTCAAGGCACGGCGGCCGATATCCTGAAGCGCGCGATGATCGACGTGCACGCCGCACTCGAGAGTCTGAACTGCCCCTCCGCGCGGATGATTCTCACCGTCCACGACGAGTTGCTGTTCGAAGCCCCGTCGACGAGAGCCGAGGAGATCGCCGGGTTGGTTCAGGAGAAAATGCAGTCAGCTGCGACGCTGAAGGTGCCGCTGACGGTGGACGTCGGTATCGGCCTGAACTGGAAGGATGCGAAATCGTAGATCCGTCGATCTACCACCGGGCCTTGAACTCTGCCCACTCGCCCCGCAAGTCCTCGACCGGCCGCGCCTGCGCGCGCGCACGATCGGGAAGAATCGCGAGCTCCATCAGCTGATCCAAATCGGCGCGAAGCGTATCTCCGTGATCGGGCGCCAGTGACGCCCGTAGCCAGGCCGCCTGTGCGGTGTACCACGCGGCCCGCCAGTCGCCCTGCGCGCGCGCGGCAGCCGCGAGCCAGTACGACGCCGCCGCGCTGGCTGGATTGATGCCCAGCTCGACCCGCATGCGCTCACGAATTCGGAGATAGATGCTCTGGCGTTCAAAATCGGATCGGGGTTGTGCATCCCGGTCGACCGCGGTTGCCCACCAATCGAGCACGCGCTCCCGCGCCGCGGGTGCCAGGTAGGTACGAGCGAGTATGGAATCGAACATGTCGGCAGCTGCGCCGACGGCGTCCTCGAAAAACAACGCCTCACCGAAGCCCACGAGAAGCTCACCGCGCTCCCCGGCGGCCAGGTGTTCGGAATCGATCCGGCGGAGCCGATCGCGGGCACTGATCAGATCGTCCGAGCGCCCGCTCTGTCGATAACGCTCGAGGTTGGCGCGGGCGATAATGAGGTCTGCGCTGTCGGCCCGCGCGGGCAGCAGGCGGCGAGCCTCTTCGGCCGCGCTGACGGCTCCCTCGAAGTCTCCCTGGTTGTACAAGGTTCGGGCTTTCGCCAACGGATCGACCTTGTCGGCCCCCGCGGCCACGCGCGCCACCAGCAACATCGCGATCATCCAGCCCATGGGCCGCATCCCGCCGATGGTAGCACGTTGGGCCTTTCTGGCTAACATGTTGAAATAAAAGGCTCTTGTCCTTCTCCGACGGGGCATTTGGTACAATATTCGGCAATGGCTGAACCGCGGGTCGTCCCGCGAGCGGAGCATTCGATGTCGCGCCGCGACATCGATCCCGACGCCCTCAAAGTTCTGTATCGTCTGCGCCAGTTCGACCACACGGCGTTCCTCGTCGGCGGAAGCGTGCGCGATCTCCTGCTGGGTCGGCGTCCGAAAGACTTCGACATCGGAACGTCAGCGCACCCCGCTCAGGTGAAGAAGCTCTTTCGCAATTGCTGGATCATCGGCCGGCGCTTCCGTCTCGCCCATGTGAAGTTCGGCACGAAAGTGATCGAAGTTGCAACCTTCCGGCGCCAGGTGCTGCCCGGCGAAGAAGTGGTGCAAGACGGCGTTCCTGCGCCGGACCCGTCGACAGCAGTGGGCGCCCAGCTCGTGCACCACGACAACACGTTCGGGACGCCAGAGGAAGACGCGTTCCGTCGCGACTTCACGATCAATGCGCTCTTCTACGACATCGCAACCTTCTCGATCATCGACTACGTCAACGGATTGGAGGACTTGCGAGCCGGCCTCGTCCGTTCGATTGGCGATCCGGTCGTGCGGTTCCAAGAAGATCCCGTCCGAATGCTTCGTGCGGTGGCGCTCGCTGCCAGACTCGATTTCAGAATCGACCCGCCGATCCTCGACGCGATTCGCGCCCATCGTCACGAGTTTGCCCGCAGCTCTCCACCGCGCGTCCTCGAAGAGTTCTACAAGATTCTGCGGGGCGGGTACTCCGAGAAAGTCTTTCGCGCGCTCGCGGAGGCGGGTCTGATCGAGCCGATCTCGGCCGAACTACACCACGGGGCGGGGGACAATCTGTGGCGATCGCTCGCGGCCCTCGATGCGCACAGGCGCCAGCACGAATCGATGCCTGAGGGGTTCACGAATACGATTCTGCTTGGAAGCCTGCTTGTCCCACTCGGGTTCACTGCCCAGCCGGCGCGGCGCGAGGCGAACGGCTCCGCCCCGCGGCTTGGCAGCCTGCCGCTCGCCCGCCGCGATGTCGAGCGCCTCCACCAGATTCTGGGACTGCAGCGACGTCTGCACGATCTGGGGGCAAACCCCCGTGTGCAACGCGCCCTGGCCCACCGAAGTACGTTTCGCGAAGCATTGAGCTGGATGGAGATCCACGGCCAGGTGCCGGAGATCGTGGCGCATTGGAGGGCTGTTGCAGCGGTAGAAGCCCGGCCCGTCATCGAGGGAGAGAACGGCACCGTCGGTCAGCCACCGTTTCGGCGTCGTCGACGGAGGCGACGGCGACGGCAGCGGCCCGCGCCGACGTCATGAACACTGAACCGGACTGGCGTGGATTCGATCGCGCGTCTACGCTGCGGCTTCTTCGATGGTCTTGAACGAGGTGGCGAGTCGGAGGGCGATGAGCAGCTTGATGATCGGCCATGCCGGATCGATTTCGCTCGGGCGGAAGCTGAACTTCGGGCTGCGCGGATATCCGTGGTGATTATTGTGGAGCCCTTCACCGCCAGTCACGAGCGCCAGCAGCCGGAGGTTCGTGGCAGTGTTGTCGAAGTTCTTGTAGCCGACGTGGTGGCACAGCCCGTTGATTGAAGACGACAAGACGAACACGTACATGACTGCGTGAATGCCAGCGGCGAGCAATCCCCATCCGAGGCCAAGCACCAAACAGAGCGCAACGATGCCGACGCCGAGCCCGGCGAGGCCGTGGTTGAAGAACAGGCGATCCCAGGTGTCATCCTCGATGTCGCGCGCATAACGCTCGACGACTTCCTGGTTCTTGGCTTCTTTCATGTAGTGAAAAACGTTCCCCAGCTGTACTGACCAAAATCCCATCAGCGCCGGGCTGTGGGGGTCGCCTTCTTCATCGGTGAATGCGTGGTGCTTGCGGTGCACAGCGACCCATTCCTTGGTCGAAATGCCGGTCGTCAGCCACAACGAAAACCGAAACACCCAGGCCACTGCCGGGTGAAGGACGAGAGCTTTATGGGTAGCGGTCCGGTGGAGAAAAATGGTCGTGCCGAGAACAGCTACCTGCGTGAGGATCGCCGAGACGACGAGCGCAAAAATGAACGGGACCAACACTCAGCTACCCTCCAAGAACAGGTACGGGGAAAACGCGCAAGCCGTGGGGTGAGAGACCGAATGAAACAATAAATCGTAGCACGAACAGCGGACAATCGGGCGCCAGAGTGTCTCAAAATGCTACGAACTCATCCACGTCGTTGCTCGAAATCACGCATAAAAGACACGAGCGCGTCCACACCCGCTTGCGGAAACGCGTTATAGATCGACGCCCGCATGCCCCCAACGGCGCGGTGTCCCTTCAGCCCATCGAAACCGGCAGCCGTGGATTCCTTGATGAACGCCTTCTCGAGGTCATCCGAGCCCAGCCGGAACGTCACGTTCATGAGCGAGCGATCTTCCTTTCGCGCCGTTCCGCGATAGAACCCTGTCCTGTCGATTTCCGCGTACAGCGTGGCGGCTTTCCGGATATTGCGCTGGCTCGCGCCCGTCAGGCCCCCCTCGGCGATGAGCCACTTCATCACCAGGCCGAGGACATAGATGGAAAAGACGGGCGGCGTGTTGTACATCGACGCATTCTCTGCCTGCACGGCGTAGTTCATCATGGTGGGCAGCGTCGCCTTCTTCTCGACGGATCGGGCCAGCAGATCTTCACGGATGATGACGATCGTCAGACCCGCTGGCCCCAGATTCTTCTGCGAGCCGGCATAGATCAACGCGTGGCTGCCGACGTCGATCGGCCCACTGAACATATGGGATGAGGTGTCGCTGACCAGCGGGCGGTCGCCCACCTCTGGGAGTGTCTTGGATTCGGTGCCTTCGATCGTGTTGTTCGAAGTCATGTGCACGTACGCAGCGTCCTTCGTCAGCTTGAGCTCGGACGCCGTGGGAATCCGCGCGTAGTTCTCGGCCTTCGTCGACGCCGCGACATTGACGCTCCCGACCTTCCTGGCTTCCTTGATGGCCTTGTCGGAGAACGACCCGCTGTCGATGTAGTCGGCCGTCGCGCCGGGGCCCAGCAGGTTCATCGGAACCATCGAGAACTGGGTGCTCGCCCCGCCTTGGAGGAAGAGCACTTTGTAGTTGGCGGGGATGTTCGCCAGCGAACGCATGTCCGCCTCGGCCTGCGCAAGCATCGATTCGAATGGCTTCGAACGATGACTGATCTCGAGAACGGACATCCCGACGCCCGGTAGCGCGATCAGATCGCGCTGAATTTCCTCGAGTACGGAGAGCGGGAGTACCGCGGGGCCCGCGGCGAAATTGTAGATACGCTGAACGGTTGTGGTCATCGTGGTGTGCTCATAAAAGGTGAATCAATAAGCCGTCACGAAGCTTCGGCTCGAACCAGGTGCTCTTCGGCGGCATGATCGCGTTCGCATCCGATACCGCCATCAGATCTGCCACGCTGACCGGGTACAGCGAAAACGCCACGGCCGCCCGACCTGAGTCGACGGCCCGTTGAAGCTCGCTCGGTCCGCGTGCGCCGCCGACGAACTCGATCCGCTTGTCCGTCCGGACGTCCGCGATCTCGAGCACCGGGGCCAGCAGGCGATCCTGCAGGACACTGACGTCGAGCGCGGCGATAGCATCCGTCGGGTCGGGCGCCACGCGCGGCCGGATAATCTGCCACTGGCCCCGCAGGTACATCCCGATATCGCCGCGCTTGACGGGCATCGAAGGTCCTGGCTCCACGATGAAGGCCTCGCGAACCGCACCAAGAAAGGCTTCCGGGGAGAGACCTGCGAGATCCTTCACGATCCGGTTGTAGGCGAGGATCTGCACCTCGTCGTGCGGAAAGGCCACGCCGAGCATGCTGTTGGAGTCTGCGCCATCGCCGAGGGCCTCGCCCGGTGCGCCCTGCTCGCGCATGGCCGCTCGCGCGCGCGCCGCGCTGGCCGCCCGGTGGTGCCCGTCGGCGATGTAAAGCGACGGAATCTGACGAAACGCCTGGACGAGCGCGTCACGATCAACGGCGGCGCCCACTCGCCACAGCGTGTGGCGTACGCCGTCGGCTGCTTCGAAATCGATGAGCGGTCCATCGATCGCGACGCGGTCGATCACTGACCTGATCGCATCGGATGCGCGATAGGTCAGGAACACCGGTCCGGTTTGCGCCCGAAGCGTCACCATGTGCCGCGTGCGATCGTCTTCTTTGTCGGGTCGCGTCCGCTCATGCTTCTTGATGACGTCCCGATCGTACTCATCGAGCGAGTAGCAGGCGGCGATGCCGGTCTGCTGGTGTGCGCCCATTTGAAGACGATAGAAGTACACGCTGGCTTCCGCCTCGAGCACGAGGGAGCGACCGCGCAAACTCTTGAGATTTTCAGCCGCGCGCTGATAGACAACGTCGGCATATGGGTCGGTGGCGACGGGAAGGTCGATCTCGGCACGCGACACGTGCAAAAAGCTGAGAGGATTGCCGTCGGCCAGGACCCGGGCTTCATCAGCATTGACGACGTCGTAAGGAACGGCGGCAATCTGAGCCGCATCGGTTGGTGTGGGGCGCAGCGCTCGAAAGGGAATCAGGGTGGCCATGAAGCCCTAAATTATGACACGGCCAGGTAATTCGTCGCCGTGAACGCCACGGACTCGTAGCCGTGTCGTCGTAGTGCAGGACTTCAGTAGCGATGTAGTCGTCGTGCGGGACTTGGGTCCTGCCGTTCGTAATCCAGTTCTTCAATCCTGGTCGTGGCTACGAGTCACAGTCGCTGATACTGTGCCGCCCACGCGCAGAGCTGCGTTTGTCGTTCGCGCGCCTCAGGAACATCCTTGAGCGCATCGCAGGGCCAGGGCAAGCGGAACGTCCAGTTCTCGGGTGTGACGGTGCCGGGTTGGTTGATGCGATCGGGCCAGCCGAACACATCCTGCACTGGCAGCAACAGCAGGTTGGAGCCGGAGGCGAATAACGACTCGAGCAGGCCGTCCCGCACGGCCGGATTGAATGACGGATCCCGGAGGCCGGCTCCGTTAGTGACGCGCTGAACCGTGGGCAACTCGCTCACCAGCTCGCGATCCGCCGGCGGAGCATCGCCCCACCACACGATCAGCGGCTCAGTGTCGTGCGTGCCCGAGGCCGCAACTGAACTCGCCGGGTAGTCGCCAGGGTCGCGGAACGGCTGCCCGTTTTCGGTCCAGCGCCGCTCCCAGCGAAGCACACAGAATCCAGGAACACCCTGGCCCATCATCGAACTGCGGACGAAGTCGGGCACGATGCCCAGGTCTTCCGCAATGATCTCAGCGCCCGATTCCAGGAGAATGGAGAGCACGCTTTCACCCAGGGCAACTTGTTCGCTCTCGAGCGCCGGTGTAAAGAAGGGTGCACCACCAGCCGACGGTCGGCCGTAAGTCCGATAGAAGCCGACGAGGTGGTCGACGCGATATCCATCGTAGAGGTCTTTGTTTCTTCGTGCTCGCGCCCGAAGCCAGGGGAAATTGGCTCTCGCCACAGCTGTCCAATCGTACAGCGGCATCCCCCAATCCTGGCCGTCGTCGCTGAAGGCATCCGGCGGCGCACCGATTGAAACGTCGAGGCGGAAAAAACGCTGGTGCGACCAGACATCGGCGCTGTCGGCATCGACCATGAACGGCAGATCGCCGAACAGCTGCACGCCGTTCGCCCGTGCGATCGCGCGGGCCGCCTGCCACTGTTCATGGGCAATCCACTGGAGATACTGATACCGAACCAGGTCGCGCCCGAGCTCGGAGCGCGCGCGGGTCAGCGCTTCGGGGTCCCGCAACCGGAACGGATCTGGCCATTCCATCCATGGGCGGTTCAGATGGTGAGCGCGCAGCGCGCAGAACAGCGCGTAATCCTCGACCCACCAGGCCTGGGCGGAGACGAACGCGCTCAACGCGCGTGCCCGATCGCTCTGTCGGCGCCACTCGTGATCGTAGAAACGATCGAACGAGGCAGAGAGCGCCCCGGCCTTGAGGCGACGAACAGCAGCGTGTTCGACACGCGGCGTGGCCCGGACGTGTGCGAGGAGATCCCGATCCTCGCGGCTCAGGCACTCATGCCCGCCAAGCCCGATCCACTCCGGCACGGCGGGAACGTGAACATAAATGGGATCAATGGCCATCGCACTGATCGCGGAGTACGGCGACTGCTGACCAGGCGCCATCTCGTTCAGTGGCAAGAGCTGAAGGACACGCTGACCCGCGCCGCAAAGCCATGCCGTCAGAGGCGATACGTCGCCGATGTCACCGATGCCCCAGCTCGCCGTCGACGGGCTCGAGAATAGCGGAACAAGAAGACCCGAGCGCCGGTGTCCGGCCTGCTCACTCATGGCGGCCAAGTGCTGCAATCGAAGTGCCGCAGGATTCGGAGAATTCCCTGCAGGAATGTCTGCTCCTGCGCCAGCAGGCTGACAATGAGGTACGACTCACGGTCGAAATCGAAGAAATAGCCTGGATGCACCAGCACGTGCTGATTCGTGAGCAGGTCGAGCACCAGTTCTTCCTCTGAGCCGAGCGTCGGCACATGAAGGACAGCGTACCACCCACCTTCGGCATCGAGGACTCGACACACCGGCGCTTCCTCGCCGCGATCCACAAGTTGCCGATAATTCGCGACAACGCGCCGACGAATCTGTTCACGGACCGCGGCCCCCGCTCGCAGGAGATCCGCCGTGGCACGTTGCACGGGCGTCGACACTGAAAGAAAGGCGTCACAAGCCAGTTCCAGGCGTCCCATCGCGGTGCGGACCGCGGGTTCCGGCCCCGCGACGGCAATCCAAGCCAGCTTCACCTGGGGCAGGCCAATCGATTTAGAGAGTCCACCCAGACTGAAGACCAGCGCGTCGTCGCGAGTCGTGGTCCGACCGGCGGCGGTCGCCGCCCCGGGCCTCAACTCATAGTCTGCAAAAACTTCATCGGCGACGATGGCCAGCTGGCGCCTCGCGCACACCGCTGCGAGGTGCTCGAGCTCGTTCACCTTGACGAACGATCCAGTCGGGTTGTTGGGGCTGACGATGAGGACGATACGCGTGCGGTCGGAGCAGGCGCGTTCGAGACTGCCGAGGTCGATCGACCAGCAGTCGTCGTATTCGAGGTCATAGGGTGCGGCAACCACGCCCTCGAGCCGAGTCAGGTGTTCGAGCAGCGGGTAGCTCGGACGCGGAACCAGGACCTCGTCGCCAGGATCGCAAAGAACCTTGAACAGCAGCGAGTACGCCTCGCTGGTACTGGCCGTCAGGACGAGGTGGTCAGGTGGTACGTTCGCGCCACGCCGCGCGTATTCGGCTGACACCGCACGCCGGGCATCAAGCGCGCCGAACGGCTGCGGGTCGTAGGCCAACCCGCGTGAATCTCCGAGCGGTGTCAGAAGATCGGGAGGGTACGTGAAGCCGGCGCGAGTGGGGTTTGATTCTGTGAGGTCGAGGATCTCGCATCGCTCTACGCGCAGCCGCTTCAGCGTCTGGGTCAGTCGATTGGTCGCCAGATCTGAGGGGAGTCGGGTGGAGAACACGCTGATCCGGTTCCTTGCGCGTGGGCCCTAGGGGCCGGTCACGATCTCAATGCGTTCGATGATGTCCGCTTCGAGGATCTGATCGAGGACGTCGATGCCGTTCAGGACTTGCGCAAACACCGGATACTTGTGATCGAAGCGCGGGTTGTCCACGAGATCGATGAAGAGTTCCGCGCCGCCCGTTTCCGAGCCCCCAGGCGAGAGTCCCATGGCGCCACGGACGTGTGGCCAGGATCCGGTCTCGCGCCGTAAGGGTGTGCCCGGATCCGTGCGCGGAATCAGTCCGACCAGCACCGGCTCAAGGCCGACGATGGACGTGCCATTGTAGCGCCCGGCCTGCGCCAGCCTGGCAAAGCGCAGCACCGACGCGGGCGCCTCAGCGGTGAACAATGCCACTTCGAATGCGCCGACGTCCCGGATCGTCACGCGCGCACGCGGCGCCGCAAATCGCTGGAGGTCCGCAGCATTGATATCGCTCCACTGCGCGGTGGCGTCAGGCCCGATCTCGGACGGTGGGGCAAGACGGCCCAGGCCAGCGCTGGCAATCCGCGATACTCGTCCATCTGGATCCGAGGCCAGCTTCTCCAGCGTCTCGCGATCGTTCAGCACGACCGCCGCGCGAGCCGCGTACTCGCGAAGGTGTGAAATGGGAGCGACCGTGAATTGACCGAGCGCGGCCGATGCGCTGGCCGGTGCCGCGTGAGACAACGCCATCAGGGCGTGCGCGGAGCGGTGCCAGGCTCGTGGCGCATCGGCCGCCGAGAGATCATTGACGACGTGTTCGAGGAACCCGACAGCGTCTGCCGAGGTGCCGCAGTCGCCAAGAAGATCGAGCACGACGAGCACGACCTGCGTGTTCGAATCGTGGAGCGCCCCCAACAACAGCCGACACGTCTCGAGCGTCCCCTTCTCGCGCGCGTTTTCGGCTCGCAGCGCCTCCATACGAACGATGGGATCCGGATCAGTGCGGCCCATGCGCAACGCCGCAGTGGCCGCCACCGCACGAGATCCGGCCGGGCTGCTCACGGCTCGCATCGCCAACCATCGGACCTGCGGATCGGGATCGGCGGCCGCGCGCTCAATCACTACACTGTCGATCTCTCCGGCGGTCACGAGCGCTTCGAGCGCCAGACGACGGATGCGGGCATCGCGGAGGGGGATCGCCGGATTCAGCGCGGTCAGTCGGACCTCCGCTCCCTGAGTTGTGTCAGTCAGCGAGTCCGGAACGCCCAGCAGCTGTCGAAGCAGGGTGATAGTCGACGGGCTTGGCACCCAGCGCCCGGAGTTCACGCGGACGATCGCTTCGAACCCCTTCGCCACGCCGAGGCGGTCGGTGACAAATTCATCGTGAGGTGCCCCGAGTAACGCAGCTTCAGCGCGCACGATCTGGGCGGCGTCGGTGTAGGGAATCCTGCCAAGGGCCTCGCAAATGGCCGCCCGTACGGCAGGCTCCGCCTCGACCGCGAGCCGGGAGACCAGCGTCGAAAGCCCGGACGCGACATTGGTCGCCGTTGATGGCGTCGCCGGGCGGCCAGCGGGCTGGGCCCGCCCGCCAGCGACAACAACCGAAGGGGTGGGGCCGGAAAGAGCCTCTGCGATGGCCTCGGCCGCTTCGGCGCGCAGTTCGGGAAGCGACGATCTCAGGGCAACGGCAATGTCGGCGACCAGTCCTGGGCGGCCGAGCCGGCCGAGCGCCCGAATCGCCGCTCTCGCCGTTTCGCTGTCTCGGTTTCGAATACCAGCTCGCAGCGTCGCGAGATCCCGCGCATCCGGCGCGCCACGTGCCTCGGCTTGGAGGATCGCGACCCGCGCAGCCGGAATCGTCTGCGCCTGTGGATCAACGGTCGCGAACGTCGCCAGCCCTGCAACCACCACGAGCCATCGTTGTCGACTCATACGCTCAGGGTCTCAGGTTGCGCGTCGCTGCGGAATACTCGAGCATCTGGCTGGTCAAATCCAACGGATACGAGATCGTCACTTCCGTGATGTCCCCGCCATCGTTGACAACCGGTTCGAGCTTCGGCATGACGAACCCGGTGTACGAAGGTAATCCGAGATGTTCGACCCGGGTGACGATCTCATCGCGCAGCGCCGGGTCGAAATGGACGCCGTAGGTTTCGACGAGGTGCCTGGCCGCTGTATAGTCGCCCTCGGCCTTGATGCGTTGGACTTGAGCGAGGAGCCGGCCGACACCGTCCCGGAACGCCCGTGCGTCGGTCATGACGTAGTAGGTTTTCCCCTCGCGGAGGCGGACTTCGATGGCGGTCGTGTTGGCGATCAGCCAGCGGACGATCAGCTGCCGGTTCCGCATGTGGTCTTCCTCGATCTGCGATCCCTCGCGCACGCGCCGGAGCTGCTCGAGCGCGCGTCGCGAATACGCTTCGTACTCGGCCTGGACGATCTCCTCGTGGTCGTCCTTCGGGACGAGGCCAAGCTCGGCGAGCTTCGGATCGGGGAGGAAATACAGGGCAACCAGATCCGCGCGCGACTCTTCGAGTGTCGAATACTGTTCCTTGAGCGCGGCCTGCGGGTTGCCGTTCAACCGTGCCTCCACTTTGCCGGAGCCGTGGCCGATGACTTCGTGCAGGTTGGTGGTCAGATTGCTGACAAACGCGCTCCATTTGGTTGCGCGCTCGACTTCATCCTGAGTCCACGAGAATTCCGTCCGAAAAGCCGCCGGAGTCGACTTCTCGTACGCTTCGGTGACGTTGGAGAGCGACACGGATTTGCTGCCGTGCTGCTCACGCACGCGCTGATCGTTCGGCAAGTTGATTCCAATCGGCGTAATTGGACCGGACTCCCCAGTCTCGATGACGACATCGATGGCGTTTGCCGTGATACCCGTGACCCCTTGCTTGCGATACTTGGGATCCCACGGCATTCGATCTTCGAACCATTGGGCCGCCGCCGCGATCTTGCGGATTTCGGAGGTTTTCTCCCGATTGATATAGGACACGACCCCTTCCCAGGCGCCCTTGATACTGCGGGCGTCGAGGTACACCTCGATGAATCCGTTGATCGTATCGACCGAGGACGCCTTGTCCTTCACCCAGGCGATGTCGTAGGCCTCCCGGTCGGCGACCTCACCGGTGCGATAGAACGTCGCGAGCGCTCGCAGGGCTTCCGCCATTGGCTGGCTGGCGAACGGAATCGCTGCCTCCAGATGCCCGACAATGGCGGCAATTTGCCGGCTATAGAGCCCGCCCAACCGGTACACCTCTTCCACGATGGTGCCGTTCCGCTTAACCAGGCGGGAGTTGAGGGGAAATCGCTCGTCGAAGCCCTCGAGGTCCGCCATGGTCAATCCGACGTACAGGTTGTTGGCGCTGGCGGCGAGCATGTCCTGCCCTTGCGGCGGGGTCTTCACCGTCACGCTTGGCTCGAAATGAACGTCGAAGAACATCGGCTCGAGTCGGGCCAACATCTGTTCGAGCGTTTCACGACTGCGCATCGGAAACACCGCGCCTGCCGCCGCCGCGCGGCGAGCTGCCGCGGCGAACGCCTCAGGCGTGCATCGCAGGACGAACTTGCGGGCGGTCAGGTTGTTGTAGGGGCCGGTGTTGATCCAGAACAGCTTCGTGTAGCGAAGAACCTCGTCACGGGTTGCGGCGTCGATCGATTCGCCATGCGTCACCAGCGCCTCGAGCACGTCGCGCATGTCCAGATTGTGGGCGTAACGCTGGTCGTAGAAGATGTCGCGACCGGCGAGCGCCGCTTGATACAAGTGCCAGATGAGACGCTTCTCGCGAAGCGACAAATCGCGGAAGGCGTCGGCGTAGACCTGAACCACCGCCGCTTCATCCACCCGCTCGAGCAAGTACTTTCGATCGGTCGACATCAGAACCCCAACTCCACACGCTCCTCATGGCGGGCAATATGTGCGGACCACCGCAGCTCGGTCTCGATTCGATGGCGCAGCGCCTCGAGGGCTGTCGGTTCCCCATGCACCAGGTATGTCTTCGCGGGAGCCGTCGTGAACCCTGACAGCCATCGCATGATTTCCCCGCTGTCGGCGTGCGCCGACATGGAGTCGATGCGTTCGATACGCGCCGCCACGACGACCTCCTGACCCTTGATCTTTATCTGTGTGCCGCCGTCGACCAAGAGGCGGCCGCGAGTGCCTGCTGCCTGATAGCCGACGAACAACACCGTGGTCTTCGGATCGGGCAGGCCTGCCGCAAGGTGGTAGAGGACCCGCCCACCTGTGGCCATCCCGCTCGATGCGATGACGATCGAAGTTTTGCGCGAGGCCACCAGCTCCTTTGACTGCTGAGGAGACGCCACCACCGTCATCCGCTGTGTGGCGAAAATTCTGACACCCCGCGCCGCGTCCGGGTTGATGTCGGGATCGAGCTCCTCAACACGGCTGGCGTAAAACTCCAGCGCACGGCCGGCCATCGGGCTGTCGACGAAGACTGGCAGGATCGGAATGCGTTTCTCGTCTTCAAGACGCTTGAGCCAGTAGAGCACTTCCTCGACGCGACCGATGGCGAATGCCGGAATGATCAGCTTACCGCCGCTGGACGCGGTCTCATTGACGATTTGCGCCAGCCGCGCTCCTCCATCGTCCGGGGCATGCTGCCGGTCGCCGTAGGTTGATTCGACGAGCAAGATGTCGGCGTGCTCGACGCTTGTCGGATCCGGAAGGACCGGGCGGCTGTAACGTCCAAGGTCTCCTCCAAATAGGATCGTCTTGCCTGCGGTCTGAACCCGGGCATAGGCCGAGCCGAGCAGATGCCCGGCATTGATGAACTCGACCTCGACGTCCGGCACGACAGGGACCGGCCGATTGAAGCCCACCGGCTGCAATTGAGTGATGGTCCTCTCCGCGTCTACCAGGGTGTAGAGCGGCAGCGCTGGCTCGTGCTTCGAATAGCCGTGTCGATTGGCGTCGCGCGCATCTTCCTCTTGAATCCGCGCCGCGTCCCGCAACACCACCGACGTCAAATCCTGAGTGCCAGGCGTGCAGAAGATACGGCCCCTGAACCCCTGAGCGACCAGCCGCGGCAGGTAGCCGCAGTGATCGAGGTGGGCATGCGTCAGGATGATCGCCTCGATCGATGTGGCCGGGACGGGGAATGGCTGCCAGTTTCGATCGCGCAACTCCTTCAAGCCCTGAAACAGACCGCAATCGACCAGGATTCGTCGATCGCCGACTTCGAGCAGATGTTTCGAGCCGGTCACCGTGCCGGCTGCGCCCAGAAACGTCAACCTCGCCATGGAGTGACTATATCCTCTGTTAAGCTGACTCGATGCGAGCCTGCGCGCCCCGTGTCTGATCTGCTCACGGCCCTGAAGACAGATACGTCCGTCTTCGCCGCCGAACTTCGCCCGCCGCGCGCGGAGCTCACAGCTGGCGAAGGCATGGACGCGTGGATCGACACGTATCATGCGGTGCGTCGTCTCACGCGTCAGGGCACGTACGTCTTTCTCACAGATAGCGCCGTCGGCTCCCAGGAAGAGGACAACCTGCGCCATCTGATTACCAACCTCGGGAGCGATGTTCCGCGCGAACGCATCGTTCCGTTCCTGACCGCGAAACACCCGATCGACTACTGCCTCTCGTATGCGGACCGCGCACACCAGAGCGGCTTTCCATCGCTCGTCGTTCTTGGAGGGGACAAGAGCGTCGGCGCCCCGCGGTCCGTTGAGCATGCCTGGCAGCTGCGAGAGCTCCTTCGAACCAAGGCTCCCGGCCTCGGGCTCGGAGGTTGGGCCAACCCGTACGCGGACCCCGACAAACAGGTGGATTACCTGCTGGCCCCGACCTTTCACGCGGAGTTCTACCTCACACAAATCGTCAGCCACCACAGCCTGACGCCAGTCCAGCGATTCCTCGAGACGGCCCGCCGCCGCCAGCTGTCACTGCCTGGGGTGTTCGGAGTGTTCTTCTATCGGAGCGCAAAGCGGCGCACGCTTGAAGCGCTGAAGGGCTTTCTGCCGGTCCCGATCGAAGGCTTGACTCGTGAGTTCGAGGATGGCACGAGGGCGGAAGAAGTGTGCGCGAGGACCGTGCGGGCTTTGCTGGCGGCAGGGGCGAGACACTTCTACATCAGTAATCTGCCGATCGGCCGCGCTCAGAACACGCTCGCCACGATCCTCGAGCTGGCCGGCGTAGATGGCTCTTGATTGAACCGCAGAACCCGCGGAGATCGCAGAGGGATCAAGGGTCGGCTCGAAATCGTTGCTCCGCGGGTTCGGCGAGTTCTGCGGTTACCGTCGGAGAACGCGGCTATCTAACGTGCCGCCCGCCATCCACTCTGATGGTTTCACCGGTGATGAAATCGCTGTCGAGCAGGCCCAGGACCGCCTTCGCAATCTCGATCTCGCCCCCCCATCTCCCGAGGGGTGTGGCCTGTTCCACAGAGCGGAATTCCTGATCAGAAGTCTCCGGCGGCGCCAGGATTGGTCCGGGCGCAATCGCATTCACCAGGATGTTGTCTGCAGCGAGTTCGAGCGCGAGCGCTTCGGTGAGCGCCATGACGCCGGCCTTGGCGACGTAGTACGGCAGAAATCCCCGATAGCGTGGTCTGCCGCTTTTGGCCAACCAGTCGCTGAAGTTGACGATGCGGCCTCCTCCCTGCGCGCGCAGGTGCGGTGCCGCCGCATGGGCACAGAGAAACGCAGCGCGCAGATCGACATCAGCCGACGCGTTCCAGTCGGCGACGCGAAGTTCGTCGAATGCCCGCTCCTTGTACACCGAGGCCATGTTGATCAACACGTCCAGCCGGCCCAGCTCCTTGACGGTGGATGTGACCAGCGTGCGGCACGCCTCAGGGTCTGACAGATCGGCCCTCAGGACCGCCGCACGTCGCCCCCTGGACCGCACGAGAGCCGCGGCCGCCTCGGCCTCATCCTGCGAACGTGCGTAGGCCATGGCCACGTCGACGCCGCGTTTGGCCAGCTCCTCGGCCACCACGACACCGATCCGCTTGCCGCCGGTAATCAGCGCGACGCGACCGTTGAGTTCCATGGTCAGGTCTGTTTATCACGAAGCCACGAAGAACACGAATCGCAAGATCAAGAGACGTCGTGACTTGGTGATGAAAAGTAGGTGTCAAAAGAAAAGGCCGGTGGGAAATCCCACCGGCCTTTTCCGGAAATCAGTGTGCCGACGAATGCTTAGCGGCTGAAGGTGCCGAAGAACGATGAGCGCTTGTTCGGGGCGCTCCACTTCACGCCGAGGTTCACGCCGTTGAAGAGGTGCTGCTCGGTGAGACCAACCTCAGCGCCGTTCACGGATGAGAGCGGCTTGAACCAGAGTTGGGCGCCGCAGCTCGGGTCGTGAGTCAGGTGCTTGTTCACCCCCAACTGCACCGGACCGGTCGAGACCTGGATTTCGTTTGAGTTCTCTGCAAACTGGATTGGCGTCTGCGCAACGTTCACGATCGTGCCGACGATGCCGTTTGAGAGCTCATTGGCCATCGCCACGAGCGCCATCTTCTGCACCGGGTTCGCGCGCTGATCGACGAACAGCGTGGAGCGCACCATGGCGCGATCACCGCCCATTTCGGACATGCCGAGATTCGCATTGCCCGAGAGCGCCGCAACGACCGACAGGCCGTCGAGCGACACGCCGTTGAAGCTGCCGCGGTCAACCTTCCACGCAAGGACGGCTTCCTTGCCTTCGGTGCCGGCTTCACTGTTCATCACGCACCCGCCGGCGAATACTTCGGCGGTTCGCGCTTCGACGTACGACCCGCTGATGGTGTTTCCCCCAGCGGCGAAGAGCGTCGCACCGCCAAGCCCCATCAATGCTGCCAGGACGATCATTCGCTTCATAATCAACCTCTAATCAAGCGGACTTAAAAGCTGGAAATCAATTCCAAGACTTAGGTTTGTATTATAACGGAACTTGTTCTCGTCGCCAAAGGATAACCGCATGGCCGAAATCGTTGGGTTTATTGGACTTGGCGTCATGGGGAGGCCCATGGCCAGCCACCTGCTGACAAAAGGGCACCGCCTGATCGTGCACAGTCGCAGCCGAGGTCCCGTTGACGAGCTCGCCGCGAAAGGAGCTGCGCCGGCCTCCAGTCCCGCAGAGGTCGCGCGACAAGCCAGCGTCGTGATCACGATGTTACCCGACACGCCGGATGTTGAGCTCGTTCTTGCGGGCCCCCATGGTGTCCTCGCCGGCCTCCGACCCGGCGCGACAGTCATCGACATGAGCAGCATCTCGCCGGTTACCGCCAGGCAGCTCGCTACGCGGGTCGCCGCCGCGGGAGGCGCCATGCTCGATGCGCCGGTCAGCGGCGGTGAGATCGGCGCCATCAACGCGACGCTCTCAATCATGGTCGGCGGCGCGCGAACCGTGTTCGACCGCGTGCTGCCGATCCTCCAGTGCATGGGCAATCCGGAGCGAATCGTTCACATCGGCGACGAACCCGGCTCGGGACAGGTCTGCAAGGTCTGCAATCAGATGGCGATTGGCGGCGCACTCGCAGGCGTCAGCGAGGCGTTCGCGCTCGCGCGCAAGATGGGCGTGGATGCCGCTGCCGTGCGACAGGCGCTGCTGGGCGGCTTCGCTGCCAGCCGCGTCCTCGAGGTGCACGGCGAGCGCATGCTCAAGGCCGACTACAAGCCAGGCTTTCGAGCACGGCTCTATCAGAAGGATCTGAGGATCGCGGGCGAGACCGCTGGTGCGCACGCGGTCGCGATTCCTGCGACCGCCGTCGTCACTCAGTTGGTGAACACACTCGTGGACGGTGGCGGAGGCGATCTGGATTATTCAGCGATGGGAACGGTGGTCTTTGAAATGGCGGGGATTGAACCGAGGGCCGGGAATCACGAAGCCACGAAGAGCACGAAACCCTAAGTTGAGTTTCGTCTCTTCGTGTTCTTCGTGAAAACGTTCTTCAGAGCGAGCAGCAGGTGCGCTCGCCCTGGCAGATATCGGGACGAACCGGCTGCCCATCTGGGCCGAAGCTGGTTTGCGTCTGAGCGCACCAGTAAGAGCCAGAGTTATACAGCTCGTTGTACGTCTCGGGATCCGGATCTGGCTCGTACGACACGTACATGCCTTTGTGCCGAATCTTCAGACAATGTACGCCGAAGGTAATCCTCGTCGAACGCAGGTTCTCTTCTTCCATCGAGGTCTCCAGAGTCCAGTGCGCTAGACGGTTCTGAGTCCGGCCGCACGCATCACGGCGCGCTTCACTGCGGTCTTCGTGATCTGTACTTTGTATCCGTTACGGCTGAGGGGCGCAGCACCTCGTACGGCTGCCTCTCCCGCAGCCGCCGCGGTCGCTTCGCTGAGCGTCTTGCCGACCAGCGCCCGCTCGGCTTCCTCGGACCGCCATGGAATCGGCGCGACCGCGCCCAGCACGACGCTGGCGCTGGAGATCGTCTGGCCGGTCATCTTCAGAATGACCGTCGCAAACGCGAGCGGCCAGTCGTGAGACTCCTTGTAGCGGACCTCGTAGTGGCCATGCCGTGCGGTTCCGGGTGCCGGCAGGATCACGTGCGTCAGCAGCTCATCGTTCGCAAGGACGTTTTCCTTGAGGACATTCTGCAGCGTCGGCAGCGTGAAGAAGTCGGCTGCGGCAATCTCGCGCTCGCCGGTTGCGTTCACGACCCTGAACTTCGCGCCGTAGGCGACGAACGGGACCGCGAGACTGGACGGGTGCACGATGTGGCTGGGACCGTCATTGCCAAAAATCGCGTGGTACTGGTTCTCCCCGGCTGGCGCGAAGCAGCGGGTGCCGCCCTTCTTGTAGCAGAGGAACTCTTCGTTCTTGAAATACCAGCAACGCGGCCTTTGATTGAGGTTGCCGCCGACCGTCCCCTGGTTGCGAATCTGCGGAGTGCCGACTTCGCCGGCCGCCGCCGTGACGTTGGGGTAGAGACGGTTGACCTGCGCGTTCTCCGCCAGGTCGACGATCTTGACGGCGGCACCGATTCTCAGTCCGCCGGCGACCGGAGTGATCGTCGAGTCGAGCGCGTTCTTGATGTTGACGATTCGATCCGGTGCGGTGATGTAGTCCTTCATGCGAGCGAGGATGTCCTGGCCGCCGCCGATCGGCATGGCCACGCCGGCATCTCTGAGAGCCGCCGCCGCTTCCTTCTCGTTCGCGGGGTTTACGTAGGCGAAAGCCTTCACAGCGTCCCTCCTGCTTTCTGTTGCTCGAGCGCCGCGAGAATCTTGTGCGGATGGAGCGGCAGACTCCGAACGGTTGCGCCGGTGGCGTTACGCACGGCGTTGGCAATCGCCGCCGACAACGACACGGTGGGCGGTTCGCCGACGCCGATCACCCCGCGCTCGGGCATGTCCTTCAGCACGATATCGATCTTCGGGATATCCGACATGCCCGCCAGCAAGTACATTTCCATGTTCGGATTCACCATCTGACCGGTGACCCGATCGAGGATGCGATCCTCGTAGAGTGCGAAGTTCATCGAGCTGATGACGCCGCCGTAGACCTGACTCTCGCACGTGAGTCTGTCCACGACGAGGCCGCAGTCCTGGATCGCGAGCACCCGCTTCACCTTGACGATGCCAGTTTCGATGTCAACCGTCACTTCGGTGAACTGCGCGCCGCTCGAAGTGACCCCCGAGAAGCCGGCTTCCCACATGTGATCGGCCGCGATGGTGTCGGCGCCCAGCACCTTGCAGGCGTCCTTCCATGCCAGGCCCTTCGTCGGGTTGTCCTTCACGTGAATCCGGCCATTGCTGGCGACGAGCGTATCGGCCTGAACGCCGAGGACCGGCGCCACTTTCACGAACAGGGCTTCGAGCGCCTTCGCCGCGGTGAGGCGAATGGCCGGCATGGCGGATGGCGCGGTGGTGCTGCCACCCGATCCGCCGCTGCGCGGGTAATTCGTGTCGCCGATTTCCGCCCGAACGGCGTTCAGCGGAAGGCCAAGCGTTTCGGCAGTCACAAGCGCGACGATGGTGCGCGTGCCGGTGCCGATATCCTGCGTTCCGCACTTCATGACGACGGTGCCGTCGGCAAAGATGTCGCAGTGCGCCAGCGTTCCGCTGCCGCCACCACCCCACGTGTGCACCGAGCAGCCAAAGCCGGTTTTGATCGGCCCAGGCGTCGGATCTCCCGTCGCATGGCGCTTATCCCATCCGAACAACTTCGCGCCCTCTGGCAGGTAGCTCCGATACATGGCGCTCGGAACCTGCGCGGGGGAGTTCTTGATGCGGAACTCGACCGGATCCATCTTCACGCGATCCGCGAGCTCGTCCATCAGGACTTCGGTCAGGAAACATGCCTGAGGGTGACCCGGGGCGCGCATCGGACGCTGCGTCCCGCTGTTGATGAACACGTCTTTGCGCAGGATCTTCCGGTTCGGGAAGTTGTAGATGTAGGGAATCGGCAACTGGCCGATGCCCTGGCCAGCGCCGCCCGTGCCCCAGCTGTCGGCCTGATACGACGTCAGCGTCCCGTCGGCCGTCACACCGGCCTTGACCTTGGCGCCGGCTGATGGACGATTCCCCGTATCAAGATGTTCCTCTTTGCGATCAAGTAACAGCTTGACGGGCGCTTTCGCCATCTGTGCGAGCTTGGCGCCGATGACAGCTTCCGCTCCTGCTTGCAGTTTGCTACCAAACCCGCCGCCCATGTACTGGCAGATGACCCGGATGTTCGCCGCCGGAATGTTCAGGCCGGTCGCGAGATTCCCCTGCGACGAATAACATCCCTGCGTCGAGCACCAGGCCGTGAGCTTATCGCCTTCCCACTCGGCGACGATGGAGTGTGATTCGAGGCAGACGTGGGTGATCACATGCGTGTAGTAGGTCGCCTCGATGATGTGCGCCGACTGTTTGAAGCCGGCCTCAACATCGAGCACCTCAGTCGTCGTCCCTGGCCGCACGTTGCCGCCCATGAAGACAGCTGGCGCGTCGGGATCCATCGCCTGCTCTTCGTTCGCGAAGTGCGGGAGCGGCTCGTAGACCACCTTGACGAGACGAGCGGCATCCTTGGCGCGCTCTTCGGTGTCGGCGGCCAGCGCGGCCACGATATCGCCCTGGTACATCACCTGGGCGCCCGGTTCCTTCACGTTGTACGCGGCTTTGACGCCCGGTGCCTTCAAAGCTTCTGACAAGTCGATCGAGGTAATCCGCGCGTGCGGAAGCGGCGAGCGGATGATCCGCGCGTGAATCATTCCAGGCCGATTGATGTCGTGTGTGTACCTCGCGCGGCCCGAGACCTTGTCGGGGCCGTCCAGGCGCTTGACCTTCGTCCCGAGCAGGACCGGTTTCGCCGGCCACGGGTATTTCAACGCGAGTGCGGACGGCGGTGGCGGCGGAGCGCCACCACGGCCCTGCGCTGGTGCCGGCGCTGCGGCGCCAGCGGGAGGAGGTGCACCGCGGCCGGCGGGAGGAGCTCCTCCCGGTGCGCCGCCGCGACCCTGAGGCGCCGGTGCGCCGCCAGCTGGCGGCTGCTGATCAAAGATAGGCACGAGCCACCCCCCTCGACTTCATCGCTGCTTCAAGAACACGCACGAACGTTCCACAGCGACAGATGTTGCCATCGAGGCCTTTGCGAACCTGGGCCTCGGTTGGATTTCGATTCTTTTCCAGCAGGGCCACCGTGGCCATGACGAAACCTGGTGTGCAGAATCCGCACATCATGGCGTCCTGATCGCAGAACGCCTGTTGCACCGGATGCAGCGTGCCATTCGAGCTGGCGAGTCCTTCGACAGTGCGGACCTGCTTGCCCTGCACCTCGATCGCCAACGTCGAGCACGAGTAGATAGCGCGCCCATCCACGATCATCGTGCACGCGCCGCACGTGCCGCGATCGCAGACGCGCTTGTTGCCGGTCAGGTCGGCCCGCACGGGCAGTGCGTCCAGCAGTGTGACGCGCGGCTCGAGCCGGAGATCGACGCGGCGGCCGTTTACCATGAGCTGCACCGGCACGTCGCCGGGGCCGAGCACGCCCGCGCCTGCGGCCGTCTGAGCATCGATCTCGGCGACGCCCCCGACGACGCCGGCCGCGATGCCGGTGACACCAGCCGACTTCAAGAAGTCGCGCCGGCTAACGCTGAAACGTTCAGGCTTGTCTGGTTTTTCGTCTTTCGGAGCCATGAATCGAGCCCCCTCATGGGCAAGAGAAAATAGAATGGCCAAGAATAGTCGAAGCGGCCCGCACTTACAACAAATCCTGACGCAGACCTTACGAGGACTGCGGCATTACAGCACACTTACTGCGCGACGCCGGCCGCTGTTTACTGATTCGTCTTTTGTTCGCCAGTGGAGCTTGGGCTTCCAAACACCGGCAACCGGGTCATTTCGGGCGGTTCACGTCAGTTTCCGGATCGAGAATCCCGAGCAGTTCTGTCAAATCGGCGAGTGCGCGCTGTGCCGCGTAAATGATCGCGCGCTTCTCCTGAAACGTGGGCGTGGACCACGGCTCATCCTGCAGCCGCACCTGCCCATCCGCACTCACCTCAACCAGGGTCGCGTCCATTGTTTCGATCCACAGCCTCATATCAGCGCCCGGTTGAATTGGTCATCGGATCAATTGGTCATTGGTCATCGAACTGAAGAAGGAGTTCATACGCCGGCTGCTGCCGCTGCCCGCTGCGCATCATCGACGCCCAGCACGACCACCGCGCCTGTCGCGCCGTCGGGTCCGCCGCCATACGCGTAATCCACGTTGACACCAGCATCGGCGACCAGCCTGACGACGGGCCCCAACCCTCCTGGCGCATTGGCGATCGCAAGGACGAGCACGTCGCGCTCGCTCACCTGATGATGCCTCGCTCGAAGGGCGCCGGCGCCAAGGATGTGATTGTCGACGACAAGTCGCAGCTGGCCGGCGCCATCCAGGGACAGGGCGGTGATGTTGACGCGCTCATCTGATAGGAGACGACAGACACCGGCGAGTGCGCCCGGGCTGTTAGGAAGGCGAAGACTGAGCTCTATGCGAGTCGGCATCGCGAGAGGGTAGCAGAACGAACCGAACGGTCGCTATCGAGGAACGAGGCCGCTAGTGGAGCGAGCGGCAAGCCGGTCTCGCCCTTCCGTCGGCCGTCTCGGACGCTGACTCTGAAGTTTGGCGAGCAGGAAATCGACGTCGTCGGGTGAAACGAAGGACGAATCGGTCTGGCGCGTCTCACCGCTGCGTCGCTGCGCCCGCCAGAACCGCAGCGCGAGCACGATCATTTCCATTTCGCGGTCGTCGAGGCTGGGGGTGAACATCGACTCCCTCGGGGCATCGTGAAAAAGCGTTGGCGGTTGACTGCTCGGGCACGCAGGAACCCGAGCAGCCAACCGCCAACGACCGTCGACGAAACGAAACGACTGAGAACTTACGCCAGAACCTTGATGACGACGCGGCGGTTCTGCGCGCGGCCGTCGCGCGTGTTGTTCGGCGAGACCGGCTTCTCCTCGCCGTAGCTGATGACGTTCATCTTGTGCAGCGGAATCTGATGGTGCTCGTAGAGGTACTTCTTCACCGCTTCGGCGCGCTCCATACCGATCTTCTGATTCACCAGCGGCGAGCCAGAGTTGTCGGTGTGGCCTTCGATTTCGAAGTAGGCGCCCTTCGGATCGGCCTTCATCTGGCTGATCAGCTCATCGAGCCGGGCCTTTGCCTCGTCGGGCAGGTCCGCTTTGTTGAACTTGAAGTTGCCCTGATCCTCACTCAGCACGACCTCGAACACCAGACGCTTGGACGCCTTGTCGACCGCTTCCGCTCTGCTGTTCGCCGCGGCCGCCGCAGATCCGGCGTTGTTCGCGAGATTCGCCGCCGCGCTGGCGGCGGAGTTGGCCTGCTGGGCCGCCGTGCCGGCCTGGTTGGCCGACTGCTGGGCCGCCTGCGCCTTCTGGTCGACCTCGGTGATGCGTCCTTCATTCTGACGCGTGCGCTCCTGCGTCTCCTCGACCGATCGACCGAGCGAATCGACCTTTGTGTTCACTTCACCCACGCTCGTGCGCACGAATTTCTTCGACGCGCACGCAGTGGTCCCGCCCGCTACGAGCACCGCGATAGGAACTGCCATGACGAGTTTCCGGAACATGATGCGACCCTCCTGCTTTACGAAATCGGGCGAGATTGCCCCGCGTTATACCCACTTCGAGCACGAACGACGAGATCCTTGTCGCGTGTGCGGACCACGAGCGAATGCCAGCCGGGTTTGCTGCCAGCTTCGAACGCGATCAGATACTGATGGCGAAGCTCGTCGAGAATCTGCTGCGCGATCACGCTGCGGTCCAGTGAGGTGGTCGCACTATAGCTGCGCCCTCCCGTCAAGAGCGTGAGATTGGAGAGCGAACTGGCGACCGCCTCGGTCTGCGGGGTCGTCGCCGAGAGATCGGACGAGGGATTGTCGATGAGCGGGACGATCCCGATGATGTAGACGGGGACATCAATCTCGCTCGCCGCGGCGGATGCCTCGGCCGGCGTGAGCCGGCTCCAGTTGTCGCTGCCGTCCGTGAACACGATCACCGCCCGCCGAAGACCTTCGCGGCTCGTCAGCCGCCGCGCCGTGCCGGCGATGGCATCATGCAACGAGGTGGCGCCGAACGGGCGGACCGTGGTCAGTTGCGTCGGGAGCGACTGTCGCCCGACCGCAAAGGGCTCGACCTCATTGAGCTCCGTGGCAAAAGTGAAGACGGCCGCTTCGTCCTGCACGCGATCCAATCCGCTCAGAACAAACGTTGCCGCTTCCCGCGCGGCCGCCATGCGTGCTTCCATGCTGCCGCTAACGTCCATGAGCAGCGCGACGCTGAGCCCGGGACGATCGACTTGAAAATCGGTGATCCGCTGAATCTGGCCGCCGTCGAGCACCTGGAAGTCGCGTACCGACAGGTTCTTGACGAAACGGCCCTTCTTGTCGCGCACGATAGCGCTGATGCGAACAAGATCGACGCTGGCTTTGAACGACGGAGCCCGCGGCGCCGTCTGCTGAGGTGCCGCCCCGACTCTCGCACCCACGCCAACAACCAAGGGGACCAGAATCGCAAAACCGATGAGCGTCCGACGAGTCACGGCCTGCCTAATCCAAAGGTGCTGCCAATCGACTTATGCTAGGTAAATCAATGCGTTACAGCTAGGAGCCATGATTTGGAACGGAAGTGGTGAGCCACAATTGAGTAAAAATGACGCGGTATTGGCAGATCTGAGGCGTTCTGCCTAATGTAAGAATTACTCTCTTCGCACAGCAAGCTCGACGGTTACCGGTCTGTGGAGGATATCCGGTTATCGCAGTCTTTCAGCTCGACCTTATAGCCCAACGGTTTAGCGCGAACCCCGGTTAGAATCGCGAGGTGACCCAGACCCACACCTCGGTCCCCATTGCGAAACGGATTCACACCTTCTCTTACGCGATCCGCAACATTGTTGCTGAAGCCCGGCGGGTCGAGGCCGCGGGTCGGACGGTTCGCTATCTCAACGTGGGGAATCCACCAGCCTTCGGGTTTGGTCCGCCGCGGCACCTGATCGAAGCGGTCGAGCGCGCGATGCGCGACGGCCACAACGGCTACGGTCCCTCTGCGGGTAGCGCTTCAGCGCGCGAAGCGGTCGCCGGCGAATATACCGGGCGTGGATGGAACATCGACGCCAACCGCGTCTTCATGACCGCTGGCACCTCGGAAGGGATCGAGCTCGCGTTGAGCGCTCTCGCGGATCCGGACGACGAAGTGCTGCTGCCGTTGCCGACGTATCCGCTCTACACGGCCGTGCTCGGCAAGATCGGCGCGCGCGCGGTGTTTTACCGAACCGACCCTTCTCACGGTTGGGTGCCAGAGGTCGATCAACTCGACGCCCTGGTCACGCCAAGAACCCGCGCGCTCGTCGTCATCGATCCGAACAATCCGACCGGCGCCACGTATCCGATCGGCGTTCGTCGCGAACTGCTCAATTTCGCCGATCGGCACGGACTGCCGATCCTGGCCGACGAAGTCTACGGGGATCTCGGCTTCGATGGTCCGGTTGCTCCCCTCGGCAGTCTGGATCCCGATGCCGCGATCATTTCTTTTTCGAGCCTGTCGAAGGGATACCTCGCACCGGGCTGGCGGACCGGCTGGCTCGCCGTTGGCGGCTCGTCGCGGCTCGATGATGTGGTGATGGCGATCGGCAAGTTGGCGGATGGTCGTCTGTGCAGCACCGTGCCGATGGAGCACGCGGTCAGCGCGGCGCTTCGAGGGGATCGTTCCCACCAGAGCGTGTTTCGCGAAGCGATCAAAGCACAGGGCGCCATCACGGCTGATGCGTTGAACGCGATTCCTGGCGTGTCGTGTGTGGCCCCGAGCGCGGCGTTCTACGTGATGCCAAAGGTCGCGCTGCCATCCGGCCGCACCGACGAAGACTACGTCGTGTCGCTGCTGCGAGCGACTGGCGTCCTCTGCGTCTACGGCTCGGGGTTCGGGATGCCGCCGGAAGAAGGATTCCTGCGCATCGTGTTTCTGGCGGCGCCTGCGGAATTGCGCGAGATTTTCCGCCTCATGGGGGACTTCACCGAGGAGTACCTCCGCTAGCAGCCTCCTCCCGCAGAACGAACTTTAGTCACCCTGCCACAGGTCTATTGAGTTACCCTCTCGGGCAATAGGATTGGTCCGGCTTTTGATGATCTCGGAAGCCAAGCGGCGGACGACCGACGTGAGTGCACACAACACACCCAGCAAGAACTGGATGCAACGTTTGTATAAACCGTGGGACACACCGAACAGTCTGTTCGGCAATCTGGTCGTGCTTGGGTTTTTCGTCGTGCAGGCACTCGACGGCGCCCTGACCTATCTGGGCGTGAGCCGATGGGGGCCCGGCATTGAGGCCAATCCGCTGTTGAGCTCGGCCATGGCCTACGCGGGAATTGGGGCGAGCCTGGCGGCAGCGAAGTCTGTCGCGATTGGCTTCGGGATCGTGCTGCACCTGTGTCGCGTGCACACGATCGTCGCACTCCTCACAGTCTTCTATGTCGCCGCGGCGATCGTTCCCTGGACCGCCGTGTTCCTCACGATCAAGTAGGATCAACCGGTCGCTCGGGCGACCCTATGCGGAAAAGCGATCCCCTCGCCTTTCTGTCCTCAGAGCTCGAAGCCCTCTCACAGCAGGGCCTCTATCGTCGTCTGCGTCTGCTCGAGAGCGAGCAGCGCCCACGCGCCACCGTGGACGGCCGGCAGGTCATCAATCTCTCGTCCAATAACTACCTCGGGCTCACGACCCACCCCAGATTGCGGGAGCGTGCGATTGAAGCGACGCGCCGCTTCGGAGTGGGATCGGGATCGGTGCGGACGATCGCGGGCACCATGGACATCCACATGGAGCTCGAGCGACGCCTCGCGGAATTCAAGAAGACCGAAGCGGTCGTCGTGTTTCAGAGCGGGTTCGCGGCGAATGCGGGAACGGTCGCCGCGATTCTCGGCAAGGACGACGTGGTCATTTCAGACGAGCTCAATCACGCGAGCATTATCGACGGCTGCCGATTGAGCCGCGCCTCGATCCATGTTTTCCCGCATAAAGACGTCAACGCCGCCCGCCAGGTGCTGGCCAGCCTGCCGGCCTCGCAGCGGAAGCTGCTGATTACGGACGGCGTGTTCAGTATGGACGGTGATCTGGGACCGCTCCCGGAACTTTGCGCCCTGGCCGAGGAGTTCGGGTGCATCATGATGGTGGACGATGCACATGCGAGTGGCGTCTTCGGTCGCGACGGCCGCGGCACGGTCGATCATTTCGACATGCACGGCCGCGTCGACGTGCAGGTGGGCACGCTGTCGAAGGCGATCGGGGTGCTTGGCGGCTACGTCGCGGGAAGCCGAGCACTCGTCGAGTTCCTCTGCCACCGGGCGCGGCCGTTTCTCTTTTCCACGTCGCACCCGCCGGGGGTTGCGGCGGCGTGCATCGCGGCCCTTGACGTGCTCGTCGAGGAACCCGAGATCATCGACCGGCTTTGGGAGAATACGCGCTTCTTCCAAAGCGGACTCAAGGCGCTGGGATTCGATACCGGCGCGACCGCCGGCCCGATTACCCCCATCATCGTGGGCGACGCGAGCCTGGCCATGAAA
>Ga0111539_10000198_pt1 | contig 70962 bp, 53 predicted proteins | sample RhiMethybrSRZTD1_FD_79667 | JGI IMG/M metagenome (GOLD analysis project Ga0111539, IMG submission 79667) | Populus rhizosphere microbial communities from Tennessee, USA - Rhizosphere MetaG P. TD hybrid SRZTD1 (version 2) (version 2) | ecosystem: Host-associated > Plants > Roots > Rhizosphere >...
CGTGTGACGATGAACGTGTACAACGTGAGCGGCCGGCTGGTTCGGACGCTGAAGCAGGACGAGTACACGGACGCTGGGACGCACGAGGTGAGCTGGAACGGTCTCGACAACGTGGGTCGCCGGGTGCCGTCGGGCGTCTACTTCGTGAAGGCCACGGTCGGTGGAGATACGTCGATCTACAAGCTCTCGGTCATGAAATAGCGCGCCCGCCACTCGGCGCGTCCGAAACAGCGAAGGCGGAGGGCCGCGAGGTCCTCCGCCTTCGGTATTCGTGCCGGAACCGCCGGCCGCGCTAGAAGCTGCCGGTCAGCGAGAAGAAGTGGGTGGTGCCCAGGTCGGAGGAGATCGGCGCGAGCGCGTAGTCGAAGCGGAACCAGTCCTTCATCACGCCCACGCCGAACGTGACGTCCTGGTCGTCGTAGCCGAATTTACCCCCCACGCGGAGCGACACGCGATCCTTGTACGCGTACTCGCCGCCGACGTGGAAGTGCCCGTCATCCGCGCGCGCCTTGCGATATTCCGCGGACAGGGTCCCCCGTCCCTTCAGGCTGTCGATGTGCTTCGAAAAGGCCCCGCCGAGACGGTACGTCAACGGGAGCGGGAACGACTCCGCGACGAACTTGGCATCGCCGCCTACGTTCTGCACCGCGCCGCCCAGCGACACGCCGCTCTCGCCCACGTGATAGAGCGCCCCGAGGTCGAACGTGAGCGCCGTCGCGTCCTCGTTGTCGATCATCTCGCGAACGTAGCGCACCGCGGCGCCCCCGTTCAGGCCCTTCGTCACGTTCAAACCGTACGCGCCGCTCACGGCGATGTCGTTGAATCCGTAGTGGCCGGTCAGGATGCCGGTGTCGTCGCGCTGCTCGATTTCGTCGCCGTAGAAACCGGAGAAGCTGAAGCCCACGGTGCCGGGGCCGAGGCGCGAGGCGACCGCGGCGTATTCCTGACGGAAGTCGAGGATCCACTCGTTGTGCATCGCGGTGACCTGCGTGTTCTTGATCGAAGCGAGGCCGGCCGGATTCCAGTACGAGGCCGTGGGATCGTCGGCGAGCGCGACGTACGCGCTCCCCATTCCCATGGCGCGGGCGCCCACGCCCAGCTTGAGGAAGGCGAAGCCGGTCTCTCCCGGGGCCGCGGCCGCGAGACGCGGGCCAAGGGCCGTAAGGAGGAACGGCACGAGGAGGGCACCGGCGCGTACGGCTCGTCGCATGAAGTTCTCCTTGGGGCGATTCATCGGATGACGGCCAGGCTCGCGAACTTCACTTCCGTTCCCCGGCTCGAGTGGACCTCGATCCGGCAGACGTAGACCCCGCTCGCGACCGACCGGTTGTCCCAGGATACCGCATGCTCGGCCGCCCCGGCGAGGTCGCCCACTCTCGTCGGAAGGTCGGCGACGAGGGCGCCGGTCGGGTCGAGGATGCGGACGGAAACGGATGTGGCCGCCTCGGCCAGGCGGTAGTGGATCGTGGTGGTGCCGTTGCGCGACGGATTCGGATAGCCGTACACCGCCGACAGGGCCTGGGTCCCGCCGGGAGGCGCCGCCGCCCCCGTGGGGAGCACCGCATTTCGGGTGGCGGTGAGCCGGTACTGCCCCCAGGTGACGGCAGGGGCCGCGACCGGGAGCCACGGGTCACGCACCGTGATCATCGACTGGGTGGGGGGGGCGTCGTACGACTCCACCCACTCGGCGGACCCGTTCCCATCGAGATCGAGGAGGATCGGCGGAGATCCCTGTCCGGTGCTCCCCAGCTCGACGAAGCTCGAGATCGGCACGCCGTCCGACCGGTAGGCGGGCCGGCGGCCGTCGGGAAGGATGAGAACGAGGTCCCCCACGCCGTCCCCGTCGACGTCGGCCACGAGGGGCGGCCAGAAGCCGGCGGTGTCGGCGTCGGCGAACGGCGCCGCGGGGTGGAGCGGGAATCCGGAGCGCGGCGCGGCGTTGTAGTGGAGCGCCGTCACCTCGACCTGGTGTCCGGTGTGGAAGGTCTCCGGATATCCATCCTTCTCCAGGTCGCCCAGCGAGACTTCCGACGTGCGCCCGACCGCGGAGACCTTCACCGGCCATCCGACGAGCTCGGAGACGGCGGCCTCGTCGCTCGGAGGAATACCGAGCTGGTGCTCGGCCACCTCGACCCGGAACGCGTGGATCCGTCCCTGGCTGTCGGCCTCCATCACGTCGAGCGTGCCGTCCCGATCGATGTCCGCGAGCACGGGAGCGGAGAGCGGGGCGCTCTGGAGGATCTGGAAATTGGCGTACTGGTCCGGGCTCGTCAGGAGAAAGTTGTCGGTGAGGATCGGCCAGTTCACGAGCGAGAGTCCCGAGGCGCTGAACTCGTCCCCGGCTGCCGGCGTGTTCGCGACGAGCACTTCGGGATATCCGTCCCCGTTCAGATCACCCGCCACCGGAGCTCCTTCCGTCGAGCCCCCCATCGGGATCGAATAGATCTTCCGGACCCCGCCTCCGAGCGAGACCACGCGCAGCGTCGATCCGCCCAGATTGGTGGGCGAGCTGCCGGTGACGACCTCCATCGCGCCGTCGCCGTCCAGGTCGGCGAGGATCGGCTGTGCGCGCGTCGTGAGATTTCCCGCCGGCGCGTAGAGCACGCCCTGGGTCGCCGGGTTCGCGTCGCCATCCAGCACCTCGGTGCCGTTCGCGTGGAACGCGTAGATCTTGGAGTCGAGCGTCTGGAACACGATCTCGGGACCCGGGACGCCGTCGATGTCGCCGACACATGGGCTCGACGTGGGCGCCGCGGTGGTGACCGTGAAGGGCGTGGGATTCGTGTCGCCGTCCAGGTAGTTCCGGCCGTCGGCCCGAAAGACGTAGACGGCGCCGGTGTTGTTGAGCCGCTGGATCGGAACCACCAGCTCGAGCGAGTCGTCGCCGTCGAGATCGGCCGCGACTAAGGCGAGGCCGCGGATCCGCCCGCCGAGCGTCTTGGGCCAGCCGTTCCGGTCGCGGCTGAACGAGATGCTCATGGTCATGACGCTGTCGGGCGCGCTGATCGACGTGACCGAGATCCCGGTCGGCACGCTGGGATATGCCGACGTGGAGGGATTCGTCGTCGGCGTGAACTGGTCGCGCCATCCGGCGCGGAACACGTCGTCCGGGCTCCCCGCGTTGAAGCTCGACGGAAGGTCGTCCAGGTCCTGGATGCCGTCCGCCTCCTCCACGTCGATTCCCTTCCGCTGGGTGTCCCCTTCGACCGTGTTGTCCGCGAGCCCCGCGGCGATCTTCGCGTCGTCGACGTGATAGATCAGGACGCCGTCGCCGCTCAGGTACGTGCCCGCGTCGCATCCGGGGCCGCTCGGCGGCGCCAGGTTGGCGGGCAGGAAGAAATCGAACTCCGCCCCGGCGAAGGAATCCTGATAGAAGTCGAAGCAGCCGTCCTGGTTCACGTCGTCGAACGTGAACGTGCCGTTCCCGTCGGGATCGTGGCGGCGGTTCTCGATCAGGAAGTACTCCGACTGCGTGATGGGGATCTGGAGCGCGCGCGGCGACGCCCCCGCCGACTCCAACCCGATCAGACTCTGAGGTCCATCGACGGTGACGCGCGTGGGTTGGATGAACCCCATCCAGGCGCGCGTCCACGCGGAGAGTCCCGCGGGCACGAAGCCGTTCGCGTTCCAGACGCCTCCGCCCATCAGATCCCACGAGCCGATCCCCTGCGAGTAGCCCCCCTCGTCGGGGGTCGTATCGTAGAGGTCCGGCATCGCGACCTGTCCGCGGAGCGTGCCCATCTGGTGGCCGAACTCGTGGAAGAGGACGCCGAAGGGTCCGAAGAAGTATCCGTCCTGGCTCTCGAGCTCGGGCACCTCGACCGCCTCATCGACCCGGTACGGCACGCCCGGCGCGATCAAATCCTTCGTCGCGATCCCGACGTGCCCGGCTCCGGTCGTGTCCGGCAGCACGGTCTTGAAGTCGTCCTGCGTCACGAACGCGGACCACACCTCGTCGCGGCTGTCGTCGAAGACGTCGGCCTCCTGGCCCGCGCCGGCGTGGAAGAGGACGATCGCCTGGTAGGGGCGGAAGTCGATGGTCGAGTCGGCGAGCGCGACCATGTCCCGCACCATGTACACGAGGCGCTCCTGGAAGTGATCGTCGTCGCCGTAATACGCCATGGTCTGCGGGAGCGTGAAGACGGAGTCGGCGAGCGTCGTCGACAGCGTGACCTGCCCATCGGACGCTTGATTCCAGTACTGGTTGAGGAAGAAGAGAAGGCGGTCGTAGTACGCGGTCGACGAGTCGATCGGCGTGTCGGAGAACGCGAGACGAACCGCGAGCACGTTGTAGGTCTGGGCGCCGAGCGTCGGGGACCGGAAGCCGGTCTGGAAGGGGGCCGGAGGCTCGAGCTCGGGGGCGTGCGCGCGACCGTAGCGGGGCGCCTGGGGGCCCTTCTTGCCCGGGAACGGCGGGGACGCCGCCAGAGCGGAGCCCGCCAGAAGGACGAGGAGCAGGATCGAGGGGAACGGGGCGCGCCGCGGCGCGGGATGTCGCACGGTGGGAGTCTAGCGGCGCGCCGAGCCTGGGGTCAACGCCCCCGCCCGGCGCGCACGCTCAGCGGGATCGGCCGCGCCCGAAGTCCCGCCCTTGGCCCTGACCTCCAAAACCTCGCCCGCCGCGCCATTCGCCGCCGCGCGGGTTGCCCCCATTCGGACCGCGCCCCTCGCGGAACTCGGCGCGCTGGCGCTCGCGGCCGCCGTTGCCGCCGCCGTGCCCCTGGTCTTGCGGAGGACGCGGCTGCTCCTGGTGCTGCTCGCGTCCCGGGTCCTGCCGCTGGCGCTCGCGCGGTTGCTCACGCGGTTGCTCACGCGGTTGCTCCTGGCGCGGTCGCTCTCGCTGTTGCGGCTGTTCTTGCTGCTGCTGCTGGCGCTCGCGCTGATAGCGCTCTTCGTTGCCGCGCTGTTGGCGCTCGCGCCGGGGCGGTGAGCCCGGAGCCACGTTCGGTCCCCCGCGCTCCCTCCCGTCGCGGAGCCGGAGCACTTCGTCCCGCCCCTGCCACAGGCGTCCAGGGCGGGTGCGCCTCAGCTCGCGGAACTCGGGCGGCGTCTTCCCCTGCGAGTTCCGCATGCGCATCGACTTTTCGCTCGGCGCCACGGTGAAGCGCGACCGGAGCGTCGACGGTCCGTCCAGGGACGACCAGCGGTCCTTCCAGGCGCGGTAGCGGTCCGGCGCGGTCGAGCGCACGTGGTAGTAGTAGCGCGGCCGCACTACCCCGACGCGGACGGGCGCGTAGTGCACCCACGTCGCGTCGATGCGAACGTCGACGACGCTGCAGACGCTCTGGTACGGGTCGAAGCCGAACGCGCTGTAGTGGCAGTCGGCGCAGATGTAGCGCGGATAGTCGACGCGGTGATCGATGTAGAAGTAGGTCTCCGTCGCGTCCGATTCGTCCTCGGCGCCCGGAGCGATGATCCGGCTGTTGAGCCGCTCGATGCCGACGTAGGGGTCGCCCACGACCTGCCCCGAATCGAGCTCGTCGTCGTAGTCGTCGCGATCAGCGTCGCGTCCGCTCAGATACCAGGGAAGATCCTGGAACGGCTGGCGGCTCGCCACGGCGACCACGTATTCCATGCCCGCGGGTCCGTCCGCGACGAGGTCGTACGGATCGTGGCGCGCCGGGACGCGATACGCGCGCCCTCCCTCCACCCGCACCGGATCCGACGGTCCGAACGGATAGACGAGGTGGATGTAGCCCTCGGTGTCGATGTTGTAGACGAGCACGTAGGCGTCGGCATTGCTCCGGAAGAAGACGCGCATGCTCTCGCCCGGACGGTACACGCCCCCTTCCTCGCGGTTGATCCAGACGTCGATCTCGAATCGCGAGGACGGGCGAAGGGACTGGGCGGGAACCGCCGAAACGGCCCCGGCCGGCGCCGCTCCGAGAAGGAGGGCGCCAGCCAGGACCCAAGGGACGAGCGCGTGGATGCGGCTCATCGAATTCATGGCAGCTTCTTCACGAGCTCCGGATTGCCAGTAGCGACCTGGTACGCCCAGTCCATGGTGAGCGAGGTCGCGCCCCGTGAGATCACCTCGAACTTGGCGTAGTGATTGTCGCGCGTGAGCACAATATAGCTGTGCCCCGGGATCGCCTCCACCACGCCGTCCGCCGACCAGCCGGCGGGCGGACCGTAGTCGACGTCGACGAGATCCACGTAGCCCGTGTCCTGGATCTTCGTGTCGCTCGGAACGAAGATCAGGTAGTGCGGTCCAGCGGTGACGTCGTAGAACATGTCGGTCCTCGAGTCGTTCGTGGAGCGCGTCGCCTGGGCCGAGAAATCCCACCCGCTCTGGGTGCTATCGGCATCGGTCTCCGAGAGCGTGACGTCGAATCCCTCGGGGCGCGGCGTGTCGAACACGTCCTCGAAGCTCAGCTCGGGGCTCACCTGTCCCGCCCGGTCGGTCGCGTCGACCGCATAGTAATAGGTCGTCCCGTTCGTGACGTCGTGATCGACGAACTCGTTCGTGGTGCTGGTGCCGACGAGGGTGAAGGTGCCGGTCGGCGCCGAATTGCGGTACACCGAGTAGTGGTCGATATCGGTCTCCTGGTTGAGGCGCCAGGAGATCGTGACCTGCCCGTCCCCGGTGACGCTCCGGACCCCCTCCACATTGAAGGGCGGTGAATCCGTCCCGACGACGGTGTCGTTGTGATCGTTACATCCGGCCGCCCCAAGCAGGACGACCGCTCCCAGAGCCAGACCCCAGAACCGAGCCATGCAGCACCTCCTAGAAGCCGTCGCGCGGCTTTAAGCGAATGGATTGAGACCGATGGGTTAGTCGAGCCGGGGGATCGTAGCGCAAGCGATGTGCCATGGGTTGAAGCGGTATCGCGAGGGTCACAAATCATTGAACAACAAGCGATTTGTGGCTTGCATCAGGCTCGGGGGCGGCGGCGGGTCCGGCGTTGGGCGCCGTACAGTGTGACTACGTGTCCACACTCGCCCAGGGCGGAGCGCTGAGGTTATCGGAGGCTACGTCGGAAGGCGAGATCGTCGGCCAAGACGACGCCGGAAGCGAAACGAAGGGCGAGCGGGGACAAAAAAATTGAGCCCCGGCCTTGCCAGCTCTCTTCGGGTTACATCGCTTCTTCAGAGGCCGGTGCTCTGATTGGCGACTAACCCATGGGCTAACGCTGGTAAGGCCCGCAGGCTCTTTGGAGGTCCCCCCCTCCACTCGACATGCTATTGCACCCGCCATGCCATCTCGAATGGACCTTCATAAAAGCACGCGATTCAGCGACAAGGTCATGAATCACAATGGATTACGAAACGGTGAACTTCTCCTCCGCGGCGGGCCCTCGGGGCCGAAATCGGAGGATTTATGCGGTCGATTTAATAGCTCGAACGAAAGTGCTCGCTAATCGACACGGACACAATCGCTTAGGATTATTAAATTGTTTTATAAGGAAATTTAAGCCCTTTGCCGCGTCTGGAGTCTGCGGTCCAGGCGGAACAGCTTGATCTTCTGGAGGAGAGTCGGGTAGGAGAGCGAGAGCTCCTTCGCGGCCTGGACCTTGTTCCAGTTGTGCCGCTCGAGAGCGGAGGCGATGAGGCGCCGCTCCACCTTGGCCTCCTCGGCCCGAAGCGTGGCCGGGGCATCGGCGTTGTCGTCTTCCGCCTGCATGAGCTCTCGTGGGAGGAGCCGGAGCGATAGCGTCTCGCCCTCGTTGGCCAGGACGACCATCCGCTTCACGACCTTCTCCAGCTCGCGCACGTTGCCGCGCCACTTGAGGCCGGCCATGGTGGCGACGAGATCGTGATCGACGCCGCGGATCTCCTTGCCCATCTCGGCGGAGAATCGGCGCACGTAGTGCTCGACCAGGAGCGGAACGTCCTCGGGCCGTTCGCGGAGCGGCGGCACGCGGAAGCAGATGTCGTTGAGCCGGTAGTAGAGGTCTTCGAGGAACTCGCCGCGCGCGATCCGCTGCTTGAGATTGACATTGGTCGCGCAGACCACGCGGACGTCCACCTTCGTCGACTTGTTGCCGCCGACCGGGCGGACCTCGCGATTGTCGAGCACCTGGAGCAGCTTGCCCTGGATGGTGATGGTCGTCTTGTCGACCTCGTCCAGGAAGAGCGTACCGCCGTTCGCCTCGACGAAGAGGCCCACCTTCTCGCGCACCGCGCCGGTGAAGGCGCCTTGGACGTGCCCGAAGAGCTCCGATTCGAGGAGCTGCTCGGGCAGCGCCGCGCAGTTCACCTGGATGAGCGGCCGCGTGGCACGCGCGCTCGACGCGTGCACCGCGCGGGTGAGGAGCCCCTTGCCGGAGCCCGTCTCTCCCTCGATGAGGATTGTCGCGTCGCTCGGGCCCACGCGCTCGAGAAGTGAGAGGATCTCGAGGAGCTCGGGACTCCGGGTCACGATGCCGTGATCGTTCGCCGAGCCGAGGAGCCGGCCGCGGAGCGCCGTGTTCTCGCGCGCGAGGCGCTGGCGCTGGAGCTCGAGAATGGCCACGGCCACGTGGTTCGCGAGCACCGCGATGAGATTGATCTCGCGCTGCTTGAACGCTCCGAGCGGTCCATCGTCGGGGCGATCGAGATAGAGGTAGCCCGGGAGTCCCGACGGCAGCGAGAGCGGCATCATCGCGACGCTCGTCCGCGGGCTCAGGTGCGTCGTGCTGGGCAGGTCGCGGAATCGGGCGTCCGCTCCGGCGCGGCTCGTGACCACGGGAGCGGAGGCGAGCCGGGCCGCGCCGATCCGGCGCTCCAGCTCGGTGAGAAGGTCCTGCGCGACGCGGAACGACATGCCGATCGTCGCGACGATCTCGATCCCGCCGTGCGGCGCGGGAGCGGCGACGCATCCGCGGGCCGCGGACACGCGGCGCGCGGTGATTCCGAGCACCTCGGAAACCGCCGCCTCGGAATCGCGACCACGGAGCACGCTCCGGATCTCCTCGAACGCGGCGAATTCGTTGCTCTGCGCCGACGTCCCCTCGATCAGGCCCTGCTCGATCTCGGCGCGGAACTCCTCGATCTCGCGCGCGAGGACCGGATCTTCCTCGGGCGAGAGCACGGAGCTTCCGTGATCGAGATGGAGCACGGCCTCGTCGACGAGCCCGCGCATGAGCTCGCTCCGCGACAGCTCGAGCAGCGCCCGCGCCGCGTGGGCCGGAAGACCGAGACTCTCGTAGGCGGCGACGGCGCGGCGAAGGTACGCAACCGAGTCGTCGAGGGTGGCGCGCGACTTCCCCTTGCGCGCCCGGCGGCGCCAGGAGAGCCCGGCCGCCATGTTGAGGCGCGCCAGCTCGAAGCGCTTGCCGATCGCAAGAAGGATGCGGCTCGCTTCGCCGAGGCGGTCCTGGCCCACCGGCAGGTCGCCATGCTCCACCGCGACGAGACCGAGGAGCCGGAGCGAGCAGGCCTCCTCGATCCGGTCGCCGAGGCGGCGTGCGATGGCGAGCGCGCGTTCACCGTTTCGCTGCGCGGCTTCTCCCTCGCCCATTCGGAGCTGAACGTCGCCCAGACGCCGGACGACTTCGACGGTGAGATCCGAATCGGGCGCGAACTGATCGGAGAGCGCGAGCGCCGTTTCGAGCTCGGCGCGCGCTTCGGTCAGCTGGTCGCGGTCAGCGTAAAGGTCACCGAGGCCTTCGCGAGCGAGAACCGTCTCGCGCGGGAAGCTCCGGTCGAGGGCGATGGCGAGCGCCTGGCGGAGCAGGTTCTCGGCGCCGGAGAAGTCGCGGCGCTTCCGTCGCAGATTGCCCATGCAGAAGAGGGCGCGCGCCTTGCCGCCCGCGTTCCCGACCTCGGTGTGCATCTGAAGGGCCCGGCGGTAGTGCTCCTCGGCCAGATCCCACTCGCCCATCTTCTCGTGGACGATGCCGAGGTTGTGCACGTACGTCGCCGAGTCGTGGAACAGTCCCGACCTCTCGCCGATCCGCAGCGCCTGCTCGAGGAACCGCGCCGCCTCCTTGAAGCGGCAGTGGTTCTTGTGGAGGAGCCCGAGGCTGTTGTACGCCGACGCCATGCCCGCGTCGTAACCCGCGCGCCGGTACGTCGCGATGGCGCTCTCGAAGTACTCGCGCGCCGCGTTCCAGTCGCCGGTCCGAAGCGCGATGACCCCGAAGATCATCTCGGTCCGACCGATGTCCAGATTCAGCGTCGTCTCGCGGAGAAGCCGGTAGGCCAGCGACGCGGAGCGCTGCGCCGCGCGATAGCGGCCCCGCTCGAACAGCAGGAGCGCGAGGCTCGCGGACAGGCGACCCGCCTGCTCCCGCGTGACGTGGGGGCGGAGCCGCTTGTGGAGGTCGTGGAGCGCGTCGACCGCTTCGTTCAGGTCGCCGCGATGGCGGAGGCACTCGACGATCTGAGTGCCGATTCGGAGCAGGGCTTCGGTGTTCTTCGGGCCGGCGCCGGTGCCGTTGGACTCCGCGTCGAGTGCCCGGCGGTAGTACTCCAGCGCGACGACGTAGTTGTCGGCGGCGAAGTAGAGATCGCCCAGTTCCTGGGCCTTGTGCTCGCCGTGTGCACTCGCATCGGCGGGGCGCGGCAGCGAGCCGTTGGTCCGGTGCAGGACGTCGGATCTATGTTTCGGGACGAGCCCGTCCATTCCGACCCTCGATGTAAAGCAGAACTACGGGGCGCGGCCCGGACCGAGGTCGGGCCGCGCGCACCCGGTGCGCCTAGTCGTGCCTATTACAGGCGCGAGCCGTAGCCCATCCGCACCAACTGCATGTACGTCCTCACCAGACTCCACACAGACGAGCCACTCAGCGTCGTGGTAGTCGAGGACACGCTGCTGGTCGGCAGCATGACCCTCGCCTTTACGACCACACCGTCGCCGTCACCCTTCGGACCTGGGGGATTATTTGGATCCGGATAATCATCCCAGCCTATGGGTTTGGCGACTGCGGTGGGCAGAGTGGCCGGCGTCAGGCAGAGCACGGTCAAGAGGAGGCACAAGCCGAAGAAGCGGCGTGAGACTTTGACCCTCATTCCCTTGCTCCTCGTCGAAGCGACACCCGGCGCATCAGCCGCTTCGCGTTGTGAACCCGGCAGTTCGCCGTGGGACGTCTAGCCGCGGTAGCTGGACCGCTGGCCGAGAGGGATGTCCTGGGAAGACAGGCGTCCTTTGACGAATGCCGGTGTTAACGGAGAGGATACGAACCCGCCCCGTAAACGTCAAGCCCAACTTTGTCTTATAGCCAGATTATTTCAGGCCTGGGCGGCTTTGAGACCTGCTCCCACCGCCCGGCGCGCCTCGCTCAGGACGAGGCCGTACCGCAATCCCCTTGTGGAGACGTAGACCCCGTTGACGGCGAAGCGGTTCACGAATTCGCACAAGATGATGGCTCCGGCGGGGATGATGTCAGCCCTGCCGCGGCTGACCCCGGCAAGGTCCCGCCGCTGGGCGAGGGGGATGGTGCAGAGGTGTTTCGCGATCGCGTCGATCCGATCGCGGGTCAAATGGTGGTTCTCGATGCGGGACGGATCGTACTTCACGAGCCCTAAGTCCAAGGCGCCAAATGCGGTAACCGTGCCGCCCACGCCGATCGCGCGGTCCAGGCCGGCCGCCCCCCATTGCCCCAGCTTGTCCGCGAAGACCTCGAGGACATGGGACCTCACCGAATCGAGCTCGGCCTGGGTCGGGGGGTCGGTGTGGATGAGACGCTCGGTGAGGCGGACACATCCCAATTCCAGGCTGATGACCTGGGTCCCGCGCTCCCCTTCACCGGTGATGATCTCGGTGGACCCGCCGCCAATGTCCACGACGACGGCCTTGCCGGGCGAAGCACCCTGGCCGCTCAGAACGGCAAGGAAGACGAGCTGGGCCTCTTCCTCACCGGTCAAGATCTCAACCGGATAGCCGATCCGGTCGGCGAATCGGGCCGCGATCTCGGGACCGTTCCGGGCCACGCGGAACGCGTTGGTCCCGGCGACGCGGATCCGGCTCGCGCCCGAGTACTCCGCTTCGTGGACGAAACGCTCGAGGCATTCGAGGGTGCGGGCGGCGGCGGCCTCGTCGATGAGGCCCGTACGATCGATGCCCTCGCCCAGGCGGGAAATCTCGCCCATGCGATGCGCGGTGCGCAGGCGCTCGCGATCGTCGACGTCCGCGACGAGAAGGCGGACCGAATTGGTGCCGATGTCGACGGCGCCAATTCTCAAAGTGGAGTCGATAGGACCGGAAACGGTCATTCCCCCCGAGAGAACGGGGCTGCGGCCCCCGCAGGCCCCGCATTGGTTGACTCCTACCGTAGGGGAACGTAGCATACGATCGCGGTGTTTGTAAAGACGGAAGCTATTATCAGAACGGAAAATGGAGCGACCATGAAGCTTCTCGAGGAGCGCGAGCCTATGGTGGGGATGAGCAGCCCGGAGCTGGAGCGGGTGATGCTGTCCCTGGGGGAGAAGCCATTCCGCGGCCGTCAGATCGCGGACTGGATGTATCTCCATGGCGTCTCGTCGTTTTCCGAGATGACCAACCTGCCGCTTCCGCTCCGGGCGCGGCTCGAGGAGGGCTTCACCCTGGGAACCCTCACGGAACGGGCTCGTCGGGAGACCCCGGACCGGAGGACCCGCAAGGTGGCCTATGCCCTCCCGGACGGCGGCCTGATCGAATCGGTCTACATGTCCACTCCGCGCCGCTACACCTTTTGCCTCTCGTCCCAGCACGGCTGCGGATTCGCGTGCCGCTTCTGCGCGACCGGGCGCATGGGACGCGGACGGAATCTCACAGCGGGCGAGATCGTCGAGCAGGCGATCCGACTCAGGCGCGAGCTCCCGCCCGACCAGCGCGAGTTCAACATCGTGCTCATGGGGATGGGCGAGCCTCTCGAGAACTACGACGCGGTCATGCGCGCGCTCGACCTCATCACCGACCCGCGCGGCCTCCAGGTCGCGTCGAAGCGGATCACCATCTCCACCGTGGGGCTCGTGCCGCAGATCCTGCGCCTGGCCGCCGAGGGAAGGCGCTACCGGCTGGCCATCTCGCTCCACGCGGCCACCGACGAGCTCCGCTCGAAGCTCATGCCGGTCAACCGCACGTTCCCGCTCGAGCCCTTGATGCGCGCGGTGCGCTCGCACATCGATCGCGTCGGTGAGCGCGTGACGTTCGAGTACATCCTGATCGAGGAGATCAACGACACGCTCGCCGACGCGGCCAAGCTCGTGCGTCTCGTCGGACAGCTTCCCTGCCGCGTGAACCTGATCCCCTACAACCCGATCGGACCAGGCCGCTTCAAGCGGCCGTCGCCCGAGCGGATCCAGCGCTTCGTCGACCACGTCGGCCCGCGCGTTGCGGCCGTGACCGTGCGCTACAGCCAGGGAGTCGAGATCGGCGCCGCCTGCGGCCAGCTCGCCGGCGAGAAAGAGATCGCGCTCCGCTAGCGCGGAGCGAGGGCGATGCTCGGCACGCTGCGGGGGCGCCTCCTCGCCCTGTTCTTCCTCGTCGCGCTCATTCCCTCCCTCGGCCTCACGCTGTTCGTGACCCAGTACCTCGCGCGGAGCCTCGCGACGCTCCGGAATCCCGAGACCGAGCGCGCGCTCTCGCAGTCGCTCGAGGTCATCCGCGGCGGGCTCGAGCGGCTCGCGAGCGACGCGCGCCAGCACGCCGAGGTCATGGCCCTCGATCCCGAGACGATCCGCTTCGCGCGCGCGGGCCAGATGCAGGAGCTGGAGCGCTTCCTCCGCGATGAAGCCCGGAATCGCGGCATCGACTACGTCTGCTACTACGACATGCGGGGCGGAGCGAAGCGCATCTTCGGCGCGCGCCTCGGCCCCCGCATCAGTCTCCCCGATCCCGAGCCGTCGTCGCTCGCGCAGGCCGTCGAGCACGGCGGGCTCATCACGGGGGACGATGCGCCGCGCCAGGTGAGCGGGGCCGCGTCGGTCGATTCGGTCCACGTGATCCTCGCGGGATACCAGCTCGACCCCGAGATCTCCTCGGAGATCGTCGCGCTTCAGCGGAATCTCTCCATGTACCGGAGACTCGGGGTCTATACGTGGCTCTCGCAGCGGAGCCTCTGGATCTTCGCCTCGCTCTGGAGCATCGTCCTGGGCGCGGTGAGCTTCGCGCTCGCGTGGGCGGTGTCGCGCTCCATCGCGCGTCCCATCGTGGCGCTCCAGTCGGCGATGGAGCGCGTCTCGCAGGGCGACCTGGGGGGCGGCCACGTGACTCCGTCCGGAACCCGCGAGGTGCGCTACCTGGCGGGCGCGTTCAACCGCATGATCGAGGAGATCCGCGCGTCGCGTCGCGCGCTCTTGCGCGCGGAGCGGCTCGCGGCCTGGCGCGAGGTGGCGCGCGCGGTCGCGCACGAGATCCGCAATCCGCTCACCCCGATCCAGTTCGCGCTGCAGCGGCTGCGCGAGGAAGCGCAGCGCGGCGAGGCGCCGCGGGCGGAGGTGGTCGCGGAGAACACGGACGCGATCCTGCGCGAAGTGCGATCGCTCCAGGAATTCGCCACAGCGTTCTCCGCGGTCGCTCAGCTTCCCGAGCCCAAGTTCGCGCCGACCGACATCGTCGAGCTCGTGGAGGACGCGGCCCGGCTCTATCGAGGATCGTCTCCCGTCGAATTCCGCGTTGAGGTGGAGCGACCCGTTCCCTTAGCCTGGGCCGACGCGGGACAGATCCAGCGCGTTCTCGTGAACCTCATCAAGAACGCGGTGGAGGTGCTGGGCGACAAAGGGCAGGTGATCCTTCGCGTGCGGCGGGACGTCGAAGCGAACGGGGTCCTGCTCGAGGTCGAGGACAACGGACCGGGCATGGATCCCGCCACGGTGGAGCGCGCGGCCCACCCCGGCTTCACGACCAAGTCCACGGGGAGCGGCCTCGGATTGACGCTCGTCACGCGCATCGTCGAGCAGCACGGTGGACGGTTCGGACTCGATTCGAACCCCGGCGCGGGAACGCGCGCGTGGGTGAGCTTGACCCAGGCGGAGGACGGCACGGCGTGAGCGCGAGCGCGGCATCGGCGAAGACGAGAGTGCTCATCGTGGACGACGAGCCGTCCGTGCTCCTCGAGATCGCGGCCAGCCTGAAGCGCCACTACGATCCCCTGACCGCCTCGAGCGCGGACGAAGCCGAGAAGATCCTCGCGCGCGAGCGGGTCGGCCTCCTCATCACGGACCTGAGGCTCCCCGGGCGCGACGGGCTCGCGCTCTTGGAGAGCGCCAAGGCGAGCCAGCCCGACCTACCCGTCGTCGTGATGTCGGGGCACGGAACGATCGAGGAGGCCGTGAAGGCGATCCAGCTCGGCGCCCTCGATTTCGTCGAGAAGCCGTTCGGGCCGGACCGGCTCCAGCTCACGGTCGACCGCGCGCTCGAGCTGCGCGCGCTCCGCCGCGAGAACGAAGAGCTCCGCGCGCTCACCGGCTTGAGCGACGAGATGGTCGGGAAGAGCGCGGTGCTCGATCAGGTGCGGGCGGAGATCTCCAAGGTGGCGCGCACGGACGCGAAGGTGCTCGTGACGGGCGAGAGCGGAAGCGGCAAGGAGCTCGTGGCGCGCGCCATCCACAAGGCGAGCGCGCGTGCGCGCGGCCCCTTCGAGAAGCTGAACTGCGCCGCGCTCCCCAAGGACTTGGTCGAGAGCGAGCTCTTCGGCTACGAGAAGGGCGCGTTCACGGGGGCGGTCCAGCTGAAGCGGGGGCGGCTCGAGGCGGCGGACCAGGGGACGCTCTTCCTGGACGAGGTCGGGGACATGAGCCTCGACACGCAGGCGAAGTTCCTCCGCGCGATCGAGACGGGCGAGATCGAGCGCCTCGGCTCGACCCGGACGATCGCGGTCGACACCCGGATCGTCGCCGCGACGAACAAGGATCTCCAGGCCGAGATCGCGGCCGGCCGGTTCCGCGAGGATCTCTTCTATCGCCTGAACGTCGTGCCGATCCATCTGCCGCCGCTGCGCCAGCGGCGGGAGGACATCCCGCTCCTGATCGAGCACTTCGCGGCCAAGCTCTCCGCCGAGCACGGCCGGCCCAAGCGGCGCTTCCTGCCCGACGCGCTCGAGCGGCTCAGCGAATATTCCTGGCCCGGCAACGTGCGCGAGCTGAAGAATCTCGTGGAGCGGATCCTGATCATGACCGAGGGCGAGACCGTGTCCCTGGCGGAAGTCGAGGAAGTGCTGCCTCAAGGTCAGGACGATGAGCCGCCGAGCGAGATCAAGGCAGCCCGCGACAAGGCCGAGCGCGACACGATCCTCGCGATGCTGAAGCAGTGCCAGTGGAACGTGACGGAGGCGTCGCGGCGGCTCGGAATGGACCGCGGCTATCTCCATCGAAAGATCCGACGCTACGGCCTGGTTCGTGAATCGACCGCCTGAGCGGCTGGCCGCGGCCTTCGTGCTCGCGGCAGGCGCGTGGATGGCGTGGCCGCTTTCCTCGCACGCGGCGGTGCCGGACAGCCTGGCCGCGGTCATCCCCGTCCTCGGCGACTCGAGCGCGAGCCATGCGGGCGCGCCCCAGGGGTCGTTTCGAGAGGCGGACTGGGAAACGCTCGCCACGGTCCCCGATGAGGCGAGGCCCGCCCTCGTCTATGGATTCCGCTACAACCGGGTCGACGGCCCGGCGCCCACGGTGGGGGGCGCGGTCCGGAGCGAGCGCTATACGAATCCTCTCGTCTACGCGAAGTTCACCTACGCCTTCTCACGCGAGCGCTTCCTCTACGACGTCGGCGGCGAAGCTCCGCTCGGGGATCACGCGCGGTTCCGGATCGGCGGCGCCGCGTACCGGCGGACCGAGACCGAGGACGAGTGGATCGTGGGCGAAATGGAGAACACGCTCTACGCGCTCTTCGCGCGCACGGACTACCGCGACTACTACGAGGCGAGCGGCTACGAGGGGCGCGTCGCGTGGGATCCGGGAACCGACTTCGGCGCGCGCGTGGAAGGGCGCATCGAGGACCAGCGGTCCCTCGAGAACGAGGCGAACGCGTCCCTCTTCGGCGCTCACGACCGCTTCCGTCCCAACCCGCCGATCGAGGACGGGCAAGACGGCGTGATCGCGCTCGGGATGCGGATCGGCCCGGCGGCGATTCCTCCCGAGGGAGGAACGCACGGGGACGTCGTCTACGAGCGTGCCGGCGACGCGCTTCACGGCGACTTCGACTACGGCCGCGTACGCGCGGTCGTGCGCACGCGCGTGCGTCTCTCGCCGAAGCAGGACGCTCGCGCACGTCTGGTCGGCGGGTCCACGCTCGATGGAACGCTCCCGCCGCAGAAGCTCTGGTACCTGGGCGGGATCAGCACGCTCCGCGGCGAGGATTTCAAGGAGCGGCAAGGCGACCAGTTCCTCCTCGCGAACGCCGAGTACTACGTCCTCGTCCGGAAGAACGTCTGGGGCTTCGGCTTCCTCGACTGGGGCTCCGCCTGGTTCGGCAAGGACAACATCGACCGCCAGCAGTTTCTGCTCGATGGCGGGCTCGGCGTCCGGATCGGCCAGGGCCCCCTCGCGCTCACCGCAGCGCGCAACCTTCAAGAAACGCACGCCGCGATCCACGTCCTCGTCCGCTTCAGCGAGACCTTCTGAGATGCTCCCCGCGGGCCGTGTCTGGGTCGCGGCGTGGCTCTTCGCGATCGCCCTCGTCGCCATCACTCCTCGAGCCATCGTCGCGGACGATCTCGGCCTCGAGGTCGACCCGGTCGAGGACGTCGGAGGCGCGATCTGCGTGAGCTATCGGGTCGCGGAGCCGTTCACGCCGCGCCTCGAAGAGACCTTGCAGCGCGGGATGCCGGCCACCGTCTCCTTCGAGGTCGGACTCTGGAAGCGCCGCGCGCTCTGGTTCGATCGCCTCGTGTTCGCGATCCGGAGCGATCACAAGATCGTCTACGACGACTGGCGTCAGGCCTTCCGGATCCGGAGCGGCTCGAATCCGCCGCGCGATCGGAGCGCCCGGTCATTCGAAGCGCTGCGCGAGGTGCTCTTCACGCAGCTGCGCCTTCCGGTCGCGGCGATGTCGTCGCTCGATTCCACCGCGACCTACTACGCGTCGGTGCGGGTCACGATCAAGCCGGTCGCCCCCGAGGATCTGGGCGAGATCGAGGACTGGCTATCGGGAGACAAGGACGCAGAGCAGTCGACCGGCCTGCCGGACTACCTGCTCGGCCTCGCGGTCAGTCTGTCGGGATTGGGCGAGCGGACGGAGATGCAGAAGGGACCGAAGTTCGTGCCGGCGCGGCTCTCGGCCGCGCCGGCCACGACAGAGTGACGGCGATCCCGCGGGGACGCGCCTAGGGCGCGTCCGATGTGCCCCCTTCGGGTGGAGCCGGGGGTGGCGGGGGCGTCGCGACGTACGCGGCGCCCGTGATCGGCGCTTCGGTGACCACGCCCTGCGCGCCCGCCGGAGCGGCCGCGGGCGAAGGGCGGCGACGCGGCCACCACGCTCCGCTCGGCAGCCCTTCGCCGTGCGGACCGCGCGCGAAGCGCGTCTGCATCATGGCTCCGAATCCAGCGATCGTGAGGATCGCCGCGAGCGCGCCCGTCGCGATCCCGAGCGCGATCGCGATCGGATGGAAGACGATCAGCCCGAGGACCCCGATCAGCTTTCCAGCCACCTTGAGCGCGGTGATCAGAAGCACGCCGACCGCGATCGCGAGGAGCGGATTCTTCCCCCGCTCCGTGGTCCGCCCGAGCACGCGCTGCCCGAGGAACATGGCCCCGTTCAGGAATCCCAGGAACACCGCGACGACCAAACCCAGCACGAGCCCGATGATCCCGAGGATCAGCCCGAGCAGGAGCACGATCGCGACGGGGATCCCAATGATGGTGATCGCGAGAATGGCGATCGCGATCGCGCCGACCAGGATCAACAGCACGATCGCGGTCGGGAGCGCCACGAGCGAGCCTGCGAAGCCGGCGAGACCCCAGAGGAAGGACCGGCCGAAGCGCGCGTACATCGTGTCGACCGCGTAGACCATCCGCTCACGGGCGAGGAGGAGCGCGAGCCACGCGAGGAAGACCGTGAGCGCCAGGCGCACCAGGGTGTGCACGAGCCAGATCCCGGTACCCACGGCGCCGAAGAGGCCCACCATGGGCCAGAACGCGTGGCTATGGGTCCAGGGCGAGCCGAGCGAGACATTGCTCCCTCCGACCGACGCCGAGTCGCTCGTCGCGACGCCGCCGCCCATCGAAACCGCGTCCCCTTCCACGACGCCCTTGTCCTTCACGTTCACGGTGCCGCCGACCGAGACGCAGTCCCCTTTCACGCGGCCGTAGACGGTCACGTCGCCGCCGATCGCGACCACGTCGCCGTCGATCACCTTGTCCGCTGGGATCACGATGTCCTCCCCGAAGCGGACCAGGTTGTTGTCGTTCGAATCGAGATCGACGTCCGGGATGTCGGGCGCGTCGGGAACGTCCGGAGGCTGGGGCACATCCGCGCGGATGCGGGCGGCCTCGCGGCGCGCGCGCTCCACCTCGCGGCGAATGCGCTCCTCCTGGCGCCGGGTCTTGAGCGAGCTCGCCTCGCCCTCCTCCGACACGCGCACCCGGAATCCTCCGGTCGTGTCGGGAGGCGTGGGCGGCTTCGGCGGGGTCGGCGTCGCGCCGCCCGCCCTGCCGGCCGCGAGAACGAGGCCGGTGAGGAGCAGGAGCCAGGGGAGAAGACTGAGAGAATGCGGAGCGACCCGCGTCCGCGCACTAGAGCGATAGGCACGCATGGCCGACACCTCCTTCACGGGTACGAGACGGACGAAGCACGAAGAAGAGCGCGATTCCCACGGTGAGCGCGACGGCGAGCACGGCCTGAGCCTCGCCCGTCTGAAGCGCTACCCAGGCTACTCGGGGCAGCGTTCCGAGCGCGTGGATCGCGCTCCAGATCGGCCGTCCGATCGGCTCCCAAAACGCAACTTCGAACGAGAGGTGCCGCACGAACTTCACCACCACCTCGAGCGTGCCGCGCGCCACGTGCACCGGCCACGTCGCCGGCTCCGGCAGTCCCCACTGACGCGCCAGCTGCGGCAGGAACGCGATGAGCCCGATCGTGAGCGCGAACGAGAGCGCGCCGGCCGTCGCGAATCCGCCGCGAAGCGCGCGCATCCACCGCGCCGGCCGGGTCATCCGCGCCACGATCCGCGCCTCGAGCCACGCGGGCGCCTCGAGCTCGGGAAGCTCTGCCAATCCAGCGACAATCGCGCGATACGCGTCGAGCTTCACCCGGCACGAGGGACAGGCGGCCACGTGCGCCTCGAGGACGCGCGCGACGGCGGGATGGAGCGCGCCGTCCACGTAGGCGGAGAGCTCGGGTTCGCACGTCTTGCAGGTGAGCTGGGTCTTCATCCTTCTCCTCGCGCACTCAATTTCCGCCGCAGCATCTCGTGGGCCCGGTGGATCCGAACCTTCACCGTTCCGAGCGGCATGTTCATCGACTCGGCGATATCCTCGTACGACATCTCCTGCTTGTAGCGCAGGAAGAGAATCGCCTGATAGTGCTCCGGCAGCTCCCGGACCAGGCTTTCGAACCGCGCGTCCGACCGCTCGATCCGGTAGCCCTCGGCGGGACCGGGACCAGGATCGGCCGGGTCGATCGCCGGTCCATCCTCGTCCCCCAGGTCCTCGAGCGCGATGGGACGGCGCTTCCGCCTGCGGATCGTGTCCAAGGCGAGGTTCGACGTGATCTTGAAGAGCCACGTCCGGAAGGGCCGGGACGGGTCGTAGGTCCCAAGCGACCGGAGCACTCGGATGAAGGTCTCCTGGGCCACTTCGGCCGCATCGTCCGCGTTGCCGGTGATCTTCCAGGCGAGATTCATGACGGCTCCCTGATACAGCCGGACCAGCTCCCGGTACGCGCGCTCATCGCGCGCCAGGCACCGCTCCACCAGGTCTCGTTCATCGCTTCCCACGTCTACGGGCGGCTCTCCACGAAACCCTCGTGCACTCTACGTCGCTGCCACCGGCGAAGTTTCGCGGGATCGGCGACCCCAGGGCTCCGCGGCCCGCGGGAGGGCGGGCCCGAGGCGCTGGGCGGGCACGCTAGGCGGGGGCTTCCCCGGGCGTCAAGGCTTTTCCCTTGACGGCCAACTCGGCCAAGCCCTAGCGTGCCTTGCTACTATGACCGAAATCGAGTCGGTGTTCGCCCGGGAGATCCTGGATTCGCGGGGCTTCCCCACGCTGGAGGCCGAGGTGGCCCTGGCCGGGGGCGCCATCGGGCGAGCCGCCGTTCCCTCCGGAGCCTCCACAGGCTCGCGTGAGGCGCTCGAGCTTCGAGACGGGGACGCCAAGCGGTACCTCGGCAAGGGGGTCGCGCAGGCGGTCCGGAACGTGAACGACGCGATCGCCCCCGCGCTCGTGGGCGAGAACGCCGCCGACCAGGCCGCGATCGACAAGCTCCTCATCGAGCTCGACGGAACGCCGAGCAAGAAGAAGCTCGGCGCGAACGCGCTCCTCGGCGTGTCGATCGCCTGCGCGAAGGCCGCCGCCGAAGCGCACGCACTCCCGCTCTATCGGTACCTGGGCGGCGCGAACGCGCGCACCCTCCCCGTGCCGCTCATGAACGTGATCAACGGCGGCGCGCACGCGGACAACAATCTCGACATCCAGGAATTCATGATCGTGCCGGTCGGCTTCGACTCCTTCGCGGATGCGCTCCGCGCGGGATCCGAAGTCTTCCACACGCTGAAGAAGCTCCTCCACGAGAAGGGCCTCGTGACCGCCGTCGGAGACGAGGGAGGATTCGCGCCGAACCTGGGCGCGAACGCCGAAGCCCTCGACTTCCTTCTCCGCGCCATCGAGAAGGCGGGCTACCGGCCCGGCGAGCAGGTGGCGCTCGCGCTCGACGTCGCCGCCTCCGAGCTCTACGAGAACGGCCGCTACACGCTCGAGGGGAAGAAGGGTCTCGATACGGACGGCATGATCGCCTTCCTCGCCGATCTCGCGGGGCGCTATCCGATCGTCTCGATCGAGGACGGGCTCGCCGAGGGGGATTGGGACGGCTGGAAGAAGCTCACGGCCAAGCTCGGCGGCTCGCTCCAGCTCGTGGGCGATGACGTGTTCGTCACGAATCCCGAGATCCTGCGCCGTGGCATCGACGACGGCGTCGCGAATTCGATCCTGATCAAGCTGAACCAGATCGGCACGGTGACGGAGACCCTGGACGCGATCGACATGGCCGCGCGCGCCGCGTACACGACCGTCATCTCGCACCGGTCCGGCGAGACCGAGGACACGACGATCGCCGATCTCGCCGTGGGAGTGAACGCGGGACAGATCAAGACCGGCTCGCTCTCCCGGAGCGACCGGATCGCGAAGTACAACCAGCTGCTGCGCATTGCGGAGCGATTGGCCGATGAGGCTCGCTATCCAGGACGGGCCGCATTCCGGCGGCAACGGAGCGGGGAACGGGAGGGGGTGCCGGCATGATGCGATCGCCGTACGAAAGTCCGAAGCAGGCGCCCGTGCGCCGGTTTCTTCGCCGGAGGCCCGACGATCATCCGTCCCGCGCCAAGCGCCGGCTCATCATCGCCGCGGCTCTGGCCGTCGGAGGATTCCTCTCCTACTCGTTCGTCCTCAGCGACACGGGGCTCCTGAAGATCGCAGGCCTCAAGAACGAGACCGAGAAGCTCCGTCGCGAGAAGGTGGAGCTCGCGCTGCGGGTGAACGACGTCGAGCGCCGCCGGCAGGAGCAGGCGAAGGATCCGATGCTCACCGAGCGTATCGCCCGCGAGCGGTTCCATCTCGTGAAAGAGGGCGAGATCCTCTACCGCTACAAGGAGTCCGCCTCGGGCAACGGTCGCTAGCCCGCGAGATTCATCCGCCGCAAGAGCGCGTCGAAGCGCGGGTCGCCGCGCAGTGGATCGAGCCGCGGCGCGACCTTGATCCAGACCATGCCCCGGTCCCGGATCGCGAAGGCCTTCTCCAGCCGCTCGAACGCGGCGTCCGTCTCACCGAGCCCCGTGTAGATCGCCGCCTCGGAATAGGGCGAGAGATAGCGCGCTTGGGCGTCTTCCTTGAGCTGCGCGTGGATCCGGCGCGCTTCGTCGGGGCGCCCCGCGCGCGCGATCGTGTGCGCGAGGAGCGCCGTCGCCGCGAGATCCTTGGATAGGGACGCCGCCGTCTTGTATTCGGCGATGGCCTCGTCGAGGCGGCCAAGCTGCTCCAGGGCGCCGCCCAGCATGCGATGCGCGGGGGCGAACTGGGGATCCAGCTCGAGCGTGCGCCGCTGCTGGTCCACCGCGTCCTCGTAGCGGTGGGCGTAGAAGAGGCACGCGCCGAGCGACATGTTCACCGTCAGGCTCAACGGATCGAGCGCGTGCGCGCGCCGCATCGCCGCGAGCGCTTCGTCGGACCGCCCCAGCGCGGACAGGAGATCGCTGTACCAGTGATAGGCCCCGGCGTTTCCCGGATCGGCTGCGATGGCTCGGCGGAAGTGCTCCTCCGATGCAGCCCAATCCCACGCGTGGTTCTGGAGCACGCCCCCCATCGCCACGTGCGCTTCGGACAAATTCTCGTCGATCTCGAGCGCGTGGAGGGCCGCGACACGCGCCTTCGTGTAGGCCTCCCCGGGGGTGATGAAGGAGTAGCTCCCGAGCGTGTCGTACGCCTGCGCGAGCCCCGCATGGGCTTGGGCGTAGAGCGGGTCGAGCCGGATGGCTTCCTCGAAGTACTCGATCCCCTTCCGGATTCCCTCCTCCGACCTCCGGTTCCAGTGATACCGCCCGCGCAGGTAGGCCTCGTACGCGTCCGGATCCACGCGGCGGGCGCGGGCCAGCCGCGCGCTCGCCTCGTGCGTCACCTGGCCGCGGATCTCCTCGGCGACGGCCCTCGCCACCTCTCCCTGGAGCGCGATGACGTCGCTCAGCTCGCGCTCGTAGCTCCGCGCCCAGAGATGGCGGTCGGTGCCCGCGTCGATGAGCTGGGCCGTGATCCGCACGCGACCCCCGAAGCGGGCGACGGTTCCCTCCACGATGGCGTCGACCTGCAAGGCCCGCGCGATCTCGGGGAGCGGCGTGCTCGTCCCCTTGAACCGCATCACCGACGTGCGCGACGCGACGCGGAACGCGTCGATCTGCGCGAGCGTGAGGATGATCGCCTCGGTCATTCCGTCTGCGAAAAATTCCTGCTCGGGATCGCCGGACAGGTTTGCGAGCGGAAGGACCGCGATCGAGCCGATCGCGGAGCGTCGCGCGGCCGCGCGCACCCCCGAGTCCGCCGGGGACGTGAGGATGGCCCGAAGCGCCGCCTCCACCTGGTCCGCGCTCTCGGGCCTCTTGCGCGGCTCCTTCTCGAGGAGATTCAGGATCAACGACTCGAAGCGAGGATCGAGCGGACCGCCAGGCAGGAGCGGCGGAACCGGGCGGCGGTTCAAGATCTCGTCGATCAAGGCCGCGGCGGGGGTCGTCGTGAACGGGCGGCGTCCGGTCGTCATCTCGTAGAGGAGGACCCCGAGCGAATAGAGATCGCTGCGTCCGGTCACTTCCTGCCCGAGGAGCTGCTCCGGGGCCATGTAGCTCAGGGTGCCGACGACGAACCCCGGTCCGGTCACGCTGCGCGTCTCGTGGCTCGGCGTCGCGCCCGGGCGGAGCAGCGCGAGCCCGAAATCGAGCAGCTTCACGGCCCCCTTGCCGGTCACGATGACGTTCCCGGGCTTGAGGTCGCGATGCACGACCCCGGCCTCGTGGGCCGCGCCCAGCGCCGCCGCGATCTGGGCGCCGTAGGAAAGCGTGTCCCGCTCGCTGATGGGGCCGGCTCCGAGAAGGTCCTCGAGACGGCGTCCCTCCACGAGCTCCAGGACGAGAAAGTCGAGCCCGTCCGCGGAGTCGAAGTCGAAGACCGTGTTGATGTAGGGGTGGCTCAGTCGGGAGAGGGCGGTCGCCTCCTGGCGGAAGCGCTTGCGCAGGGCCTCGTCCTGGGCCGCTGGGGCTTTCAGGATCTTGACGGCGACCTCGCGGTCGAGCCGCTCGTCCCGGGCGCGGTAGACCACGCCCATGCCGCCCGAGCCGATCTCCTCGAGGATCCGGTAGCGCGACACCCGCTCAGGGATCAAGCGTTCTCCAGGGCCGATGGCGACGGGGTGACCCGCGCCGGGGACGAGGTCCATGACCTTGAGATGCGCCTCAGTCCCTTGCGGGAACGTCGTTTTCGTCGGTCTGCCCTGGGGGCAGAATCCCCCTTTACAGGCGGACCGGCATGGGACAGTATCATGTCGCGGGGTGGAGCAGCCTGGTAGCTCGTCGGGCTCATAACCCGAAGGTCAGAGGTTCAAATCCTCTCCCCGCAACCATACCCACTCCGAGGCCGGGGCGATCCCCCGGCCTCGTTTCGTTTCTGGCCCCGTCGTTGCTTGCCTCGAAAAGACCCGTTCCTGAAAAATTTCTGCACGTAGGGCTTGCAGCCGCACTTCGCATCCGACCTAAAATTGATGCGGGCCCGCCTGCCGGCGGATCCCGTCAAACGCCCATACATCCGACCCAACACGCTTCGGGGATTCCACCCTATGAACCCACCGGAAACCGCTCTACCCGTCGCTCCCGGCCCGGACCTGGCCGGCGTCTCCGCTCTCGATCCCCGCGAGCTGCTCGCTGCCCTGGAGGCGGTGCGCGCGGGTGATTTCTCCGCGCGCCTGCCTGGCGACCGCACCGGATTGGCCGGAAAGATCGCGGACACCTTCAACGACATCGTCAGCTCTCTCGGCCGCACCTCTCTCGAGCTGGAGCGGGTCGGACAGGTCGTCGGCCGCGAAGGACGAATCCGCCAGCGCGTCAGCCTGGGAACGCCGAACGGCTCCTGGGGAGACATGGAGCGCTCCATCAACACGCTCATCGAGGACCTCCTCTGGCCGACACGCGAGATGACGAAGGCGATCTCCGCCGTCGCGCGAGGCGACCTGGTCCAGGGCGTGGGGCTCGAGGTGGACGGCCGTCCGCTCCAGGGCGAGTTCCTCCGTTCGGCGACGATCGTGAACAAGATGATCCAGCAGCTCGCGGTCTTCACGTCCGAGGTGACGCGCGTCGTGCGCGAGGTCGGCTCCGACGGGAAGCTGGGCGGCCAGGCCGTCGTGCCCGAGGTGGCGGGCACGTGGAAGGACCTGACCGACTCCGTGAACTCGATGGCCAACAACCTCACGGCCCAGGTCCGGAACATCGCCGACGTGACCATCGCGGTCGCGAGCGGCGACCTGTCGAAGAAGATCACGGTCGACGTGCGCGGCGAGATCCTCCAGCTCAAGGAGGCCATCAACACGATGGTGGACCAGCTCCGATCCTTCGCCTCCGAGGTGACGCGCGTCGCGCGCGAGGTGGGTACCGACGGGAAGCTCGGCGGCCAGGCCATCGTCCCCGGCGTGGCCGGCACCTGGAAGGACCTCACCGACTCCGTCAACTCGATGGCCAACAACTTGACGGCCCAGGTCCGGAACATCGCCGACGTGACCACGGCCGTCGCGCGCGGGGACCTCTCGCGCAAGATCACGGTCGACGTGCGCGGCGAGATCCTCGAGCTCAAGAACACGATCAACACGATGGTCGACCAGCTCAACTCGTTCGCGTCGGAAGTGACCCGCGTCGCGCGCGAGGTCGGAACCGAGGGGCGTCTCGGCGGCCAGGCACAGGTGCCCGACGTGGCCGGAACCTGGAAGGACCTCACCGACAACGTCAACTTCATGGCGTCGAACCTGACCGCGCAGGTGCGAAACATCGCCGAGGTGTCGACCGCGATCGCCGGCGGCGATCTCTCGAAGAAGATCACCGTGAACGTGGCGGGCGAGATCCTCCAGCTCAAGGAGACCATCAACACGATGGTCGACCAGCTCCGCTCGTTCGCCGGCGAGGTGACGCGGGTCGCGCGCGAGGTCGGCACGGAAGGGCGCCTCGGCGGCCAGGCCAAGGTGACGGGTGTCGCCGGAACCTGGAAGGACCTCACCGACAGCGTGAACTCGATGGCGTCGAACCTGACGGCGCAGGTGCGAAACATCGCCGAGGTGTCGACCGCGATCGCGAACGGCGATCTCTCGAAGAAGATCACCGTCGACGTGGCGGGCGAGATCCTGCAGCTCAAGGAGACCATCAACACGATGGTCGATCAGCTGAACGCCTTCGCCGGCGAGGTGACGCGGGTCGCGCGCGAGGTCGGATCCGAGGGCAAGCTGGGCGGCCAGGCCGCGGTGCCCGGCGTCGCCGGCACGTGGAAGGGGCTCACCGACAACGTCAACTCGATGGCGTCGAACCTCACGGGCCAGGTGCGAAACATCGCCGAGGTGACCACCGCCGTCGCGCGCGGCGACCTCTCCCGCAAGATCACGGTCGACGTGAAGGGGGAGATCCTCGAGCTCAAGAACACCATCAACACGATGGTCGACCAGCTGAACGCCTTCGCGGCCGAGGTGACGCGCGTGGCGCGCGAAGTCGGAACCGACGGCAAGCTGGGCGGCCAGGCCGTTGTGCCCGGCGTGGCCGGCACGTGGAAGGACCTCACCGACTCGGTCAACTCGATGGCCGACAACCTCACGGCGCAGGTGCGGAACATCGCCGAGGTCGCGACCGCCATCGCGAGCGGCGACCTCTCCAAGAAGATCACCGTCGACGTGCGCGGCGAGATCCTCCTCCTCAAGGAAACCCTCAACACCATGGTCGAGCAGCTCCGCTCCTTCGCCGCCGAGGTGACGCGCGTGGCGCGCGAGGTCGGAACGGACGGACGTCTGGGCGGCCAGGCGGTCGTCGCGGGCGTGGGCGGCACGTGGAAGGACCTCACCGACAACGTGAACCTCCTCGCCGCGAATCTCACGACCCAGGTCCGGAACATCGCCGAGGTGACGACCGCGGTGGCGCGCGGGGATCTCTCGCGCAAGATCACGGTCGACGTGAAGGGGGAGATCCTCGAGCTCAAGAGCACCATCAACACCATGGTCGACCAGCTGAACGCGTTCGCCGGCGAGGTGACCCGCGTGGCGCGCGAGGTGGGAACCGACGGGAAGCTGGGCGGCCAGGCGGTCGTGCCCGGCGTCGCCGGCACGTGGAAGGACCTCACCGACACCGTGAACGTCATGGCCGCGAACCTGACCGAACAGGTGCGAGGCATCGTGAAGGTCGTGACCGCGGTCGCGAACGGCGACCTGAAGCAGAACCTCACCGTGAAGGCGAAGGGCGAGGTCGCGGCGCTCGCCGAAACCATCAACGACATGACCGGCACGCTCGCGACCTTTGCCGACCAGGTCACCACCGTGGCCCGCGAGGTCGGCGTGGACGGGCGGCTCGGCGGTCAGGCGAACGTGCCCGGCGCCGCCGGCACCTGGAAGGCGCTCACCGGGAACGTGAACCTGCTCGCGGCGAACCTCACCACGCAGGTCCGCGCGATCGCCGAGGTGGCGACCGCGGTGACGCAGGGCGATCTCACGCGCTCCATCCAGGTCGACGCGCGCGGCGAGGTGGCCGAGCTCAAGGACAACATCAACACGATGATCCGAAATCTCAAGCTGACCACCGACCAGAATCGCGAGCAGGACTGGCTCAAGACCAACCTCGCGCGGTTCACCGGGATGCTCCAGGGCCAGCGGGATCTCGCCACCGTCGGGCGCATGCTCCTGACCGAGCTCGTCCCGCTGGTCAACGCGCACCAGGGCATCCTCTACCAGATGGACGTCTCCGGCATGCCGCGGCTCCGCATGCTGGCGAGCTACGGCAACGCGAAGGTGGAGGGCTATCCGGACGAGCTCGACCTGGGGGTCGGCTTCGTCGGCCAGTGCGCCGTGGACAAGCGGCGCATCCTGGTCACGAGCCTTCCGCCCGACACGCCGCCCATCGACACCGCCATGTTCCAGGCGCTCCCGCGGAGCCTCGTCATCCTCCCGGTCACCTTCGAAGGGGAGACGCGGGCGGTGGTGGGCCTCGCGTCGCTCGGCGACTTCGCTCCCGCCCAGCTCGCGTTCCTCGACCAGCTCACGGCGAACGTCGGGATCGTGTTCAACTCGATCGAAGCAACGATGCAGACCGAATCGCTCCTCCAGCAGTCCCAGCAGCTCGCGAGCGAGCTCCAGTTCCGCCAGAAGGAGCTCCAGCAGACCAACGAGCAGCTCGCGCTCAAGGCGCAGCAGCTCGCCGAGCGAAACGTGGAGGTGGAGCGCAAGAACCAGGAGATCGAGCAGGCGCGGCGCGCGCTCGAGGACAAGGCGAGCGAGCTCGCCCTCACGTCGAAGTACAAGTCCGAGTTCCTCGCCAACATGTCGCACGAGCTCCGCACGCCGCTCAACTCGATCCTCATTCTGGGCCAGCAGCTCGGCGACAACCCGGACGGGAACCTGTCCCCGAAGCAGGTCGAGTTCGCGCGCAGCATCCACGGCGCGGGCACGGACCTTCTGAACCTGATCACCGACATCCTCGACCTCTCGAAGATCGAGTCCGGCACCGTGACGGTGGAGGCCGAGGAGATCTACTTCACGACGCTCCTCGACACGGTCCGCCGCACGTTCCGCCACGAGGCCGAGAACCGGAAGCTCACGTTCGAGGTCCAGGTAGATCCCCAGCTCGGGAGCGGCATGGCGACCGATCCGAAGCGCCTCCAGCAGGTGCTCAAGAACCTGCTCTCGAACGCGTTCAAGTTCACCGAGCACGGCGGGGTGCGGCTGAGCGTGGCGGTGGCGACCGGAGGCTGGAGCCTCGGGAATCCGGTCCTCGACGACGCAGGGACGGTCGTGTCGTTCGAGGTGTCGGACACGGGCGTCGGCATTCCGATCGAAAAGCAGAGGATCATCTTCGAGGCGTTCCAGCAGGCGGACGCGAGCACGAGCCGGAAGTACGGCGGCACCGGTCTCGGCCTCGCCATCAGCCGCGAGCTCGCGCATCTCCTCGGCGGCGAGATCCAGCTCCGCTCCACGCCCGGCCGCGGCTCGACGTTCACGCTCTACCTGCCGCGCAACTACGCCGGGCCGTCGGCGACGGCTCCGGACGAGATGGACGGCCGTCCCGTGAAGGCTCCGGCGCGCCCGTCGGTGCGGCTGCCCGAGCGCGCGATCGAGAAGGTGCCCGACGACCGCGACCAGCTCGTTCCGGGCGAAGCCACGCTCCTCGTGGTCGAGGACGATCCGCACTACGCCCGGGTGCTGGTGGACCTGGCGCACGACCAAGGATTCAAGGTCCTCGTCGCGCATCGCGGCGCGGACGCGCTCGACCTGGCGCGGCAGTTCATGCCGTCCGCGGTCTCGCTCGACGTGTTCCTGCCGGACATGCTCGGGTGGACGGTGCTGAGCCATCTGAAACAGGATCCGGCGACGCGCCACATCCCGGTCCAGATCATCACGCTGGACGAGGACCGGCAGCACGGCCTGTCGCGCGGCGCCTTTTCGTTCCTCACCAAGCCGACGACGCCGGAGGGGCTCGGAGCGGCGCTCTCGCGGATCAAGCGCTACGCGACGCCGAGGAAGAAGCGGCTCCTCATCGTGGAGGACAACGCGCTCGAGCAGCGGAGTATCTCCGAGCTCCTGGGGCACGACGACGTCGAGATCGAGACCGCCGGCACCGCCGGCGAGGCGCTCGAAGCGCTTCGCGCGGTCGCGTACGACTGCGCGGTGGTTGACCTCAGGCTGCCGGACATGTCGGGGCTCGAGATGCTGGAGGCGCTCCGCGAGGACGGCTCCCTGGCCGATCTACCGGTGGTGATCTTCACGGGCAAGGAGCTGACGGCCGAGGAAGACGCCCAGCTCCACACCCTCGCGCGGAGCGTGGTCGTGAAGGGGGTCGAGTCTCCGGAGCGGCTCCTCGACGAGACGTCGCTCTTCCTGCACCGGGTCATCTCGGATCTCCCGTCCGAGAAGCAGCGCATGCTGGACCGGCTCTACCGCTCGGATGACGACCTGGTGGGCCGCGCGGTCCTCGTCGTGGACGACGACGTCCGGAACATCTTCGCGCTCTCGAGCGCGCTCGAGCGGCGCGGCATGACGGTGCTCACCGCGAGCACCGGGCGGGAGGCTCTGACCACGCTCGAGTCGACGCCGAACGTCGCGATCGTGCTGATGGACGTGATGATGCCCGAGATGGACGGCTATGAGACCATGCAGGCGGTGCGGAAGAACCCCGCGTTCCGCCGCCTCCCCATCGTGGCGCTCACCGCGCGCGCGATGAAGGGGGACCGCGAGAAGTGTCTGGAAGCCGGGGCCTCGGACTACCTGGCCAAGCCGGTCAACACGGAGCAGCTCCTGTCGGTGCTCCGCGCGTGGCTGCACCGTTGATCCAGGGGACGATCTCGTGACCAAGACGCCCGTCAACATCCTGATGGTGGACGACCAGCCCGCGAAGCTCCTTTCGTACGAGGCCATCCTCGGCCCCTTGGGCGAGAACCTCATCAAGGCGAGCTCCGGGACCGAGGCGCTGGAGAAGCTGCTCCGCACCGACATCGCCGTCGTCCTGATCGACGTCCACATGCCCGATCTCGACGGCTTCGAGCTCGCGCAGATGATCCATCAGCATCCGCGCCACCAGCGCGCCGCGATCATCTTCGTCTCGGCCGTGCATATGACGGACATCGACCGCGTGCGCGGCTACGAGGTGGGCGGCGTGGACTACGTCTCGGTGCCGATCGTGCCCGAGATCCTGCGCGCCCGCGTCAGCGTGTTCGCCGATCTCTACCGCAAGACCCAGGAGCTGGAGCATCTGAACGCGGAGCTGGAGCGCCGCGTCACCGAGCGCACGTCGGAGCTCGAGGCATCCACGGAACGGCTCCGGGAATCGGAGGACGCGCTCCGCGAGACCGACAGGCGGAAGGACGAGTTCCTGGCGATGCTCGCGCACGAGCTTCGAAATCCCCTGGCTCCGATCCGGAATGCGGTCGAGTATCTACGAATGCGCGCGGAGGCGGACCCTTCGGTCCGCTGGAGCCACGACGTCATCGACCGGCAGATCGACCACCTCACCCGGCTCGTGGACGATCTCCTCGACGTGAGCCGCATCACGAGGGGGCGCCTCGAGATCCGCCGCGCGCGCTCGGACCTCGCGGACATCCTTCGCGGCGCCGTGGACACCATCCAGGCTTCGATCCAGGACCGCGGTCAGCGGCTCCACGTGTCGCTTCCGTCGGAGCCGACCTGGGTCGACGCGGACGTGGTGCGGATGACGCAGATCTTCCTCAACCTCCTCGACAACGCCTCCAAGTTCACCCCCGAGGGAGGATCGATCTGGCTCTCCTCCGAGCGGGTCGGGGGGCATGCGGTCGTCCGCCTGCGCGACACGGGAGCGGGAATCACCGCCGAGGAGCTGCCGCAGCTCTTCCAGATGTTCTACCAGATACGACGCTCGTCGGGCGTGCAGGGGGGACTCGGGATCGGGCTCGCGCTCGTTCGGCGTCTCGTGGAGCTCCACGGCGGAACGGTCGAGGCGTCGAGCGAGGGGCTCGAGCGGGGAGCCGAGTTCGTCGTCCGCCTGCCGGAGCTCGCGGACATGCCGGCGGCGGCATCCAACGGCGCTCCGAAGGCGGAGGCAGGAACGCCCGCCGCGCGGCGCGTCCTCGTCGTCGACGACAACGTGGACTCCGCGGAGAGCCTCGCCATGCTGCTCCGCCTCGGCGGACACGAGATCGAGACCACCTACGACGGTCTGCAGGCCGTGGAGGCGGCGGAGCGCTTCAAGCCCGATCTCGTCCTGCTCGACATCGGACTTCCCGGGATCGACGGATACGACGCGGCCGCGCGCATCCGGGAGGGCTCCGGCGGCCGCGAGGTGGTTCTGGTCGCCATCACGGGATGGGGGCAGGACGAGGATCGCCGCCGGTCTCGCGAGGCGGGCTTCGACGCACACCTCACGAAACCGGTCGACATGGCGGCCCTGAGCCGCCTCCTCGCGGAGCTACCGAAGGTCGCCGTCTAAGGCGCGCTCTGCCGCGCGCCGCCGCGCTCGGTCAGTGCGGCTGCGACACCCTGCTCGCGGCCGCGGGCGCGGTTCCCACGGATCCCTGCGCCACCTGCGTCAGATACTTCGCCACCGCGGGGCCCTCGCGCGCCCTGAGCTTCACGCAGTCGCCGCCCGTCTCCATCACCTTTGCGAGCTCGACGTCCATGCCCGGAGCCGAGTTCTCGGGCGCCGAATAGAAGGCCTTCGTCTGGTCGAGCTTGGGCTGCTCGCAAGAGATACCCAGGTACACGAGGAACGGTGCGTACACGGGCGGGATCTTTGCGAGGATGGCCTTGTGGTTCGCCCGCGCCCAGGCGGCCACCGCGTCGCGATTCTCGAGCCGGCTCAGCGCGGCTTGCGCCACCTGGAAGACCTCGTGGGGACGGACCGTCGGTCCGAGCGAGTAGGCGAGCGCGCGATCTCGGAGCGCCGGATCGCGGAAGCTCCCCATGGCGTCGAGGAGCGGATCGCGGTCGGTGGGCGCGGTCGCCTGCTCGAAGCGCTTCTGGTACTCGTCGTAGAGATCCGCCTTCCCGCGAATCGCCGAGAGGCGGAGCGCGACGTTCACGAGGGACGGATCGATGGAGCCGCGGTCCGCACGGAAGGACTGGGCGAGCTGCTCGGCGCGCGTGAGCGCGGCGTCATCCCTCCCCTCGTCGGCCATCCAGTCCATGAGCGTGGGGCGGAGGATGGAGACCGCCTCCTCTTCCCCGTTCTTCCGATCCCACCCGAAGCGCTGCGCGGCCGGTCCGAGCACGTGGCGCACGTAGATCGAGAACGGAGTCTCCAGATCCGTGGTGACGAAGGCTCCCTTCACCTGCCCGAGCGATGCGATCACCGCGTTCATCACCTCGGGGCGCGGATCGTTGGAGAAGCCCTGAAGCGTGCGCAGGAAGTCGTCCCCTTTCACCTCTCCGGAGAGGACCAGGGCGCCGATGTTGTTGATGAACCGGATCCGCTCCGGCGTGTTCAAGATGTCCTGCGCGCGCGAGGAGAGCGTGGCGAGGACCGCCGGCTCGACGCTCGTGCGGTAGTACCCGCCGCCCGCGTTGACGTCGATCCAGGCCGCCTTCGTGGTGATCCCCGGGAGCTGGATCTCCGAGGTCGGCTGGTCGAAGAGGAGCGAGTAGCTCTGGACCCCGTTCGCGCCCGGGTAGCGCACGGTCATCGGAATGCCCCAGCGCTGCTCCGCCGGGGCCTGGACGCCATATCCGAGAAATCGCTTCTGCGTGAGCTTCACCTTACCGCCGTCCAGGAGCTCGGCGCGCACGAGGGGGATGCCAGGCTCGTCGAGGAACGTGGCCATCGGCGTCTTGACGTCCTTGCCCGCGGCCGCCGAGAGCTCGTTCCAGAGATCGTCGGCCACCGCGTTCTTCCATTCGTACTTCTTGAGATACGCGCGGATCGCCGTGCGGAACGTGTCGGGGCCCATCCACCGCTCAAACATTCCGATCGTGGCATTCCCCTTCCCGTAGGTGACCTGGATCCCCTCGAAGAGGTTGTCGATGTTCGTCACGGGCTGCCGGATCGCGTGCGTGCTCAGACGCGAGTCCTCGGCCATCACGGTCGCCAGGTGCTGGAGCTCGTATTCGTCGACACCCAGCTCGGGATAGACCTTCCCCGCGATCCGATAGCTCATCCAGTCCGCGAACGACTCGTTGAGCCAGAGATCGTCCCACCACTTCATCGTCACCAGGTCGCCGAACCACTGGTGCGCCATCTCGTGCGCGGCGAAGATCGCATAGAGGCGCTTGCGCGCCGTGCTCATCGTCTTCGGGTCGAACAGGATGAACCGGTCGCCGAACGTGATCGCGCCCGGGTTCTCCATCGCGCCCGGCGAGAACTCGGGCACCGCGATCAGATCGAGCTTCTTGTACGGGTACGGACGTCCGAAGTACTCCTCGAGCGCCTTGAGGAGCGGCGGCGTCATGGTCGCGGCCGTCTGCGCGAGCGCCGTGCTTCCCTTCGGCACGACGATCCGGGCCGGAATCGACATGCCCTGCATGGGCACGTACTCGAGCGGCCCCGTGGCGATGCAAAGGAGATACGACGAAGTCGGCTCGGTCTTCTCGAACACGACGGTCTTCACGCCCTTGGTGGTCGTCGAGCTCATGATCGGCGTGTTCGAGACGGCCTCGTGCGCCGCAGGGACGGCTACCGTCAGCTGGAAGGGAATCTTGAACGCGGGCTCGTCCCAGCACGGAAACGCGCCGCGCGCGTCGATCGCCTCGAACTGGGTGAACGTGTAGGCATTCCCGCCCGATTCCACGCGATAGAGCGAGGTGGCGCGCCGGTCGAAGTCGTTCGAGAAGTCGATCTCGAGCGTGTAGCTCCCCGCCGGGATCTGGCTCGCCGCGGTCGCGGTCGTGAAGCCCCAGGCGCCTTCCGACGTCGTGAGCGGCCAGGACTTCCCCTTCCCCTTCAGCACGACGCGCGTGAGCTTCATCTCCTGCGCGTGGAAGTGGATCGTCTTCGTGGCCTTGGGAATGCGGACCATCACCCGGGTATTTCCCGTGTAGTCGGTCTTCGCCGCATCGAGGTTCAAGGTGATGGCCTGAAAGGTCGGGATCGCGTCTCCGGAGAGGCGGTCCGCTACGTCTGCGGAGCCGGCTCGGGGGATGACGACGAGGCCGAGCGCCGCCGCGAGAAGGAGCAGGGTTCGGAGCACGCGTTGGGGAGCCATGGGATCTCCTATGACGGTTCCGGGTTGCGGAGAAGGGGACGGTGCACTGGTTCTACGGAATCGAGGCACGGGTGCGTTTCGCCGAAGGCGGCTGCGCCCGATGTGACGCCAGTGTCGCACAAGGCGGCTCGGTGCGCCACCGCCTGAGCGCCTGAATGTGATACAATAATGTAGAAGGTCCCTACCACATCCGGCCGCGCCACGACATCGAGGAAGGAAGCCAAGGCCATGCTCCGCCGCGACTTACACTCCCCTTTCTCATGGAAGAGCCTCTCCGCCATGGCTGGCGCTCTCACGATCCTCGCTCTGACCGGCTGCGGCAGCGACAGCGTCTCCGGTCCCAAGCAGGTCCCGCTCACGGTCAAGGCGATGGGAACCGGCGCCGCTTCGTCGGCGCGTCTCGCCTCGGGACTCACCTTTCATAGCGCGTATTCCGCCGCCGCGGAGTCGATTCCGGTCACGTTCACGAAGGCGCTCCTCGTCGTGCGCGATGTCCGCTTCCACTTCGAGGACGGCGATTTCGACACCCTGGATACGGACGACGGGGACATGGACTCCACCGGCTCCCAGGGGGACTCGATCGGCGAGGGCGAGGACGACGACGACCATGACGGTGGGATGGTCACGTTCCGCGGGCCGTTCGTTCTCGACCTCCTCTCCCAGAGCGCCGAGAGCCTGGGCACCCAGCTCGTCCCGCCCGGCGACTACGACCGGGTGCAGGGACATCTGCGGGCGCTTCGGGCGTCCGACTGGAATGCCGGCGGATACCCCTTCCTGATTGGAGCCACGGTTCACCTGGAAGGTTTGGTCGAAGGCGACGGAGGGGGCCCGTTCACCTACCAGGCCCGGATCGACAACGAGTTCATGATCCGCGGCCGGTTCACGGTGGGGCCCGGCTCTCCCGCTACGGCCTTCATCTCGTTCGACGTTTCGAAATGGCTGGTCAAGGACGGCGCGTTCCTGGATCCGCGCATCCCGGACAACGCCAAGTGGATCGAGTGGGCGATCCGCCACGCGATCAAGGTCGACATGGACGAGGACCACGACGGGCACCCCGAGCAGCACTAGGAGTGACGCCGGAGGGTCTTGGTACTATCGTTGAGGTCTGAGGAGTAACCCTGGACGGGGCGGTTCCCCTCCGCCCCGGTGGACATTGGCCGGCCCCCGCAGAGGAGTAACGTCGTGACCCTTCGCGCGATTCTGTCCCCATGGCCGAGCCGGAAGGTGCTTCGAGCGTGGGCTCTGGGCCTGATCCTGGCGCTCCCGCTCGTGGCGGTGCTCGGCGCCTCTCCCGCCGCAGCCCTCGTGCTGTCGGTCGAGGTGGCCCCAGCATCGCCCACCGCTTGCGACTCCGTCGCGCTGATCGTCAAAGGGGTGCTGCACAATTCTTGTTACAAGCTCCTCCGGGTCAGGCTAGGAGAGATGAGGCTCCTTCCCGTCATGGGGCCGCTTCCGCGGTACGAAGTCCCCGTGCGGATCGTCGTCCAGGAGCCGAACCCGAACGTGGACATGGCTTGCCCCGAGGCGACCCAGCCCTACGAACAGAAGCTCTATCTCCCGTTCCACCCGCCCGGGTCCTACCTGGCGCGAGCGACCGAGTATCTCGTCCCCTATTCTCCGGACAGCACGGCCGCGCCCATCGACACGAGTCGCGTGGAGACCTCGTTCGTCGTCCAGCCCGACTCGTGCCCGACGCCGGGATGTTATCGGCTCGGCTTCAACCATGGCGCGCTCTGCAATTTCGGTTCGCCAGGCGGAACGGTGTGCGTCGACGTCACGCTTGGCGGATTGGCGCCGGTCGCGGGCATCCAATCCGTGATCCACGCCGTCGATCCCAAACTGGATGCGCAGGTCCCCGGATCGGTCCTGCATCCCATCTCGGTCGAGGCGATCGGAGACGCCGAGGGCTTCCAGGTCAACTGGACCGCCGAGGAATCGACGGTCCGCTTCCTCCTGTATTCGACCGTGGGAAAAACCCTGCCGCGCAAATCCGACCGCGTGCTGCGCGTTTGCTATGCGATCGGCTCCGGCACGCCTCCCACCCGCTATGCCTTGAGGTTCGGGCGCACGGTCGTATCCGACCCTCGCGGCAACGCCATCCCGGCCTGTCCGACGTTCGCCGAGGAGGTGGGGAGGATCTGCGTGGGTGACGGCGGCGGCTGCGACCTCGACGGCAACGGGAGGTCGAACGTCCTCGACGTCATCCGACTCGCTCGATGCGCCCTGAATCCGGGGGCCTGCCCGGACTCGATCGCCGGACGTGCCGACTGCAACGATGACGGAACGGTCGACGTGCGCGACATCGTCTGCTGCGTTCGAAGCATTCTCACGTTCACGCGCCCTGGTTCCTCGACCGTTCCCATCGATCCGTCGGTCGAGCCCACGCGCATACGGTTCGTGGGCGTGCCGCAGTGGTTGACGCCCGAGAGTGGACGTGTGGAAATCGAAATCGATCCCGGCAGCGACTTCGGAGCCGTCATGGTCGAGGTCGGGGCGGCGCAAGGCACCCAGATCGATCATTTCGAGCAGGACTACGGCAACGTGGTCGATCCTGGCTTCTCGCCCAATCCCACCTATTCGCTTCAATACGAGGTGGGAGACGGCCAGCACTCCCAGTTCCTGGTCATGCGGGCCAGCCGCGACGCCATTCCCACGGAACCGTTCCGGGTGTTCGCGTTCTTCCGGGGCGTCGGTTCGATGGAGCGCGCCGGAGCCTTCAAGATTGGGGGCGCCGAGGCGGGTTCCTGGGTTGAGGCAGCCCCGGCCGCAGCGGAGATCACGCAGGGAACGACGGCCGTTCCGGACCTGGTGCCGCGGGTCTACCCGGCCCGTCCGAATCCGTTCACGGACGCGACCGACATCTCGTACGAGATCCCGGCGCCGAAGCACGTCACGCTGCGCGTCTACTCGGTGACGGGCAAACTCGTGCGAACGCTGGTCGACACGACCATGCCGGCCGGTGTGCATCGCGCGCCGTGGAACGGCCGCGACAGCGCGGGACGCGTGGTGAGCTCGGGGATCTACTTCGTGAAGCTGTCGGACGGAACTGCGGAGTCGACGATTCGGATCATGCGGTTGAAGTAAGCTGAGGGGGCGATGAACCCCCACAATCCGATCGTGCTTTTCATCATCTTCGTGCTTCTGATGCTCGCGCCGCTCTGGATGCTGGGCTGCTAGCCCACGCTGGAGCGGCGCGGCGCTTTACTGGCCGCCTTTCTGGCCTTGGGGGCGGGCGCCTCACGCTCCTCTTCGATCGCCACCCACAGTCCGGTCTGATCGCTCTTCCGCGCGGCATCGAGGACCTTCTGCACCTCGAGCGCCTCGGTGAACGTGGGGGACGCCGCCGACGGATTTCCGTCGCGGATCGCCTCGCGCAGCATCGCGACCTTCACCTGGAACGGAGCGAGGAGGGGTGTTTGAGGGGTTGGCGTGAGCTTCAGATCCTCGGGCACCGGCACTTCTTCGACGGCGCCCTGGGGTGCGGGACGTCCGATCCGATCCCCCTCCATCACGACGAACGCATCGTCGGAGCCGAACGCCTCGATCGTCTCGGAGCGCTGGCTCGCGCCGCCGAACGTGTCGATGACGCCGGTCGCGCCGCTCTTGAATTCGAGGAAGAGCGTGTAGCCGTCCTCGGCGGTGATCGCGAGGTGAGCCGCGCTCACGCCTGGCGCCGTCGGGGCGAGATGGCCGAGGCGCGCGAACACGCGCCGCACCGGGCCGGCGTACAGCGTGAGCTGGTCCACGTCGTGGGATCCGAGCGCGCCCAGGAATCCGCCGCCCCGCTCCTTCTCCGTGAGCCACGTGAGCCGTCGTCCGGGATCGCGCGCCCAGCCGGGAAGGCGGGTGCGCATCACCAGGTGCTCGACGCGGCCGAGCTTTCCCTCGGAGATCCACCGGGCCAGGGCCGCGCGCCCCGGCTTGTGGCGGAACTCGTGATTCACCACGGCCACGAGGTCGTGCGCCTTCGCGAGCGCGGCGAGCTCGCGGGCTTGCGCGGCGTTGAGCGCGAACGGCTTCTCGAGGAGCACGTGGCACTGGCGCTCGATCGCGGCGCGCGCCATGGGGTAGTGGAGGTCGACCGGACTCGCGATGGCGACGAGATCGGCCTCCACCTCGTCGAGCATCTTCTTCCAGTCGGCGGTCGCATACGGAATGCCGTGCGCGTCCGCCACCCGCCGGGCGTTTTCCTCGTGTCCGCTCGCCACGCCGGCCAGCTTGAAGGCGGAATCGGAGGCAAAGCCGGGCGCGTGGACCGCGCCGCCGAAGCTCGTCCCGATGAGGAGCACGCGGATGGGGGACGGGGACGTCATAGCCGTCCATAGTAGCAGGTTCCCCCGGGGCCCCATACACTCTGCCCCATGATCGAAACGGCGCGCCCGCGCGTCCTCGTCATCGGCGGAGGGTTGAGCGGCGCGGCCGTAGCACACGCGTTGCTCGCCCGCGCGGACAGGCCGTTGCTCGTCACCGTCATCGGAAGGTCGCCCACGGGCGAGGGGGCGGCGTACGGCTCGCCCCACCCACTCCATCTCCTGAACGTCCGTTCGCGCGGGATGAGCCTGATCGATGGCGACGACGCCCATTTCGTCCGGTGGCTCTCGAGCCGGGACGGCGCGGACGCGGATCCGGACGGCTTCGTTCCCCGCCGCCTCTACGCCGACTATGTGCGCGACACGCTGGCGGCGGCCGAGGGCTCCGCTCGCGAGGGCGTCCACCTGGAGCGTGTGTCCGGGAGCGCCGTGGATCTCGAGCGCCTGGCCGAGGGAGTTCGAGCCCGGCTCGAAGGCGGAGACGCGAGGATCGCGGACCGCGCGGTGCTCGCGCTCGGCCATCCGCCGCCGAATCATCCCGTCGCCGGGAATCTTCCGCTCTACGATAGCCCGAGCTACGTGCGCGATCCGTGGTCGGCCGGCGCGCTCGCGGGACTCGATCTGGATGCGACGCTGCTCGTGATCGGGACCAATCTCACGATGTTCGATCTGGCGATCGCGTTGGACGCTCGTGGACATCGGGGTGCGATCCACGCGATATCGCGGCATGGGCTCCTGTCCTTGGCGCACGGGCCGGCGCCGGCCCCGGGGGTCCCGTGGAAGGGAACCGATCCCCCGCGGAGCGCTCGCGCGGCGCTACGCGCCTTGCGCGGCCAAGCCCGCGTCGAGCCGGCGGCGTGGCGCGGCGTCGTGGATTGGATCCGAGCGCAGACGCCGACCCTCTGGTCCTCGTGGCCCGACGCGGAGCGGCGCCGGTTCCTCCGGCATGCGCGTCCCTACTGGGACGTCCATCGTCACCGCGCCGCGCCCGAGATCCGCGATCGCATCGACCGCATGCGCGCCGATGGCCGGCTCCGCGTGGACGCCGCACGATTGACCTCCCTCGAGTTGCGCGGGGACGGCGTCGTCGCTACGATCGCTCCGCGCGGCGGCCGCGCCACCAGGAGACTCGTGGTCACGCGCGTGATCAACGCGACCGGGCCCAGCGTCGATTACCGTACCTGGGACGATCCGCTCGTGCGCGTGCTCTTCGATCGAGGATGGATCCGCCCTGGGCCGCTCGGCTTCGGGCTCGACGCAACCACGGAGGGAGCGATCCTGGACCGGGACGGCCGCGCCTCGACCACCCTCTCCACTCTCGGACCGACCCTGCGCGGTTCGCTCTGGGAGACGACCGCGGTCCCCGAGATTCGCGCGCAGGCTGCGCGACTCGCGACCCGGATCCTGGCAGGCCTCGAGAGCCCCCGCGCGTGACCTGGTCCCTCCCTCCGTTCCTCTGGGGCGTCGCCACGTCGGCGTATCAGATCGAAGGCGGCATCACGGGCAACGACTGGGCCGACTGGGAGCGGCTGCCCGGCAAGGTCCGCGACGGCGGGCTTGCGGGCGAGGCCTGCGGGAGCTGGGAGCATTGGGCGCGCGATCTGGATCGCATCCAGGCGCTCGGCCTCAACGCCTACCGATTCTCGCTCGAGTGGAGCCGCATCGAGCCGGAGGAAGGGCGTTTCGACGAGGCGGCTCTCGCGCGGTATCGAGCCATCCTGTCGGGATGCCGCGAGCGGGGCATCACGCCGGTTCTCACGCTCCACCACTTCACGAACCCTCGATGGTTCCTCGCGCGCGGCGGCTGGGAGGAGCGCGCGAACATCGCGGCGTTCGAGCGCTACGCCCGGTTGGCGGGCGAGCGATACGGCGATCTCGTCGACGTCTGGATCACCATCAACGAGCCCGAGGTGTACGGCTTCTACGCGTACGACGCCGGCATCTTCCCTCCGGGTCTTCGCGATCGCGTACGCGCGCTTCGCGTGATCGCGAACATGCTCGAAGCCCATGGCGCGGCCTCCCAGGCGTTGCGCCAGGCGGATCGCGTCGACGCTGACGGTGACGGTCACGCGGCCCTCGTGGGCGCGGCCAAGCACTGGGTAATGCTCGAACCGCGGAACCGATGGTCGCCGATGGACCGGATGGCCGCCTTGGTGCAGCACCGGGTCTTCAACGTCGCCGTGGCGCGTGCGCTCGCAGGCGGACTCATCGATCTCTGGATCCCGGGCGTGCCGGCAATCAAGCGGCGCGTCGATGCGCTCCAAGGCGCATCCGATTTTCTCGGCGTCAACTACTACACCCGATGGCAGGTCGGGACGGGCGGAGACGGGCCCATGAGCGCCCGGCCGGACGCCCCGAAGAGCGATCTCGGATGGGAAATCCTCCCAGAAGGCCTCGAGATCGCGCTTCGCGAGTGCGCGCGCTACCACGTTCCGCTCATGGTCACCGAGAACGGAATCGCCGATGCCACCGACCGATGGCGGCCGGATTTCATCCGGGCCTCATTGGCCGCACTGGATCGCGCCCGCGCCGCGGGCGCGGACGTGCGCGGATACTTCCACTGGTCCCTCATGGACAACTACGAGTGGCACGAGGCGTACGGAGGCAAGTTCGGACTCTTTTCGCGCGACGCGACGGGCGGAACGGGAGAGCGGCCGAGCGCGAAGGTCTACGCGGAGGAGGTAGCTCGAAGGCGTTGACGCGCCCGACGCCCGGGCGCATGGTTGGTGATCCGTTTTGCGGCTTATCGACCCACGCCAGGGAGGCGATCCATGCTCGACGAATTCAAAAAGTTCCTGCTCCAGACGAATGCGCTCGCGCTCGCGGTCGGCGTCATCATCGGCGGCGCGGTCGGCAAAGTGGTCAGCTCGCTGGTGAGCGACATCTTGATGCCCCTGATCGGGCTCCTGATCCCCGCCGGGGGCGCGTGGCGCGAGCTCAGTTTCGTGCTCTCCACGAAGCCGGATGGAACCCCCGGGAACGCGATCACCTATGGCGCGTTCCTCGGGAACGTCGTCGACTTCATGATCATCGCCCTCTGCGTCTTCATGGTCACGAAGGCCATCCTGAAGCCCGCCCCCGCCGCGCCGGGACCGCCGACGAAGGAGTGCCCCGAGTGCAAGGAGATCATCCCCGCCGCCGCACGCAAGTGCCGCGCGTGCACGAGCGCAGTTTGATTCGCTGATCGCATGCTCGACGTTGGACGCCTCGCATTTCGCGCAGGCGTGTGCACTGCGTGTCCACGCGTGTGGCACGATGCGCACGCCGGCGCATGTTGGATCGATCCAGCCAAGCCCCGATCTATCTGCAATGTCTTAGCTTAGCGCCATCCTGCGCGACCCCACCCTGGCACATGGCTTGCTCTTTCTTGTGCGCGGCGGCCGCACTTCGGGCCGCACACCCAACAAGGAGGAACAACCATGAATCGATGGACCATCGGACTTGCCGCGCTCGTCGTTGCCGCGTCGACGGCGGTTGCCACGCCGGCGAAAGCCGGAACGAGCGTGGACGTCCAGATCCAGGTCGGTGATCGGTATCGCGGAGGCGAGGTCGTCTTCCGCAGCGAGCCCGACGTCGTGGTGGTTCCGTCCACCCGCGTCTATTATGTTCGCGACTACGATCACGACGTGTACCGCTACGGCAGCTACTGGTACTTCGTCGACCGTGATCACTGGTACCGCGCACGTTCATGGCGCGGTCCGTTCTACCATGTGAAGTACGTTTCCGTGCCGCGGCCCATCCAGGTGGTGCCGGTGCAGTACCGCCGCCACTGGAGGCAGCCGGGCCCGCCGCCGCACGCGGTGGCCAAGGGCTACTACAAGGAGAAGGGCGCACCGAACCATTACAATCACGACCGGAACGGTCGCGCGAACAGCCGCGATCGCGACGACGATCGGGAAGCGTACAACGGCAACGGCCACAGCCACGGGAAGCACGGACACTAGGCAATCGCAGCACGTCGAGGGAAACGAACGAGGGCTCCCGCAATCGGGAGCCCTCGATTTTCTTGCGCCGGTGATCGTCTACGCCGTCAGCGCGCCGCCTTCACCGGACGGGGCCATTCCTGCTCCGACTCGCTCGTTCGGGGCAGCCAGAGGGCGTCCGATTCTCCGGCCGCGCCTCCCTTCCTCCTCCAAAGCTCCTCCATCCACGGCCCTGCGTAGAACGAGATCGCGGTCAGCACGAAGCCGGCGAGGATATCCACCACCCAGTGGTGTCGCAGGTAGACCGTGCCGAGGATGAGGCCGACGCCGAACGGTAGCTGGATCCAGAAGAACCAGCGGAGATGCTTCCACGCGAGAAGGAGGGCGAGCAGCGCGACCGCGCAGTGGAGTGACGGGAAGGCGCCGAACGCGGTCAGGGGCACGGCCGAGACCGCGGATCGCGTGTAGTCGAGCGTGGGATCGCCGTGAAGGTCGATGGAGTAGAGCTGCGGGATGGCGAGCCGGGGGGCCGAGGCGGGCCACAGGACGTAGCCGACATAGCCCATGAAGAGGCAAAGCACCACGGAGACCATCGTGTACCGGAACGCCTTGCGGTCTCGATTCAGGTAGAGGACGAGTCCCATCACCGGCGCGCAGACGTAGAAGAGCCAGTAGCAGACCGTGAAGAAATCGGTCCAGAAGGGAGCGATGAAACGCTCCGCCCAGACCGTCGGCTCGACGCCGAACAGGGCGACGTCCCACCGGTAGAGATGCTGCGTGATGTCGCGCATGTTGAAGAAACGGATCAGGTCGTAGAGATTCGCGTACACGTTCGCGCAGAAGACGAACGGCATCGCGTCCCGCGCGAACTCCCACTGCGGCCGGTAGCGCACGATCCAGAGGAAGAGCATCGTGGACGCGACGAGGGCGAGGAGGCGCACGAAGGATCCGGGATACGTGGCCGCGGGACCGGGAAGGATGGCGTTCTCGCGGCTCATGGCTGCGAGCGCGAGCACCAGGGGCACGAAGAAGACCAGGGTCATCACCTCTTCGGGGCGGAATCCGAAGAGCACACGGCTGAACCAGCCCCGCGTCTCCTTGGCCTCACGCGGGATCTTGGGAGCGATCCGCGGATCCCTCCTCTCGACCGGGCTCAACGCCGCCCTCCGGCGTCCGCCATCGCTCCGGCCGGAGCAGCGGCCTTGGTCTCCGTCCCGTCCACGGGGGCGAGACGCATGCGCGCGTCGACCGCGAAGCAAGGACGATTTCCGGGGAAGACGACCACGGGATTGAGATCCAGCTCCTGGATCTCGGGCTGCTCGATCGCGAGCCTCGAGACGCGATGGAGGAGATCGAGGAGCGGCGCCGTGTTGACCGGCGGCGCACCTCGATATCCCTTGAAGAGTGCGGAGCCCCGGATCTCGCCTACCATCTCTTCCGCATCGCGATCGGTGATCGGAGCGACGCGCACGGTGATGTCGCGCAGCACTTCAACCGACACGCCGCCCAATCCGAAGAGCACGACCGGCCCGAACAGGGGATCGCGCGACATGCCCACAATGGTCTCGATCCCTCCGGCCACCATCGCCTCCACCGTCACCCCTTCGAATCGAGCCTTGGGCATCGCCTTCGCGAGGGACGCCTTGATCTCGTCGAACGCGCGCGCGGCATCCTCCTCAGTTGCGAGGCCGAGCTTCACGCCGCCCACGTCGGTCTTGTGGACGACATCGGGCGATTTCACCTTCATCGCGACGGGAAATCCGATGGCTTTGGCTGTCGACGCTGCCTCGCCGCGATTCGCAGCCGCGCGAAGATCCGGCGTGCGGATTCCGTACGCCTGGAGAATCTCCTGGAGCGCTCCGGGCGCGACCCAGCCGTCCGTGCCGGCCGTGAGCGAGCGCTCGATGGCCGCGCGGGCGTTCGCGGAATCCACTCCCTTCAGCTTCGGCACCTCGCCCGGCCTGCCTTCGCGCCACACGCCGTACTTCGCGACGCGGGCCACGGTCCGCGCGGCCGCCTCGGGGAACGCGTACGAGGGAATGTGCCCCTCGCTGAGGGACTTCAGGCTCTCCGGGATGCCGTGCGATCCCATGAAGCAGGAGAGGATCGGCTTTACGCTCCCCTTCCCGCCGGCCAGGATCGCGCGCGCCACGTCATGGGCGCCGGTCACGAGCGGCGGGACGAAGATCACGATGACGGAATCCACGTTCTCGTCGGCCACCAAGTGCCGGAGCGCCTTCTCGTAGGAGGGCGCATTGGCCGAGGCGATCATGTCGACGGGATTCTTCACGCTCGCCTCGGCCGGCAGGAACGAGCGCAGCGCCTTCACGGTCGCGGGGGTCAGCTCCGGGAGCTCGAGTCCGGCCGACTCGCACGCGTCGGCCGCCATGATCCCCGGGCCGCCGGCGTTCGTGAGGATCGCGACGCGCCTGCCCTTCGGGACGGGCTGGTACGCGAGGAGGAGCGCAGTGTCGAAGAGCTCCTCGATCGTGTCGGTACGGATCACACCGCTCTGCTGGAAGAGCGCGGCCACCGCGGCATCGGATCCCGCCAGGGACCCGGTGTGGGACGACGCCGCGCGCGCTCCGCTCACCGTGCGTCCGCTCTTCACGGCGACGATCGGCTTCCGGCGCGCCACGCGCCGCGCGAGCTGGGTGAACTTGGCCGGATTCCCGAAGGACTCGAGGTAGAGAAGGATGACGTCCGTGCCGTCGTCCTCGTCCCAGAACTCGATCAGGTCGTTGCCCGAGACGTCGGCCTTGTTCCCCACGCTGACGAACTGCGAGATGCCGAGGTTGAGCTCGCGCGCGTAGGAGAGGATCGCGAGGCCGAGGGCCCCGCTCTGCGACGAGAACGCGACGCGCCCATGGGGCGGCTCCACGGGAGCGAACGTGGCGTTGAGCCGCACGTTGGGATCGGTGTTCAGGATGCCGAGGCAGTTGGGGCCGATCAGGCGCATGCCATGCTTCTTCACGGCCGCGCGGAGGTCCGCTTCGCGCTTCGCTCCCTCGGGACCGATCTCCTTGAAGCCGGCCGAGATCACGATGAGCGCGCGCACCCCTTTGCGTCCGCAGGCCTCGACCACTTCGAGCACGTGCGCCGACGGCACGACGACGACCGCAAGATCGACGGGGCCGGGGATGGCCTCGACGGATGCATACGACGCGACCGCCTGGACGTGGTCCGCGCTCGGGTTGACCGGGTAGACCGGCCCCTGGAATTCCTGCTCCAGCAGGTTGTGGAGGATCGCGCCCCCGATCGAGTCGCGGCGGCGGGACGCCCCGATCACGGCCACGGACTTGGGCCGGAGGAGCGGCTCGAGCGTGCTCGGCATGCGGCGGGCGTTCGGCGCCGCTATGCGGGCACGCCGGCCTTGCGGCGGATCGCCTCCACCTGCCGGGCCAGAGCGACGTCCCTGGGGGTGATCCCCCCTTCGTCGTGGGTCACGAGCGAGAGCGTGATGTTGGAGTAGCGCACGTCGATGTCCGGGTGATGATTCGCCAGCTCGGCGATGTGCGCGACCGCGTTGACGAAGACGATCGCTTCCGGGAACGACGAGTGCGTGAAGGTCTTGGTCAGCTTGCCGTCCTGGTCCACCCAACCGGACAGCTCCTGGATGGCTTCGCGAAGTTCAGCCTCGGACAGTTTGGACATGTCGCCCTCCTACCAGCGGCCGAGCAGACCCGGATCGGGCATCATCTCCGGCGTCCACTGCTCGGGCAGGATTTCCACTTCCGTCGCCTTCTCGGTGACGCGGGTGACGACTTCCTTCACCTGCGCAACGATCTGGGGCGCGTAGGGACAGAAGGGAGTGGTAAGGAGCATGCGGATCACGATGGGGTCGGCGCTCTGATCGATCTCGCGCACGAGTCCCAGCTCCACGATGCTCAGGTGGATCTCCGGATCCACCACTTCTTCGAGCACGGCCTTGATTTCCTCGTCCGTCGCCATGGTCGCTCCTCTTGAAACTTCAGTCGGGCAAGCCGACGAAGATGTCGTCTCCCTCGACCCGCACCGGGTAGTGCTCCACCGGCGTGATCGCGGGGAAAGTGAGGGCGGCTCCGGTCCTGATGCTGAAGCGCGCCCCGTGGCGGGGGCAGATCACCTGGTCACCGTCGATCTCGCCTTCGGCGAGCGGCCCCCCGTCGTGGGTACAGATGTCCTCGATCGCGTAATACCCGTCCTCGAGGCGATATACGGCGATGCGGCGGTCTTCCACGTCGAACACCTCGACTCCGCCTGGAGGCACGTCGGCGGCTCGTCCCACCCGGACGAACCGGGTCGCGGTTTCCGTCATCGGTCCTCCTCGTCGTCGCCGGGCCATCCCCGGACTCCATAGACTCCCACTTTCAGCGTCTTGAGCGCAAGGAGGGCGCACTTGAGCCGGACGGGTCCCAGCTCGATTCCGAGCATCTCGAGCACGTCGTCCCTGCCGATCCGCTTCACCTCTTCGAGCGTCTTCCCGCGGATCTCCTCGGTGAGCATGGACGCGGCGGCGCGGCTGATGGAGCACCCTTTGCCCGAGAACCGTACGTCCTCGATGACGCCGTCCTTCACCTGCAGGTCGATCCGGATCTCGTCGCCACAGAGCGGATTCGAGTCCTCGGTGCTGATGTCCGGGTGCTCGAGCGTCCCGAAATTGCGGGGATTCTGGTAGTGATCGAGGATGTTCTGACGGTAGAGGTCGTCGAAGCTCATCGGTGGAAGAGCTGCTTCGCCTTCCGGATGCCGTCGCCGAGCTTCTGGATGTCGTCCGGCACGTTGTAGACGTGGAAGCTCGCCCGCGACGTGGCCGTGACCCCGAGCTTGGTATGGAGCGGCATCGCGCAGTGGTGCCCCGCGCGGACGGCCACCCCTTCGCGGTCGAGCGCCGCCGCCACGTCGTGCGCGTGGATGTCGTCGACGGTGAAGGAGACGATCGCGCCGCGCGGCTCGTTTGCGGGCGGCCCATAGATCGTCACGCCGGGAATCTCGCCGAGGATCCGGAAGGTTTCCTCGACCAGCTCCCGCCCGTGCGCTTCGACGTTCGCCATTCCGATCCCCTCGAGATAGTCGATCGCGGCGCCGAAGGCGATGGTGTCGGCGATGTTCATCGTGCCCGCCTCGAACTTGAAGGGAACCTCGTTCCAGGTCGACCCCTCGAGCCTCACCTCGCGGATCATCTCGCCGCCGCCCAGGAACGGGTTCATGGACTCGAGCGCCTCGCGCTTTCCGTAGAGGACGCCGATCCCGGTCGGGCCGAGCATCTTGTGCCCCGAGAGCGCGAGGAAGTCGCAGTCGAGCGCCCGGACGTCGACCGGCATGTGGGGCACGCTCTGCGCCGCGTCGAGCATCACGCGGGCACCCCGGGCGTGGGCCCGGCGGATGATCTCCGCGACCGGGTTGATCGTGCCGAGCACGTTCGAGACGTGCGCGAGCGAAACGATCTTCACGGTCCCCTCGAGGAGCCGGTCGAGATTCGTGAGGTCGAGCCGTCCGTGATCGTCGATCGGGATGAAGCGGAGCGTCGCCCCCCGGTCCTGCGCGAGGAGCTGCCACGGGACGAGGTTCGAGTGGTGCTCCATCTCGGTGAGCAGCACGACGTCGCCCTCGTTGACGAACTTCCGTCCCCAGCCGTGGGCCACGAGATTCACCGACTCGGTCGTGCCGCGCGTGAACACGATCTCCCGGTGCGACGCGGCGTTCAGGAACCTGGCCACCTTGCCACGCGCGTCCTCGTAGGCCTGCGTGGCCTCTTCGCCGATGACGTACACGCCGCGGTGGATGTTCGCGTTGTAGGTGCGGTAGTAGCGCTCGAGCGCGTCCAGCACGGCGACCGGCTTCTGCGTTGTCGCCGTGGAGTCGAGATAGACGAGCGGGTGCCCGTGGATCTTCCGGTCGAAGATCGGGAACTGCTTGCGTATGGCCGCGAAGTCGACCGGCGCCAGGGTCTTCACGCTCCGATCGCCGCCTTGCGCTCGACCGCCTCGGTCACGATCGCCCGGAGCGATGCCGCCGGGATCCGCTCGAGCACCGGCTCGAAGAAGCCGTGGAGGATGAGCCGCTCCGACTCGTGCCGGCTCAAGCCGCGCGACATGAGGTAGAAGCGCTGCTCCTCGTCGATCTGGCCCACGGTCGCACCGTGCGTGCAGCGGACGTCGTTGGCCTCGATCTCGAGGCTCGGAATGGAGTCCGCGCGCGCCTTGTCGGAGAGGATGAGATTCCGGTTCGCCTGATACGCATCCGAGCGCTGCGCGTCCTTGTGAACCTTGATGAGGCCCTGATACACGGTCCGGGCCTTGCCGCGGAGCGCTCCCTTGAAGAGGAGGTCGCTCGTGGTGTGCCCCTTCACGTGGTTCTGGAAGCTGTGGAAGTCGAAGTGCTGCGTTCCGTCGCCGAAGTAGCAGCCGGAGAAGCGCGCCTCGGCCCCCTCGCCTTCGAGATGCATCTCCATGTCGATCTTGGTCACCTTGCCGCCGAGCCCCGCGAACGTCCAGTGGAAGCGCCCGTTGCGCGCCACCCGAACCCGCTCGGTGCCGACGTGCACCACGGCCGGGCCCCAGCGCTGGAGCGTGGCCATGTGGAGATCCGCCCCCTCGCCCACGGTGACCTCGGTCACGCCGACGTTCACGCCGGCGCCAGAGTCCCCGGGCGAGAAGTATTCCTCGATCACCGTTGCCTTGCTCTGCGGCTCGAGGGCCACGAGAACGTGCGGGAACGTGCCGTATCCCGAAGCTTCGCGCGCGATCAGGATCTGGATCGGGCGCTCGATCTCGACACCACGCGGCACATAGACGACCGCGCCGCCGGATGCGAGCGCCGCCTGGATCGCGGTGAAGCGGTTCTCACCGTAGCGCACCGTGTCGCCGAGCAGGAGCTCGAGGAGCGCCGGCTGGCGCTTCGCCATCTCGGCGAACGACATCACGGTGACGTTGCGGCGCGTCAGCTCCTCGTCCACCTCGCGAAACGCGACTCCGGAATCGACCATCACGACGAGCGCGGAGCGCTCGGACGCGGGGCCGATCTCCTCCTTGATGGGAGCCGACAGATCCGCGAGCGCATCGACCGACGGCGCCGCCGCGCGGTCGACGAGGATCTTGTCCCAGCCCGCCCCGCTCAGATCAGTACGCCGCCACAGCTCTTCGAGGCGCCCCGGAAAGGGCGTCGCCTCGGCAAAGGCCCACGCCTCGCTCCGGCGGCGCGCCAGGAATGCGGGCTCGCCGTCGCGCGCCGAACGCGCCGCGACGTCGTCGGCCTTGATGGCTCCGAGCGCGATCGGTTCGTCGAGCCGCGCCGGCTCCAGGATTTCGGCAGGATTCACGTGTTCTCTCCGTTCCAGTAAGGGACCGTGTCCGGCGGCCTCAGCCGACCGAACCCTCCATCTGAAGCTGGATCAGCCGGTTCATCTCGACGGCGTACTCCATCGGCAGCTCCTTCGTGATGGGCTCGATGAACCCGTTCACGATCATGGCGGCCGCCTCGGCCTCGGGAATCCCGCGGCTCATGAGGTAGAAGATCTGCTCGTCGCCGATCTTCGAGACCGTCGCCTCGTGCCCGATCGAGACCTGGTCCTCCTCGATCTCCATGTACGGGTACGTGTCGGAACGCGAGTGCTCGTCGAGGAGCAGCGCGTCGCAGCGCACCGTCGACTTGCATCCCTTGGCTCCCTTCGCGACCTTGATCAGTCCCCGGTAGCCCGCCCGCCCGCCGTCCTTGCTGATCGACTTGGAGACCACGCTCGACGTCGTGTTCGGGGCTGCGTGGACCGCCTTGCCGCCGGCGTCCTGGTGCTGCCCCTTGCCGGCGAACGCGATCGAGAGGATCTCGGCGTGCGCGCCCGGCTCCATGAGGTAGACGCTCGGATACTTCATCGTGAGCTTGGAGCCCAGATTGGCGTCGACCCACTCCATGGTGGCGTCCTGGTAGGCCGCGGCCCGCTTGGTCACGAGATTGAAGACGTTGTTGGACCAGTTCTGGATCGTCGTGTAGCGGCAGCGCGCGCCCTTCTTGACGATGATCTCCACGACCGCCGAGTGGAGCGAATCGCTCGCGTAGGTCGGCGCCGTGCAGCCCTCGACATAGTGCACCCACGCGCCCTCGTCGACGATGATGAGGGTCCGCTCGAACTGCCCCATGTTCTGCGCGTTGATCCGGAAGTAGGCCTGGAGCGGCATGTCCACCTTCACGCCCTTCGGCACGTAGATGAACGAGCCACCGCTCCACACGGCGCTGTTCAGCGCTGCGAATTTGTTGTCGCTGGGCGGAATGAGGGTGCCGAAATACTGCCGGAACAGGTCCGGATGCTGCTCGAGGGCCGACCCCGTGTCGAGGAAGATGACCCCCTTGTCCGCCAGGTCCTGCTTGATCTTGTGATAGACCGTCTCCGAGTCGTACTGGGCGCCGACGCCGGAGAGGAATTTCTGCTCCGCCTCGGGAATGCCCAGACGATCAAACGTGCGCTTGATGTCCGCGGGCACCTCGTCCCAGTTCTTGGTCTCTCCCTCGCTCGGCTTCAGGTAGTAGAAGATGTTCTGGAAGTCGATCTCTCCGACGTTGCCGCCCCACTTGGGGAGCGGCTTCTTCTCGAACTGCTCGAGCGCCTTGAGGCGGAAGTCGAGCATCCAGGCCGGCTCCTTCTTCATGGCCGAGATCTCCTCGACGACGCTCTTGTCGAGACCACGCCGGCTCTTGAAGACCGGCGCGATGTCGTCGTGGAACCCGAACTTCTCCTTGTAGCCTTCCCGGATGTCCATTGTCTGCTGCTGCTCGTTCATGACTGGAGCCTCCTCGCCCGCGTCACTAAGCCGCCTGGATCTCGCGGACCCAGTCGTAACCCTGGGCCTCGAGCTCATGGGCCAGCTCCGGCCCGCCGGACTTCACGATCCGCCCGTCGACCAGCACGTGGACGAACTGCGGCTTGATGTAGTTCAGGATCCGCTGGTAGTGCGTGATCAGGAGCACGCCCAGGTTGGGCCCCGACAGCGCGTTCACGCCCTCGGAGACGACGCGGAGCGCGTCGATGTCGAGTCCCGAATCGGTCTCGTCGAGAATGGCGATCTCCGGCTGGAGCACCGCCATCTGGAGGATCTCGGCGCGCTTCTTCTCGCCCCCCGAGAACCCGTCGTTGATGTAGCGCCCCGCGAAGGAGTCGTCCATCCGGAGGAGCGCCATCTTCTCCTTCACGAGCGCGCGGAATTCCTTCGGCGGAAGCGGCTTCTCCATGCCCATCTCCTTCCGCCGCGCGGTGAGCGCCATGCGCAGGAAGTTGGCGACGCTCACGCCGGGGATGGCGGTCGGGTACTGGAACGCGAGGAAGAGGCCTTTCCGCCCGCGCTCGTCCGCGCTCAGCTCGAGGACGTCCTCGCCGTTCAGGAAGATGCTCCCGCCCGTGATCTCGTACTTCGGATTCCCCATCAGCGCGTTCGCGAGCGTGCTCTTGCCCGAGCCGTTGGGGCCCATCAGGGCGTGGATCTCCCCCTTGTTCACGGCGAGGGAGAGGCCCTTCAAGATGGGCTTTCCTTCGACGGCCACGTGAAGATCGCGGATTTCGAGCGTCGGCTTCGCGCTTACCATGGTCTCCTTCCTCGAGTATCGGACGCGGCTCTCACCGCGCCACCGGGATCGCGGACCATCCGATCCGCGTCGTCATAGACTGAAGCTCTCCCCGCAGCCGCACGACTTCTTGACGCGGGGATTCTTGAACTGGATGCCGCTCCCGAGCATGCCGCGCGCGAAGTCCACGGTCGTGCCGCGGAGGATCTCGAGCGAGCGGGGGTCCACATAGACGGTGAGTCCGTCGTACTGGAGCACGAGGTCTCCCGCGCGCTCCGACTGAGTGAAGCCCATGAAGTAGCTGTATCCGGAGCAGCCCCCCGCCTTCACTCCGAGGCGGAGCGCCTGTCCTTCCTTCCCTTCCTTGGCCCGGATCCGCTTCACCCACTCCACCGCAGCATCGGTCATGGCGAGCGTGTCCGGCTGCGCGGTCGGCGCCTCTCGATCGTTCGTGTGGCTCACGTTGCGTTCTCCGAAGAGGCGAGCAGCGGGATCATTCCCGGCGTCGGCAGGCCCGTGTGGAAGCCGGCGACGAGCGCGGGCTCCCGCGTCATCCCGTGATCGACCGGACAGTGCGGACAGTCGTCCTGCGTCGTGCGCGGCGGCCGGCACTCCTGGCAGGCGCCGAGATACTCGAGCGAGCCCTGGAGCTCGCGCTCGAGGCCCTGGTAACGCACGATCGCCTCCTTGGTCTCGGCCAGCCGCTTCTCGAAGATCTCCCGGATCCGATTCATCGCGTCCGGGCCGTAGCGAGTGCTTCGCCACGCACGAAGAAGCGCCTGGATTTCGTGAAGCGAGAAGCCGCTGTCCTGGAGCAGCTCGATCCAGCGGATCCTGGTCTCGGCCGTGTCGTCGTAGAGGCGGAAGCCGCCTTGCGACCGCGCGGTCGGGGTCAGGAGCCCGAGCTCCTCGTAGAGATGGAGCGCGCGAACCGACTTCCCCGTCCGGCGCGCGAGGTCGCCGATCTTCAAAAGCTTGCTCGTCGATTCCATGCCTCGGATGCCCTCCTTACCGGATCGTACCCTTACGCGCACGTGAGGGTCCAGAGAAAAGGTGCCCCTGGGTGGGATCGCCCAGATCGGGGCCGGGCGGCCTACCGAATTGTAACAATTTGGGTTATCGGGAGACTCTCCCCTAGGAGACTGTGCATCCCAAGGGAACAAGCGAGGAAGCCCGGTGTCCCACGGGCATCCTCTATTTGGATGGGTGGCCGGTCCTTGCGATCCCAAGGAGGTGCCTCTTGCGTCGAGTACCCCGTTTCCTCGGCATCACGACCCTACTCACGGCCCTGCTCGCCGTCCTCGCGCTGAGCGGCCTGAGCTGCGGCGGCGACGACAACAACCCCATGAACCCGGGCGGCGGCGGCGGGGCGGACGTGACGATCACGATCACGGGCATGAACGGGGCGAGCTCCTACTCCCCCAGCCCGGACACCGTGAATGTGGGCCAGACCGTCGCGTGGCACAACGCCGACGCGACGACTCACACCGCGACCGCCAACGGGGCCACCTTCAACACGGGGAACATCGGCGGCGGCAGCACGAGCGCCGCGATCCCGATGAACACGGCGGGCTCGTTCCCCTACCACTGCTCGATCCATCCGTCGATGACGGGAACGCTGGTGGTGGTGGTTCCCTAGCGGATCAGCGCCGGCGAATCCCCGCGGCGCGGATCCGGCGCCGGATCGCGCCGGGAGCCTTGGCCGGCCCCGGCGTCCCGCCCGTCTGCTCCACCGTCGTCCAAGTGACGAACGGGAGGAGGCGGGGTACCCCGCCGTGCGTGCCCCAGGGAACCGGACTCTGGAGCGAGCCGACGGGCGCGATTCTCGGGATCGCGAGGTCCGCGAAGCGCGCCGCGAGCTTCACGCGCTCCGGACCCCTCGCCTCGAGTCCGAGCGCTTCGATCGATCGCGCCGCGGGCGTGAGCACCCGCGCTACCTCGTCCGGTCCGTCGACCGCGTGGACGCGGATCGTGCGCCGTGTCGGTCCGGGCTCGAAGCGGGCGCGGTCGTCGACGATGACGGTCCAGGCGGTCGAGCCGGGCGACTCGAGGACCCGCGTGACGGTCGCGATGCCCGCCGATTCGAAGCGCGCCTGGGCCCGGGCGAGCTGAACCCCCGCGCCTTCCTCCTCTTCCGCGACCGCGGGCGGCAGATCCTTCGACGCCTCTTCGAGCGCGGCCGCGAGCGCCTCTCCGAATTGTTCCGGCGACACCTGGCCCCGCCGCTCGACGTAGAACGCATGCGGTGAAAGGCACCCGTCCTGGTCGTACATCGAGACGTCGTGTGCGGCCCGCGCGGCCAGTCCCCGGATTCCAGCGAACGTGAGCGCATGCCGCTCGACGTACCCGACGGAGACCTTGGGCCCGTGCAGCACGACCGCGGCGCCCGGCATGGCCTGCCGCGCCACGCTCCCCGTGGCCTCCTCACCGCCGAACGCAAGCACGGCCGGCGCCGAGGAGAGCGCGGTGCGGTCGAGCCCGCCCGTGCCTCCCTTCCACCACACGACGGCGAGGCAGGCGCCCAGCTTCTCGTCGACTTCGGCGATCGTTCGCGCGAGGAGCGGCGCGAAGAGGGGCTCCCGCGCCGATGTCTTCCCGAGGAGCGCCGCCTTCAAGACGAGCGCGGAGTAGATCGGCCACACGGGCAGCGTCGGCACGTTGCCGGCATAGATCTGGAGCATCCACTCGGGCCCGTGCGCGCGACGGATGGTGCCCCGCGCTCCCTCCGCGGGACGATCGAGCACCTGCACGGATCCCAGCTCCGACACGATCCATCGCTGGAGGCCGTTCCGCGCGAGCGGCCCGAACGCGTCGTCGATCGAGCGCTCGAGCATGGCGGCGGTGAACCGCCCGAAGGTCGCAAGCGACTCGATCGCCTCGCGGCGGGCCGAATCCCTGCGATCGAGGAAGCGCTTCGTCACCTTGTCGAGCGAGCGCAGGATCTCCTGGATGGGACGCCCAGCCAGGTTCGTCCCGCGCGCCTCGCGCAGGACCTCGATCCAGCGAAGCAGGTCCTCGTTCTGGACCACGGGGAGATGCAGATCGAGCGCCTCGTGCGCGGGGCCGAAGCGCTGGACCGTGGTCTCGAGGCCCTCCTCGAGTCCGAGCGGCAGGTAGAAGGCGGGATTCATGTCCGGCGCTCCTCTTCGAGAAATCGTTCGAACGTGAGCGAGCAGCCGCGCGCTTCCGCCCCGGTGAGCCGTCCCTCGATGAGGATCCGGCCGTCCCGAAGGGTCCCGACATCCTCCGTCTGCACGGCGAACGGCGTCTCCAGATTGGCGAGGTCGTAATGCACGAGAAGGCCGCGTGCTCCCTCGGGCCTCTCCTTCATTGTTTCAGGATCGAGCACTCGCGACCTCACCCACGGCGGGACGGTCTTGCCTGGGATCGGGGAGCGGCCCTCCGTGTGAGCCCTCAAGGAATCGTCGTAGAACTGACTCGCGAGCTCGGCCATACCGTACTCATTTACCAGATGCGTCGGGGGAATTCCCAGTGATCCCTCGATCATTCGCTCGATTTCTTCTCGCGCGAACTCCGCGCGCAGGCCCTTGGCGCCTCCGGTGTCCATCACGCGCGATCCCGGGGGCAGCCGGCGGGTCGCGGGGCGCTCGCAGTACGAAGCGAGGAGGAGTGTCGTTCCGAGCACGAGGACCGGCGTTCCCTCCGCCATGGCCGCCTCGAGGGTCCGGTCGGCGAGATCCCAGTCGGGCCGTCCGTCGCGCACGATCCACGCGCCTCCGCGTGCGAGCTTCGACACCACATGGTCGCACATGTACCAGAGCGAGGAGCGCGGCGCTTCGGCCCGCGTGGGGCCGAAGACGACGGCGGGCATCAGGGCGGCGTCGGGCAACAGGTGCCGGCGGAACGACTCGAGGAGGGATGCCTCGTAGCGTTCCGTATGACCGAGCCGCACGCGGCCCGGCCGGGAAATCGAGGTGCCGCTCGTCTCGAACAGCACGCGCTCCGAGCCGGGCGCGATGGACGCGAGGTCGTGCGACTTGAATGCCGAGGCGGGGACGGGGGGGATATCCCGCCAATCGTGCACGGCATCGATCCCGAGGTGTCGGACGTAGGCGCCGTACGGCGCGATCGTCCGAGCCTGGTCGCGAAATCGCTCCAGAGCGAGCACCGCGAAGCGCGCCTCCCGTTCGGCCGGATCGAGGCGCTCCCACGCGTCATAGCGGAGCCACTCGAGCGCCGTCATCCGTTCCACGCGATGTCCGCCGCTTCGGCGGGCGTGCTCGCGACGCTCACGAGCTTCCGCGCCGCCTCGCCGAACTCGAATCGACGATCGAGCAAGTCGAGGAGCTCGTCCCACGGTCCATCGAGAAGGATGAGCCGCCCCGGCGCGTCCTTCCGCCCGTGAAGGAGCAGCGTCCAGACCCAGAACAGCTCGTTGAACGTGCCGATCCCTCCCGGGAGCGCGATCGCGCTCCGCGCCCCCTGGAGCAGGCACTGAACCCTCGCGTGGAGGTCCTGCGAGTCCTGGATCTCGGTGAGGTCGGGACAGGGCGTGCGCGCGTCCGCGAACCAGTCGATGGTGCAGCCGACCACGCGCCCTCCCGCCTCCTTGCCCCCGGCTGCGACCGCCGACATGACCCCGCTGTAGCCGCCGCATCGGATCTCGGCGCCGAGCCGGGCCAGCTCGCGACCGAGGTCGCGCGCCGTTCGGTAGGTGGGCGATGAGGAAGGCGCCTGGCTGCTTCCGAAGACCGCGACCGCATCCCGTTTCATGGCCCCAGTATAAGGTGGGACCAGCTCCCCGACTGGGGAGGGCCGGTCGTGCTACCATGGAGCGCGTGAACGCCAAGCCGGCGGCCGGCCGGAGCCGCTCCTCCCGCGTCGTTCGAATCGCCCTAGCCCAGGTCAACACCGTCGTCGGGGACCTGCCCGGAAACTCCAAGCGGGTGCTCGAGTTCCTGGACCGCGCGCGCGCCCTGGGGGCCGAGATCGTGGCCTTCCCGGAGCTGACCCTGACGGGCTACCCCCCCGAGGACCTCCTCTTCCGGCCCGAGTTCATCGACCAGAACATGGCCGCGCTCGACGAGGTCGTCCGCGCGACCCTGGGCATCACGGCCATCATCGGGTTCGCGGAGCGCGCCGGGGACCTCTACAACTCGGCCGCGATCGCGCACGACGGTGAGATCGCCGGAGTCATCCGGAAGGCGCATCTCCCCAACTACTCCGTGTTCGACGAGTTCCGCTACTTCCGCCCCGGCCGGAATCCCTTTGTCTTGAAGCGCGGGGCGCTCACGTTCGGCGTGAACATCTGCGAGGACATCTGGCTCCCATCCAATCCCACGCAGCTCGCTGTCTATGGCGATGCCGAGCTCGTGATCAACCTCTCCTCTTCCCCGTTCCACATGGGCAAGAGCGTCGCGCGTGATCGCATGCTCGCGACGCGCGCCATGGACGGCGTGTCGCTGGTCGCATTCGTGAACACGGTCGGGGGGCAAGACGAGCTCGTCTTCGACGGCAACAGCCGCGTCTTCGGACCGCGCGGCGAGTGTCTCGCGCGTGCGAAGGCGTTCGAGGAGGACCTGGTCGTGATCGATCTCGATCTGGACCAGGTCTTCAGCGCTCGACTCAAGGATCCGCGCTCGCGCGAGATGTCGCAGCGGGAGGACGCGGGATCGCCGCTCCCGATCGTGGAGCTTCGCCCGTTGGCCGAGCCCGAGCGGAAGAAGATCGACACGCGTCCGGCGCGCACGCCCGAGGGAGCGGAAGAGGTCTACGAAGCGCTCGTGCTCGGGACGCGCGACTACGTCCGGAAGAACGACTTCAGCCACGTCCTCCTGGGCCTGAGCGGCGGCATCGATTCCGCGCTCACGTGCTCGATCGCGGTCGATGCGCTCGGTGCATCCTCGGTCACGGGCGTGTTCATGCCGTCACCATTCACCGCAGACGAGAGCGGCGTGGATGCGGAGGCGCTCGCGAAGAACCTCGGCGTCCAGATCCTCACCTTGCCGATTGCGGAGGAGATGGAAGCGTTCCGGAAAGCGCTCGCTCCCGTGTTCTCCGGAATGCCCGAGGACGTGACGGAGGAGAATCTCCAGTCGCGCATTCGGGGGAACGTCCTGATGGCGCTGTCCAACAAGTTCGGCTGGCTCCTCCTCACGACCGGCAACAAGAGCGAGTACTCGGTGGGCTACGCGACGCTCTACGGCGACATGGCGGGCGGGTTCGCGGTGTTGAAGGACGCGCCGAAGACGCTCGTCTTCGAGCTGGCCCGGCACAGGAACGCGGCCGCGGGATCGAAGGGGTGGATCCCGGAGCGCACGATCACGCGCGAGCCGACCGCGGAATTGCGCCCCGGACAGAAAGATACCGACTCCCTTCCGCCGTACGACGTGCTCGACCCCATTCTGAAGGCCTACGTCGAGGAGGACTGGGAGGTGGAGCGGATCGTCGCGATGGGCTACGATCGTTCCCTCGTTCAGCGCGTCGTGCGCATGGTCGACCGGGCGGAATACAAGCGCCGTCAGGCGCCCCCAGGCATCCGGATCACCCCGCGAGCCCTCGGCAAGGATCGCCGGCTGCCCATCACCAACCGCCACCAGCCGTGGCGGGACTGACCCATGACGATCACCCGTGGACCTTCGCGTGAAGGGGGGCAGCGCAACGTGAATCCCGATGTGCAGGCATCCGCCGCCACGAATCTGACGACGAACAGCCATGTGCTCGCGTGGGTCGCGGAGATCGCCCAGCGCTGCCAGCCCGACACGATCGAATGGTGCGACGGCTCCGAGACGGAGCGCCGCCGTTTGACCGATCGCGCGGTCGAGCAGGGCGTGCTGATCCCGCTCAACCAGAAGAAGCGCCCGGGCTGCTACCTCCATCGCTCCGACCCCGGCGACGTCGCACGCGTCGAGCACCTCACGTTCATCTGCACGCCGACGAAGGAAGAGGCCGGACCCACCAACCACTGGATGGCTCCCGCCGAGGCGTACGCCAAGGTCGGAACGCTCCTCGAGGGCTCCATGCGCGGGCGGACGATGTACGTCGTGCCCTACCTCATGGGACCGCTGGGCTCTCCGTTCTCCAAGATCGGGATCGAGGTGACCGACAGCGTGTACGTCGTCCTCTCCATGCGCGTGATGACCCGCATGGGGAAGGAGGCGCTCGATCTCCTCGGCGACTCGGACGACTTCAGCCGCGGCGTCCACTCGATGCTCGACATCAACCCCGAGCGCCGCATGATCTGCCACTTTCCGCAGGACAACACGATCTGGTCGGTGGGCAGCAACTACGGCGGGAACGTGCTGCTCGGGAAGAAGTGCCTCGCGTTACGGCTCGGGTCATACCTGGGCCGGCGCGAGAACTGGATGGCGGAACACATGCTCATCCTCGGGGTCGAGAGCCCCGAAGGTCAGACGACCTATGTCGCGGCGGCCTTCCCGAGCGCGTGCGGGAAGACCAACTTCGCGATGCTCATCCCGCCCCGCCGCTTCGACGGATGGAAGGTCTGGACCGTGGGTGACGACATCGCGTGGATGCGGGTCGGCGCCGACGGCCGGCTCTGGGCGATCAATCCCGAGGCCGGCTATTTCGGCGTGGCGCCGGGCACCGGCCCCAAGTCGAACCCGACCGCCTTGAGGCTCGTCGAGCGCGACACCATCTTCACGAACATCGCGATGACCGAGGATGGGGACGTTTGGTGGGAGGGACTCACCGACACGCCGCCCGCGGGACTCACGGACTGGCTCGGTCAGAAGTACGATCCAGCGTCGGGCAAACCGGCGGCGCATCCCAACAGCCGCTTCTGCTCCCCCGCGACGAACAACCCGTTCCTCTCGAAGCGCGTGAACGATCCCGAGGGCGTGCCGATCTCCGCTCTGGTCTTCGGCGGCCGTCGCGCGTCGACGATTCCCCTCGTGCTCCAGTCGTTCAACTGGATCCACGGCGTCTACATGGGCGCCACCATGGGATCGGAGACGACCGCGGCCGCGACCGGCAAGGTCGGCGTGGTGCGGCGCGATCCGATGGCGATGCTCCCCTTCTGCGGCTACAACATGGGCGACTACTTCTGCCACTGGCTCGAGATGCGCGCGCGGATTCCCTACCCGCCGAAGATCTTCATGGTGAACTGGTTCCGGAGGGGCGCGAACGGCTCCTTCGTCTGGCCGGGCTACGGCGACAACATGCGCGTGTTGAAGTGGATCGTCGATCGCGTTCACGGCTCGGTGGGCGGGCGCGAGACGCCGGTCGGCTGGGTGCCGCGCGAGGGCGATCTGGATCTATCCGGTATGTCGATCGCGTCCGAGGATTTCGCGGAGGCGACCGCGGTGCGACCCGAGGAGTGGAGGGAAGAGATCCGCCAATCGGGCGAGTTCTTCAAGACGCTCGATCCCTACATGCCGCGCGCGCTGGAATTGCAGCGCGAATTGCTCATGAGCTCGGTGGAGATGGGAAGTCCCGACGGGCCGGGGCGCTCCTAGCCCGGCGGTCGTTTCAGCGAAGCAGGATCACGGGCACGGCCGCCTCCACCCTGCCTTCCCGCGTCACCGATCGCACCCAGTAGCGCCCCGAAGCGACACGCCGCCCGCCCGAGTCCATGCCATCCCATTCGATTCGCGCGACCGGAGCGCCGGCGCCGTCCCCATCGATCCGCCGCACCAGCCTCCCGTTCACATCGTAGATGCGGAGCGCGAATCGCCCAACGCCTGGCACCGTTCCCGCGCTGGACGCCGCGATGTCCCGCACTGGGCGCACCTCGATTCGGACGGATCCGCGCGCCGGATTCGGTGACACGGCGAGGGACGGCGCGAGCGGCGGCGACACGGGATCGATCTCGACCGCGGTGATCGGCGCGTTTCCGGGCCGGAGCGAGAGGAGCCGGTTCCCATCGCACGCGAGGAGCGTGGGCAACGGCCCCGTGGTCGGCTTGAAGCTCGCGGCGCTCATCGCGCTCATCGGCGTCTGGTGCGCGGCGACCTCCAGCGGCATGCCCGTCGCGGACCACGTCGCAAATCGCGCGAGCGTGACTGGAGGCGTGTAGGGGGACGGCGCTCCGGTCACGATGCGATCGAGGTAGGCGCCGCCCGGCGCCCGAAGGAGCGCCAGCCCCGAAGCACCCATCGCCGCCGCGAGCGTACCCGTCCACGTCCCGCCCACCCCGATCACAGGACCGAAGGTCTGCTGCGAGAGCACGAGCTGCGGCGTGCCACCCTTCGGAGCGCGCACGATCTGGAGACCAGCCGCCGATGCGGCCACCGCGACGTACAGGCTGTCTTTGGTGTTGCTGACCCACGCGACGTCCCGCGCGTAAGGCGTCCCCCACGCGCTCGAGAGCGCGACCGTACCCCGTGGTGTGAACGTGACCGCCGCGGGATTGCCTCCCGATGCCGTGAGCGTGTAGACCGCGACGCCTCCTGTTCCATCCGCGATCGCGAGGTCGGGCGAGGTCCCGCCGCGAAGCTCCAGATCGAGCGCGCTGCCCGGCGTCGCGAGCGTGCCCGCGGCGTAGGGCGGCAGGCCTGGATCCAGCGCCGCACCGAGGTCGATCGCCACGATGCCCTGCCCCGTTCCGGCGACGACCGCGGCCGGGTTGTACGACGCCAATACGGCAACCGAGCCGGTATCCGCGTCCGCAACCATCGCGACCACGCGCCCCGACGGCGCGCGGAACCAGCCGACGTCGGTCGCGAAGCCGGAGGTGGGGATGACGCGCAGGATGCGGTCGTCGATCCCGTTCATGTCGACGTCGAAGAAGTCCTCCCACGTGCCGAACGTGGGATCGTCGGTCACGGTGAGATCGATCAGCATCAATCCCCCGCGTCCCGCGGCGCATAGCCCCACGTCGATCGTGTCGCCGACCGACCGTACGAAGCGCGGAACGACCGCGACCGACGCCGCGTAGGACGGGATCCGCATCGTGCCGACCCAGCGATCGTCGGAGCCGTCGCCCCCGGCGTCCACGGGGCCGATCGAATCGGTGGAGACATCGCGCACGACACGGACTCCGGTGAGTCCGGTCGCGAGGAGCCACTCGCCGTGGGAAGCAAGATGGGCGGGGCCGTCCCGCCCCACGACCACGTCGTCACCCCCGAGCACGCCGGCGGGGACGAGCGCGGTGGGTACGGCGCCCGATGCCATCGAGAGCGCGAAGCCCAGCGCGTTCGAGATCCCGCCCGAGCTCGTGACGCTGAGCTGGACCGCGGTCACGTTTCCCGCGAAGGCGTTCGAGGCGATCGTCATCGCCTCCGATACCGTGATCGTGCCTCCGGCGGGAAGCGTGACGAGAGACGGAGGCGGCGAGCCGGGAAAGAGCGAGCCTTCGTTGTTGGGATCCGGATTGACCCGGCCCGTCGTGATCGAAATCTGCTCCGACGATCCGATCAAGCTGTGGACTTGAAAGGACAGGTTGCCGGCCACGCCGGCGGCCGCGGCGAACACGGGCGGCACCGGCTTCACCTCGGGGCGCCCATCGGTGGCCGCGGTGATGATCGCGGATGCCTTCCCCGCCTGGGCGCCGCCGATCGTGTGCACCAGGATCACGTTCAGCACGCTGATCCCAAGCGCGGTGTCGGGGACGGTGACGGTGAGGTTCACGGTGCCGGACGTGCCGGCCGCCACCGTGATCGAGCCCGAGCTCGGACTGACCGTGGCCGTGAATTCACCCGAGGAGCTCGCGCTCCAGGTGATGCTCGCAGGCGTGCCGCTCGCGAAGATCGTGAGCGGAATGATCTGCGGGCTCAACCGGGCGAGCGTGGCTCCGGGAAGGAGCGCGGTCACGGGGCGCGGCGGAATCCAATCGAATGCGAGGACATGGCCCGGCGCGACCGCGCTCCCGATGAGGAGCAGGGTCAGGACGAGCGCGACCCGGAGGGCACCGCGCGTGGAGGGAGGCTTTGTCATCGAGTCACCCGAAAGAAATGGGGGACCGGCCACCGGCGCCGGCCCCCCACGAGCCTACGTCAGGAAACGACTACTTGAGGACCGTGATCCGGGAGTCGTCGCTGAACGACTTGCCGACGTTGAGACGGGCGAAGTAATTGCCCGACGCCACGCCGCGGCCGCTGTCGTCCCGGCCGTCCCAAATCGACGTGTACGGACCCGGCGACTGGACGCCGCTGACGAGCGTGCGCACGAGCCGGCCGTTCACGTCAAAGATGCGGAGCCGCACATCCTGCGAGCCGGCGTTCCGCGGAATCACGTAGCTGAGCTTCGAGATCGGGTTCGCGGGATTCGGCCCCGAGTTCCCGAACGAGAAGTGATCGAGGTCTCCGCCGCGCATCGCCAGCGCCGCATTCACCGCCGGCGCGACCGACGCATCCAGCCGGTACGTGGCCGGGGTCGGAACGCGAGGAGCGGCCGAGGGGGCGAGAAGCGACCCGTAGAAGTCGGTGACCAGGATCGTGAACTTGCGCGGCGCGTTTCCACCGCCCTGGCCAGGCTGAGCCGGCACCGTGTACACGATCTTCGGATCGAGGCCGGTGAAGTCGTCGTTGAACGCCACGATCTGGTTCGACTGGTCGATGAGGAACATCACGTAATCCGGATCATTCCGGCCGTCGAGCGCGCCGACGTGCGTCGCCGACGCTGTGATCTTCTCGCCCGGCTTCGCGTTCAGGGTGTAGTAATCCTGATCACCCGCAGGGCCATACGTTGCCGGCTGATTGACCACCGGAGGCGCGAGGACCGTCGCGTTGTTCTTGGCGCCGTTCGGCTCGAGCCCATCCTCCCCGATACCCGGGATCACGACGCTCGACTGAAGGCTCCGATGGCCGAACTTGTCGACGGCCTGGGTCGAATAGATGCCCGGCACCGTCGGCTGGGGATCGAGCTTGATGCTCCCCGAGTTGCTGCTTCCGACCGTGCTGTAGGTCCCGGGAGCGCCCGGGGACCGCACGATCAGCTCGACGTGATCGAGGGAGTTGTGCGGAAGGCCGAACTTGTCCTCACGCACGTCCTGCGGCGCGATGTAGCTGAACTCCATCTGCGTCGCCTTGCGGTTCCCGCCGAGATTCGACGCACCGCGAATCGGCGTATCGCTCGCGTTGGTGAGCTGGCAGCGCATGGAGACCGCGATGTTGCGGTCCACCAGGACACCTGCACCCGCCGTGCCGCTGACGGGAAGCGTGTACGAGTTCCCGAAGATGCCGCGCTCGAGGGTTACGAGATCCGCGCGCAGGAACGGGAAGTTGTTCGGGAAGCCCGGCGTCGCCGCCTGGCTCGGGAACTGGAGCGCCCAGAAGTACGTGGCGCCGTTGATCCCCGGCAGATTGACCGGGATCGTGTTCACGCCGTTCGGATTTCCGTTGAAGGGCGTGATGTTGATGATCGGGTTCGCAAGGTCCGGAAGACCCGTCGTCTGGTCCAGGAGGCAGAGCTTCGCGCTCAGGAAGGGCGCGGGAATGCCGTTGAACGTGAACGACGGGAATTCGATCTGCTGGATCGTGTACGCGCCATCGAACGGCGGATCGAACCGGACGGCGAGGTAGCCCGTGCTCCGGAACGTCACGACGTTCTCGAACTGGCCGTACTGCGCGATCTCGACCCGGCCGGCGTACGCGTTGGTCTGGAAGTTGATGCCGGGCGTGTCCTGGGCGGCCGTGACCGCAACCGGAACGAAGGAGTTCGGGTCGTCGGCAAAGCCGTCGCCGCTCTCGCCGGCGCCGTTGTAGAACTCGACCTCGAAGTCGATGTCGATCCCGGCGTACGGGCCGCCGACGTTGGCGTCGGCCGCCGTCGTGTGCACGCCGTCGAGCGGCACGATGCGCACCGCCCAGCTGCCCGGATAGAGGCCGTGGAGCGTGTACTCGCCGACGCCGTTCCGGAGCGTCAGCTCACCCGAGATGGCGCTGATCGAGTGGGCGAAGTCCGGGGCCGCGAGGTCGAAGGCTTCCACGTGCGCACCGAACACCGCGGCGCCCGAGAAGCCGCTCGTGACGCTGCCCGAGATCGTGCCCGTGTTGGCGAGGAAGCTCGCCTCAGGGTAGATCGTCGCGTTGCCGACCCGGTCATCCAGCTCCAGCGAACGCTGGGAGGTGTTGTTCTGGATGAAGGGGATCATCGTGCAGCCCGTGACGCTCGTGTGGTCCAGGCCGAACGCATGGCCGAACTCGTGCGTGATCACGGCCTGGAGATCCACCGAGGACTGCCCGGCCGGAGCCGGCTCGAGGGCCGCCGAGGTCGACCACCAGAAATCGCGGTCGTTGGCGACGAGGTCGGCGTCGAGCGTCTGGCCCGTGGCGCCGTCGATGATGGAACGGGTGAACGCGATCACGCCGGCCGTCGGGAAGTTGGCGCCGGTCGGATCGAAGAGAACGCTGTTCTGGCCGTCGAAGGCCAGCGCAGGAACCAGCTCGCCGGTCGCGCCCGTGTAGTCATGGGCGTTCGACTCGAAATACGAGTCGGCGATGTCGTCCCAAGACTCCGCCGATGCCGTGATGATCGGCGAGGTGACGGCGTCGGACTTGTCCAGGTTGGCGGGCGCGATGACGATGTTGAGCGGCAGATCCCCGGGCAGCCAATGCGCCTGAACCACGGGGCTCGTGGCGTCGGCCTGCCGGGCAATGCGAATGAACGCCGAGGCGGGATGAGCGGCGGCCAGAGCCAGCACCGCGCACATCATCACGACCGCGGTCATGCGAAATCGATCGGTCTTCATGATGGGTGCGTCCTCCGCTTACTCGGTGGGTTGATACTGGACCGCGCCAGCGCCCAAGTCGGTGCGAATTCCTTCGAGGAACGAAGCCAGAGGCTGAACCGGAGCAGGCTTGGCCTCATCGACCGCGCCGCCCAGGGACATCGTCTTGAGCCCGTCCACGTCGTTACGCACCTGCTTGAAGCCGTTCGAGTCCATGGACACCGTGTACTTGCCCTGCTGGAGGCCCATCACCCACGGGTAGCCGGCGCGATCCTTCGGGCTCAGGAATACGACCACTTCCTCGCCCTTCGCAAAGGTAGGCATGCCGGGCACGACGGAGATCTTGCCCTCCGCGCTCCCGCCGATCTGGCGGATCGTGAGGACGTCGTTCTTGCGGGATCCCTTCACCCCGTCGAGAACCTTGAGGCTGATGTAGGTGTAGATTTCCTTGTGGCTGTCGTCCCAGCGCGAAGACACGTCATCGACGCGCGCGACAGCGATCGTCTCCGACTTCTTGGCAAGATCGGAGAGGGAGAACTTCTGGACCGTGGTAGCGCCGGCCACGCTCGCTCCGAGAAGCGCGAACGCGGCGAGCGCGACGATTACAGCCGAACGAGACCGCTTCATCGTCTGTTCTCCTACGGTAGGTAGGGTGAGGCGGACGGGTCAGGTCCCCCCTGATTCCGTCGCCCAAGGTGAGTCCGGATGCTGGGCTGGATGCAGTTCTCCCTGTCGATCACCTCCCCCTCGACGCTCCCGTAGGGAAGCCGGGATCTCGCCAGAACGGGTGGGCCGGAAAGGGCAAAGCGATGCGACGCCCCCCCGGCGAAAATCTAGGCTGTTATTTTTTTTACCAGCGAGGGCGGAAGTATATCAAATCAGGTGATTTAAATCAAGTCCAAAGGGGCCAGGAATGGGCGTCCACTGGGGTCGTCGCGGCTCCTTGCAGGAGGGCCAGGGGGGAATCCCGAAGCTCGGTCAAGAGATAGCCCATCCCGAAGCCGCGGCCGGTCCCGGGCTCTGGGGCCACGCTCGTGAGGATGCCGGCGGGCCGGCCGTCGGCGGAGTGCACCTCCGCGCCGGGGATGTCCCCCGCCCACTGGAACCGGAAACCGGTCCGCGAGCGACGGACCTGGCCGCGTTGTGACGTTCGCGCAACCACTTCCTGGCCGACGTAACAGCCCTTGGTGTCGGAGATAGCTTCGGGCTCGGCCAGCTCGGTGACGAGGCGGTCCAGCCCGAAATCAAGGCCCGCGCGGGGCAGGCCCAAGCCGATTCGCCACGCTTCGACGGAGGCGGGGTCCGCTGTGGGTGTGCCAGGCTCGGCCCCCGAATTGAGGAGGAACGAGAGGGGCGCGGCTCGTATGGCCGTGGCCTCCGGATTCCGCTCCAGGGGGGCGAGGAGCGAATCACGGCGGGGTCCCGCAAACGCGAGGACGGGCCGTGGCGACGGCGCGAACTCGACGTCCTCCATCACGCGAAAGCGATCGAAGTGCTTGAGGAGCGCACCCGGCTCGGTCTCGTCCGCCACGACCCAGGCGGCGTCATCCGCCTCGACCAGCGTCCACGCGATCGCGATGGGACGTCCCCGCTCCGTCGTGAAGAAGGTGATCGCTCCCCGTCCCGGCTCGGTCCTCTCGAGATCCTGCGTCGCGAGTCCCTGGAGGAATGCACGCGTGTCGGGCCCGGTGAGACGCACCGCGGCGAGCCATGGGGCTTCGATCCTCATCGCGTCTTCCCGGAGGGAACGGTAGTGCTCGGCCACGCGAGCGGCTTCCTGAACGGTCATGCCCGAAGAATAGCATCGCGCCACGCGGTTCGATGGGGTCTTGACACCGCGTTCTATTTATCGTATATTTACGATTAACGATGAAGGGAGGCGCATGACCACCACCAAGCGGTTACCGCTGCTTCCGGCGCGGGGCCGGGGCATCGGCAAGGACGACGAGGAGCTGGCCCGCGGGGCCAAGGCTTTGGGCCACCCGGCCCGGGTCGCCATCGTCCGGCTTCTCCTCGCACGAGGCGAATGCGTCTGCGGCGGCATCGTGGACCGGCTGCCGCTGGCCCAGGCAACGGTGTCGCAGCACTTGAAGGTGCTGAAGGAGGCCGGCCTCATCGAGGGGGAGATCGATGGACCCCGTGTCTGCTACTGCGCCAACCCGGAGGCGGTGAAGCGCCTCTCGGGGCTGATCGACGCTCTGGTCGAAACGAAAGGGAGGAACAAATGACGGACATTCGCGATGCGGTGCGGGAGCGGTACGGCTCGATCGCCGTGAACGACGGCGGCTGCTGCGGCGGCGGGTGCGGCTGCGGCGATGGCGGCGACGCCTCCGGGCTCGGCTACACGGAGGAGCAGAAGAAAGCGATCCCCCAGGGATCCAACCTGAACCTGGGCTGCGGGAATCCGCTCGGCCACGCCGCGGTCCGGCCGGGCGAGACGGTCCTCGACCTCGGCTCGGGCGCGGGAATCGACATCTTTCTCGCCTCGCGCGAGGTCGGCCCCACGGGCCGAGCGATCGGCGTCGACATGACGCCGGCGATGATCTCGCGCGCGCGGAAGAACGCGGCCGAGGGAGACTACGCCAACGTGGAGTTCCGCCTCGGCGAAATCGAAAATCTGCCGGTCGCGGATCAGAGCGTCGATCTCATCATCTCCAACTGCGTGATCAATCTCTCCCCCGCCAAGTCTCGCGTCTTCGCCGAAGCCATGCGCGCGCTGCGACCCGGCGGGCGGATGGTGGTGAGCGATCTCGTGCTCACGCGCTCATTGCCCGAGAACGTCCGCCGGTCGGTCGAAGCGTACGTCGGCTGTGTCGCGGGAGCGATGCCTCGAGAGGACTTTCTTGCCGCGATGCGTCAGGCGGGCTTCGATGAGGTCGAGGTGCTGGAGGAGCGGACGTACGCGTCGGGCAGCGCGGAGGCGGGAGTCGGCGCAGACGCGATGGATGCGGTTCGCTCGATCAAGGTGCGTGGCGTGAAGCCGCGGCTCTGAGCCGCTACTCGTGGATGGAGGCGGCCCCCAGCGCATCGTAGACGACCACGCTGTGCACCGGCGCTCCGTCGCCCAGCGCCTCCCGTCCGCCCAAGGGCTCGATCTCGACGAGGAACGCGAATCCCGCCACGCTGCATCCGAGCGCCTGGACCATCGCCCTCGAGGCCGCCGCCGTGCCTCCGGTCGCGATCACGTCGTCCGCGACGAGGATGCGCGCGCCGCGCGCGATGAGATCGCGATGCGTCTCGAGCGTCGCGCGCCCGTACTCGAGCTCGTAGTCCTGTTGGAGCGCCGCCGCCGGTAGCTTCCCCGGCTTCCGCGCGAGCACGAGGCCGGTCCCCCACCGCGCCGCGAGCGCGGCGGCCACGAGGAATCCGCGAGCCTCGATGCCCATCACGAGGTCCGGCGGCGCCGCGTCGAACGGCCGCGCCAGCGCGCCGACCGCGCGCGCCCAGGCGCGGCCGTCGGCCCAGAGCGGCGTGAGATCGCGAAAGAGGACGCCGGGCTGCGGCCAGTCGGGCACCGGCCGGATCCAGTCGGTGAGCGGCGCGTCGGCGCTCGTGGGCGGGGTCCAAGACACGCGCGCACCCTACCAGCCACGACCCTCCGCTACAATCGAGGTATGAGGATCGCGATCGGCGGCGCTTCCGGGCTCATCGGCACGGCGCTGACGCGCCACCTCACGTCTCAGGGACACGAGGTGCTCCGGCTGGTGCGCCGTCCCGCCCGCGATGCGACCGAGGTCGGCTGGAATCCGGACGCCGGCGCCATCGACGCGGCCGCGCTCGACCGCCTCGACGCCGCCGTCAACCTGTCGGGAAGCACGATCGCGCACTGGCCCTTTACCTCTGGGCACCGTCGACGCGTTCTCGAGAGCCGCACGCGCTCCACCGCGCTCCTGGCGCGAACCCTCGCCGCCATCACACCGCGCCCGAGCGTGTTCGTGTCGGCGTCGGCGGTCGGCTACTACGGCGACCGCGGAAGCGAAATCCTCACCGAGACCTCGGGCGCCGGTACCGGGTTCCTCGCCGAGGTGTGCCGCGCGTGGGAATCCGCCGCTGACCCCGCCGCAGTCGCAGGGATCCGCGTCGCCACTCCGCGAGTTGGCGTGGTGCTGAGCGGTGACGGAGGCATGCTCCCCGTCCTCGCGAGACCGTTTCGCCTCGGGCTGGGCGGACCGGTGGGCTCGGGGCA
>Ga0111539_10000201_pt1 | contig 70327 bp, 53 predicted proteins | sample RhiMethybrSRZTD1_FD_79667 | JGI IMG/M metagenome (GOLD analysis project Ga0111539, IMG submission 79667) | Populus rhizosphere microbial communities from Tennessee, USA - Rhizosphere MetaG P. TD hybrid SRZTD1 (version 2) (version 2) | ecosystem: Host-associated > Plants > Roots > Rhizosphere >...
CGGCGGCCTACTTCGGCACGGCGGACGTCGTCGGACCGAGTAACAGCGGCGGCAACGGCCTCGCACCGTCGTATACATGCGATCCGCAGCTCGGCAGCAAGGATGTCGGCGAGAAGGTACTCGACATCAACTGCATCTCCGTGCCCACGTATCCGAACAACGGCGACCTGGTGCCGCCCTACAACATACGGACGCCGACGAGAACCAACAGCGACATCACCCTGTTCAAGAACTTCGAGATCAAGGGCGATCAGAAAGTGCAGTTCCGCGTCGGGTTCTTCAACGTGTTCAATCAGGCGTTCGCCAACACGATCATCGGCGGCGACATCAATCTCACGCTCGACACCACCTGCCGCGTCGTGGTGCCCAACGTGCCGAACGGCGCCGGCGGCACCACCAATGCCTGCGACGTGACGAAGGGCTTCGACTACACGCCGCAGACCCTCGCAAACTTCGGGAAGATCAACCTCAAGCGCGGTCACCGCGTCATTGAGTTCGTCCTGAAGTACTACTTCTAGTCCGCGGCCCGCTGCCCGCAGTCCGCGGTCCGATCGAAGAACGACAGAACTGGAGGGGAGAGCTCAACAGCTCTCCCTTTTTTTTGCGGCCCGCGGATTGCGGACCGCGGACCGCGGCCAGTGCGCAACGGGCGGTAGAATATGACCTTCAGCCGGCGTCCGCCGGCCCAATTCATGCGGCGCCTACCCGCCTTCACACTTGCACTGCTGCTCCAGGCAGCATCGGCCTTCGCGCAGGCCCAGAGCGCGCAGGACGCCGACCGCCTGTTCGCCCGCGGACTGGAACTGCACCAGGCCGGCGACATCCTGGGAGCGATCGACGCCTACAAAGCGGCCCTCGCGATCGCACCGACCCGCCCGGATGCCTTGTCGAATCTCGGCGCCGCCTACGTGCGGCTAGGCCAGTTCGACGACGCGATCAAGCAGTACGAGGCGGCGCTCCAGGCTGACGCGCTCAACAACGCCGTGCGGTTGAACCTCGCGCTGGCGTACTACAAGTCCGCGCGTCCAAACGAAGCGATTCCGCACCTCAAGCGGGTCATTTCCTCCGATCCCGAGGCGAAGAATGCGTACCTCGTGCTCGGGGACTGCTACCTGCAGACGGGTCAGGAAAAGGAACTCGTCTCGCTGCTGAGACCCCGCGAGCAGATGTTCGGCGGCGATCTCGCTTTCGCATACCTGGTCGGAACCGCACTGCTCCGCATGGACGACGTGGTCGGCGGGCAGGAGTACGTGAATCGCGTGTTCGGAGCAGGGGAATCCGCCGAGGCCCATCTCCTGCTCGGTATTGCCCACTTCGGCCAGCATGACTATCGTGCCGCGAAGACCGCGCTCGAGACGGCGCTGAAGCTGAATCCGAAGCTGCCGACCGCGAACTCCGCCTACGGACGCACCCTGATGCTGCTCGGCGAGCCAGACGCCGCGGAACGCGCCTACCGCCGTGAGCTCGAATTCAACCCCAACGACTTCGACGCCAACCTGCAACTCGGCAACCTGCGGAAGTCCGCACAACGATTTGCGGAGGCCTCCACGTATCTCGAGCGCGCGACGCTCATCCGCCCGACCGACCTGGCGGCGCGCCGGCTGCTCGGAAGCCTGCGGCTGCAAATGGGCCAGAACGAGGAGGCCGTGGCGCTGCTCGAATCAGTGGCCAGGGAAGCGCCCGACGCGGTCGAAGTCCACGTCCAGCTGGCGACGGCCTACAACCGGCTCAAGCGCAAGGACGACGCCGATCGCGAACGGACGATTGTCGATCGGCTCAACGCCGAGGCGGCGGCGAAGCAGAAGGGCGGGAAATGAGGCGCACGCTCCCACTCGCAGCCGCGTGCCTCTTATGCGCCGTCCAACTCTCCGCGCAGACCGCCGGTCCGCGAAAACCACCGGCAGGGCAACCGACGACGACCGCAAAACCATCAGCCAAGCCGCAGGCCGCTGCTTCATCGCCCGAATTCGATCAACTTCTGAAAGCGGCGACCGACGCACGCCAGGCCGAGCGATGGGATGAGGCGATCGCGCTCTACGCCAAAATGGTCAAGGTCAAGCCTGACTACGTCGAAGGCTACTGGTATCTGGGCACGGGGTATTACACGCAGGATGACTTCCCGCACTGCAAGGAAGCTTTCCGCAAGGTCACCAGCCTGGCCCCGACGAACGGCGCCGCCTACGCGTTTCTCGGCCTCTGCGAGTTCGGGCTCAAGGAATACGACCGGTCGCTTCAGCACCTGCTGCAGTCGCGCATCCACGGTATCGGCGACGTGCCCGATCTGGGAGGAGTCGCCCGGTACCACGCGGCCATCCTGATGAACCGGATCGAACAGTTCGAGCAGGCGCTGGAGACCCTCGGCGAGTTCGCGGGCGAAGGGAACGACAATCCTCGGGTCATCGAGGCGATGGGGATCGCGACTCTCCGCATGCCCATGCTGCCCACCGAGACCCCTCCCGATCGCCGCGAGATGATCCTGATGGCCGGCCGCGCCAGCTACATGATGGCAACGCGCAACACGGCGGCGGCGGAACGCGCCTTCGAGCAACTCGCGTCACGCTACCCGGAGACGCCGAACGCCCACTACGCCTTCGGTGTCTTCCTGCTCCAGGAAAGGGGCGAGAAGGCGATCGACGAGTTCAAGCGGGAGCTCGAGATCCAGCCCGATCATCCGTGGTCGCTGATGCAGATGGCGTTCGAGTATCTGAAGCAGGGCGATGCGGGCACGGCGCTGCCGATCGCGAAAAAAGCAGTTGCGGCGGCCCCGAACTCGTTCTCGGCCCGCAAGGCGCTCGGCCAGGCGCTGCTCGATTCCGGTGATGCCGAGGGCGCCATCCGCGAGCTCCAGGCCGGACTGAAGATGGCACCGGACAGTCCCGGGCTTCATTTCACGATTGCGCGCGCGTATCAGCGCGCGGGACGGCTCGACGACGCCGCCCGCGAGCGCGAGGAATTCACACGGCTCGACCGGCTCGCCAGAACACAGCGCAGCGGGGCGCAGTCGGTGGGCGGACACATAGAGAAGTAATCGCGGGCTCGCGGGTTCGCGGGTTCGCCGGCGTCCTGAGCAGCAAGAAGGAACTGATCATGAGACATTCGCGCGCGCGTCTTTCAGCTTTGACGGCGCTGGTCGTCGCGGTGATGCTGGCGTTGCCGGGCGCGCAAGAGCCCCAAAGGGCCGTCGGCACGCTGAAAGAAGGCGTCACCGCGGTGCTTGTCGACGTGGTGGTGCGCGATCGCCGCGGTCAGCCGGTCAAGGATCTGACCCAGGCCGACTTCGAGGTCCTCGAAGACGGCGTGCCGCAGACGATTGGCTCGTTCACGCCGATTCTCGAAGGGCTGCTGGGGAGTGGGACACGGGCTCCGGCTGCCGCACCGGCAGCACCGGCCGGCACTGCCGCGGCGTCCGCGTCGACGCCGGCGATCGTTCCGGGTCCTGGAGTCACGGCGATTGTCTTTCACGGCCTCAGCCCCGAGGGCCGGAAGCGCGCGGTGGAGTCGGCGCAGACCTATCTCGGACAGAAGGAAGAGATGTCGAACTTCGTCGGCATCTTCGGGATCGACCTCTCCCTGGTGCCGCTCGTTCCTTTCACGCGCAACGGCTATGCTGTCCGCCAGGCGCTGAATCGCATGGCGACGGGCGGCAGCGCCGGATTCAATGCACCGGAAATGCAGCAGCAGCGCACCAATGCCGAGAATGCCGCGTCGTCGGCCAGCGCCGCCGCCAACAACGCCACGGCCGCGGCGGGCGCCGGAAACAGCGGCAATGTCGGCACTGCTGCCGGCGACGCCAAGCTGGCGCAGATGGAAGCCAGCATGGTGTCTGGCTTTCAGGCGATGGAGCGCAACCAGTCGGGCTACATCGCGACCGACGCGCTGATCGCCATCGTCAGGACGCTCGGCCGCGTCCCCGGCAGGAAGAGCGTCGTGCTCTTCTCCGAGGGATTGGAGATCCCAACCGATGTCGCGCGGCTGTTCTCGGGCGTGATGGACGCAGCGAATCGCGCAAATGTGAGCATCTATACGATCGACGCTGCCGGCCTCCGCGCCCAGAGCGAGCAGCAGAAGGTCCGCGACCTGGTCGTCGGGGCTGGCGGTGCCAGCGAAGGCGGCTACTCGGCAGACGGCGGAGGCGGCTCGTACACGAGGGGAATTCTCGAAGCCAACGAGAACGCGCTCCGCGATCCCACGACGTTGCTCAGGCAGCTGGCGCTCGAGACCGGCGGCCAGGCGTTCAACAACACCAACAACCTCAAGCCGGCATTCGAACGGGTCGACAGCGATCTGCACAACTACTACATGGTCGGCTACACGCCGATCAACACCGCATTCGACGGCAAGTTCCGGGCGATTCAGGTCAAGGTGAAGCGCTCCGGGCTGACGATCGCGGCACGGAAGGGCTATTTCGCCGTTCGCAACCCGGGCACATCTCCTGTCAACGAGTGGGAAACGCCGGCGCTTGGCGCCCTCGAACAGAAACCGGTGCCCAATGCGTTTCCCGTACGTGCAGGCGCGCTGCTCTTCCCCGAGCGGGGTCGTCCAGGCCTGGTCCCGGTCGTGGTCGAAGTCAAAACAGAGCCGCTGACCTTCCAACCAGACAAGGACGGCAAGACCTACACGTCCGACTTCACGGTGCTGGTCCGGTTCCTGGACGGCAACAAGCAGGTGGCCCGGAAGGTGAGCGAGCATTACCAGATTCGCGGGGACATCGCGCAGATCGATCGCGCCAAACAGGGTGAGGTCGTCTTCTATCGTGAGTCCGAGCTGCCGGCCGGCGTCTACTCGATGGAAACCGTGGTCCACGACGCGCCGTCCGGAAAATCGAGCGTTCGTTTTGCCACCGTCGAAGTGCCGCGTACCGAGGACAACAAGCTCCGCATGAGCAGCTTGGTACTTGTGAGACGGGGCGAGAACGTTCCGGAGAAGGATCGGCGGGCCGACAATCCTCTGCTCGTGAACGGTGTCGCGCTGTCACCCAACCTCGGCGATCCGGTCAGCAAGGCGTCGAAAGAGGCGACGTTCTACTTCGCAATGTATCCGGGCAAGGAAGGAAGCGGGCCGAACGTCGTCATCGAGCTGCTCCAGAACGGCAAACCGGTCGCGCAGCTGCCGATGCCGGTTCCACCCGCCGACGCGAACGGACGCATCCAGCAGCTGGGACGGCTGCCCCTCGATCAACTGTCGCCAGGCACCTACGAGCTGCGAGCGATCGCGAAGCAAGGGGATCAGCAGATCGCCCGTTCGACAATGCTGAGAATCGTGGAGTGAGCCGGAGCTGGAAACTGAAAACCGAAAACTGGGAACTGGGAACTGATAGCTGTTTGAACTTATGCCGATCCGCCGTGCCGCCATCGTCGCAGCGCTTCTGCTCGTCGGTTCGGGCACAGCCACGGTGCGGTCCCAGTCGCCCACACCCGCCAGGGCCGATCAGGCTTATACATCGGCGGCGACCGCTATCCTCATTGACGTCGTCGTTCGCGATCGGCGGGGCCGCCCCGTCATGGATCTCACTTCCGAGGATTTCGAGATCTACGAGGACGGGGTCAATCAGAAGGTCGATACGTTCACCCGCGTGTCGCGCGGCGGCGGGATCGGAGTCGGGGTCGCGTGGAAGCCGGGAGGATCGACTACGTCGGTGATGACCTCCCGGCCGATGCCGGACAGCGCTACCAACCCGCCAACGGCTGACGACACCACCGTGGCGCTCGTTTTCGATCACCTCTCCAGCGAGTCGTTGCGGCTGGCCCAGCGCGCCACGCTCGACTACGTCCCGATGACCGGCAACGCCGAGGTGCGGGTCGGGGTCTTCGCGACGGATCCCGGTTTTCGCGTCATTCAACCCTATACCACCGACCGAACGGTGATTCGCAGCGCAGTCGCGAGGGTCACGCCCTCGGGAACCGCCTCCGAAGAGGGCAAGGGGGAACGCGCGGAGGAGCTGCAGACCCGACGCCGCGAGCTCGCCACCCAGAACGCAACTGCAACCTCGGCGGCCGGCGGCATCAGCGGCGCCGCCCTCGCTCGCAACTCGAGCGAAATCGGTGCGCGAGAGTCCGAACTCCAGCTGGTGCAGACCGAGCTCAACATGCTGCGCTCGTTCGAGAACCTCGATCGCGATCATCGCGGCTATGGCACCTCGGGTGCCCTGCTCGGCGTCGTCGAATCACTGTCGCTGCTGCCGGGACGCAAGACGATCGTGTTCTTCTCGGAGGGACTGCCTGTCTCGCCGGCTCTTGCCGCGCGCCTCGACGCTGTCATCGACGCGGCCAATCGTGCGAACGTCACCGCTTACGCCATCGACGCCCACGGGCTGCGCACGAAGACGTCGGCGACGACCCTGAAGAAGGAGATGGACGGGTTCGTCGAGGATCGTTTCAGCCAGCTTTCATCCGGGTCCGACCGAACCAACCAGCCGCTGACGATGGCGTTCGAGAGAGTCGAGGATACGCTGAACCTCGACTCACGGACGGGCCTCGCGAGGCTCGCTACCGACACCGGCGGCTTCCTGGTCGAGGACTCGAACGATCTGTCTGCCGCGTTCAAGCGCATCGACGAAGACAATCAGTTTCACTACCTGCTGACCTACTCTCCCCGGAATACGACATTCGACGGCAAGTTCCGCGCTATCCGCGTGAAGGTGCAGCGGCCGTCCACGCAGGTGTTCGCCAGGCGCGGGTATCGCGCGATCCGATCAACAGCCGCGTCGGACACGGCCAGCTTCGAGGCTCCAGCTCTCGCGATGCTCGACGGCGGACGGCTGCCCAACGCGTTCCCTGTCCACGCCGGCAGCTTCTGCTTCCCCGACCCCGCTCGTCGCGGCCTGACGCCGCTCCTGGTGCATGTCCGGACCGACGCGCTCCATTTCGCCGTCGACGAGCGCAAGTCGACCTACTCGAGCCAGGCCGCAATCGTCGTGCGGGTGCGAAACGGCAGCGGCCAGGAGGTTCAGAAGCTGAGCCAGCGTTACCAGCTGTCCGGTGACGCGCGTGACGTCGAAGCGGCGCGTCAGGGAGACATCATTTTCTACCGGGAGGTCGATCTCGAGCCGGGTGTCTACACGATCGAGTCAGTCGTGTTCGACGCGGGTGCGAAACGCGGCAGCGCCCGGGTCACGACGCTCAACGTCCCGGCTGTCGATGGTCGTGACACGGCGATGAGCAGCCTCGTCCTGGTCAATCGCATCGAGGAGACGTCCGACGCGCCCCAGACCGAGCCATCTGTGCGGCCGCCGCTCTTCGTTGGCCGCATGTTGCTCTACCCGAACCTCGGTGAAGCGGTGAGCAAGGCCGCCGTCACGGAACTGCCGTTCTACTTCACCTTGTACGGCAGCGTCACGGATGCGAGAATCACTGCCCAGCTCTTGCGCAACGGTCACCCTCTCGCCGAAGCGCCAGTTGCGCTGTCCTCCTCCACGGGAGCGCGGGTCCAGCACATTGGCAAGCTGTCGATTGCCGGGCTGCCGGTGGGAACTTACGAGCTGAGGCTTGCAGTACAGACGGGTCACCAGCAGCTATCACGGACGGCTTTCTTCACGCTCGTTGACTAGATCAAGGTCCGTCTATTTCCGGCCGTTCAGCCATACGTCCATCCACGACTTGACCGCCGGGCCGACCGAAAAGTTGCCGACCACGATGTCGACATCTCCATCGCCATCGATGTCGCCGAGATCGAGCGTGGCGTGACGGGGAAAGCCCATCTCGATCGTATGGCGCGTAAAGACACCTGGCTTCGTCTGCTCGAGCCACGCCAGCGCCGGGAGCGTCTTCTCATCGACGTCGGATCCGCCCGCGAGTAACGCCGTAGCGACGATGTCGAGGTCGCCGTCGCCGTCCAAGTCGGCCGCCTGGGCGCGATGGACGCCTGGCATCTGGGCCAGCGTGTGCTCGACAAACGGAAAGCCGCCCTTGTTCTCGAGCCACTGGATGCCGTGATACGGCTTCACGATCCCGTCGTCGAAGGTGTCGCCGTGCGTGAGCAGGACGTCGACGTCGCCGTCCTTGTCGAGATCGACGAGCTCGAAGCCTGACGATCCCCAGTTCGGATGCGGGGCGGCGTAGATCACCTTCTGCTCGAACGAGAACTCGCCGTTGCCATTGTTGATGTAGGCGAGGACGGTCTCGTGCTCCTGGGCGAGCAGCGTGACGAAGTCCATCCTGCCGTCGCGGTTGAGATCGACCGGCACCAGCTGGATGCTGCCGGCACGTTTGTCGATCGTGTGAGTCGTAAAGGAGGGCTGCGAGGGATTGACGGTGCGGTTCTCGAGAATTGCGACGCTCCCGGTCTTGCGCCAGCCGAATGCGGCAACCGCAAGATCGGGCTTGCCGTCGCCGTTGAAATCCGCGGCGTCGACGCTCGCAACCCGGGGCCAGCCGTCGAGCCAGAACGCGGCGAACTTCCCCTTCGCCAGCCCGCGCATCCAGATGACCGCCCCTTTGGCGTGATCGGCGGGAAAAAACTCGCCCATCTCGGCGACGAGCAGATCCTGCACGCCGTCCTTGTCGACGTCGGCGACGGTAACGTGCGCCGGGTGCGGGATGCTGGCAATTTCAGCCAGTGCGGCGGTGGCCAGGCCCGGAGTCCCGGTGAAGATCAGTCCCTGGCGCATGTCCGTGCCAAGCAGATCAAGCTTCCCGTCTCCGTCGAGGTCGATCAACTTGATGTGCGAGACCGCGGGGGTACCGGGCATTCCGGGAACCGAGAGCGCGCGACGCGTGAACGTGAGAGATGACGCTGCCGCAGGATCTGGCCAGGGCTCGGGTACGGACAGCCGCTCCGGCGCGCCGCTGACGTAGAACGGCAGGACCTGCTCCATGTCGGGTGGGAGTTGCACGTTGCGATTCGCGAGACCCGGCGGGCCGATCGGCGGCAGCCGCCCTTCGCGGATGAACATCATCCGGACGAACTCGTCGCGCCAGTTGTCACGCGGAAGGATGTCGGGCGCCGGATACGCGTGGCACGACCCGCAGGTGGCGCGCGCCTGACGCTCGAGATCGGCCGTCTGGGGTATCGACGACTGTCCCGAACCGGCAACGGCTGCGGCGGCACAAACTGCCACGACCAGCCAGACAGCTGTGCGCCACTCTCCGCGGCGCGGCGGCCGCCTGACGATGGGCATGGGGCGATGCTAGCAGGGGAAAGTTCCCAGTTGCCAGTTCCCAGTTGCCAGTAGTCGCCGGTTGCAAGTTTCGAGCACGAGAACTGGCAACTGGAAACTGGTGACTGGTAACTGAAATATACTCCCTCCAATGGCCGCGCCTCGCGAGCTCATCGAGAGCAGCAGTCGCTCCAGCCACCGTTCAACGGGTTCCAGCACGCCAACGCTGGCCATCGTCATCCCGATCTATAACGAGAGCGCGGGTCTCGAGCAGCTGTTCACGCGCTTGCGGCCGGTGCTGGACGGGCTGCGGGACATCGACACGCAGGTCGTCTACGTCAACGATGGCAGCACCGACGGATCGCTGGAGATGATGCTCGATCATCACGCCCGCGATCGGCGCTTCGGCGTGATCGATCTGTCGCGAAACTTTGGTCAGCAGGCGGCGATTGCCGCGGGCCTCGCCGCGTCTGCGGCGGATGCGACCGTGGTCATGGATGGCGACCTCCAGGATCCTCCGGAGCTCATTCCCGAGATGATCGCATCCTGGCGCGCGGGCGCCGAGGTGGTCCAGGCGCAGCGGCGGTCCCGCCAGGAACGAGGCCCCCGGCGATGGCTGCTGATGCTTTTTCACCGGGTCTTCGGCTGGCTCGCCGACTTTCCGATTCCGGCGCATGTCGGCGTCTTCGGACTGCTCGATCGTAAGGCGCTCGACGAGCTGAACCAACTGGGCGAGAGAAACCGCTTCCTGCCGGGCCTGCGTTCCTGGGTCGGGTTCGAACAGCGCGTGGTCTCTTACGATCGCGGGGCGCGAGCCTCAGGCCGGCCGAAACAGAGCTTCGGACGGCTGCTCCATTACGCACTGAACGGCATCTTCAGTTTCTCCTACAAGCCGCTGCGGCTGATGGTTCTCGCCGGCAGCGTGATCTGCGTTCTGGGATTCGCGCTGGCGGCACGGTTCGTCGTCCGGCGGCTGGCCGGCGTCGAAGAGGCCCAGATGGGTTTCACGACCCTGGTCACGCTCGTGCTGTTCATGGGCGGCGTGCAGCTGGTGTCAATCGGCCTGCTGGGCGAGTATCTCGCGCGAATCTACGATGAAGTGAAGGCGCGTCCGTTGTTCATCGTCCGCCGTCGCGTCCCGGAGGGGTCCGAACGCGGCGGACATCCATCACGCGAGGACCGGACGCCGGAATGACACGAGCGTCGAACGAGCGCGCGCAATGGCTGCGGAGAATGGCGGCCGTTGCGAGTCTGCTGGCCGTTTATTACGTGCTGGCTGTTTCTGCGGCAGCGCAGAAGAGCATGACGTTCGACGAGATGGCCCACCTCACGGCCGGGTATACCTATTGGGCCTTCAACGACTACCGGCTTCATCCCGAGAACGGCAATTTGCCGCAGCGCCTCGGGGCGCTGCCGGCCGCGCTCGGTGGGGTGCCATTTCCGCGACTCGATCAGCCGGCGTGGATATCGTCCAATGTCTACGCCATCGGTGATCAGTTCCTTTACTCCAGCGGCAACGATGCCGACACGTTGATCCGGCGCAGCCGGGCGGTGATGGCGCTGCTGGGCGTAGCGCTTGGCGCGCTGATCTACGCGTGGACCAGACGACTGATATCGCCGTCAGGCGCCTGGGTCAGTCTGCTGCTGTTCGTGTTCTCTCCGACGTTCCTGGCGCACGGACCGCTGGTCACGTCGGACATGGCCGCGGCGTTGTTCTTCTCCGCCGCGGTAGCCGCCATCTGGAGCGCGCTGCACCGGATCACGGCAGCCACGGTCCTGGGTGCAGCCGTTCTTCTCGCCGGCGCGTTCCTCTCCAAGCTGTCCGCGCCGATCCTCGTCGTTGTCGCGCTTCTCATGACCATAGTGCGGCTGATCGATGGCCCACCGCTCGCGGTCGGGTTCCGTGGCCGTTTCGTCGAATACGCGAGTCGTTCGCGCCAGCTCGCCGTGCTCTTCGGCGCTGCCGTCGTTGTCGGACTGGCCACGTGGACGCTACTCTGGACATCCTTCGGCTTCCGGTATTCGGCGTTCGCCGCTGCAACGACCGGCAAAGATGCGTTTCTCGGGCAAATCGCGGAACAGCCAGGTGCGACGGGCTGGCTGCTGTCGATGGCGCAACGACTCCACCTGCTGCCAGAGGCTTATCTGTACGGATCGGCGCTGACCGTGCAGTTCGCGTCGCAGCGCGCGGCATTCCTCAACGGAGAGTTCAGTACCACGGGGTGGTGGTGGTACTTCCCTTACGCGTTCGCGGTGAAGACCACGATCCCCGCAATGATCGTGGGCCTGCTCGGCCTGGCGGCGCTCGTCCGTCGATGGAGAACTCTCGAGCCAGGCCAGACCACGACGGAGAGAGCGAAGGCCAGTCTGTACGCGGGAACACCATTGCTGGCGCTGATCGGCGTCTACGGGATCTTCGCGCTCACCAGCAATCTCAATATCGGTCATCGGCATCTGCTGCCGATCTATCCGGCATTGATCATCCTGGCTGGAGGCGCCGGGTTCTGGCTACAGCCTCTGTTCGGGCGGGCACAGAGCGTAGAGCCGCAAGGCGCACAACGCGGTCGCAAACAGCACTCCGGCGGAGCACGCAGTCCGCAGTCCGCAGCCCGCAGTCCGGTTTCCAGATCGCGGACCGCGGGCCGCGGACCGCGAAGGGTGATGGCGACCGCAACACTGGCCGCGCTGGCGTGGCACGTTGCGGAGTCGATCAGTATCCGGCCGGACTACCTCGCGTACTTCAATCAACTGGCTGGAGGACCATCGGAAGCCTACAAACACCTGGCCGACAGCTCGCTCGATTGGGGCCAGGATTTGCCCGCTTTGAAGCAGTGGCTCGATCGAGAAGGCCTGCAGCAGCCAGGCGCCGGCAATGTCTACCTGTCGTACTTCGGAACGGCCCGGCCCGATTACTACAGGATCAAAGCCATCCCGCTCGCAGGGTTCATCGATCGTCGTCCGCCGCAGCCCCCCGATCCGCTCGGCGGCGGCGTCTACTGCATCAGCGCCACCGTGCTCGACGTCATTGGCCCCTCGTTCTACAAGGCCGAGGACGAAAGCAACTACCAGGCGGCGCTCAAGAACCTGGTCGCCTTCGCCCGGGCATCTGAGAACGAGCAGACCTGGTCCGCACTGCTGCGGCAGACGGGTGAACAGTACTGGCACGACCTGTTCAAGCAGTTCGATCAACTCAGAACCGGGCGGCTGGTAGCGTTTCTCCGGAATCGGCGACCAGACGCCATGATTGGCTATTCCATCCTGATCTACCGGCTCACCGATACCGACGTCGCTCGTGCGGTCAGCGGTCCAGCCCCGGGCGGTCCACCGTGACGGTGAACTCCCGGCCATCCAGGCACGGCAAGCATCGCCGCGGTTCCGCGAACACGACCCGGGGCGCGGCGTCGCAGGAGAACCTCGATGTGCGGCGCTCCAACGCGGCATTCTATTGGGCGCTCGCGGTCGGCGTGTCGGCCGTCCTCTGTTACGTCAACGCGGTCGGGAACGACTTCGTGCTCGACGACGCGCGCCTCATCCGCGACAACCTGCGTATTCGATCGCTCGCCAACGTTCCCAACCTGTTCGCGACATCCTATTGGGACGTCGCGGGCCCACAGGCGCTCTACCGGCCACTGGTGCTGGTCTCGTACGCCGTCAACTACGCGATAAACGGCCTGTCGCCCGGCGGCTACACGGTCGTGAACATCGCCTTGCACGCGGGAGTGTCGCTTCTGCTCTTTGCGTTGGTGCGGGCAATCGGAGGATCGCTGTTCGTTGCCGGCGCCGCCGGGATCGCGTTCGCGGTTCACCCCGTTCACACCGAGGCGGTCGCCGGGATCTCAGGGCGCCCGGAGCTGCTTGCGGCCGTCTTCTTCCTGCTCGCAATGCACCTCCATCGGCTGGCGCCCGGTGCCAGGACCAGCCTCGCTTATCGTGCCGGCACGCTCGTCTGCTTCGCGGGTGCGCTGCTGTCGAAGGAAAGCGCAATGACGCTCATCCTGATCCTGCCGGTGATGGATGCGCTGTTCCCGGCAAAGGGCATCGAAGGGCAGCCCGTCGGGCCGCGCTCACCAGCCTTCGCCCTTGCGGCGTCGCGAAAGCCGGCTACGGCGAGGCAGGCTAGGATTGTCACTGACTATCTGCCGCTGGCAGGCGTCGCCGTGGCCTATCTCCTCGTGCGCCGCGCCGTGCTCGGCAGCATCACCATTTCGGAGAGCGCGATCGCTCCGCTCGACAACCCTCTGGTGCCGATCACGGAGGACCCATTCGGAGGGCGAATGGGCGCAACTGCCGTCGAGTCGGTCATGACCGCGTTTGCCGTGGTTGTCGAGTACGCGCGCCTGCTGGTCTGGCCCGCGCGGCTCTCGCCCGACTACTCTTACAACCAGATTCCGCTCGTGACGAGCACGCTCGACGGCCGATGCCTCGGCGGTGTGGCGCTGGTTGCGGTCTGCCTCGTCGCCGTGGCCCTGTTGTGGCGCCGCAATCGTATCGCCGCGTTCGGCCTGGCCTTCCTCGCGCTGACGTTCTCGATCGTGAGCAACTTCCTCATCACCATCGGGACGATTTGTGCCGAGCGCCTGATGTACCTGCCGAGCGCCGGCGCCCTCATGGCCGCAGGAGTGGGCCTGGAGCGCCTGGCCGGCAGCGCAATGGCTCGCCGCCGGCTCGTGGCAGGCGCGATCGCAATCCTGATCGTCCTCGGCGCGGTGCGGACGCTGACCCGGAATCGCGACTGGAACAACGAAGTCACGCTCTGGTCGGCCGCGATGCAGGCCGCGCCCCGCAGTGCCCGGGTTCAGTCGGAATACGGCCGGATCCTCATGGCGCAGGCCGAGAACCTTGCCGAAGCCGGGCGAACGGCCGATGCCGAACAACTCTACTCTGGAGCCCAATCGCACTTCGAGACCGCCCTGAACATCTATCCCTCGTACTCGCCGGCGATCGAAGGTCTCGCGATGATCCACTCGCTTCACGGCCGGTTCGAGGAGGCGATCGTGCTCTACGAACGGGCGGTGCAGGCGTGGCCCGGGAACTTCGCCGCCCTGACGAACTGGGGTTCCGCGTTATGGGAACGCGCAAGGCGAACGGGTGCGAGAGCCCCCGCACTGCACGAGCAGGGCAGGATCGCGGAAGCCAATGAGCTCATCCGCGAAGCCGATGCCGGCTCGCAGAAGGCGCTCGAGAAGATCGACCGCGCCATCGCAATGATGCCGTCCTACGCCCATGCGCACCTGATTCGCGCCCAGATCCTCGATACCTATGCCAGCGATCGTGCAGGCGCGATCGCGGAGTTCGAAGAGGTCCTCCGCCTGATGCCGAATCATCCGCAGCGGGCGCTCGTCGAAAGCGAGCTGCAACGGCTGAGGGCACAGCCGGGAACAGATCGCCGGTGACAAACGGGCAAGCCGTCTACCTTCTCGGGATTACCTGCAACATCCACGAGAGCTCCGCGGCTATCGTCAGGGACGGCGTCCTCGTCGCGGCCGCAGAGGAAGAGCGCTTCACGCGTCGGAAGCACGACAACCGTTTTCCGGCACAGGCGATCGCGTACTGCCTGCGCGAGGCCGGCATCTCGATGCGGGACGTGTCGTACGCGGGGTTTTACTGGCAGCCGTGGAAGGGACTGCTCAAGCGGCTCTGGTGGCTCGCTCGCTATTTTCCGGCGTCCCTGCAGACCTTCCGCGGCGGCAAACGGTGGCGCGGGTCGGTCGCGACCTTGATTCAGCATCTCGCCGTTCCCGTCAGGCTGTGGCGGATGGGATTTCGTGGCCGCTTCTACTTCATCGACCACCATCTCGCGCACGCCGCCAGCGCATTCTTCCCGTCTCCGTACGAATCCGCGGCCATTCTCACGGTCGATCTGTGCGGCGAAGACTGCACCACGCTGATCGCTCGTGGCACTGCGAATCGGATCATGCCGGTTCGGCGCTTCTACCTGCCGGATTCGCTCGGGATCTTCTATGCCGCGTTGACCCAGTTCCTCGGCTACCGCGCCAACGTCGACGAATACAAGGTCATGGGGCTGGCTGCCTACGGCCGCCCGAAATTCACGGAGACGTTTGCAGAGATGGTCCGCTTCGAGAACGGCCGCTTGAAGAACGACAACTCGTGGTTCGCGTTCCACGTTGGCGCGCATGACTGCTACTCCCGGCGATTCGTGGACACCTTTGGGCCTCCCTGCCCGGATGAGGAGCGCGTCGAAGCAGACCCTTTCAAGGACATCGCCGCCAGCGGTCAGGCCGTTCTCGAGAACAGGATGCTCGGGATCGCGACGTGGTGCAGACGGCAGACCGGTGAGCAACGCCTCTGCATGGCGGGCGGGGTGGCGTTGAACGCGGTCGCAAACGGCCGGCTCCTCGAGCAACAGATTTTCGACGACGTCTGGGTTCAACCCGCAGCCAGTGACGCCGGATGTTCGCTTGGGATTCCGTTCTACATCTGGCACGAGGTCCTCGGACATCCGCGCCGTTTCGTGATGGAGCATGGCTACTGGGGACCTGAATACTCCGAGCCGGAGATGCGGCAGGCGATCGCCCGCGGCGGACTCCGCTCACGGCGCGCAGAAGATGTCGCGGGGGAGACGGCGAAGCTCCTGTCGGAAGGAGCCGTGATTGGCTGGTTTCAGGGCCGGATGGAATGGGGACCACGAGCGCTCGGCAACCGCAGCATCCTTGCGGATCCGCGGCGGGCGGACGTCAAGAACGCGATCAACCGCAAGATCAAGTTCCGGGAACCATATCGTCCCTTTGCGCCTTCCGTGCAGGTGGAACACGTCGAGGACTACTTTCACTTCAAAGGCGCATCGCCCTACATGACGTTCGTGTGCCGGGTTCGGGACGACAGGAAGGCCGATATCCCGGCGGCGACCCATGTCGACGGCACGGCCCGCATTCAGACCGTCTCCCGTGAGCACAACCCGGGATTCTGGCGCCTACTGGACGAGTTCAGGGCGCTCACCGGGCTGCCTGTACTCCTGAATACCTCCTTCAACGTCAAGGGTGAGCCCATCGTCTGTTCGCCGGACGATGCGGTGAGCTGTTTCCTGAAAACGGAGCTCGACTATCTGGTGCTCGGCAGCCACATCTGCACTCGGTGATGCGGCCCGGCATTTAGTATCCTAAGCCTCACCTCTTCCTGATGCGTGGCTTCCCTTTCAAATCTTCCCGGTCCCGCCGCGATTTCGTCCAGCTCCTGGGTCTCGCCGGGTTGTCGTCATTCGCTCGTGTGCCGTCGCTGGCGCTGCCGGCGGTTGCGGCTTCGCCCCTGTTCGAGGACATCGGCTCATCGGCGAGCGGTATCACGTGGAAGCACGACAACGCGATGTCCCCGAACCGCTATCTCCCGGAGACCATGGGCCCGGGGGTCGCGTTCTTTGACTTCGACAACGACGGCTGGCTCGACATCTTCATGGTCAACAGCGGGACTACCGACTTCTACAGCCCGGCGGCGCCGCTGAAGAACGCTCTCTACAAGAACAACCGGAACGGCACATTCACCGATGTGGCCGACAAGGCGGGAGTCGCCGGCGGCAAGGAATTCGGCATGGGGTGCGCCATCGCCGACTACGACAACGACGGTTACCAGGACATCCTGGTGACCGCGTACGGACGCTGCAGCCTGTATCACAACAACGGCAACGGCACCTTCACCGACGTCACCGACAAGGCCGGCCTGGCTGCGCCGGGGTGGACCACCAGCGCGGTGTGGTTCGACTACGACAACGACGGCAAGCTCGATCTGTTCCTCTGCAGCTTCGTGCAATTCTCGCCGAAAAGCGACGTCTTCTGCGGCGACAACAAGCTCGGGAAACGCTTCTACTGCATCCCGCGCGTATTCAAGCCGACGCCCAGCCTGCTCTTTCACAACAACGGCGACGGCAGCTTCAAGGAAGTCAGCGAAGGCACGCCTATCGCCCGCGCCATGGGCAAGGCCCTGGGCGTGGTGGCGACCGACATCAACAACGACGGGCTGCCGGATCTCTTCGTCGCCAACGACACCGTGCAGAACTTCCTCTTCGCGAACCGCGGCAAGGGCAAGTGGGACGAGATCGGGCTCGCCGCGGAAGTCGGCTTCAGCGCCAACGGAACGCCCCGTTCGGGCATGGGCGTGGATGCGGCCGACCTGAACGCCGACGGCCGGCAGGATCTGTTCGTCGCCAACGTCGACCAGGAGATGTTCTCGCTCTACCGCAACGACGGCAACGAGTTCTTCTCCGACGTCGCGAACTTTCATGGCGTCGCCCAGGCCACCCGGCTCCTCAGCGGGTGGGGACTGAAGTTCTTCGACTACGACAACGACGGCAGCGTCGATCTGATCCTCGCCAACGGCCATCCCGACGACATGATCGAGAGCTATTCACAGCAGGTCCGCTACAAGGAACCACTCGTCCTGTTCCACAACGACGGCAAGAAGCTCTCGAATGTCACCGCGGAGGCCGGCCCGGCCTTTCAGAAGATGTATCCGGCCCGCGGTCTCGCGGTCGGCGACTACAACAACGACGGCCGTCTCGACGTGCTGATCGGGAATAACGGCGAGGCGCCGGTCCTGCTCAAGAACAACGCCGGCGAGGGCAACCACTGGGTCGGCCTCAAGCTCCAGGGGACCTCCTGCAATCGCGACGCAATTGGCGCGACCATCACCTGGTCGTATGGGGACGTTCAGCGCTCCCGCTACAAGTCGTCGGGCGGCAGCTATCTGTCGTCGCACGACCTGCGTGAAGTGCTCGGCCTCGGGACCGCGACGAAGGTCAACTGGGTCGAGATCAAATGGCCGCAGCCGAGCGGCCGGGTCGAGCGCCTCACCGACGTGCCGATCGATCGATACGTCACCGTGGTGGAGGGGAAAGGGCGCGTTGACGTCTGAGTCGTCAGCCGGTCGCGGCACCTTCACCGGCCTGTTCCTGATCACACTCGCGACGCTCACCTATCAGCTCCTGCTGACCCGGATCTTCAGCGTCACGATGTACTACCACTTCGCGTTCGTCGCGATCTCCGTGACGATGTTCGGGATGGCGGTGGGCGCGCTGCTGATCTACGGACGGCCCGCGGTGTTCACGCCGGATCGCCTGCAGGAGCGGCTGGCGCAGGCGTCGCTCGGCTTCGCGATCACGATCGTCGCGAGCTTCCTCGCGCACTTGTGGCTTCCATTCCGGCCGGAACTCTCGCTCACGGGTGTGGCCACCGTGGTCGTGACCTATGCGGTCCTGTCGGTCCCCTTCACCTTCAGCGGCATCGTGGTGGCGCTGGCGCTCACGCGGTTTCCGCAGCAGGTCAGCTCACTCTACGCGGCCGACCTGGCGGGCGCGGCAGTGGGGTGTGCGCTGCTCGGGCCGCTGCTACGGGTGACGGATGCTCCGACGGGGATCGTGGCAACGGCGGCCGTGGCGGGATTGGGGGGGCTGTTATTCCTTCCGGCTAGAGCCGGAAGCCACCCAGTCACGATATCCTCGGGTGGCTTCCGGCTTCAGCCGGAAGGAAGACTCCTTCGCCGCCTCTGCCTTCTCGTAACCCTCACCCTCGCTGCCTTCGCCGTCGTCCACACCTACGCCGTCCGGCACGACTCGGCCTGGCTGCGGCTGGTCTGGGTCAAAGGCCGATACGAGCCCCGCCCTATCGTCGAACGGTGGAACCCGTTTTCGCGCATTCGCGTCATCGGCGATCCGGCGCGTGAGATCAAGCCGTCCGGCTGGGGCTTCAGCGCTACTCTGCCGCCGGCGCTGACCGCGCGCGAGCTGCACCTCGACATCGACTCGTACGCCGGAACGGAGCTGACCGCGTTCGACGGCAACACGGCGACCGTCGAGCACCTGAAATACGACGTGACCAACGTTGTCCACTACCTGCGTCCATCGTCCGATGTCGTGGTCGTCGGCGCCGGCGGCGGACGCGATATCCTGTCCGCGCTGGTCTTCAATCAGCGCCAGGTCACCGGCGTCGAAATCAATCCCAGCATCCTGGAGCTGGTGAACGGCCGGTTCGGCGACTTCACCGGGCATCTCGATCGCAATCCACGCGTCCGGTTCGTCAACGATGAAGCCCGCAGTTACCTGGCACGGATGCAGGCGCGCGTCGACATCATTCAGATCTCGCTGATCGACACGTGGGCGGCGACGGCCAGCGGCGCCTTCGTGCTCACCGAGAACTCGCTCTACACCCTCGAGGCCTGGACACGGTTCCTCGAGCGCCTGTCGCCACGGGGCGTGCTGTCGGTCTCGCGCTGGTACTACGCCGATCGGCCCGGCGAGGTCTATCGGAGCGCCGTGCTGGCGGTGGCGGCGTTACAACGACTCGGGATCGCCCGGCCGCGGGATCACTTCGCCATCGTGCGTGCGTCTCCACCCGCGACGGCGGGGGCCCCGGACGGCATCGGTACTATCCTCGTCTCGCGGGATCCGCTCACGTCCGCTGATCTCGACACGCTCGAGGCCGTTGCGGCGCGATTGAAGTTCGACATCGTCCAGAGCCCGCGGACGTCCGTCGACGACACTTTCGCGGCGATCGCCAGCGGGGATCGTCTGCCAGCGCTGCTCGCCTCCTACCCTCTCGACATCAGCGCGCCGACCGACGACAGCCCTTTCTTCTTTCACATGCTCCGGCTGCGCGACGTGTTCGACGTCCACCGCTGGCAGGATCAGGGCATCGTGTCGTTCAACATGAAAGCGGTCGGGGTGCTGGGCGTGCTGCTCACGACCGTGGTCCTGATGACGACCGCCTGCATCGTCGTGCCGCTGATGCGCACCGGTCGCGGCACCGGCCTCGAAGGTGCCGCACCATACCTGGCCTACTTCGCGGCGATCGGCCTTGGATTCATGCTGATCGAGATCTCGCAATTGCAGCGACTCACGATCTTCCTTGGCCATCCGTCCTACAGCCTTTCGGTGGTGCTCTTCTCGCTGCTGGTCTCGAGCGGCCTCGGCAGCCTGTCCACGGCGCGGCTGACCGGACCGGAGGGCGCCGCCCGCCGGCGGCTGATGCTGACGATCGCAGTGCTGGCCGGGTTCGGGCTCCTGACACCGCTGGTGACCCACCGTTTCGAAGCGTCCTCCACACCGATCAGGATTGCATTGTCGATCGCGCTTCTCTTTCCGCTCGGCTTCTTGATGGGGATGGCCTTTCCGCTCGGAATGCGGCTCGCACTGCGCCGGGCGCCGCTGCTGGCCCCGTGGTTCTGGGGCGTCAACGGCGCTGCGTCGGTCTGCGCGTCGGTGCTGGCCGTGGTGATCGCGATTGGCGCGGGGATCTCGGCGGCATTCTGGACGGGCACTGCTTGCTACCTTGCCGCGCTGACCGCCCTGACGATGACGGACGCCGATCGGAATCCAGCAAAACACTAGATCGACTTTGTCAGATCGGTTCCGGGTTCAGGGGTTCCAGGTTCCGGGTTCGGTTCCGGGTTCAGAGTTCGTTCCTGGTTCACGGGTTTCGGGTTGATTGTTCGGGGTGGGCACGTCAACTCCCCAACCGGAGATCAATCCCCACCGCAGAACTTTCAACTGGACCCCGAACCTTGAACCCTTGAACCGCACCCGGAACCCGGAACCGAACCCGGAACCTGGAACCCCCGAACCCCGAACCGATCTGACAAAGTCATTCCCCGTGAGGTGTGTTCGTGCGCGAACGCAATCGTCCCACAAGCGAACGGCTCGGCGTACCCGTTCGCCCCAGAAGCACGACTAAGCACGCTGCTACACGCGTTTGCACTCGCACAACGTAAACAAAAACTGAACATCGTTCGTCAAATGTGCGGACAACCGGCGGATCCGATTGTGCAAGTGCAGTCCGCCGCGACCGTCCATCTTTGCCCGGAGCTTTCAACGATGTTTCAATACGGCGTCGCGACCGTCCGGTCGCGTCCCACTCTGCGCGCAGCGTTCGTCGTAGCGCTTGCAATTCTGTCAGCCGTGCGGCCGGCCTGGTCCCAGACGCGCACGGCAACCCTCGCCGTCACCGTTGTCGATCAGACAGGAGCGGTGATTGGAGGTGCAACGGTTACCGTCACCGGGACCGACGACGTGACGAAGGCCGCTGGGCCGGCAGTGGTGACGACCTCCAACGAGGGTATTGCGACGCTGCCGAACCTGGTCCCCGGGCGCTACACGATCGAGGCGCAGTTCCCCGGGTTCGACCCGCGCCTGCTGGCCAACGTCGCCGTGCGGCCTGGCAACAACAAGCAGGTCGCGCTGCTGACGGTGGCGGGGCTGAAGGACAGTGTCACCGTCGCGCGCGACCGCCAGGAGGCGGCGGTCGACCCGCGCGGCACGTCATTTGGGACACAGCTGACGCGCGATCAGATCGAAGCGCTGTCCGACGACCCGGTGATCTTACGGGCGCAGCTCGAGGAGATGGCCGGCCCTGGCGCCGTGTTCAAGGTCGACAGCTTCGAAGGCAGCACGCTGCCGCCAAAGGCGCAGATCCGCTCGATTCGCATCTCGCGCGATCAGTTCGCGGCAGAGAACCACGCCGCGGGCGGTACGTCCATCGAAATCATCACGCAGCCGGGGCTCGGCCCGATTCGCTACAACGCCGGGGCCCGATTCCGCGATGGGTCGTTGAGCGGCCGCAGTCCGTTCACGCCGACCAAGGGCCCCGAGCTGCAGCGCAATTTCTACTTCGGCCTGAACGGCACGCTGATTCCGGAAAAGAGCTCGTTCAGCATCTTCGCGTTCGGCGCCACGTCGTACGAAACGCCGAACATCTACATCGTCGACGCCAACGGCACCCGGTCGGAGCCGCTGCCGCTGCGGAGGCCGCAGGACAACTTGAACGTGAATGCGCAGCTCGACTACGCGCTGACGCTCGACCACACGCTGCGCTTCGGCTACAGCACCAACCTGTCCGACACCGAGAACCTGGGGGTCGGCGACTACGACGTCGAAGAGCGGGCGTACGCGACGGAGACCCGATTTCACAATTTCCGGGCGCAGCACATCGGGCCGCTCGGCCGGCGCGCCTTTACGCGATCGCGGATCATGGTCCGGTGGTCGGATTCCGAGTCGCGCTCCGCGTTCGAACTGCCCACGGTGCGTGTAAACGATGCGTTCACCGAAGGTGGCGCCCAGGTCGCCGGAGGGCAGCGATTGTTCGGCTTCAACCTGGGCACGGACCTCGACTACGTACGCGGTAGGCATTCCCTGCGGACCGGCCTCCTCCTGGATGCCGGCAACGTCCGGGCGGACGACACCACGAACTATCTCGGCACCTACACGTTCGAGAGCCTGGATGCGTACTACGCGGGCCGGCCGCGCAGCTACACCCGCCGTGTCGGCGACCCGAGGATTCGCTATGAGACAGTGCAGGCGGCGGTCTACGTGCAGGACGACATCAAGATCCGGCGCAATTTCACGGTCAGCGCCGGCGGACGCTACGAGGCGCAGACCCACGTGGCGGACTATGGCAGCCTGATGCCGCGCGTCGGCTTCACCTGGGCACCGTCCAAGTCGGGGACGACGGTGTTGCGTTCGAGCTGGGGCATCTTCTACGACTGGCTGCAGGGAAACACCTACGAGCAGACGCTGCGCGTGGACGGCTTCCGTCAGCGGGAGCTCGACATCGCCGAACCGCCGTATCCGAACCTTCCCCCGCTCGAGGACATCGGCGTCACGCTGCCAGTGAGTAGGTACGTGCTCAGCGACGGCCTGGAGCTGCCGCGCACGACCCGGCTGAGCGCCGGAATCGATCAGCGCCTGCCGAAGTACAAGACCCAGATCAGCGCGGTGTATGCCTACCTGCGCGGCATCGATCAGTATCGAGGCAACAACCTCAACGCGCCGGTGGAGGGCGTCCGCCCCGATCCGGCCTTTGGCAACGTGATCGAGGTCGTTTCCGATGCGAAGTCGCGTCAGCATCAGCTGCAGACCGCCCTGACCGTGAGCCCGGGGGCGCTCCTTCCCTTGCCTCCCAGCGCGCCACGGATCAACTGGAAGCGGACGACGCTGTTCGTGAACTACACACTGGGCTACTTCGACAACAACGCCGATGGTCCCTTCAGCATTCCGGCGGGCGGGCCGCTCGCGGCGGAATGGGGACCAGCCGCCACCGACGTGCGTCACCGGTTCAACGCGTCACTCAACAATCAGATCGTGAAGAACCTGTTGATCGGGCTGAGCGTCAACGCGAACACCGCAACGCCGTACACGATCCGCACCGGCCGCGACGACAACGGCGACTTCGTGTTCAACGACCGGCCGTCAGGCGTCGGCCGTAATACGGAACGCGGCGAAACGCAGTGGAGCTTCAACCCGTTCTTCGGTTACGTGTTCTCGTTCGGCCGGAACATCTCGAACCTGCCGCCTGGAATCGCCGTCATTGGTGGCGGTGCCGGCGGCGCACCGACGGTTCAGACTGTCAACCAGCCCGCGAACCGCTACCGGCTGCAGCTGTTCCTGCAGGCGCAGAACATCACCAATCACGCGAACTACAGCGGCTACAGCGGGACGATGACATCGCCGTTCTTCCGCGAGCCGACCAACGTGCAGGGGATGCGGAAGATCGATATCGGGATGTCGTTGACGTTTTGAGCGCTCGGGAGCCATCCCCATCAAATCCCAAGCTCCAAATCCCAAATCCCAACGCACTCCCAACCTCCGAATCCCAAGCAAAATCCCAAACCAATTAACCAATGGGAGTGCGTTGGAAGTTGGAGCTTGGAGCTTGGGATTTGACGCTCTTCAGCCTGTGCTAACGTCCTGAGGATGCTCAGGACGAAACGGTCCCGCTATCGGTCCTCGGAAAAGCTCTTCGCCGCGGCCTCCCGGATCCTCCCGGGTGGCGTCGACAGCCCGGTTCGCGCCTTCAAGTCGGTGGGCGCGACGCCGTTGTTCATCGAACGGGGCCGCGGAGCCCACATCGAGGACGCCGACGGCCACACCTACATCGATTACGTGATGTCCTGGGGGCCGTTGATTCACGGGCATGCCCCGAAAGGCCTCATCAGGGCGCTGGCGTCGGCGGCCGCGAAAGGCACCAGCTTCGGCGCGCCGACACAGCTGGAGACGCGGCTCGCGCGGCACGTCTCGATGCTGATGCCGTCGATCGAACGCCTCCGGTTCGTCAGCTCCGGGACCGAGGCGACCATGAGCGCGGCGCGGGTCGCGCGCGCGTTCACGAAGCGCGACAAGATCGTCAAGTTCGAAGGCTGCTATCACGGCCATGCCGATGCGTTCCTGGTGAAGGCCGGGTCCGGTGCGATGACGCTCGGGGTGCCCACGAGCCCGGGCGTGCCCGCGAGCGCCGCGTGCGACACGCTGCTCGCGCGCTACAACGATCTCGGTTCGGTCGAGCGACTCTTCGAACAGCACCGCGACCAGATCGCGGCGATCATCGTCGAACCCATCGCCGGAAACATGGGAGTCGTGCCGCCGCGTGACGGCTTCCTGGAGGGGCTGCGAACAATCTGTTCGCGCGGGCAGAGCCTGCTGGTTTTCGACGAAGTGATCTCGGGCTTTCGGGCTGCGGCGGGGGGCGCACAGCAGCTGTTCGGCGTGAAGCCTGACCTCACGTGCCTCGGCAAGATCATCGGTGGCGGCCTGCCGGTGGGCGCGTATGGCGGTCGCGCCGACGTCATGGATCTGATGGCGCCGTCAGGCCCCGTCTACCAGGCAGGAACGCTGTCCGGCAATCCGCTCGCGATGACGGCCGGTCTCTGGTGTCTGAGCGAACTGTCCGCCCGCCTCTACCGCCATCTCGGGAACCTTGGAGCCCGCCTCGCGGCCGGCCTCGCCGACGCCGCGCGTCAGGCTGGCGTGCCGATGCAGGTGAACGGGTTCGGCTCCGTGGTGACGCCGTTCTTCACCGCGCAGCCGGTTCGCGACTACGAGTCCGCCGCGTCCGCGGATACGGCTGCCTATGCCAGGTTCTTTCGGGGGATGCTCGATCGGGGGATCTATCCGCCGCCGTCGCAATTCGAGGCGTGGTTCATTTCAGGGGCCCACACGGAGCGGGATATCGATCGGACGATCAAGGCCGCGAAGGACACGTTCGCCCGCCTTCGCGCTTAGCGCTACGGGCAGGCTGAGGCGTTTGAGCCGATGACGAGTGACTCGTCACCGGCTCCGTTCTGCTACTTCGTCGAGGCCCTGACCGGAACGTTCGGCGGCGTGTCCATACGAACGCGCAGCAGCGTTCCGGCTGGCAGATGCACATCCTTGCCTTCCGTCGCGGCGATCGTGCCGCCACCGCCGATCAGCACACCCAGCAGAGCGCCCTTGGTTCCGCCGATGATGCCGCCGATGATGGCGCCTACCGCTGAGCCCGCACCGATCCTTCCGATCTCTCCCTTGATCCCTTCACTTTCGAGGGCCTGCGTCACGGTCCCGCGCATCGGGTACGTCCTCCCGTTGACCGTGACCTGATCGAAGGCAACGGTCATGCTGCCCTTCCTGTCGGTGCGCGAGGCGCGGTTCACGGAGCTCACGATCCCGCGCATCACGGAACCAGCCGGAATCAGCACGTCGTTGCCGCGATACAGGTCCACCGCGGTCGTCGCCTGGAACCGATCCTCCACCTGCGCGGTATCGGACGTCAGCTCTTTCTCGAGCCTCACGTCAATCTCCTGCCCCACGGGAATCGCGCTTCGACCCGACGACGAAGACGACGTGGTCGAAGTCGAGCGGCCCTCCTCATAGCTGCCGGTGCGACCCGAGCTGCTGCTCGACCCGCTCGTAATCGGCCGATCGGCGGGAGGATCCCACTGGGAGTTGCCCGACGGCGCGTTCCCGCGCGCCTGTGAGCGGAGGTCCTGCAGCCGATCCCGCAGATCGGAGTACTCGCTGCGGCTCACGCTGCCTTCCTTCCGCATCTTCACCTTGAGGTACACGACTTCGTCACGCAGGTCGTCGAGATCGGATTCGAGCCGGCTCGCCAGGGTCGAATCCGTGGAGCGCAGCCGCCCGACGTCAGTGCTCGCCTGGTACACCTGATCCTGCAGGCGCTGAATGTCGTTCGAGGTGACGCTCTGCTGTGCCGCCGCCACGCCGGCGACCGACAGCAGACCTGCCGCGATTACCGTTCGTAGCCATCCCTGTACTGTCATCATCAACTCCATCTGTACACGACGCTCGATCCCTGACGAGCGTGGAAATCCACACACTAATATCGGACGCCGTCGTCCCGGCATTGTCCCCATTGAAGGACGTTCAGAGCCGGTCAGTGGTCTGTGGTGCAATCTCGTGACCAAGGCCGGGGGTTCGGGGCTCGGCGGCTCGGGGGGTCGCCAAGTCGGTGTTATCAGAAGCAATAGCCGCTTGGACAGCTTCGGTTGCCTCAAACTACCACCGACGTCTCCGAACCGCCGAGCCGCCGAACCCCCGAACCCCCCGGCTGATAAGATCAGTCATCCATGCCTCTTCTGCGCGTTCATAAGACTGTTGGCGTCCGCGTGGGTTCGGTCCAGGTCGGAGGCGGGGCGCCGATCGTCGTGCAGTCGATGACGATGACGGATACGGCTGATGCGCGGGCGACGGCACAGCAGTGCGTGGAGCTCGCCGAGGCGGGGTCCGACATGGTCCGGGTCACGGTGAACGTGCCGGCGGCGGCGGAAGCGGTGCCCGAGATCAAGCAGCGCATGCTCGACGCGGGCGTCACGGCGCCGCTGATCGGCGACTTCCACTACAACGGCCACCTGCTGCTGACCCGCTACCCTGACTGCGCCAGGGCGCTGGACAAGTACCGCATCAATCCAGGCAACGTGGGGACTGGCAAGCGGCGGGACGAGCAGTTTTCGACCATCTGCGGGGTTGCGCGCGACAACGGAAAGCCGGTGCGCATCGGCGTGAACGGGGGCTCCCTGAATCAGGAGCTCGTGGTTGCGAAGATGCAGGAGAACACCGATCGAAATCTGGCCAGGACCTCCGAAGAGATCATCAACGAGTGCATGGTGCTGTCAGCCGTGCAATCGACCGAGCTCGCGCTCGAGTCGGGCCTTCGCCGCGATCAGATCATCATTTCGTGCAAGACCTCACGGCCCAGGGACCTCATCGCCGTCTATCGCGAGCTCGCGCGGCGCACCGACCAGCCGCTTCATCTCGGCCTGACCGAGGCCGGGATGGGCATGAAGGGTTTGGTCTGGTCGGCGGCGTCGATGGGGACGCTGCTCAGCGAGGGCATCGGCGACACCATCCGCGTCTCGCTGACCCCGCGCCCCGGCGGCGATCGTCGCGAAGAAGTCTACGCCGCGTGCGAGCTGCTCCAGGCGCTCGGCCTCCGTGCGTTCTCGCCAAGCGTGACCGCGTGTCCGGGATGCGGCCGCACGACCAGCAGCACGTTCCAGGAACTGGCGGAACGCACGCAGGAGTACATCCGCGAGCGGATGCCGGAGTGGAAGACAGCGTATGAAGGGGTCGAGACGATGACCCTTGCGGTCATGGGCTGCGTGGTGAACGGCCCAGGCGAGTCGAAGGCCGCGAACATCGGCATCAGCCTGCCGGGCACCGGCGAGGCGCCGAACTGCCCCGTTTTCATCGACGGCGAGCACCACACCACGCTGCGCGGCACGTACGAGGAGCTCGCGACGGCGTTCCGCGAGCTGGTCGACAACTACGTGGCGACTCGGTACGCACGCAAATCTTCGGTGGGCGCGCCGTAGTCGTTTCAGAGTCGGGACTCGGGGCTCTGGGCTCGGCAAAGCCGGAGTCAAGACGGTCAACGGAGCCAAACCAAGCCGCAGGTTGCCTCTGAGTATCACTGACTCTGCCGAGCCCCGAGTCCCGAACCCCGAGCCCCGACACTGAAATGTACGGTATGGATCCTGCGCCACCACACGACGAGCAGCGCGACGCCGCAAATGATCAGCCCGGACGAGAGGCCCCACCACAGACCGATGACGCCGAAGTCGAGATTGAATGCGAGCACGTAGGCGAGCGGCAGGCCGATGAACCAGTGGCCGGCCAGATTCCACAGCATCGGCATGCGGGTCTCTCCGAGCCCTCGCAGTACTCCGGTGGCCACAGCCTGCAGACCGTCGAACAGCTGAAACACGGCAGCAACGGCGAGAAGCGCCACACCAATCTCGAGCACGCCGGCGTCGATCGTGAAGGCCCCGATCAGCGGGCGTGGGATCGTGATGAATGCCAGTGCGGCGATGCTCATGAAGCCCACGCCGAAAAGCAGCGCGGTCCAGCCGGCGCGTGCCGCCGCGGCCGGATCGAGTCGGCCTATTGCCTGTCCGACCCGGACCGCGCCGGCGGACGCCACACCGAGCGGAACCATGTAAGTGAAGCCCGCGATGTTGAGCGCGATCTGGTGCGCCGCCAGGGAGGCCGGCTGCATCCGTCCGGCCAGCGCCGAGGCCATCGCGAACACCCCGACCTCCAGCGTCAGCTGCCCCGCCGCGGGCGCTCCGAGCGCCACCAGGCGCCGCAACCGGGTCATCTCGATCGACATCGCCGCGTTCATCAGTCCCGGCTGCTGAGGCCTTTCGCGGCGGAGAATCACGACGAAGAGCGATGCCGCCATGACGACCCGCGCGAGCACCGTGGCCCACGCCGATCCCGCCACGCCCAGTGCGGGCGCACCGAGATGGCCCTCAATCAGGAGCCAGTTCCCGGCGAAGTTGATCAGGTTCGCAACGATCAGCGTGACCATGATCGGCCGCACCACGCCGAGTCCCTGGAGGTAGCGCCGGAACGCGAAATACACCAGCAACGGGAGGGTGCTCCAGGCGATCGCGTCCAGGTAGGGACGCAGGAGGCGGAGCACGTCGGGATTCATTCCCCACTGATCGAGGCGCGCGCTGACCCAGAACAGGAGAAGAACCGTGGGAATGGTGAGGAGAACGCTGAGGAACACGCCGTGGACCAGCCAGCGATGACACTCATCGAGCTGGCCCGCGCCGAACGACTGCGACACGAGCGTGTCGAGCCCGAGCAGCATCCCCATTGCGAAGATCCCAATCGCAATGAACAGCGCGCTCCCGAGACCGACCGCTCCGATCGCCGCCGGTCCGAGAGGACCGACCATGAGCGTATCGACCATGCCCATGGTCATCCAGCCAAGCTCGGCGATCACGACCGGCAGTGCCAGCCCGAACATCGGGCGGAGCTCGGCGCGGACTTCGGACAGGCGGGGATGCACGGCGTGTTACGGTTGCCAGTTTCCAGTTGCCAGTTTCCAGTCGTCAGTTGTCAGTTCCCAGTCAGCGTCCTGCCTGCCAGACACTCTCTACTGGAAACCGGGAACTGGAAACTGGGAACTATTTCTGCCGAAACCGCCTCGCGTTCATCTCGACCAGTCGGCGCAGCTCTTTGAGCGGCTCAGGATTGTCGTCGACCTGCAGACGAAGCACGACGTCATTGTGCAGCCACACGCCGCCGTCTTTCTTCGCGATCAGCATCGCGGCTGACTGCTTCCCGCGGGTGTCGCCGCCGGCCTCCTGACCGGCGTCGAGGGCCGCCATCAGCCGCAACGAGAGATGGCCGGACGTTTTCTCGAACGCGTCGACCATCCCCGCTACGACCGCCTCACCCGCGAGGATGTTGCCCTGCGCGGTGCAGAACTTCCCGCCCTTGTGCCCGGCCCACGTCGTCGCACCCGTGCCCGTGTAGGACGCGTAGTTGCCTGCGGCATCCATGACCGCGAACTGCCGGCCCGCCTTCGGCCACGGCCGCCCGTTCAGGCCCGGATCGGGGTCGCTGTCGAGAATTGCCTTGATGATCGCCTCGGGCTTGAGACCAGCCTTGAGCAGCGCCAGCGCCTTCGGCCCGTAACTGACGTCGACGATCGCCTGCGTGGCGGCAACGCCGATGTCGGCTTCCGCCCAGAGAACGCCGTTGCCGACGGAGAACACGCGCGACTGGACGGCCCCTCCCACCTCACCGGTTGCGGGGTCGTAGCCGAGAATCGAAAAGGTACCGGGAGAGTCCGGCTGGTCGAGAATCTGCTGCGCAAGCAGCGGAGAGAGCAGAGCAATCGCGAGAAACAGAGAGCAGGCTGCGCGACGCATGCGGAAGTGTAGCGCACAGCTCGCAGTCCGCGGACCGCGGATAGTTCTCAGATGTCAGCTGATAGCTACCGCCAGGGCAGCAGTCTCTGCACCCACTGCAGCCGCGTCAGGTCGTTGTAGATGACCGTGACCATCAGCATCAGCAGCAGCACGAACCCGGCGAGGAGCATCTTCTCCTTCACCTTCATGCTGAAGTCGCGGCGTGAGAGGCCTTCGAGCGCGAGGATCATGATGTGGCCGCCGTCGAGGACCGGCACGGGCATCAGGTTGAGGAGGCCCAGGTTCAGGCTGATCATCGAGACCAGGCTGAACAACTGAAGCCAGCCGGCCTGCGCGGCTTCACCGGACAGGCCCGCGATCGCGACCGGACCCATCAGCTGCTTCACCGGCGTCTCGCGGGTGAACAGCCCGCCCAGCGTCCGCATGATCACCTTGGTCGCCTGCCAGTTGCGCTCGGCGCTCAGCTTGAACGCTCCCGGGAGGCTTGGCTGAATCACACGGACTTCCAGCGGGTTGATCTGTGCGCCGATGCGGACGATGTCGCTGGTCTTGCGCGGAGTGACGACGATCGAATGCTCCTGACCGTCGCGACTGACCTGGAACGTCAGCGGCTTTCCTTCGTTGGCGCGGATGACCTCGGTGACGTTCGTCGTCGGGGTCATGTTCTCGGGCCCGATCCAGCTGACCGCGGGCTTCTGTCCGTTCACCGCCAGGATCACGTCGCCGGGACGCAGGCCGGACTGCTGGGCGGGTTCTCCCGGCTGCACACCGATGATCTGCGGACGCACGATCGGCTTCAGACCGGTCACGCCTTCTTCGTACTTGCCGCGGGCGCCAGGCACGATCTCCTGCTCGATCGTCTTCGAGCCCCGGATAATCGTCAGCTTCGTCGGCCGGTTGGCCCTGGTCACCGTTTCCAGGCCGAACTCTTCCCAGTTGTCGACCCGCGCGCCCGCGACTTCGGTGATGTGATCGCCGAGCTGAATTCCCGCTTTCGCCGCCGCCGAGTCGGGCTCGATGAAGCCGACAACGACCGCTTCCTGCGCGAACGCCGGCACGTCGGCGCCGTTGTAGTAGAGGACCCCCGCCATCACGACGAGCGCGAGGGCGATGTTCATCACCGGCCCCATCACGAGAACCTGGAAACGCTGCCACTTGCTCTTCGACAGGAACTCGTCGGAGGCGCCGGTTCGCGAGTCCTCGGGGTTTTCACCCGCCATCTTCACGTAGCCGCCGAGCGGAATCGCGCTGACGCAGTACTCGGTGTCGCCTCGTCTGAACTTCAGCAGCTTCGGCCCGAAACCGAGCGAGAACACCAGCACCCGCACGCCGATCCGCCGGGCCATGAGGAAATGCCCGAGCTCGTGGACGAAGATCAGGATTCCGAGAACGAGGATGAACCAGCGGAGGTCGAGAATGGTGTGAATGATGTTCACGCAAAAAACCCCTGCAATTACAAGACCTTAGATTTTAAACCCTGGGCGTGGCGGGAAGCGAACCTGCGCGTCTCGTCATCAACCGTTCGGACGTCCTCGACGGTCCGGACATCCCGCCGGAATCGTGCCTCGTACTCGTCCATCGAGGCTGAAATCACCTCGGGAATCGCCGTAAAAGGCAGGCGGCCGTCCAGAAACCCTGCAACCGCGATTTCGTTGGCGGCGTTCAGGACGATGGGGAGGGCCGCGTCCCCCGTGAGCGCGCGAAAGGCCAAATCCAGGCACGGAAAGCCGGCCGTGTCCGCCGGCTCGAAGGTGAGCGGCCCGCACCGGGTCAAGTCCAGCGGCGGCACGGCAGCCTCCCACCGGTCCGGATACGACAACGCGTACTGTATGGGCAATCGCATATCTGTAACGCCCATCTGCGCGACGATCGACCCGTCCACGAATTCGACCATCGAGTGAACGATGGACTGCGGATGGACGACCACGGAAATCCTCGCCGGCGCCACGTCGAACAGCCAGCGGGCCTCGATCACCTCCAGCCCCTTGTTCATCAGCGTGGCTGAATCGATCGTGATCTTCGGACCCATGTTCCAGGTCGGATGCCGAAGCGCATCGTCTCTCGTCACCCTGTCGAGCGCCGATCGCGACAGCCCGCGGAACGGGCCGCCGGAGGCGGTCAGAATCAGGCGCCGGATCTGATCGAGCGGCCGTCCGTGCAGGCACTGGTGGATGGCGTTGTGCTCGCTGTCGACGGGCAGCACGCTGACGCCGTGGCGTCGCGCCGCCTCCATCACGAGCGCCCCGGCCATCACCAGGATTTCCTTGTTCGCGAGGGCGATGCGCTTGCCCGCCCGGATGGCCGCCAGTACCGCATCCAGGCTCGCCGTGCCCGACGACGCGAAGAGCACGGTGTCGGCGTCCGCGTGCGTGGCAATGGCGAGCAGCCCCTCCGCGCCGGCCTTCAGCGCGGGCAGACGCGAAACACCACGCGCCTGGAGATCCGCATGCAATGCCTGCAGCGCGGCGTCGGTCGCCATCGTCGCCAGAGCCGGGTTGAACCGTTCAATCTGATCGGCGAAGCGTCCCGCGTTCTCACCAGCCCCGAGCGCCACGACGCGGACGCGATCCGGATGGGCAGCGGCGACCGCGAGCGTGCTGCGGCCGATCGAGCCGGTCGAGCCAATGACGGCGAGCCGATTCATCAAGCCTGGAGATATCGGACGAATACGTAATACGCCGGGCCGGCAAACAGCCAGCTGTCGATGCGATCGAGAATGCCGCCGTGACCGGGAATCAGCGCCGACGAATCCTTCACGCCGGCGCTGCGTTTCAGGAGCGATTCGAACAAGTCGCCGGCGATGCCGCAGAGAACGACGGCGAGCCCCGCGAGAGCCACGAGCAGCCACGAGGTCGCGGGAAATACGTACCGCGCGCCAATCACCATGGCGAGGGTGCCGAACACGACCCCCCCGATCGCCCCTTCGCGCGTCTTCTTGGGACTGATCGACGGCGCCAGCGGCGATCGCCCGAACGTGCGCCCCGTGTAGTACTGCGCCGAATCGCTGATCACGATCGTTGCCATCAGCAGGAGCACTGCTTCCCTGCCGCCCATGGTTCTGATCGCGGCGATCGCGCCGAGCGGGAACCCGATATAGGCCGGCGCGAACATTGCGGCCGCCGCGCGCGGCAGCGCGTCAGGGCCCGGGACGCCCGACAGCATCACCGTGGAGCCGATCAACACGACGGCTCCCAGCACCACGACTTCGGCCGGGATCGACGCCTGGCCGACCGCCACGCAGCCCGCCACTACGGTCAGCGCCGTCAACGCCCGCGGCAGGCGGATGCCGAGCCCGGCCGCGAGTCGCATGTACTCAAACACCGCGAACACGCTTGCCACCACCGCCAGCACGAGCGTACCAACCGGCGGCAGGAACCAGACCACCCCCAGAACCAGCGGGATCAGCAGCAGTGCGCTGAGTACGCGGGTCAACGACTATTTACCCCCGCCTTCGCGCTTCGCGCTTCGGCGAGGCGGGCTCGGTGGGTGAGCACTCATCGGCCGGCGACCGCCGGCTGGTTGATGCCGCCGTACCGGCGATCGCGTTTCTGATAGGCGAGGATGGCCTCGAGCAGGTGGCGCTTTCGGAAGTCGGGCCAGAGCGTGTCGGTGACCCAGATCTCGGAATACGCGATCTGCCACAGCAGGAAGTTGCTGACCCGCATCTCGCCGCTCGTGCGAATCAGCAGATCGGGATCGGGCTGTCCCGCTGTGTAGAGGAATCCCGCAAAACGCTCCTCGTCGAGCTCGTCGGCGGGAACGCCTGCCGCCAGCAGCCGCTTCGCCGCTTCCACGATCTCGGCACGCCCGCCGTAGTTCAGCGCGATGTTGAAGAGCATCCCGGTATTCGCCGCGGTCTTCTCCTCGCCCATCGCCAGCTCCGACCGGACATCGGGCGCGAGGTCCTCGGCGCGGCCGATCACCCGGAACCGGATGTTGTTGCGGAGCAGCGTGTTGAGCTCGAGACGGAGATAACGCTTGAGGAGTGTCATCAACGTCGAGACCTCGGACACAGGCCGTTTCCAGTTCTCGACGGAAAACGCGTACAGCGTCAACACCCGGATGCCGAGCCGTGCGGAGCCCTCGACGACCTCGCGGACCGACTCGATCCCGGCGCGATGCCCCTCCACCCGCGGCAGGTGCCGCTGCGCAGCCCAGCGGCCATTCCCGTCCATGATCACCGCGATGTGGCTTGGCAGCCGGCTGAAATCGATCTGCCTGGCAAGGCCCTCCTCTGCGGATCCTTCGGGAACGACAGAGAGGATGTCTTCAAGGGACATAGGGGGACGGAAACGCAAATGATACCAAAGAGATCGCGGCCCGTGGTCCGCGGCCCGCAGTCCGGGTCGATCGGGCTGCAGACGGCGGACTGCGGATCAATACAGCACGTTTGTGAGAAACAGCCCCTGAGCCGGCGCCGTGCGGCCGGCCTGCGTGCGATCGAGTGACTCGAGGACGGCAAGCAGGCGCCACGGGTCCCAGCGGCCCGCCCCGACTTCGACGAGCGTGCCGACGATGTTCCGGACCATGTGGCGAAGGAACCCGTCCCCGGTGATGCGGATCACGAACGGCAGGTCGAATCCGCCGCCGTCCTCGACGTCGAGCGCCTGAATCGTCCGCACGGTGCTGGTCTGGTACGTTCCGGTCCCCTGGAATCCGGCGAAATCATGGGTGCCGACCAGCGGACCTGCCGCGGTTTTGATCGCTTCGAAATCGAGCGGCTGGGGAACGTGCCAGACATAGCGGCGAAGGAACACCGAGGTGATCGGCGCGTTCACGATCCGGTACTCGTAGGTCTTGGCGCGGGCGCCAAAACGCGCGTGGAAGTCGGGAGCCGCTTCTTCAACCGCCAGCACCCGGACATCGGCCGGGAGCACGGCGTTCAAGGCGCGCGCGAGGGTGCGCTCATCGAGAGTATTGACGACGGTTGCGCTGGCGACCTGACCGAGAGCGTGCACGCCCGCATCGGTACGGCCTGCGCCGTGGATGGTAGTCGGCGTCCCCTCTATGGGCGCGAGCGCGTCCTCGAGGACGCCCTGGATCGAGATCCCGTTAGCCTGGCGCTGCCAGCCGACGTAGTCCGTTCCGTCGTACTGAATCGTGAACTTGAGCGTGCGCGTGCTCACACACGTGAGCCGGGTTTGACGACCGGCACGTTCTTCGCGCAGAGCGGACAGACGTCCGGCGCGTAGGTCGGCACCTCGAGCTTCACGAGCGCCTGCAGCGGCAGATTGAGACGAGCCGGATCCGCGCCACGATCCACGATCACGGCCGCACCCACGACCTGCGCGCCATGAGCCTGTGCGACTGCGGCCGTCTCGCGGGTCGACCCGCCGGTCGTCAGCACGTCCTCGACGACCAGCACGCGATCGGAATCCGAGAGCGTGAATCCGCGCCGCAGCGTCAGCGCCCCTTCCTGCCGCTCCACGAACAGCGCCCGCACGCCGAGCGCCCGGGCAACTTCCTGCCCGATCACGATTCCCCCGAGCGCCGGCGAGAGCACCGCGGTGGGCTGCAGGTGCGCCGTCCGCGCGCCAAGCTCACGCCCGAGCGCCTCGGCCAGCTCGGGATACTGCAGCACGAGCGCACTCTGCAGATAGCGCTCACTGTGGAGTCCCGACGTCAGCTTGAAGTGCCCTTCGAGCAGCGCACCGGAACGGCGAAAGAGGTCGAGCACGTCGAGCGGCATGCGTGGGTCAGTATAGCGTCGGGGCTGGGGATTGGAGGCTGGGGGCTGGGCAGCGCTCGTGGTAATCCGAGGAACTGGCCGCTTGATTTGTCTCGGTTGCCACCGGTGTTCCCCAGTCCCGAGCCCCCAGTCCCCAGCCCCGGGAATCACCGACTTCGCAACTTGTCTTCGAACAGCTTGAGAATCCTCCGGTACTCATCCGCCCAGCTGGTCTCTTCCGTGAACGAATGATTCTCGACCGGGTAGACGGCCAGCTCCCAGTTGTCCTTCCTCAGCTCGATCAGGCGTTGCGCGAGCCGGACTGAATCCTGGAAGTGGACGTTGGTGTCGACCATGCCATGACAGATCAGGAGCGCGCCCTTGAGCCCGTCGGCGAAATAGATCGGCGAGCTTTTCCGATAGGCCTCGGCGTCGCGCTGCGGGACGTTCAGGATGTTCGAGGTGTAGCCGTGATTGTAGTGGGCCCAGTCGGTCACCGGGCGGAGCGCGGCGCCGGCGGCGAACACGTCGGGCGTCGTGAACATCGCCATCAGCGTGATGAACCCGCCGTAGCTTCCGCCGTAGACGCCGATGCGGCGCGCGTCGACTTGCTCCTTCGCGGAGAGATACTTCGCTCCGTCGACGACGTCCTCCAGGTCCTTGCCGCCCATGTGCCGGTAGATCGCGGTGCGCCAGTCGCGGCCGTAGCCGGCGCTCGCGCGGTAGTCGACGTCGAGGACCACGTAACCACGCGACGCCAGCAGGTTGTGGAACATGTATTCGCGGAAATACGTGGACCAGTAGCGGTGCGCGTTCTGGAGGTAGCCCGCGCCGTGCACGAACACCACGCCGGGGCGTGACGGGTCGCGCCGCGCACCGATCATCTCGGGTGTGAACAGGCGCGCGTAGACGTCGACGCCGTCGCGGGCCTTATAGGTGATCACTTTCGGATCGATCCAGTTGAACGCGCGCCATTCCTCCGTGGGCGTCGTCGTCACCTGCCGGGCCTCCGCCCCCGGCTGGTTAGGCATCAGATAGACCTCGGGCGGTTTGTTGCTGTAGGAACGCACGAGCGCGACGGTGGATTCGTCCGGAGAGAGCGTCGCATCGTTCGATCCGGCCATGCCCGTCAGCCTGGTGCGGCTGCCGCCGTCCGCGGCGATCGTGTAGACCTGCCGTTCGCCCGGGTGGACTTCGTTCGTGGTCACGTAGAAGCGCGAACCATCGCGCGAGATCTCGGCGGAGCTCACCTCCCACTTGCCCGACGTCAGCTGCCGGGGCCTGGCACCCGCGGCAGACACGTCGAGCGTGTACAGATGCATCCACCCGTCGCGTTCCGAGAGGAACGCGATGCGGTGCTGGTCGGGCAGGAACTCGAGCGTGTTGCCACCTCCTGCCTCGCGCACCCAGGCCTCGTCCTGAAGTGCGTCGATCACCTTCGTTTGACCGGTGTCGGGATCCAGCGTCACCAGCCAGCGATCCTTGTTGTCGGCCGAGCGGGCCGCGGCAACGACAGAGCGGCTTTCGCTCGACACCACCGGCATCGACCATCGGATCTCGCGGTCCGCGCGCTTCCCTGGAGGCTGGGTCTCGCGGTTGCCGCTGGTCTCGGGCTTCGGCGAGCTGCCATTCGTGATCTCGGTCACCGGCGGTGCGAAGCTGCCGTCCGCCCAGACGCTCTTCCCGGTCTTCAGGTTGAGAATCGCGAGCAACCGGCGATCCTGCGTATCGCCGACGTTCGTTCTCCCGGGAATGTCTTCGGTGTAGCCGGTTTCGCTCACGTAGTTCGGGACGATCGTGTTTTTCGCGCCGGCGGGCCTTTCGTTCACGAGGATGAAGACGTGAGCGCCGGCGGGCGACAGCATCAGGTCGGCGGCGCTCTGCCGATCCTGGAGCTCGAAGGCTGGCAGCTTCAGCAGCTTTGCCTTGTCCTCGGCCCGCTGCTTCTCTTCCTTCTGCTGCCGCAGATAGCCGATCAGCTTTTCCTCTTCCTCACGGATGAAGCGCTGACTGTCGGTGAGCGGCGGATCCTTCTTCTTTGCCGCCACATCGATGAGCTGCGTGACCACCGAAGACGATCCTCCCTGCACGGGTACGATGAAGAGGTTGCCGTCGCGCACGTAAGTGACATGCGTATCGTTCCTTGCCCAGCGTGCGCTCGACTCGGCGCCGGTGGTCCGGGTCACGAACGTGCGGGCGCTGGTCGAGCCGTCGTAGATGATCACGTCGCCGCCATCGGTCGCGAGCAACCGGCGTTTCGCGGCATCCCAGCGTCCGTTGGCGGGAGGGGCATTGCCCGCTTCCTCATCCGACAGCTTGCGCGGCGCGCCGCCGTCCCGCGCGACGACGTAGAGCGCTTCGGCCTTGTCTCCCGGCCTCCTCCAGGAGAAATAGAGGTGCCGTGAATCCGGAGACCAGCGCAGCTGCGTCGGCGGCCATCCGACCAGCTCCGGCCCGCGCATGAGGCTGTCGACCGTCAGCTGCAGGCGCGTGGGCGCCGGCGCCGGAGACGGCCGTTGAGCCCCGGTGGGGGCGACAAACGCGCCAAACATGAAAATTGTCAGGAGACCAGCACCAAAGCTGCGCATGAACGTCTAATCCTTGGTTCAGGAGTTTCGGGGTCCGGGGGTCCGGGGTCCGGGATCCGCTACTCCGCGGGTCCAAGGGGTTTCGGACCCCGGATCCCGGACCGGAAATTACCACGAACCGCTTTTTGCTACCTCTGGACTGGTTTCGATCCACACCTGCCGTTGGAGATATGCGTAATGCCTTTGAAGTTCAAGTTTTGGGCTCGTTCTGCCTGTTTGCTGTCAGCGGTGCTCGCGCTGCTTTTGTTCGGTTCCGGCCGAGTGGTGTCCGCTTCCGGACAAACGCCCGCCCCCCCGCAGACGGGCATTCCCGCCGTTCCCCCCGTTAGCGCGACGACCGCTGCCCAGACCGGGCCGGTGACTCGTCTCAGTGCCGACGAGGCCGTGCGGATGGCGCTCGAAAACAACCTCGGGATCCAGGCCGAGCGGCTGTCGCCGCAAATCAACACTTTCGCGGTCGCCGGGGCCCGGGCAGCCTACGCGCCGGTGCTGTTCTCGAACTTCTTCAATCGCAACAGCACCCAGCCGCCGAGCACGTTCATCACCGGCAGCGGGTCATTGTTGACGACCGAGAGCCTCACCCAGGATGGCGGGCTGGCCCAGAACATCCCATGGGGAGGCGGTAACTACAGCCTCTCCCTGAGCGGCGGCAAGGTCACGACCAGCGCGACCGACAGCCGCTACAACCCGCAGCTGTCGAGCAACCTGTCCGCGCGCGTCGTGCAGCCGCTGCTCCGGAACTTCAAGACCGACAGCTTCCGCCAGCAGATCGAGACGACGCAGAACAACCAGGTCATCGCCGACCTCGGTCTACGCGAGCAGGTCACGGTGACCTCGCAGGCCGTGCGCAACGCCTACTTCGATCTGATTGGCGCGATTGAGGGACACAAGGTCGCGGTCCAGTCGCTCGAGCTCGCCCAGGATCAGCTCAAGAGCAATCGGACCAAGGTGGAAGTCGGCACGCTCGCGCCGATCGACATCATCGAAGCGGAAGCCGAGGTCGCGAGCAACGAGGAGGCGGTCATCAACGCGGAAGCGCGGATCAAGAGCGTCGAGGATCGGCTGCGGTATCTGATCCTCAACCCCTCGCAGCCAGACTTCTGGACGATGCGCATCGAGCCGACCGACGCCCCGTCGATGACCGCGATCGCAATCGACGTGGACGCGGCCATCGCCAACGCGCTGGCCCAGCGCACCGACATCGCCCGGCTCAAGAAACAGCTCGACAACATCGACGTCGGGATCAAGTTCGCGCAGAACCAGAAGATGCCCGGCCTCGATCTGACCGCCAACTACAACGTGATCGGCGTGGCCGGCACGCAGTTGGAGTTCGGCCAGGGCTTCCCCCCGCCGGTGTTGAACACGTCGATCCGATCGTTCAAGGACGCGCTCACCGACGTCCTCGGGCAGGACTTCCGGACGTGGAGCGTGGCACTGGCGTTCAGCTATCCGCTCGGGACCAGCCAGGCAGACGCGTCGCTGGCTTCGAACCGGCTCCAGCGCCAGCAAGGCGCGGTGAACCTGCGCGATCTCGAGCTCCAGGTGGCGACGGCCGTCCGCGATGCCGCACGCCAGGTCGAAACCAACTTGAAACGCGTCGAGGCCACCAAGAAGGCCCGCGACCGCGCGGAGCGTCGGCTCGAGGCCGAGAACAAGCGGATGACCGTCGGCCTCTCGACCACCTTCCAGCTGTTCCAGGCCCAGCGGGACCTCTCGCGCCAGCGGCAGCAGGAAGTCAACGCAATGATCGACTACAACCGCTCGGTCATCAACTTCGAAAGCATTCAGATCGCGCCTTCGGGCGGCGGCGGGCGCTAAGTCGGGGATCCGGGATTCCGGACCCCGGATCCCGGATCCCGGACCCCCGATAAGCGATACTTGTGCCGTGACGAAATTGACCGTCACGGTCATCACCTACAACGAAGGTCCTCACATCGTCGAGGCGCTGCAGTCGGTGTCGTGGGCCGACGAGATCATCCTCGTCGACTCCCACAGCACCGACGACACCGTCGCGCGCGCCCGGCCGTACGTGACCCGGATCGAGGCTCGCGACTGGGCGGGCTACGGCACGCAGAAGAACCACGCGCAGGATCTCGCCTCGAATGACTGGATTCTCTCACTCGATGCCGACGAGCGCGTGACCCCGGCGCTCGCCGCCGAGATCCAGGGAGTGCTGCGGGACGGGCCGGTGGCCAGCGGCTACAGGATTTCGCGGGTGTCGAAGTACCTGGGGCAGTGGATTCGCAGCACGGACTGGTACCCGGATTATCACGTCCGGCTCTACGATCGTCGCACCGCGCGCTGGAGCGAACATACCGTCCACGAATCCATCGAGTGCCGAGGGCGGGTCGAGAAGCTTCGCGGCGAGCTGCTGCACTATCCCTACCGCAATGTCTCGGAGCACCTCGCGAAAATCGACCGCTACACCACGCTCGTTGCCGAACAATGGGCGGCGGAAGGGCGCCGCTCGTCGGCGTGGCAGGCGCTCGTGTACCCGCGGCTGGCGTTCCTCAGGAACTACATCCTCCGCGGCGGTTTCCGCGATGGGGCAGCGGGCCTGTTGGTGTCGAAGCTCAACTCGTACTATGTGTTCCTGAAATACGTGAAACTGTTCGAGATGCAGCGGCTGGCGGGCGCACCGGAGGCGCCAGCGCAAGCAGCGGCTGCCAAGGCCCAGCCTCGGTCCCGCTAACCTGCCGAACCTCCGAGCCCCGAGCCCCGAGTCCCGAGCATGTTCTCTCTGCATGTCGACACCGCGCGGAGCTGGCGCGGCGGACAGAACCAGGTGCTGGTGACCGTGCTGGGGCTTCGGGCCCTCGGTCACCGCGCCGTACTGGTGGCACACCCGACCGGCGAGCTTCGCAGGCGCGCGGAAGAGGGGCTCGATCTGATCCCGCTGGCGCCCCGTGCCGAGCTGGATCTCGCGGCCGCGTGGCGCCTGTCGCGCGTGGTCAAACAGTTGAAGCCGGACATCGTCCATGCGCACGATCCGCATGGCGTTGCGATGGCGTCGATCGCACTCTCGATGAGCACGCAGCCGCGAACACCTCGACTCGTGGCGTCACGGCGCGTGGACTTTCACATGCGCCAGTCGGCGCTCTCGCGATGGAAGTATCGGCAGGTGGAGTGCTTCATCTGCGCCTCGGACGCGATCCGCCAGATCGTCGTGAGCGACGGCATCCCCCGCAATCGTACGGTGACGGTGCACGAGGGCATCGATCTGGGCCGTGTCGCCGCAGCGCCGCGGGCCGAGCTCCACAAGGAGCTCTGGCTGCCGCACGACGCGCCGCTCGTCGGCAACGTCGCGGCGCTGGTGCCGCACAAAGGCCAGCGGCATCTCGTCGACGCAGCAGGGCTCGTGCTGCCGAAACAGCCCGACGCCCGGTTCATCATCGCCGGCGAAGGCGAGCTGCGGCCGCAACTGGAGCACCAGATCCGGCAGCATCATCTGGAGAAACACGTCATCCTGGCCGGCTTCCGCTCCGACATCCTGTCACTGCACAAAGCCTTCGACATCTTCGTCATGAGCTCGGTCACCGAGGGCCTCGGCACGTCGATTCTCGACGCGATGGCCTGCGGGAAGCCGGTCGTGGGGACCACGGCGGGCGGGATCCCGGAGGTGGTGGCCGACGGCGAGACGGGGCTGCTGGTGGCGCCGCGTGACCCGCGAGCCTTGGCCGACGCGATCACCCGGCTGCTGTCGGACCGGGCACTGCGTGAACGAATGGGCGCGGCCGGTCTTGCACGGGTTCACGAGCGATTCAGCGCGGACATCATGGTCAAGAAGACGCTGGAGGTGTACGAACGCCTCACGCAGCCTTCCGGCTAAAGCCGGAAGCCACCCAGGGAGAGAGCCTGCCTCGCCGGAGCGCGAAGCGTGAAGGCGGGCGACTTCCAGCCTGATTAGCGAATCGCAACGATGCCCGGTCGGCATCCCGATCGGTCGCGCGGGCAGTCATCGAACGTCAGCGCGGCGCCGTTGTCCGAGAACGTCAGCCCGCGGGCGATTCGCGTGCTCGGCTCGGCATCTCGCGGAACGAGGTCGACGAGACCCGCCGGTGCGTTCGTGGCCGTGTCGTAGAGACGAAGCTGCTGGCCGTTGATGACGAACCCGACGCGGGCCGCATCGCGCGTCCAGACAATCTCGGTGCAGCGCTCGGCAGACTGGGGCAAGGTCGTCACCAGCTTCATGGTGTCCGGTGTAGCGCCGGCCCACAACGCCTCGCACCAGCCGGCCTCGCACCGTGTCAACTTGACCGCCGCGGTCCGGTTGGCGGTGGGCGCCGTCCGCGAGTGCATGAGATAACCATCAGGCCCGCTCCGGCACGAGAGCAGCAGAGTACTGGTTAGTATCAAACCCGCCACAGGCACGAACGTCAGGACACGGCGCGCCGACGAGGATGGCAGTGACCCTTGAGCGGACATTGACTGTCTCCCTGCCGGCGGCCGAACCCGCAGGCATTCATCATTCCGACGTGACAGATCGAGAAGTCGAACTTCACCGGATCGATCGGATCCATCTCCCGCAAACGGCTGGTGATGTCGGCCGCCATTTTCCAGCCCGGGCTGGCATACCGCGTGAGGCGCAGGCATCGGGCGAGGCGGATGACGTGAGTGTCGAGTGGAACAATCAGCTGGCCGGGACGAACCGTCCGCCAGACGCCCAGGTCCACGGCGTCGTTGCGCACCATCCAGCGCACGTACAGGTTCAGCCGCTTGCAGGCGCTGCCCGCCGAGGGCCGCGGAAAGAAGTAGCAGACGCCGGCGCGTTTCGGGACGCTGCCGTAGACGCGGCGGACGTCGAGCGCCAGGGCACGGCGGGAGAAGCCCTCCAGCGCAGCGCCAACGTCTACGTCGTCCTCGCTCAAGCCTTCGGCGAAGAACCCCTCGACCGACCCGGATTGTTCCTGCATCTGCCGCAGGATCCAGAGGAGCGCGGCCAGATCCCGCCCGCGCGTCCAGCGGTGGACCATCGCGTAGAGCTCCGGGTGCGGAGCGGAAGGATCAAACGAGCGGACGTAGTCCGCCGGACGGTCCCCGAGGATACGAAACAGCGTCGAAATCGAGGCGAGCACGCTCGCGACCCGGCCGAACGCCAGTGCAGCGGCACAGAACCCTGCGATCTCCCGGTCTTCACGACGTGCGAAGGGGCGCACCAGGTTTACCGGATCGGCCGCCGAATCTTCCCTGTTGTAGTCGGCGTACAGACGATCGAGTGCAGACGCCAGCCGTGGCTTGCTCGGAGCGGGCACCGCTAGAAGGTCGTAATCGGCTCGCCGGCCTTGCACATCGGGCACCCGTTGACCGGGTAGTTCTCAGGCGCCTGATACTCGGTGAGCGCGTAGTTGGGAACATCCAACCGGGTCACGGCTTCGAGGCGATCGCAAATCTCCACCGTGCCGATGACCGTGCCTCCCGCGCGCCGGACGAGCGACGCGCAACGCTCGAACGTCGCGCCAGTGTTCCGCACGTCGTCAGCGAGCAGCACCCGACGGCCGTCGAGGTGGCTGGCGTAGAAGCTGCGCAGGCCCAACTCGCCATCGACGTAAGTGAAGGGTGCGAAACTGGAGGGCGGGTGCGAGAGCGAGCGGCGGCCGTCGAGCAGTCCGGCCAGTGTGTGGGCCAGGAGCGCGCCCCCCGTCGCCGGTCCGGCGACGACCTCGGTGCGCTCCAGCAGCTCCCCGGGCAGCACGTCGAGCAGGTCCTGCGCCAGGCGCCAGATCGTCGATGGGTGCAGGAAGAGCTGATGCGGGTTCAGGTAGGCGCGGCCGTGATAGCCGTTGCCGTAATCGTAATGACCGGCCTGCATCAGCACGCCGACCTCCTGCAGCTGCCGGAGCGCCTGACGCTTGCGTTCTTCCTGACGAATCGCCACTGCTGTTCCTCTAGACAATTTGTTTACGCCCCAAAATCCGCCACAGTCTGGTGGGTCCGGTTTCAGCCCAAACCGGCCGCTCTTCATGCCGACCGATGGACGATGCGTCCACCGACGAGTGTGTATGCCACGGCCCCGCGCAGCTCCCAGCCGTTGAACGGGGTGTTCTTCGACTTCGACACGTGCCTGCTCGCGTCGATGGTGACTCTCCGGTCGGGATCGATCACGACGATGTCGGCGGGGGCACCTTCGGCGAGAGACCCGCCAGGCAGGTTGAGCACCCGTGCAGGGTTGGTCGAGAGCAGCTCGATCGCCCGTTTCACGCTGATTCGTCCGGCGTGGACGAGACGGTCGAACACGAGTGGCACCGCGGTCTCCAGTCCCGTGATGCCGAATGGCGCACGGTCGAACTCGACCATCTTTTCGTCCGCATGGTGCGGGGCGTGATCGGTGGCAATCGCGTCTACCGTGCCGTCCGCAATCCCTTCGAGCATCGCGTCGCGGTCTGCCGGTTCACGGAGCGGCGGGTTCATTTTGAGATTCGTGTCGTACTTGATCGGTCCGTCGAGCGCCTCGTCTGTGAGCGTGAAGTGGTGTGGCGCCACCTCGCAGGTCACACGAACGCCGCGCTCCTTGCCGGCGCGCACCGCCCGCAGCGATTGCCGCGCGCTCATGTGGCAGATGTGCACGTGCGCGCCGGTCAGCTCCGCCAGCGACACGTCACGTTCGACCATCAACGACTCGGCCAACCCGGGGATTCCGCGCAGGCCCAGCGCCGAAGCGTGAAAGCCTTCGTGGGCGACGCCGTCGCCCTTGAGCGACGGATCCTCGCAATGGTCGACGATTGGAACGCCAAGCATGCCCGCGTATTCCAGCGCGCGCCGCATCAACAGCGCGGTCGCGACCGGGCGCCCGTCGTCGGAAAACGCCACGCACCCCGCGGACTTCTGCTCGCCGAGCTCTGCCAACTGTTCACCGCGCGAGCCAATCGACACCGCACCGATCGGATAGACGCGGGCGAGATTCGCGTCGGTTGCCTTCTTGATGATGAACTGGGTGATGCCGGCATGGTCGTTCACCGGATCGGTGTTCGGCATGCAGGCAATCCCGCTGAAACCGCCGGCCACCGCCGCGGCGGCGCCGCTGGCGATGGTTTCCTTGTGCTCCTGGCCCGGCTCGCGCAGGTGCACGTGGATGTCGATCAGGCCGGGAGCAACGATCCAGCCCTTGCCGAGCTCGAGCACCTCCGCCCCGTCTGGCGCGATGCTCCTGTTGATCTTCACGATCCGCCCGTCCTCTACCAGGACGTCGAACTCTCCGTCCTTCCCGATGCCGGGATCGATGACCCGGCCTCCCTTCAACAACAGCTTCATGCCTTCAGTGGCTCCGCGGAGTCGTGCCCCGCCAGCAAATACAACACTGCCATCCGCACCGCCACGCCGTTCGAGACCTGCTCGAGGATGACGGAATACGGGCCGTCGGCGACCTCCGAATCGATTTCGACGCCGCGGTTCATCGGTCCGGGGTGCATCACTATGACGTCATCCTTGGCCCGGCGCAGGCGCTCGGGCGTCAGGCCGAACAACGCGAAGTACTCGCGCAGCGACGGAATGAAGTGCCCGGTCATGCGCTCCTGCTGGATGCGCAGCATCATCACGACATCGGCGCCTTCGACGGCCTCATCGATCGCCGATGTGCTCCTGACGTCGAAGCGCTCGATGCCTGCCGGCATCAGCGTCGATGGACCGCAGAGACACACGTCGGCCCCCATCGTGTTCAGCAGCAGCACGTTCGAACGCAGCACCCGGCTGTGGAGCAGATCGCCGACGATCGCCACCTTCAGGCCGGCGAGCCGGCCCTTGTGCTCGCGAATCGTGAAGGCATCGAGCAGCGCCTGCGTCGGATGCTCGTGCATGCCGTCGCCGGCGTTGATCACTGCGGCCCTGCCGACTCGCGACAGGAGGTGCGGTGCTCCGGACGAAGCGTGGCGCATGACGATCATGTCGGGCGACATCGCCTCGAGATTGCGCACCGTGTCGATCAGCGTCTCTCCCTTGGTGACGCTGGACGTCGCGGTCGCGATCGAGAGCGTGTCGGCGCTCAGGCGTTTCTCCGCGATTTCGAAGGAGGTGCGCGTCCGCGTGCTCGGCTCGAAGAACAGGTTCACGACCGTGCGGCCGCGGAGCGCCGGGACCTTCTTGATCGGGCGCGTTCCCACTTCCTTCATGGCTTCGGCCGTATCGAGGATCAGCGCGATCTCGCCGGCGCCGAGGCCGGCGATGCCGAGCAGGTGCCGGCTCCTCAGCTGAGTGGCGCCGTCGCTCTTCGAACTGGTGGGTAAAACCGGCGCGTCAACGTTCATGACTTCACCTCCGGCCCGTGCAACTCGGTGGACTCGAGCACGACTTCGTCCGTACCGTCGATCTCCTGCAGCCGAACCTGCACGCTTTCCTTGAGTGAGGTCGGCAGGTTCTTCCCGACGTAGTCGGCCTTGATCGGCAGCTCGCGATGACCGCGGTCGACCAGCACCACCAGCTGGATCGCGCGCGGCCGCCCGAAATCAATCAACGCATCGAGCGCTGCGCGTATCGTCCGGCCGGTGTAGAGCACGTCGTCGACCAGCAGGATCTTTCTGTCGTCGATGGAGAAGGGGATCTCGGTGCGGCGGATGACCGGTTGCGGCCCCACCGGGTTGCGCATCAGGTCGTCGCGGTAGAGCGTGATGTCCAACGCTCCGGTCGGCACGTCCTCGCCATTGATTTCCTTCAGCGCCCTGGCCAGACGCCTGGCGATGGGCACGCCCCGGGTGCGGATACCGACCAGCGCCAGCTCGCCGGCGCCGCGGTTCCGCTCGAGGATCTCGTGCGCAATCCGCGTAATGGCGCGCGACATGCGATCGCCGTCCATGACCTCAGACATCGAGGGCTCCGCCGGAAGAAATTACCAGGGTGGTCGCAGGGAGCGTCAATCCGCGGCCAGGCAGCCGCTCAATCGGAAGGCAGTCCACGTGTTCACCTCTTCGCGGCCTCTCAGGACCGCGGTTAAAGAGTTGAAGAATCTTAACACATCACCGTCTCGGCCGAGCCTGTCTCGCCGTCTTGTCCGCCGTAGCTTCAGCGAAGGTGGAAGCGCGAAGCACGAGGGCGGAGCGCTGACGATATACTCCATGGCATGCTCTTCGACATCGACGCCGCGGTCCTGGAGAACCGTCGGCTGTCGGAGCACTACAGCGTGCTCGTCCTCGAAGCTCCCGCGATCGCCGCCGCGACACAGCCCGGGCAGTTCGTGATGCTCAAGCCGACACGGTCGACCGATCCGCTGTTGCGGCGACCGTTTTCCGTGTTCGAAGTCATTCGCAACGACGACGGGACGCCGTCAGCCCTTTCAATTCTGAACAAGCGCACCGGGGCGGGCACGGCCTTGCTGTACGACGTGGAACCGGGCGCGACGCTCGGATGTCTCGGGCCGCTCGGGCGGCCGTTCGAACCAGTGACTCCGCCCGCGGAGGCGTGGATGGTTGCTGGCGGCGTCGGCCTGGCGCCATTCGTGACGCTCGCCTCCCGGCTGCAGCAGCTGGGAACGCCGACGACGCTGTTCTATGGAGCGCGCACGGCGGCGGAGCTTTACTACGCCGAGATCTTCGAGCGTCTGGGCGTCCACGTGGTGCTCGCCACCGAAGATGGCTCGCGCGGCGTTGCCGGACGGGTCACGGCGCCACTTGCCGACGCCTTGTCCTCAGTCGCTTCCGAGAGCGAGGTCAAGCTGTATGTCTGCGGACCAACGCCGATGATGCGTGCAGTGGCGCGGCTCGCGGCTGAAAATCAGCGCGCGTGCGACGTTTCGCTGGAACAGGTGATGGGGTGTGGCATGGGAGGCTGCTACAGTTGCGTCGTGCTCACCCGCGAGGCCGGCCACGCGCCGCACTTCGTCCGCTCGTGCATCGACGGTCCGGTTTTTGACTCGACGCGCATCGTGTGGGAGGCGTTGACGCATTGACTCGGCCCCTCGACGATGCTCGGGGCCGACCCTGAGCGAAGTCGAAGGGTCGGGGCTCGAGGCTCTGGAACTAATCTGATGGACTTGTCGGTCTCGATCGGCACGCTGCGGCTCGCCAATCCGCTCATCGCGGCCAGCGGCTGCTTCGGTTACGGCGTCGAGTATGCGAATGCCGTGGACCTTGCCTCGCTGGGCGGGATCGCGGTGAAGGGCCTGTTTCTTTCCGAACGCGAGGGCCATCCTCCCCCGCGCATCGTCGAAACGCCGTCCGGCATGCTCAACGCGATCGGACTGCAGGGCATCGGCGTGCACCGGTTCATCGCCGAGAAGCTGCCCGAGCTCCGCCGGCACCGCGCGGTGGTCGTGGTCAACATCTGCGGGACCACCATCGACGAGTACGTGGAGCTGGCGAGAGTTCTCTCCGAGGCGGAAGGCGTCGCCGCGCTCGAGCTGAACATCTCCTGCCCGAACATCAAGGAAGGCGGCATCACGTTCGGTTGCAGCCTGACCGGGACGCACGCGGTCGTGAGTGCCGTCCGAAAGGTCACGCGCCTTCCGGTCATTCCCAAGCTCACGCCCAACGTGACCGATGTCGCGTCGTTCGCCCGCGCGGCCGAGGATGCCGGAGCCGACGCGGTGTCGCTCGTGAACACGTTCCTGGCGATGGCGATCGACGTCGAAACGCGTCGGCCGCGGCTCTCGAACATTGTCGGGGGGCTGAGCGGACCCGCCATCCGGCCGATCGCCGTCCGCATGGTATACGAATGCCGTCAGGCGGTGCGGCTGCCGATCATCGGGATGGGCGGGATCACCACTGCCAGCGATGTCCTCGAGTTCCTGATTGCCGGCGCAACCGCAGTGCAGATAGGCACTGCCAACTTCGTCGATCCGATGCTCTGGCCGAAGCTGCTGGACGGCCTGACCAGCTACATGAACCGGCACGGGATCGTCCGGCTGTCAGAGCTGACCGGCACTCTCGACACCACCAGGGAGGAGCACGCGTGGATCAGCTCCTGATCGCCCTCGATGTGCCGACCGGCGGCGAGGCGCTTCGTCTCGCCGATCTCCTGCGAGGAAGCGTCGGCGGGTTCAAGATCGGCAGCCAGCTGTTCACGGCCGAAGGGCCCGCCATCGTCCGGGCGCTTACCGGCAGAGGCGACAGGGTCTTCCTCGACCTGAAGTTTCACGACATTCCGAATACCGTGGCCAACGCGGTCGCCGCGGCAACCTCGCTTGGTGTCTGGATGGTGAATGTCCACGCCTCGGGAGGCACGAAGATGATGCAGGCGGCCGCCGAAGCGGCGCGGAAGACCGCCAGTACCGAAGGCCGCGCGGCGCCGCTCGTCATCGCGGTGACGGTGTTGACCAGCATGACCGCAGCCGCCATGTCGGAGGCGGGGACGAACGTGCCGGTGATCGATCAGGTCTCGCGACTGGCGTGGCTCGCGCAGGAGGCCGGCCTCGATGGCGTGGTCGCATCGCCGCAGGAGACGAGCGCGATTCGGGCGCTGTGCGGCCCCGGGTTTGCGATCGTCACACCCGGCATCCGCGGCGGCGCGGCGATCACTTCGAAGGACGATCAGGAACGCACGATGACGGCCGCAAGCGCCATCGCAGCGGGTTCGAGCTACCTCGTCGTAGGGAGACCGGTGATCGCCGCACCCGACCCCCGCGCGGCGGCGGAAAAGATCGCCGAGGAAGTCCGGGGCACGAGACTGCAAGCGTAGCTCTCAACTGTCGGCTGATCGTTCTTTCTGCTGAGCTCGATTCCCCCGTTGAGTCCGGGTAACATCCGAGTCTCTGCGAACAGTCGGGATTGACATGCGAGCAATCGGGTGGGTGGTATGGCTCTCGGTCGCAGCTCAGCCTGTGAACGCCGCCGGCCAGGGCGCTGCGGGCACGCTCTCAGCCGCGCATGAGAGGATTGTTCAACTCACGGCTGGCGCGAACCTGCAGTCGGCTCTCGACAGCGCCGCACCTGGCGACGTCATCGAGCTTCCCCCCGGTGCGACCTTCACCGGCAACTACGTTCTTCCGGAGAAGAACGGCACCGCTTACATCACGATTCGAACCGCTGCGGCGGATGGCCAGCCGAATGCCAACGAGCGGGTCACTCCCGCTCACAGCCCGAAGCTCGCCCGCATCCAGTCCGGCAGCAGCCAGGCGGCGCTGAGAACAGCGCCCGGCGCGCGCCACTGGAAGCTGGTGCTGCTGGAGTTCGGTCCGAACCAGGGCGGCGTCGGAGACATCATCCTGCTCGGCGACGGATCCTCCGCGCAATCGAACCTCGATCGTGTGCCCTCCGATCTCGTCGTCGATCGCTGCTACATCCACGGAGACCCTGCGCGTGGTCAGAAGCGCGGGATCGCGCTGAACAGCGCGTCGACGACGGTGATTGGCTCGTACATCTCCGACATCAAGTCCACGAGCCAGGATGCGCAGGCGATTGCCGGATGGAACGGCCCCGGCCCCTTCCTGATCGAGAACAACTACCTCGAGGCTTCCGGCGAGAACTTCATGCTCGGAGGCGCGACCCCGGGCATCAACGGCATGGTCCCGTCGGACGTCGTGTTCAGGCGGAACCACGTGACCAGGCCGGCTTCCTGGCGCACCGGCGGCTGGAGCGTGAAAAACCTCTTCGAACTGAAGAACGCCCGCCGCGTGCTGGTGGAAGGAAACCTCTTCGAAACGCACTGGCAGGGAGCGCAGGCAGGTTATGCCATCGTCTTTACCCCGCGAGGCGAAGGCGGCGCCGCCCCCTGGGCGGTCGTGGAAGACGTGACCTTTCGCTACAACGTCGTTCGCAACGTGGCTGCCGTCTTCAACTTTCTCGCTCGCGACAACGCCGCTGCGAGTGGCCCGCTCCGGCGCGTGAAGATCGTCGACAACCTGTTCTACGGGGTGGACCGCGCAGCCTGGGGCGGCAACGGCCTCTTCCTCCAGATCGGTGAAGGGCCAGCCGAGATCTCGATCGAGCACAACACCATCATTCAGACCGGGAACATCATCACGGCTTACGGTGGGACAAGCGGGGCGCCAAGCGCGGCCGACCGCTTCGTCTTTCGGGACAACATCGTCCTGCACAATGCCAACGGGGTGATCGGTACGGGGCTCGCCATCGGCAACGACACGCTGTCGAAGTACTTTCCCGGCGCAGCGTTCTATCGCAACGTTCTGGCGGGCGGCAACGCCTCCCGGTATCCACCCGACAACTCGTTCCCGGCGGTCGACTGGCTCTGGGACCAGTTCCAGAACGTCGCCGCACACGACTATCGGCTGCGTCCGGGGAGCTCGCTGCGCCAGTCGGGCAGCGACAACCGCGACCTGGGCGTGAGCTACACGGCCTTGAGTGAAGCGCTGGGTGCCACTGCGGCGGCCTTGCTTGGATTGCCGGAGACGTCTCCCGACGTTCCGGCGGATCGGTTCCGCGATCGAACGAAGGGCCGTCCGCCCACCTACATCAGGCCGGGAGGCTCGCGGTAACAAGGCAGAAGGGAAAAGGCAGAAGGCAGAAAGTTCTCGCTTTTTGCCTTTTTCCTTTTGCCTTCTGCCTTTTCTAGCTGCTACTTCGCCGTGAAGATGAAATGTCCGCGGCGGTTCTGCTGCCAGCAGCTCTCCGCTTCCTCGGTGCAGAACGGGGCTTCCTCGCCCTTGCTGACCACGGTTACCCGATCCGCCGTGATCCCGAGGCTCACCAGGTAATCGCGAGCGGTAGCGGCGCGCCGTTCGGCAAGCGCGAGGTTGTACTCGTTGGTACCGCGCGAATCGGCGTGTCCTTCCACCATTACCTTGGTGGTCTTCCAGCGCTTCATGTACTCGCTGTTCTTCTGGACCGCGCCGCGAGACTCCTGCGTCAGCTCGGTCGAGTCCAGGGCGAAGAACGTGTCGCCCAGCACGCCCTTCTTGTTCAGGTCGTCGAGTGACATCGCAGCAAAGACTTCGTCTTCGGTCGGAGTCTTGGGCGCCGGCGGTGGCGGAGCAGGCGCCGGAGGCGGTGTCGGCTTGGTCGGCTCCGGAGCCGGAGGAGCCGGCGCTGGCGCCGGCGGCGGCGCGGGCGCCGCGGGTGGCTTCTTCCCGCACGCACCTGCCGTCAATGCAATCGTGGCGATCGCGACCGTTGCCCACACTCGAAAGCTGCGTTTCATCAAGTTTCCTCCCGCAAGGCGGCCCTCCTGCCGAGCCCCTTCGCCGCGGTATTCATGCTGCCTGATAAGCTGGGAGCTTACCGTCGGCAGTACGCACTGTCAATTTCAACGCGTGTTCAATGGACCAACTTCTCGACGCGACCGCGCGCGCTGAGCGTGAGCATTTCTGGTTCCGTGGTTTTCGTCGCTTCGTCGCCCCGCTTCTCGCCCGCGCGGCCGGTGGTCGCACCGACCTTCGCATCCTCGACTGCGGGTGCGGGACCGGGAACAACCTCCGGATGCTGCGTCGGTACGGCCGTGCAACGGGGATCGACCTGACCTTCAGTGGTCTGGCCTACGCCCGCCGGCAGGGTGAACGCCTGGTTGCCCGCGCATCGGCCCTTACGCTTCCCTTTTCGGACGACACGTTCGATCTCGCCACCTCTTTCGACGTGATTTATGCATTTGACGACGATCAGGCGGCGAAGGCGCTCCGGGAGATGCGCCGGGTGCTTCGTCCGGGTGGACACCTCGTGCTCAACGTAGCTGCCCTCCCGATTCTGCGAGGCAACCACTCGATTCTCGGCGGCGAGGTCCAGCGCTACACCCGATCGAGCCTGGGCAGGCACCTGCGGGACGCCGGATTCGAGGTCCTGCGCCTGACCTATACGAACGCCGCCATCCTGCCGATCGTGGCGGGCGTTCGCTTCGCCCAGCGCCTGCGGCAGGGCGGGCACCAGATGTCCGACGGGGAAATGACGGTGCCCGTGGCGCCGGTCAACCTCGCGTTATCGAGTCTGCTCGCCGCAGAGTCGATCGCGCTGCGCGTCGTGGACATGCCGCTCGGAAGTTCGCTGTTGACGCTGGCTAGGAAGGACTAAGCCCCACTCGGCAGCCCGCGGTCCGCGGTCCGCGGCCCGGCCCGTTGCTGATCCGAGCACTGAGCTGGTCCCGGGTTTTCCGGACTGCGGGCTGCGACATGATCGCTACTCCACCTCCACCGAATACACCCGCAACCCCAGATGCCTCTTGTCCGGGGACTCTCCGCGGTCGGCCGGCGAGAACCACTGGCTGCTGTCGATGGTCACGACGCCACCCGACATCGACAACGACCTCGCCGGGATGGTGATGCGCTGGTTGAAATCGGATGACGGGGAAAACTGAGCGAGGGAGGTGCCCGCCGCGCTCACCCGCACGGCCGGCGCCTCGTCGAAGTATCTGAGCGGCGACTCGCCCGTAATCGTCAACACGACGTCCCGGCCGATCGGGCGAATCCAGAGGCGCGCCTGCTCGGACATCCAGCGCCACGCCTGCGCGGTTCTCGGGTTGTATTCGGGCTCGTGCCAGCCGTCGACGAGCCCGAACATCACCGTTCCTTCGGGTTGAACGTCGAACTGCTCGAGCGAGACCGGCACGACGCGTGCCGAACCATCGGCTGCGGCACTGCTCACGCGAAGAGGGACATACCCCGATCCGTCGAGTACTCCCGCAGGAACGACAATCCGGCGGAAGAAGAAGCCAGGCTGGATCTGCCACGAATCGATCGGGCCCCGGTCACCACCGAGCGTCAACCGCGCCGGGGGATCGCCTGCGGATCCGAGATGACGGCCACCGATGATCAGGTCGGCCGCGCCCGGCCGGCCGCGGATCCACGCGACGCTTGGCTGGCGGTGCGGGCCAGCACCGTCTCGCTCGGTGACTCCCCCGATCTCGGCCGTGAGCGCCCACCCTCGATCGAGCATCCAGCCGGGCGGCCGCATGAAGTAGCCGTCCGCGGCGCCGGGCCTGACGCCGGCGACGAAAGGCACGACGGGAAACGTCCAGCGTTCGGCAACGTCGCGTGTGCGTGCCTGTGGATCGAACAGCGCGAGGTCCGTGCGTCGCGGATCAGCCGCGAAAATGACTGGAGTCGGATCGGCACGCCAGTGCTCGACGAGGGCGAGCCATTCGTGTCCGTGCTGCGCCCGGATGACGCGCCACGGGTGCCGATCGTGTTCCCACTCTTCGACGCGCCGCAACGCCGCATGCATCGACAGCACGTAGCTTCCCGTCGGCATGCCGGCGAGGACTGGATCGGGACGATGGCGTGACGGAATGAGCGCCAGCGCCTCGAACGCCCGGAACGCCGGGCTCCCGGTTTGCGCGTAGGCCCGTGCAGCCGGCAGCGTCTGCACGAGCGACACCCCGATGAGAGAGATCGCCGTGGCGGCAGTCGTGATGCGGCCCAAACCGGCAGCGGCATAGACGACGAGAAACGCCAAGGGCAGCACGATGGGCAGGGCATAACGCATCGTGGCGGTCTCGTGAAACAGCAGGTGGAAGATCTCGTACGGACCGAACGCGATGATCAGCAGCACGAATCGGGCCGGCATCCGCCGCGCCAGCCTGGCCATACCGAGAACGGCGACGATCACCACGACGACACCGGTCCAGAAGTCCTTCCACGGCCAGACCACGGAGTTCAGAACCGCATCGACCGCCACGCGGGCCTGGCGCGTCGTCCACAGCATCACCACGCCGGAGAAATCCTCGCCGGCCTGGGTGCCGAGCGCCCCGAGATAGCCAGCGACGCCGCCGTTGGCTCCGAGGAGCGGCAGCGCCCAGGCGAGCGCGCCGAGCACTGCCGCGCCAACGGCAAGTCCGCGATCCTTGAACGACAGACCCGTGCCCGGCCACGCCAGGACAGCCACCAACAACGGCGCGGTCAGCATGAGAGTTTGCACGCGCACCCCGGCCGCCAGTCCGCACAACCCTGCACCCGCCAGCAGCTTGACCGCCGGAGCCTTGGCGTAGGCGGTCGTCTGCTGCGTTGCGGGCCTCGAGCGGTCGAACCACGCCGACCACACGAGCCACTGCGAGGCGACCGCGAACGCAAGGCCCGTCATGTCACTCAGCGGTCGCAGGGCAGTGAACCAGAACAGCGGTGAACAAACCGCGATCGCCATCCCCCACCAGGCCACGATGTCGTCGTCTGTCAGCCGTCGGAACAGGAGGAACAGCAGCGGAACCAACGCCGCGCCGGCGATCGCGCTGAGCGCGCCGAGCGCGGTCGACGGCGCGTGTGCCGGCCGAATGCGCTGCATCACGGCAGTCGAAGCCTTCCCGAGCGCGATGAAGACCGGATAGCCGGGAGGATGGGGCTGGTGTGTCGCGACGTCGAAGTCCCGGACCCCGAGCGCGAAGTTCACCGAGTCGATGTCTTCGAGCGTTGGGGGAAGGGAGATCAGGTGTGCGAGCAGAAAGAGGACGGCGAGCGCCGCGAGTCCGCTGCGCACGCGATCAGACGGGACGAAGCCGCAGCGCGTCGTTCAGGCTGCCGAGACGGTAGCCGCGCAAATCGACTGCGACGTGCTGGTAGCCGAGCGCCCGCAGCTCGCGATCGATCGTGTCGGCGATGTCGGGCTCGAGCGCCCGGGGAATCTCGTCACGTCCGAGCTCGATCCGCGCGATCGTGTCGTGATGGCGCACCCGGAACACGCGGAATCCGAGATCGCGCAGCACCGCTTCCGCACGTTCAATCGTACGGAGCTTCTCGTCGGTGACCTCGGTGAAGTACGGGATGCGCGATGACAGGCACGCCGACGCCGGCTCGTCCCAGGTGGGAAGGCCGGCGCGCCGAGCCAACTCCCGGATTTCACTCTTGGTGAGCCCGGCCTCGTCGAGCGGACTTCGTACGCCGAACTCGCGCGCCGCCTGCCGTCCAGGCCGGTAATCACCGCGATCGTCTGCGTTGCTGCCGTCCGCGATCACGGCAATTCCACGCTCCCGCGCGATTGCGGCGAGATGCGTATACAGCTCGTGCTTGCAGTAGTAGCAGCGATTGGCGGGATTGGCCCGGTATTCGGGCCGTTCGAGCTCCGCAGTGTGGATGACCTCGTGATACAGCCCGAAACTCGCGGCCAGGCTGAGGGCGAGCTGACGATGGCGGTCGGGATAGCTCGGGCTGTCGGCGGTCACGCAGAGCGCGCGCGATCCGAGGACGTCGGTCGCAACACAGGCAAGATACGCACTATCGACGCCGCCGCTGTAAGCGACGATGAGCGACGGAAGGTCTTCGAGGATGCGGCGAAGCGCCGCGTGCTTGTGCAGGAGCGCCTGGTCTGGCGCGGGGTCGATGGGTCCGGCGGCAGCACCGCCGGTGGTCCCCGGCGATTCAGCCAGCGGAGCGTGGCTCACTCGTCCCAGTCCCCGCCTTCGTTCTCTTCGTCGTCGCCGTCGTCAACGCCTTCTTCGTCATCGTCGAAGTCGTCTTCTTCCTCTTCGTCTTCGTCTTCGTCGTCTTCTTCGTCGTCCGCGGCTTCGAGTTCAACGGGGGACGTGCTGGTCACTTCGAGGTTGGCGCCGCAGTCGGGGCAACTGATCAAGTCCCCCTTGTCGACGTCGAACTCATCGACTTCGATATCTGCGTCACATTCCGGACATGTGGCCATACATGCTCCTCGGCGGGAGCGCCTTGCCCGGATCACCGGCTCTGTCGCGCGTCCCACGATTCTCGTAAGAGTTCGAATTATAGCGAGAACCTGATAAATTCTGCAACGAAGCTAACCCTGCGTTTGCGTCCCGCCGATGTCGTCGGCGTGCCGGCGCCTGGTCCCCAAATCGTGTCAACCAACAAGACCGTCATTGTCGCTGACGACACCGCATTCGTACGGGACCGGTTCGCGACGGCACTTCTGAGCGCGGGCCACACGGCCTTCACCGTCAAGAGCGCCGCTGAGCTGCTCGCGCGCGTCCGGGCCGAACTCGCGCGAATCGACCTGATCGTACTCGATTTACGGCTGCCTCACGCCGGCGGCGTCGAGCTCGTTCGCACTATCCGGAAGATAGATCAAGGGCGGCTGCCGATCCTGGTGTTCAGCGGCACCATTGCGAACGCCGAAGAGGTTCGTGACCTGGCAGCACTCGGCGTGGCCGGGTATGTGAACGAGTACAGCGCAGTCCAGCACATCCTGCCTTCGCTGGCCCCGCACCTGTTCCCGGACAATTTCAATCGCCGCGGCAGCCCGCGCGTCGTGCTCGGCATCCCCGTGGCTTACCGCTTCGGCAACACGATCGCGGCCGCGTTGACCCTGAACCTCAGCAAAGGGGGCGTCGCGATCAGGACGATGAGCCCGCTCCAGGGAGGATCAAAGGTGCGGGTGCGGTTCAGGCTGCCGGGTTCGAAGCGCGACGTCGAGGCCGAAGGCCGGGTCGCATGGAGCGACCGCAGGGTCGGCATGGGCATGCAGTTCGAGCGCGTCGAGTCAATCGATCAGGCGGCGATTGACGAGTTCGTCGATCAGCACTTCTTTTCAAATCGCAAGGCCTGAGAGGAAAGACTCTCTCACGAGCCCACGGCCCGTGACGATTGGTCTAACATTCGGCGGAGGAGCCGCGGCTGGTTTCAGAAGCCCTCTCGCTCGAATGTCATTCACGAAGTAACCGCAATGCGTTGCCAATGACAATGAGCGACGCGCCCATGTCCGCCACTACTGCCATCCACAGCGTGGCGACGCCGGCGAAGGCCATCACCAGGAAGGCGCCCTTCAGCAGCAGCGAGAACGCGATGTTCATCCGGATGTTGCGTGATGCGGCGCGACTGAGGCGGATGGCGAAGGGAATCTTCGCGAGCTCGTCGGCCATCAGCGCGACGTCGGCCGTTTCGAGGGCGGCGTCCGTGCCGGCGACTCCCATCGCGATTCCGACGTCGGCAGACGCGAGCGCGGGTGCGTCGTTGACGCCGTCGCCTACCATCGCCAGCGCACCGTAACGGCGCTTCAGCTCCTCCACCGCTGCCACCTTGTCCTCCGGCAGCAGCGCCGCGCGATACTCGGTGATCCCGAGACCTGACGCGAGCGTCTTCGCAGATGCTTCATGATCGCCGGTCAACAGGACCACGTGCGCGATGCCGTGCTCCCGCAGCATGTCGATGACGGCGCGCGCGGAGGCGCGAGTCTCGTCGGCGACGCCGATCAGGCCGACCGTCTCGGCACCTCTCGCCACCATGACGGTGCTGCACCCGCTCGCGGTCATCGCTTCGAGTTGTTCGTGCGCTCTTGCCGAGCACAGGCCGCGTTCTTCGAACAACCTGTGGTTCCCGACGATGACGCGATCCACACCAACCTGTCCTTCCGCACCGAGGCCTGGCAGTGCCTGGAACCCTTCCGCGCCGGCCACGACGAGGCGCTCGTCAATCGCATGGCCGACGATCGCCCGGCCGATCGGATGTTCGGAACGCGACTCGAGCGAGGCGGCCAGCCGTAACACCTCGGGAGCCGGCAGCCCGTTCGTCGACGCCACACCCACGACCCGAAGGCGACCGTGAGTCAGGGTCCCGGTCTTGTCGAACGCGATACACCGCACCGCCGCGAGCTGCTCGAGCCTCGCACCACCCTTGATCAGCACACCCTTTCGCGCCGCGGCGGCAAGCGCGGAGACGATCGAAACCGGCGTCGAAATCACCAGCGCGCAGGGACACGAAATCACCAGCAGCACCAGCGACCGGTAGATCGAGTCGGCGAACGATCCGCCAAAGATCAGCGGGCCGGCGATCGCGACGATCACGGCGAGCGTGAGCACGGCCGGTGTGTAGATACGAGCGAAGCGATCGATGAACGTCTGGCTCGGCGCCCGCTGCGCCTGAGCGCGCTCGATCAGGTGGACGACGCGGGCGATCGTCGAGTCGCGCCCCGGCTTCGTGACGTCGATTTCCAGCGCCCCACGCCCGTTGATCGTGCCGGCGAACACCTCCGAGCCGGATGATTTCTCGACAGGGAGCGATTCGCCGGTGACCGGCGCTTCGTTGACGTAGCTGTCCCCGGCCCGCACCCTTCCATCGAGAGGAACCTTTTCCCCGGGCCTTACGACGATCACGTCCCCGACGCGGACGTCATCGACCGGCATGACGACGTCCCCGTCGACGGTGCGGACCAGCGCCTCGGCCGGCGCCAGATCCATCAGCGAACGAATCGCGCCGCGTGCCCGCTCCATGGCCCGCGTCTCGAGGAGCTGGGCGAGCGCAAACAGGAACACCACCGACGCGGCCTCGGACCATTCACCCAGCGCGAGAGCGCCGGCGACCGCGACGACCATGAGCACGTTGATGTCGAGGACGCGGGATCGGATCGACACGAGCGCGCGGCGGCCCGGATGGATGGCAGCGAGCGCCACGGCGATCGCGAAGAAAACTCCTGCGAAAGGGGCGATCGCGGGCAGGAACGGCGCGATGAGGCCAATCGAGAGAGCTGCGGCCGACCCTGCGACCAGGCGGACGCGGGTCTGTGTCGTCGCGGACGGCTGGACCGCAGTTTCGTGCTCGAGCCACGCGCGCATCCCCGTTCTCGCGACGGCTTCGGCGATGCGACCGGGAGTCAGCACCGCAGCGTCGTGCTTCACGCGCAGGCGCTGGGCCATCACATCGGCGTCGAGCGCCTCGACCCCGGTGAGACGCTTCAGGGTTCGCTCGAGAATCGCCACTTCCTCGTGGCAGTCCATGCCCTCGATTCGGAAAATGGACTCGGCATGGATCTGACAGACCTCGCAGCGCGCGCTCATCACACCGCCTCGCGTACGAGGCGCGGTCGTTGTGCCGCGGCACTCTCCTGGACGTGGGTCACCGCCAGTCGCAGCAGCTCGACGATGTGCTGGTCGTCGAGCGTGTAGAAGACCTGGCGGCCGGCCCGGCGCGCACGGACCAGCCGCATCCCTCTGAGCAGGCGCAACTGGTGAGACACGGCCGACTCGCTGATGCCCGCGAGCGTCGCAATGTCGCAGACGCACAGCTCACCACCGGTGAGCGCGTCGAGGATGCGGATGCGCGTGGGGTCCCCGAGAACGCTGAAAGTCGCGGCGATCTCCTGAACAGTTCCGGAAGACAGGAGCTGGGCTTCCCGGGTAGCGGCGTTGTCAGCGTCGAGGTGCGGGACGTCGCAGTTTTCAGACATATGAATATATGAGCATGTTCTCAGATATCGAGCCGAACGGCAAGGCACATACGCGACGCGACCGCAGGAATCACGGGCCTGGTGTCGGGGTTATTGCCAAAGTGCCAGGGCCGGCCGGGTTGCGCCTAGCCTTGACACCTTTTTCCCCCACTCGTTACTATGCAGGTTTCGGCCTGTAATCGGCCTGCTGTCTATACCTTACGTGCTCGCAATCAATCTCGCGGCCGCCCGGGGAGTCAAGGTCCCTTGCCTGCCCGTCTGCCGATTTCCGCGAGGTGCGAGAAGCTCCGCTGGAGAGATGACCTGTGATTGAGGTCGAACACATCACCAAACGCTACGGCCGGGTCACCGCCGTAGACGACGTCAGCTTCCGAGTCGAACGGGGAGAGATTCTCGGGTTCCTGGGTCCGAACGGGGCCGGCAAAACGACCACGATGCGGATCCTGACCGGCTACATGCCGCCTACCGACGGCCGCGCGACGGTCGCCGGCTACGACGTCTTCACCCATCCGGTGGAGGCCAAGCGCCGCACCGGCTATCTGCCGGAGACGCCGCCCCTTTATCCGGACATGACGGTCCGGGAGTACCTGGACTTCGTCGCGCGCATCAAGGGCGTGACGCCCAAAGAGCAGAAGGACCGCGTCGCGGCGGTCATGAAGCGCGCGCACATCGACGACGTCGCCGCGAAGCACTGCTCGAAGCTCTCGAAAGGCTATCGGCAGCGCGTCGGCCTCGCGCAGGCGCTCATTCATAACCCCGAGGTGCTGATCCTCGACGAGCCGACCGCCGGGCTCGACCCGAAACAGATCATCGAGACCCGCGACCTGATCCGCGGTCTCGCCGGCGATCACACCATCGTCCTGAGTACGCACATCCTCCCGGAAGTCGCCCAGACCTGCCAGCGCGTCGTCATCATCAACAAGGGACGCGTCGTGGCGGTGGACACGCCGGAAGGGCTCACAGCGCGGTTGCAGGGCGCAGAGACGCTCTACGTGCAGATCGATGCGATGGGCGCACAGCCGACGGCGGTGCTGCAGGGCATCCCCGGCGTGACTCGCGTCGCGGTGGCAGACCATCGCTCGGGGATCGACGGCTTCGAGGTCGAGAGCGCCCGCGGCATCGACATCCGCCGCGATATTGCGCGCACCGTCGTCAACAGCGGGTGGGGCCTCCTCGAGCTCCGTCCGATGCGGATGAGCCTCGAAGAAATCTTCCTGCAGGTCACGACCGAGGAGGGGGCGGCGGCGGCACCGGCCCCCGCATCCGAGCCGGTTGCCCCTCTGCAGCCTGAAACACCCGGAGGAGTGCAGTGAACAGCGTCCGGAACATCCTGGCGATCGCCGGCAAGGAGCTGCGCTCCTACTTCGCCTCGCCGATCGCCTACGTCATCATCGGCCTCTTCGCTCTTCTTTTCAGCCGGTTCTTCTACGCCTACCTGATGGTGTTCGTGCAGCGCAGCTCCGGGATGATGGGCATGGGCGGCGGCGCGAACAACATCAACCAGGAGATGATCCGCTACGTCCTGATGAACTCCGCCGTGATCATCCTGTTCGTCATGCCGATGATCACGATGCGGACCTACGCGGAAGAAAAGCGGTCCGGTACCATCGAGCTGCTGCTCACCTCGCCCCTGACCGACCTGGAAATCATCGTGGGCAAGTTCGTCGGGGCGATGGGCCTCTATTGCGCGATGCTCTCGGTGACCGTCCTCTACATGGCGATCCTGTTCATCTACGGCAACCCGGAATGGCGGCCGCTGGTGGCGGGGTATCTCGGATTGCTGCTGCTGGGCGGGTGTTTCATCTCGGTCGGCCTGCTCATCTCCAGCCTCACCAAGAATCAGATCGTGGCGGGGGTCATCACCTTCGCCGTGTTCCTGATGCTCTGGATCATCAACTGGTCAGCCGATCAGTCGGGGCCGACGATGCGGGCGGTGCTCAATCACCTGTCGATCATCGACCACTTCGACGATTTCGCGCGCGGCATCATCGACACCAAGCACGTCGTGTATTACCTCAGCTTCATTACCTTCGGCCTGTTCCTCACCGCCAAGTCGGTCGACAGCGAGCGGTGGCGCGGCTAGGGCGCATCAGCAGGACTTCACGGAGTATCCGGTCAGTATGTTGAGAAGAATTCTCGGGTTGCTCGGATGGCTGGGCGTCGCCCTGGTCTTCGCCGCGGTGGCGATCCGGTTCCTGAAGCCGGAATGGCAGCAGTGGTACAGCGGACTGGCGATGGCCGGCCTCGTCTGCACGCTGCTCTACATGCTCAGTCAGTGGCGCGAGATAGCGCGGTCGTTCTCGGGACGCGAAGCGAAGTTCGGCACCGTCGCAATCGTGAGCGCGGTGGTGGTGCTCGCGATCCTGATCGCCGTCAACTACCTCGGCGTGCGGCACAACAAGCGCTGGGACCTTACCGCGGCCAAGCAGTTCACGCTCTCGGAGCAGACGCGGAAGATCCTGGGCGGCCTCCAGAAGCCGGTCGCGATCAAGGTGTTCGCGCAGGCCGAGGACTTTCAGCGGTTCCGCGATCGCCTCGACGAATATCAGTACGCGTCGAAGCAGGTCGCGACCGAATACATCGACCCGGTGAAACAGCCGTCGCGTGCGAACCAGTACCAGGTTCAGCAGCTCGGCACCGTGGTGTTCGAGTACGACGGCCGCACCGAGCGGGTCACGTCCGACGGTGAGCAGGAGCTCACCAACGGCCTGATCAAGGTCGTCCAGGGCAAGCAGCTGAAGGTCTATTTCGTCCAGGGCCACGGCGAGAAGAGCACCGAAGGATCCGATCGCGACAGCTACGGCACGATCGCGAAGTCGCTGGGTTCGGAGAACTACACGGTCGAAAGCCTGGTCCTCGCCCAGCAGAAGGATGTCCCCGCGGACGCGTCGGTCCTGGTGATCGCCGGACCGAAGACCGACTTCTTCGCCCCGGAGGTCGACATGCTCAAGCGCTACCTGGCGAAGGGGGGCAAAGTTTTCCTGCTGATCGATCCGCCGGACAAGGCAGGTGGCGGCGATCTGACTTCGCTCACGGCGCTGCTCAAGGATTGGGCGATCGAGGTCGGCAACAACGTCGTTGTCGACGTCAGCGGCATGGGCCAGGTGCTCGGCACCGGGCCCGAAGTTCCGGTCGCGGCCAAGTACCAGCCCCATGCGATCACCGATCGGTTCAACCTCCTGACCGCGTATCGCCTGGCCAGATCGGTGGCGCCGATGCAAGGAGGCGCGAGCGGGAAGTTCCCGCAGACGCTGGTCGAGACCGGCCCCAACAGCTGGGCGGAGACCGACATCAAGACGCTGAACACCTCCGGGCAGGTTCAGCGTGAGGTCGACAAGGGCGACAAACCCGGGCCGGTCTCACTGGCCGCGGCAGTCTCTTCACCCGCCACCGATGTTCCGGCTCCTGCCGCCGGCGCCAAGCCCGAAGACAACCCGAACAAGCCGGAGACCCGCATCGTGGTGTTCGGCGACTCCGACTTCGCGTCGAACGCCTGGCTGGGCATCCAGGGAAACCGCGACCTGTTCATGAACTCGGTGAACTGGCTCGCGCAGCAGGAGAACCTGATCGCGATCCGGCCGCGCGATCCGGAGGATCGCCGCATCACCCTGACCGCGGACCAGCAGGAGCGGATCTTCTGGCTGACCGTGTTCATCATCCCCGGGTTGATTCTGCTCGGGGGTGTGCACACCTGGTGGCGGAGGCGATAGATGCGCGGACTCCGCTCGCTCGTCCTGCTGCTGATCATCGCGCTTCCGCTCGGCTGGTTCGCCTATCGTGATTACCAGAAGCCCGCGGGAGATGACGGGCCCAAGAAGGACAAGGTTTTCACCGTCGAGTCCGACAAGATCGAGGAGATCTCCGTCAAGTCCGAGTCCGGCGAACGAACCCAGCTCCAGAAGTCGGGCACGGACTGGAAGATCGCCTCGGCCGGGGGCGCAAAGCCCGACGCGAACGAGATCTCCGGCCTGACGTCGAATCTCTCCTCGCTCGAGGTCGATCGAGTCGTCGACGAAAATCCTGCCGACCTGAAGGAATACGGTCTCGCTCAACCGCGCATCGAGGTGGCGTTCAAGTCGGGCGGCCAGCAGCACACGCTCCTCATCGGCCAGAAGACGCCGCCAGGAACCGACCTCTACGCCAAGCGGGCCGAGGACAAGAAGGTGTTCCTGATCCCCTCGCATCTCGAGAGCACGTTCAACAAGGGCTCCTTCGACTTTCGCGACAAGGCGGTCATGAAGGTGGATCGCGACAAGCTCGATGCGCTGGAGTTCACGGCCGGCGATCGCAGCTCGCGATTCGTGCGTCCGGCCGGCGAATGGCAGATTGCGGCCCCGGCGCAGGCGCGCGCGGACTTCAGCGCGATCGAAGGGCTGGTGAGCCGCCTGTCCGGACTCCAGATGAAATCGATCATCGATACGCCCGATGCGGATCCGAAGAAATACGGTTTAGACAAACCGGCCGCGACCGTGAAGTTCGGCACCGGCTCTTCGCAGGCGACGCTCGTGCTCGGGGGCAAGGCGGCGGAGGGCACTATTTACGCGCGCGATCTGTCACGGTCAACGGTTTTCACAGTCGAATCGAGTGTGCTCGACGAGCTGAAGAAGGAGCCCTCCGAATACCGGCAGAAGGATCTGTTCGACGCCCGCAGCTTCAACGCGACGCGGATCGAGATGGTGCGCGCCGGACAGACCCACGCCTTCGAGAAGACGAAGACGAAGAACAAGGAAGGCCAGGAGGAAGAAAAGTGGCGGCAGGTGTCGCCGCAGACGCGCGAGCTGGATCAACCGACCTTCGACAAGCTGGTGTCCGCGCTGACCGGCATCCGGGCCACCGGATTCGTTGACGCGCCGGCCGCCGCAAAGGCCCTCGCCGCTCCCGAGCTCGCCGTCGCCATCAAGTTCGACGAGGGCAAGAAGGAGGAGAAGGTGACTCTCGGCAAGGCGGGCACCGACGCCTTCGCCTCCCGCGCCGGTGAGCCGGGCGCGGCCAAGGTCGACGCCAGCGCCATCGACGGCGCCGTGAAAGCCCTTCAGGAGCTGAAATAGCGCTGCCTTCTTCGAGAGTCGCTGCGGCCGCGGCGCTGCTCGGCACAGCCGTGCTGCTGGCGGCCGGCTGCGCCGCACGACATCCATCCGCCACCGCCATTCCCGCGGCGCGTTCGACGCCGTCCGATCAGTCCGGCGCCCCCCGTCAGGCCGGCAAAGTCGTGGAACAGTTGCGCCACGATCTCGACGCGATCTTCAACGCCGGGATCATGAGCCACGCCCAATGGGCGGTCGTCGTGCGTGCGCTCGGCAGCGGCGAACGGCTCTACGAACGCAACGGCGAAAAGCTGATGATGCCGGCCTCGAACCTGAAGATCGTAACGATGGCTGCCGCGGCGAAGTCGATGGGGTGGGACGCGCGGTTCACCACGACGCTCGAAACCGCGGCACCGATCGACGGCGGCGTGCTGCGCGGTGATCTCTACGTGCGCGGCGGCGGCGATCCCACGATCAACACGCGCGGCAGCCGCGGCGCGGCGGTGTTCACCGAGTGGGCATCGGCGCTGTCTGAGGCCGGGATCAGGAAGGTCGACGGGCGGATCATCGGAGACGACAACCTGTTCGACGACGAAGGAATCGGCGCCGGTTGGGCGTGGGATTACCTGCAGTACGGCTATGCCGCGCCGATCGGGGCACTGCAATACAACGAAGACGTCGCCGAGCTGGTGGTAACGCCCGGTCCTGCCGCGGGCACGCCTGCCGTCGTCACGCTGTCACCGGGATCCGGCCTGACCGTGTCGAACAAGGCGAGCACGGCCGCAGCGGGCACACCGGAGACCGTCGACTATCGGCGTCTGCTCGATCGGCCGGTGCTCGAAGTGTTCGGCGTCGTACCGCTTCCGCCGCCTGCCGATCCCGCGGGCGCCCAGGTCCGAACCGTCGGTCGCCAGGTCGCCGTGATCAATCCCACGGTCTATTTCGTCGAGTCGCTGAAGAACGGACTCGCCGCCCGGGGGATCGAGGTGACCGGCGATGCGGTGGACATCGACGATCTCCCGACCCCTGCATCTCCTCCCGATCGACGCACGATCGTCCGCTCCGAGTCGCCGCCGCTCCGGGAGATCGGGAGCGTGATGATGAAGGTCAGCCAGAACCTGTATGCAGACACGCTGCTGAAGGCCCTTGGCGCCGTGAACGGGACAGGAACGGTGACGGCGGGCCGAGACGCGGTGATCGCGGCGCTGCGCGACTGGAAGATCGACGAGCGGTCGCTCGTAATGGCCGACGGATCTGGTCTGTCCAGATACAACTACGTCACCGCCGACCTCATCGCGGCACTGCTGGAGCGCACGTACACGGATCCGCGGCTTCGCGATCCTTTCATGGCCACATTTGCCGTGGCGGGTAAAGAGGGGACGGTGGCCACACGCCTGCGCAAGACGCGCGCGGAGGGCAACGCGCGTCTCAAGACCGGCTCGATTTCGAACATGCGCGCCCTGTCGGGCTATGTCCAGACCCGCGATGGCGAAACCCTTGCATTCTCGATCATCGCCAACGACTTCATCATTCCTGCAGCTACCGTGAACTGGATTACCGATCTCGCGGTCGAAACGCTGGCCAATTTCACGCGCCATCCCCGTCATCACTAATGAAGCGGGTCCTGGCAACCGTCGCCGTGATCGCCACAGTGGCCACCCCGGCGTGGTGGTACGTCGGGCGGCGCCCGACCGAGACAGACGCGGCATCGCCCGTGCGCGTGAAAGTCGACTACCGATGGCTCGACAAGCTGTACAGCCCGAATCCGGGCGAGGTCGAAGCGGCCAAGCGCGAGGTCAGCAGCCGCGGCGCAAGCGCGCTGCCCGTCATTCAGGCTGCGCTTCGTGATCCGGAATCAGAGGCCGAGCGGCTGAAAGGGGCGCTCAAAGCCTGCACGATCCTCGGCAGGGCCGCGGAGCCGGCGATTCCCGAAGTGGCGTCGGTCCTCGACGAGCAGGGCCTGACCGCGGAAGCCGCGATCGCGCTCAGCTACATGGGGCCCAGGGCGTTCGACCCTCTTCGCGATGGCCTCTGGCACGACGATCCGATCGTGCGGCGCGAATCCCTGCGATCGATTGGCAAGCTGAAAGAGCGCGCCCCACTCCAGGCCGACCCGGTGGTGAAGGTACTGATTCAGAGCCTGACGGATCGTGATGACGGCGTAAGGACGGTCGCCGCGACCTACCTGGGCATCATCCATGAGGCGGCGGACGAAGCGGTGCCCGCTCTGATCGCGGCGTTGTCGGACTCGAATGGTGAGGTCAGGCGCGAGGCGGCGACGGCGCTCGGCTCTTTCGGATCCGACGCCTTACCCGCACTGCCGTTGCTGAAGGAGGCCGCGCGGGACAAGAACGAGGAGGTCGCGCGCGAGGCGGGGCGCACAATCGTCAGGCTTCAACAGAAGTAAATCTCTATACAGGAGGGCCAGGAGATCAGGAGAAGACTTGATGTTTCTCCTGATCTCCTGGCCCTCCTGTTGTATTTGAAATGCTGGCTACTTGCCGGCGAGCGCGGTCGCGACCTGCTGCCTGGCCGAGGCGACGATCTCATCGGCTCGCGCCATCAGGCCGCCGCCCTGGGCCAGCTCGGGCCGACCGCCGCCTTTGCCGCCGAAGTGTGTCATCAACTGCTTCAGGATGCGAGCGGCATCAACTTGCACGTCGGGTGCCCGCGCAATGATGACCGAGGCCGGTGACGTCGCCGTCAGCAGTACGGCGACGTGACCCGGGCGCGCGGCGACGCCCTGCGCGATGGTCTTGATGGCATTCATGTCAGCATCGGGGACGGCTTCCGCGACGAGCCGGACGCCGTGGACGTCGACTGCGCGCGCGGCCACGGCATCAGCCTCGTAGCCGGCGAGCCGGCTTTCGAGGTCCTTCACGCGCCGCCTGAGCTCCCTGCCGTCCTCCTGCAGCCGTTCGATCGCCTGCGGGAGCTCGTCGGAGCTGGTGGACAGCAGCCGGCCACTCGCGGCAGCGGTATCGCGCAGCATCCGGTGCGCGCGCAGCGCACGCGACCCGCACCGGAACTCCAGGCGTGTTCCACCGCGGAGGCGCTCCCAGCCCGAGATCGCAATGATGCCGATCGCGCCGGTTCGCCCCACGTGCGTTCCGCCGCAGGCCGAAGCGTCGAAGCCTTCGACATCGATGATCCGCAGTGTGCCGGTACGCGCCGATTCCTTGCGCAGCTGAAGCGCCGCCGTGTCCTCCGCGTCGACGAACCTGATCGCGACCGGCCGATCCTCCCAGACCACGGCATTGGCCAGATCTTCGGATTCTGCGATTTCCGCCAGCGTCAGCTCACGGGCGAGATCGATAGTCGATGAGACAGCCCCGAGGTGAAAGCTCTCCGTCCTGACGCCGCACACGTGGTCGATGGCGGCGGAGAGCACGTGCTGCCCGGTGTGCTGCTGCATGTGATCGAAGCGGCGTACCCAGTCGATCCGGCCGGTCACAATCTCGAGCCCAGGGTGCCCAGGCACCGAAACGTCCACCACTCCGTCGACCACATGCACAATCGCTCCGTCCTCGCCATCGATGACGTCGACCACGCGGGCGCCGCCGATCGTTCCGGTATCGAAGGGCTGCCCTCCCGACGACGGGTAGAACGCGGTGCGGTCCAGGACTACGCCTGAACGTCCGTCAACGTCGCGGACGGCCACCAGCCGCGCGTCGAATTCCTTCAGATAGGGATCGCTGTAATAGAGGCGTTCGGTCACGGCTGGAGGACAGGATCGAGCGCGCCGGCCTCCCGGAAGCCTTTCGCGCGAAGAAGGCAGCTGTCGCATCGGCCGCAGGGACGGCCATCCGCGGACGGATCGTAGCAGCTGTGGGTGAGCCCGTAATCGAGCTGGAGCTCGAGACCGGTGCGGATGATCTCGGCCTTGGACATGTGAATGAGCGGTGCGAGGATCCGCAACCGCGCGCCTTCCACGCCGGCTTTCGTAGCGAGCGTCGCGAGCCGTTCGAACGCCGCGAGATACTCAGGCCGGCAGTCCGGGTACCCCGAATAGTCGAGGGCGTTCACGCCAAGCACGACGGCGTCGGCCCCGACAACCTCCGCCCACGCCAGCGCGAGCGACAGAAAGACCGTGTTGCGGGCGGGCACGTATGTCGCGGGGATGTCGTGGACGGCGGACACGTCGCGATCTTTCGGGACCGAGCCGTCCCCCAGCAGGGCCGAGCCGCCGAACGACGCGAGGTCGACGTGCAGCTCGGAATGTTTTCTGACTCCGAGCGCCGCTGCCACCCGCCGCGCGGAGTCTACCTCTCGCGCGTGGACCTGGCCATACCGGACCGTGAGAGCGAAGAGTTCGTATCCATCACGCGCCGCGATCGCGCCCGCCGTATAAGAGTCGAGACCTCCGCTCAGGAGGAGGATCGCCTTCAACTCTACACGCCCCGGACGTCCGGGCCCCAGATGAACTTGTGGACTTGCAGCTGCAGCCTGACCTCGAGCTTGTCTTCGAGGATCCACGCCGCGAGATCTCTCGGGTCGAGAACGCCGTGCACCGGGGAAAACAGCACCGCTGCGACACGACCGACCAGCTGGTGCTTCGCGACAATGTCGCGCGCAAACTCGTAGTCGACGCGATCCTTGATCACGAACTTGACCTCGTCGTGCGGTGCGAGGTTCTCGAGGTTGTCCCAATGCGTGCGGTGCGATTCGCCGCTGCCCGGACACTTGACGTCGACGATCTTGATGACCGGCTCGGGCACCTGCCGGATGCTGAGATGACCGCCGGTCTCGACCATCACGGTTTTTCCTGACTCGAGCAGGCGCGTCATCAGCGGATACACGTCGCGTTGCAGCAGCGGCTCGCCGCCGGTGATCTCGACCAGCCGGCAGTCGTAACCCTCCACCTGGTTCACCACCTCGTCCAGCGACATCTTTCGCCCCTCGGTGAAGGCGTACGGGGTGTCGCACCACGAGCAGCGGAGATCGCACGCCGTCAGCCGGACGAAGACGCAAGGTCTCCCGGTGTGGGTGGATTCCCCCTGGATCGAGTGGAAGATCTCGTTGATGGTTAACACGGAGCACATATACAGCTTGTACAAAACCCGACACTGTCGAACAGAGGGAGAGAGAGAGAGAGAGAGGGA
>Ga0111539_10000202_pt1 | contig 70287 bp, 61 predicted proteins | sample RhiMethybrSRZTD1_FD_79667 | JGI IMG/M metagenome (GOLD analysis project Ga0111539, IMG submission 79667) | Populus rhizosphere microbial communities from Tennessee, USA - Rhizosphere MetaG P. TD hybrid SRZTD1 (version 2) (version 2) | ecosystem: Host-associated > Plants > Roots > Rhizosphere >...
AGGTAGAACAGCCCGAGCTTCTCGTAGTCGGCAGCCATGGCATCACATTATGGGCCGGAGGTCCGTCGAGAGGATTGTTATCGGCGTGCGAGAATGGCGCGCGTGTGGACGCCTCGAACCCTGCCGAACGCGGCAATCGTCGTCGCTGCGCTCGTCGTGTTCGCGTTCCTCATCCGCGGACAGGGACGAACCGAGGTCAACGGCGGCCTGGGCCGCGAAGGCCCGGCATACGTCGCGATGGTCGTCGACCACGATGTTGCCAAGGGCGGCGCCACCACCCGTCAGGTGCCGGCGTTTCCGCTGTTCGCCCTCGCGCCGTATCTGGTCACCCACGATGTGCGGCAAAGCTTCGCGCTGCTCAATCTGGCCGCACTGGCTCTTCTTGTGCTCGCCGCCTGCGTGATACTCGACACGGCGCGAGCCTCCGCCGCGACGAAGAGCGTTGCGGCGTTTGCGATGGTCGTTCAAGCGATGCCGTCGGCGATGACGGCGTTCGATCCGATCCAACCCGATCTCTTCGGCGTTGCACTTCTGACCGCTGCATTGGCTGGATGCGAGGTCGGCGCACGCGCGCGCATTCGCGGTGTGCCGCTCGGAGTGCTCCACCTCGTTGCCGCTCTCGCCAGCCCCCTCGGTATCGTCGCGCCGCTCTATGGACTCGTCCGAAGCTGGCGGCTGCACGAGCGCGGTGTTTGGACGCTCGGCATCTTCGTACCCGCAGTGCTCGCCTGGTTCCGCATCAGCCTATGGGCGCGCGGCATCCCAGGACTGATCGAACTGGTCACTCCGTCGCACATGCGATCCGATCTCGCCCTATGGGGAGACCCGGCATTTGTCGTCTTTGCACTATATGCGCTGGCCACCGCCCTTGGCGGGCTGACGCTGCTGCTGTGGCTTCGTCCGCGGGCGATGATCGACGCGATTGGCGAACGGCCAGAGCTGCTCGTGCTGATCGCATTTGCGGGTCCCGCCGTGGTGACATCTGGCACCGAATTCCCGCGCGCGCTGGCGCTGTTTATTCCGTTCTGGCTGTTTGGGCTGGGCGCATGGAGTTCGCGGGAGCGTGCCATTGGCTGGTCACTAGTCATCGCTGCGGCCGTGACGGTCATGACCCAGCGTCCCGGCACGACGATAGACGGAACGCGCTATTTCGTTGATTGGTTCCCATTCGTCGTGCACTCAGGCCGCGCGGGATTTGAGTACCCGGAATTGCGAGCCGAGTGGACTCCACGTTTCGTCGGCCTCGCGGCAGCCGCCGCGTCGCTCCTCATTCTCACCCGCGTGACGATGCTGACCGCGCTGTTGGAGAAGACGTCCCAGCGAGCGCGATCGTGGGCCGGTGCGATTTCGGCCACGGCCGCGCGTATCAGCGAGCGGGCGCGAGCGCGCACGGCGCCTGCGACGTCAGGCCCGCTCAAGCACGAGATTCCGCTCGATGCGCCCTCGCCGCGGTGGACGGCGGCTGCCTATGTCACGGCCGTGGCGATGGGCACGACGATCGCCGTGTGCCTCCTCGGCATCCCCATTCAGCTCAGCGACTCCTTTGCCAATCTACTGGGCGTGATGCACGTGTCCCTCTCGGATCTCATCGCGAGTCAGCTTCAAGGGTCGCCGTACTTTCGCCCGCTCCTGACAAGCTCGATCAAAGTGGTCTACACCCTGGCTGACGGCCATCTCTACGGCACATTCCGAGGACTTCACGCGATCGAGGTCATCGTCCTTCTCGTCATGGTCGTGCGCGTGCTGCGTGTCAGCACCGTCGCCGATGCCTCGGTCGTTCCGCTCGGATTGGCTGTCGTCCTCAGCATGCATACCTTCGCCGGGACGATTCGCGAGGCGTTCCCGATCAACGCCTATTTCACGATTCTGTTGTGTGGCATCGGCATGGTTCTGGTGTCCCAGGCGCGATACCGGCTCGTCAACGACATCGCCGCGATCGCGTTATTGACGTTTGCCGCGCTGACCGCCGAAACCGGTCTACTTCTGTGGGTCATTGGTCTCGTCGGCTACCTCGTTGGCTACCGCGGCATTTCACGTTCAGGTGTTCTCGCGCTGACGGCGACGATGGCTCTCTACTTCCTCATCCGCTTTGCCGTCGTCGGCGGAGGTGTCCCAGGGCTCGAGGAGCGAAGCGCCGGGTTCGGTTTCAGCGTCTACGATCCGGCCGATCTCATTCGGCAGTTCGGCGCCAATCCGCTTCCGTTCTACATCTACAACCTCGTCTGCGCTGTGTCGACCGTGCTGTTTGGCGAACCGCGCGGAGGACTGTGGCTCTTTACGCGCGGAGTCGTGCAAGGTGGCCTACAGCCCTGGCAGGTCGTCAACGTACTCGCGTGTTCGGCGACGACGATCCTCATCGCCCGCTACGTCGTCCGCCGGTTTTCGTACTGGAAGCGCTGCGAGTTCAACGACGAGGATCGGATCGTCTTGCTGTTCCTGGCGATCCTGCCCGCCAATGCTGCGTTCGCAGCCGCTTACGAAAAGGATGTGATTCTCAGTCCGGCCGGCGTGTTCTTCGGCCTGGCGGCGGCAGTGGCACTGCGCGAGTTGATCCGGAACCCGATCCGCGACCGATGGCCGGTGCATGCATTCACAACGGCGCTCCTCGCGGCGATCGCCGTCGGTTGGTCATTCAAGCTGCTGGGCGTGCACTACAGCCTCAGGCAGACGGCGGTCAGCGTCAGAAACGAGTGGGCGTACTACGACGACTGGGCGAGCCAGCAGCCATCTGAGCTCCGGGCATCGGTCGATCCCGCGCTCAAGCAGCAACTCTACGACGACGCGATTGAACGGGTGCCGCAGCCGCCGGTGGTCTCCTTCCGATGGGCGGACGCGTTCTTCGACCGGACCCAGTGATGACGACGATGGCAACAGCAGCGTCCAGATCCACTGTCGTGCCCTGGCGCATCGTGATCATCGTCGCACTGCCAGTCCTCACGTTGGTTGTGATCGCCGCGATCTTGGCAGGCGAGGCGATCGGAGTCCACCCGTGGGCCAGTCCGCCGCCGGCGACGGTTTCAGAGGCCGCAGCCATTGGTGCGGCATACCAGGCGATCGCTTTGATCCGACAGGGTCAGGACCCGAGCGCTGCCGGGCAGCTGCCTCCCGGTGTTATCGATCGGAATGGATACAACCTGACTCCGATCGACGCCGCGATCGTTGGACGACGCCTCGAGATGATCGCCCTGTTGCGGGCCCATGGCGCGCAGACCACTCATCCGGGGCGGTCGGTTTGCCTCGCACACGCAAGCGGTTTGCCCGAGGCAGTGCCACTGCTCGTAGACAGTGCAGCATCCGGCGCTGATGCCATCGTCGATCGCGCACAGAGCGTCGCCGAGGCGCTTCAGCGCTGCGATTCACGGAAGTGACGCGTCACTGCCGGTTTCGGGGCGGCCCGAGTTCCTCGAGTAGATCGCACGTACGCGCCAGCGCCGAGTCGTTCTTGAGCATCGACGCGTACTTCGCGCACGACGCCGCAACAGAAGGGTCGGTCAACAGCGTCTCGAGCAGAGGGGCCACTCGTTCGCCGGTGAACTGCGTGGGAGAAACCCAGTTGGCCACCCCGAGACGGAGCAGGCGCGTGGTGTTATCCGGCTGATCGAAACCCATTGGCATGGTCAGCTGCGGCACGCCGGCGGCGAGCGCCTGCGCCAGCGTCCCGATCCCGCCGTGATGAACGAGCGCCGCGCATCGGGGCAGCACACGCGAGAGCGGCGCGTACGGTTCGTGATGCACCGTCGCTGGCAGCGTCGGCAGGTGCTCAGTGAATTTCGTCAAGAGAAGCGCGCGACGGTTGAGGCGCGCGCTGGCGTCAATGGCGGCGCGGAAGAACGCCGCGGCATTCTGATTGGCCGATCCTGGTGTGAACACGATGGGCGCGTCGCCTGCATCGAGAAAGTGCAGCAAGCCAGGAGAGAGCTGCTGTTGATCCGATTCGTCGTATTGAGGAAATCCGGCCATGCGGAGCGCCGCCGGCCAGTCCGGCTGCGGCGGACCGAACCACTCCGGGAACAACGCGATCACGCGTTGTGGTGAGTGCACCCAGTCGCGAAAAACGCGAAAGACCGGTGGTAAGCCAAGTTCCGTCCGAAGTGCGTTGAGCTTCGGCACGATCAGCGGATCGATCAGGAACCGATCGACGCCCCACCAGACCATGCGCTTGAACCACCGTGGCGCGCCGGACAGGTCTCTCCCCGTCGTCATGGCTGGTTGCTGAAAGTCCGACCGGAAGATCGACGGCGCCAGATGCAGTGTCGCCGCTGGCACGCCATGCTTCTCCTCGAACAAGCGGGTTCCGAAGCTGAGGGCATGACCGACCAACACGGTCCGGCCAGGCTCATAGACGCCCGCCACCCGCTCGTAACCCAGGCGCAGGTGATCGGCCACCGAACTCAGGACAAACTGCAGGCCACGGCGTGAATGCCACAGGTCTGGGTGCTTCGACATCGTGTCGAAAAACTGCGCCGACACAGTTTCGCGAAAGCCGAGACCGGCCTTGTGGACCACTTGCTCGAAGGCGCCGGCCGTGACGATGACGACGTCGTGGCCGCGAGCGCGAAGCGCGCGGCCAAGGCCGATGAATGGATGAACGTCGCCGCTCGATCCAACCGGCGTCATGACGAACAGCGTCTTGGCCAAGTGGAAACGTGGAGAAGTGGAATAAGTAGAAAAGTGTAGGCCCGTCCTTTCGGACGGGCCGGAACAGTGTAAAGTCAGCGCCAGCCATGACCAAACTTTCTACGATCGGCCAGATTGCCATGGTGGTGAAAGACGTCCCGCGCGCGGTGGCGTTCTACAAGGACGTTCTTGGCATGCGGTTCCTGTTTCAGGCGCCGCCAAGTCTCGCCTTCTTCGATTGCGGTGGCGTGCGTTTGATGCTCGACGTGCCGGAAGACAAGGAGTTCGACCATCCGGGCTCGATCCTCTACTTCAAGGTTGACGACATCGATGCGACGTACGCGGACCTCAAGGCCAAAGGCGTTGACTTCCGTGACGCGCCTCACCTTATCGCGAAGCTGCTGGACCACGAGCTGTGGATGGCGTTCTTCCACGACGGTGAAGGCAACATCCTCGCGTTGATGCACGAAAAGCGGTGATAATTCGAGCGTGGCCAGATTCGAGACCCTGGACCCGGAGATTCGCGGGGTCCTCGGGAAGAAGGTCAGCGAACTGGGCCTGCGCGTTGAGGGGTCTCCGGTCGAGCGGTATGTACGACAGCTCTATAACGAGCTCGACCGGCGCGGGCTGAAGCGTTTTCGTCCGGTCTGCTACTTGACCGACGAGTGGGGATGCCCCGACCAGCAGCCGGTGCTCGGCATCCCGTTCTATCTGGCCGACCCAAAGCTGCAGACGATCGAAAAGGCAGCCGACGCGCTCGAGAACGAGCGGCAGATCATGATGTACATGCGGCACGAAGCCGGGCATGTCTTCAACTACGCCTATCGGCTCTACACCACGCCGGAATGGCGCGACCTGTTCGGCCCGTTCTTCCGCACCTATCGCGACGATTACCGCCCGGTGCCCTTCAGCAAGCACTTCGTCCGGCACATCGAGGGCTGGTACGCGCAGAAGCATCCCGACGAGGATTTTGCCGAGACGTTCGCCGTCTGGCTCACGCCGCGCAGCCCGTGGCGGCGCCAGTACAAGGGTTGGCCGGCGATGCGCAAGCTGCGCTACGTCGAGCGCGTGGCGCGGAAGCTCGCCGATGTCGAGCCGATCGTCAAGACCGGGGAGGTCGATGTCACGCCTGACGACATCGGTGTGACCGTCGAGCAGTTCTACGAGCAGGCCGCGCAGGAGCAGCAAGCGCGGATCGACATCGCCCTCGACGCGCACCTCGGGCAGATCTTTCTCACGCGCCGGCGCAAAGAAGCGAAGCCGGCTGCCGACATCGTGCGAAAGTACACTCCCGAGTTAATCGAGAAGATTACCTACTGGACGGGCGTTCAGCGGCCGATCGTCCGCGGTCTGATCGACTCGATTTGCCGGACCTGCGAACGCATGAAACTGTGGGGTGAGGTCGGTGAGGAAGCCCGCTACCTCGTCGAGGTCACCGCGCTGGCGACGACGCTGGCGATGAACTTCCTCACTCGGGGTCAATTTGAACAGCGCTGAAGAATGCTCAATGCTGAATGCTCAATGCCCAATGCCCAAACGTGGCGTTCGTTCGGCATTGCGCATTGCGCATTGGGCCTTGGGCATTGATCGAGTGCGATGAGCAAACTCAAGATCATCGTGTTGTACGACCGCGTGCTGGTGGACGAGACCGAGGAACAGGCGGCCTCCACAGAGAAGACGCCGGTCACCCGCACGCTGGACAAGAAGGAAGTCGAGGAAGAGGTCGCCGAGGCGCTGACCAAGCTCGGTCACGAGCCGACGATGCACGAACTCGATGGCACGCCAAAGAGCCTGCTGGCGCTGGCCCGCATGGAATGCGACCTGGTGTTCAACCTCACCGAATCGTTCGCCGGCGACGACACCGCGGACTTCAAGATTGCTGGTTTTCTCGAACTGATTAGCAAGCGATACACCGGCTCAGGCACACACGGGCTGATGATGGCGCAGGACAAAGCCCTGGCGAAGAAGATCTTCCAGTTTCACGGCGTACATACGCCGGTGTTCGCCAAGTCGTACCGCGGGCGTCTCGATTTCTCTCACGACCTGCACTTTCCGGTCATCGTCAAACCGGCCCGCGAGGATGGGTCGATCGGCATCGAGTTCAGCGCTGTGGTCAACTCGATCCGCGAGCTGATGGAGCGCATCGACTGGCTGCACGCCAACTTCGATTCGCCGGTGTTGATCGAAGAGTATGTCGAGGGCCGCGAGATGTACGTGGGCGTGATCGGGAACGACAAACCCGAAGCCCTGCCGGTCGTGGAATTGGATCTGTCGAAGCTTCCGGATGGCACACCGCGAATTGCGTCGGCAGAAGTGAAGTGGGGCAAAGGCACGAAAGCGTATCGCGATACCAAGTCGGGAATCGCGACGGACCTTTCCGAAGACGCGGTGGCGGCGTTGCAGCAGACGGCGGTCGCTGCGTACCAGGCGCTCGAACTGCGCGACTACGGTCGCGTGGACATGCGGCTCCAGCCCGATGGACGCGTCGCGGTCATCGAGGTCAACCCGAATCCCTGGCTCAGCTCGAAGGCCGAATTTGCGATGGCGGCGCGGAAGTCCGGCCGAACGTATCCGCAGTTGGTCGAAGAGATCGTCGAGCTCGCCATGGCGCGTGCTTGACCGCGCCTCAACTCCCAATTCCCAACTGCCAATAGTGTTCAATTGAAGGTTGTTGGAAGTTGGAGCTTGGGAGTTGGAAGTGGTTGGTAGTTGGGAGTTGGGCGTTGGGAGTTCAACGAATGTTCCAAAGGAACAACGTGCGCTTCGAACCAGCGTTGTCGGTGAAAGTATCGACTACGTCTGGCTCCCAGTCCCCGATGGGGTAGTTGTGCGCGACGATCCGCGATCCGGGGCGGAGGTCGCGCGTGAGGATCGGACGCAGCTTTACGTTCGAGGCGGCCAGGAGATACAAGGTCACCACCGTCGCGTCGGAGACGTTCACGGTCATCGCGTCCTGTACGCGAAACGTGACGCGTGATTCAACGCCGGCTTGTTTCGCGTTTGCTTGCGCGCGGGCGACCAAGCCGGGATCGATGTCGATGCCCACGCCGCGCGCGCCGAACTTCCGCGCGGCTTCGATGACGATTCGGCCGTCGCCGCACCCCAAGTCGTAGACCACGTCGCTCGGTCCGACGCCGGCGAACGTGAGCATCCGCGCGACGACGTCCAGGGGGGTTGGGGAGTACGGAGCCAGGTTGGCCGGCTGAGCATTTGCCTTGGTTGCCAGCAGGCTCAGCAGTGTGGCAGCCATCAGGACGCGCATGTCGTCGATTCTATTCAAGTCCTGACGGCCGTGTAACTTACGTGCGGTGTTCCGTTCTGATCCCACGCCCCGTCGCGGTTGCGGCGAACGGGCATCGAGCGGGTCTGAAGTGCCGAAATCGGGCTTTTTTCGGGCAATTCCGTTGATAGACCATACCCCGGTGCGATATACTCATGGGTGCTGTTCCCAGCACAGGACCCGGTCCTACCACCAACCTTCGACGGGGGAAACGTGACATTCCAGCTCGGTGACAAGGTCATCTACCCGAACCATGGACTCGGTATCGTTGAACGGATCGAAGAGAAAACAATTCTAGGTACCACTTGCGGCTTCTTCCACCTTCGGATCGTGTCGAACGATACGACGGTGCTCGTGCCCGTCGCCAACGTGGACAACGTCGGTCTACGCAAAGCGATCACGGACGAAGAGGTCGAGCGTCTCTTCGGCCTCCTGAGTGACGGCCGCATCGATAACCATCAGAACTGGAAGGGGCGCTTCAAGGACAACTCGGACAAGATGCGGACCGGGTCGATCTACGACATGGCCGACGTCCTCAAGAGCCTCACGTTCCTGAGCAAGTCGAAGAGCCTGTCGTTCCGCGAGAAGCGGATGCTCGACCGGGCCAAGGCGCTGATCATTTCGGAGGTCTCCGAAGTGATGCGTCAGAAGGCGCCGGAAGTCGAGTCACGAGTTGATAGCGCGCTCGAGAAGTGCTTCCTGGTCAAGGCCCGCAACCTGGCTCGCGCGACCGCGCGCGCCAAGGTGGCCAAGGTCGCTAAGACGACGGTCAAGGCACCGGTCGTGATCCCCACGACGCCGCGCCGGACTGCCGCGCGCGCGTCGTAGCCGCTTCGCCGGAGTACAAGAAGGCCCGGATGGACATGTCCGGGCTTTTCTCTGTACGGGGCACAATGCTTCTGCGCTGATGATCGTTCTCCGCTCGCTCGTCACCTACATCGCCCTCATCCTGTATATCGCGATCGTTGGGCCGATTGGATTGGTCCTGGGCATCGTGCTGCGATGGACCGATGGCTTGTACCGTCTCGGCCACGGTGGCGTGCGGCTCGGCCTGGCGCTGGCCGGGATCCGATGGAAGGTCGCCGGCCGCGAGCATATGCCCAGGACGGCCGTCGTCTATTGCTCCAATCATGAGAGCAACGTGGATCCGCCGGTGCTGTTCGAAGTCCTGCACCCGCGGCTCAAGATCCTGTACAAAGCGGAGCTCAGGAGATTTCCCATCATGAAGACGGCGTTCGACGTCGCTGGCTTCGTGGCGGTCGATCGGGCCGACCGCGATCAGGCCTTCGCCTCGATCTCCAAGGGCGCGGAGTCGCTGCGCGAGGGCAACACGTTTCTGATCTTTCCGGAAGGGACGCGCAGCCGGACGGGCAGCCTGCTGCCGTTCAAAAAGGGCGGCTTCATCATGGCCATCGAGGCCCAGGCGCCCATCGTTCCGGTAGCGATACAAGGCGGACGTGACTCGATGCGGAAGGGCAGTGCGTTTGTCCGGCCGGTGAACGTCAGTGTACGGATTGGCGCCCCTGTGCCGACCGCCGGGCTGACGCTCGACGACCGGGATGCGCTCATTGCCCAGGTGCGTGGCGAGGTGCAGAAGCTGCTCGACGAAGGCCCACTCTGGACGTAAACTCCGGCTTGTCCGCCGGAGCGCGCCAGGGCGAAGGCGGAAAGCCAGCCTGCTCGGAGTTCGTGTGGCTCGAGTTTCGTTCGTCGTCGTGCTCGCGCTCGTAGCGGCATCTCTGAGCGCGCAAACCCGTCAGAACCTGCCGACATTCCGCGGCGGCGCTGCGTACGTCCGGGTGGACATGTACGCCACACGCGAGGGTACGTCCCTCGACGACATTCAGCAGAATGAGGTCGAGATCCTCGAAGACGGCGTGCCGCAGAAGATCGAAGCCTTCGAGCACGTGAGAGTCCGGACGACGCCACAAGAAGCGCGCATCGAGCCGAACACCGTCGAGCAGAGCCGGCAGATGGCCGGCGATCCGCGGGCCCGCGTCTTTGTGATCTTCCTCGACACCTATCACACGCAATTCGATGGCTCAGCCACGACGCGCCAGCCGCTGATCAACTTCCTCGACCGTGTGCTCGCGCCTGACGACATGGTGGCGGTGATGACGCCGGAGATGGCGGCGACCGGGATCACGTTCGGGCGAAAAACCACGGTGATCGCGAAGATGCTGGAACGGGAGTGGTTTTGGGGGCGGCGCGGGTCGATCGTGCAGGACGAGGAGGAAGACCTGTACGACGCGTGCTATCCCGACTTCCGCGCGACGGCGGGGATCGCGATCGCGATGAAGGCACGGCGCCGCGAGAAGCTGACGCTCGACGCGCTCGAAGACCTGATGGTGCACCTTGCCGGCGTACGAGAGGAACGCAAAGCGGTTGTGACCGTGACGGAAGGATGGTTGCTCTACGGCTCCGATACGCAACTCGCGCGAGCAGTCGACAAAGACACTCCTGGCGTGAGCCCGGGCGACGTGCTGTTCCGGCCGCCCGTTCCTCGCCCGTCAGAGGCCGCGCAAGTGCAAGGCTCCCCACGCGTGCAGTGCGAGACCGATCGGATGGCCCTGGCCGCGCTCGATAACCGGCACCGCCTCGAGGAGCTCACGCAGATCGGCAATCGCGGCAACGTGACGTTCTACCCTGTGTTTGCTCGTGGCCTCGTGGCGATGGATGCGCCGATCGGACCAGACAAGCCGCCGGCACCTCTTGTGGACGCCGGCAACCTTAGCCTCAGGCAGAACACGCTGCGCATACTTGCGGACATGACCGACGGCGCCTTCGTCATCAACACGAACAATATCGACAGCGCATTGCGCCGCATCGCCGACGACCTGTCGTCGTACTACTTGATGGGTTACTACACGACGAACGCCAGGCTCGATGGACGTTTTCGATCGATCACGGTGCGGGTCAAGCGACCGGGCGTCACGGTCCGGGCGCGGAAGGGCTATCGGAGTTACACGAAGGAGGAGCTCGCTCGTGTTACCGCAACCGCGGGGTCTCCATCGGCCGGCCCCGCAGCGAGCACCGTCAGCGCCGCGACGCTACCGATCGTCAGCGTCAGCGCACGCGCGCAATTCAGGATACGCGCTGCCGGTTGGTCCGGCCGTGGACCGGCGACCGGAACGGTCTGGGTCGTTGGAGAGCTCGATCAGCAGACGAAGCGACTGCCCGCGTGGGCCCGCGGGGCGCAGGCCGACATTGCCGTGATGGGCACTGACGGTTCGACCGTCGCTTCGCAGCGAGCGGACGTCAAGCCGGCCGCGGCATCGCTGACGTTCCAGCTTCCCGAAACGGGTGGAATACCGCCAGGTGATTACACGGTGCGCATCCGGCTTCGATCACCAATCGAAGGTGAGCTCGGGTTGAGCGAGACCGCGCGGATCTCGATCAAGCAAGCGGTGCTCGGCGAAGCGGTCCTCTGGCGTCGAGGGCCGTCCACGGGACCGCAACATCTGCGCACCGCCGATCCGCGGTTCCAGCGGAACGAGCGCATCCGTCTCGAGCTGGCGACCTCGTCTGCCGAGGCCGCTACGGCCCGGGTCATCGACAGCAGCGGACAGCCGATGACCCTGCCGGTCGAGGTCAGAGAGCGGCCCGATGCGTCCGGATCCTTCAACTGGGTCGTGGTTGATCTCGGTCTCGCTCCGTTCGGCCCTGCTGATTACGCCATCGAAGTCTCGCAGGGGCACGCGAAGCAGATGACAGCGTTCAGAGTCGTCCCGTGAGAATTCCCATGCGCCGAATCTCCTTCTTCATCGTGCTCGCGCTCGCGGCCGTCTCGCTGAGAGCCCAGAACCAGCCGACATTCCGCACCGGAGCCAACTACGTCCGCGTGGATATGTACGCCACACGCGACGGCAAAGCCATCGAAGACCTGACGAAGAACGAAGTCGAGGTCCTCGAAGACGGCGTGCCTCAAACCATCGAGGCGTTCGAGCACGTCAAGATCAGCGTCACTCCGGTGGAGTCGCGCGTCGAGCCGAAGACCATCCAGGAGAGCCGGGAGATGGCCGGCAATCCGCGAACTCGCGTCTTCGTCATCTTCCTCGACACCTACCACACGCAGATCGAGGGCTCGGCGATCATGCGCCAGCCGCTCATCAACTTCGTGGATCGCGTGCTTGGCCCCGACGACATGGTCGCGCTGATGACGCCGGAGATGTCGGCGACAGAGATCACGTTCGGGCGCAAAACCACCGTGATCACGAGAATGTTGGAGCGCGAGTGGCTGTGGGGACGCCGTGGACGGATGCGGCTCACCGACCAGGACGAGCAGGAAGACCAGTACGACGCCTGCTATGCCTTAAACGGGATGGAGGATATCCCGCGGGAAATGAAGGCGAGGCGCCGAGAGAAGCTCACGCTGGATGCTCTCGAAGACCTGATGGTACATCTCGCCGGTATACGCGAAGAGCGAAAGGCCATCCTCGCCGTGACCGAGGGATGGCTGCTCTATGGGCCCGATCAAAAGCTCGCACGAAAGCTCACCGACCAGAGCGGCAACGTCATCGGCGTCAACCCTGGTGACGTGCTGCTGCGGCCCCCCCGTCCGCGGCCGTCGGATACGGGTTCGCTGCAGGGCTCGCCCATGGTGCGGTGCGAGGCCGACCGCATGGCGCTGGCCCAGCTCAATCACGAGTTGCGGCTGCAGCAAATGACCCAGACCGCCAATCGCGGCAACGTGACGTTCTATCCCGTTTTCGCTCGCGGTCTGGTAGCGTTCGATGCCCCGATCGGGCCTGACAGTCCGCCTCCGCCCAACCAGGATGCCGCGAACCTGCGTCACAGGCAGGATGCCTTGCGCCTCCTTGCCGACAACACCGACGGCGTCTCGGTCATCAATACCAACAACATCGACGGCGCGCTGCGCCGCATCGTGGACGATTTGTCGTCGTACTACCTGATGGGGTACTACACGACGAACACGAAGCTCGATGGAAGATTTCGTTCGATCACGGTGCGGGTCAAGCGGCCCGGCGTGACCGTTCGCGCCCGGAAGGGCTATCGCGGATACACCAGCGAGGAGCTGGCGCGGGGCACCGCTGCTGCGGCATCCGCCTCGTCCAGCGCCGCGGCGACCGCTGTTACCGCCGCGACCACGCCGATCGTCAGCTTCAGCGCACGCGCGCAGTTCAGGATTCGCGCGGCTGGCTGGTCGGGCAAGGGACCCGCGGGTGGAACGGTATGGGTCGTCGGAGAGCTCGATCAGCAGACGAAGCGGCTGCCAGCCTGGACCACCGGCGCGCAGGCCGACGTTGCGATCGTGGGCTCGGACGGCACGCAGGTGGCGTCACAGCGCGTTGACGTCAAGCCTGCCGGCGGTGCAATGACGTTCCAGCTGCCGGAAACCGGCGGTGTGCCGCCGGGCGACTATACCGTGCGAATCCGCCTTCGTTCGCCTGTCGATGGTGAGCTCGCGCTGAGCGACACCAGCCGTGTGTCTATCAAAGAGGCCGCGCCGCTCGGCGAGGCCGTGCTGTGGCGTCGAGGGCCGTCCACGGGTCCGCAACATCTGCGCACTGCCGATCCGCGATTCCAGCGAAACGAGCGCGTCCGCCTCGAGCTGGCGACCTCGTCCGCCGAGCCCGCCACGGCCCGCGTCATCGACAGAAACGGCCAGCCGATGACTGTGCCGGTTGAGGTCAGCGAACGGCCCGATCCCGGAGGCTTCAAGTGGATCGTCGTGGACCTGGTCGTCGCCCCATTTGCCCCGGCCGATTACGCCATCGAAGTCTCCCAAGGCCAGGTAAAGCAGATGACGGCTTTCAGAGTCGTTCCTTAACAATTCCCAACTACCAACGCCCAACTCCCAACCACTCCCAACTCCCAACCTCCAACGCGGGCTCGATTGGTAGTTGGGAATTGGTAGTGGTTGGAAGTCGGGAGTTGGCAGTTGGGAATTGTCCAAAGTACACTCCCAGAGCCAGCCTGTCTGTCTGTGGGGTCCTTGTGCGTCGAGCCGCCCTCGTCCTGCTCGTGACGCTCGCGGCCGTGTCGCTGCGAGCCCAGAACCAAACGACATCCCCTGCCGGAACGAACGTCGTCCGCGTGGACATGTACGTCACACGCGACGGCAAGCTCGTGGACGATCTTCAGGCCAGCGACGTCGAGCTCCTCGAGGACGGCGTGGCGCAGAAGGTCGAATCCTTCGAGCACGTCAACGTCGGCTCGCCCGGCTCGTCCCGCGCCAGGGTGTTCGTCATCTTCCTCGATACCTACAACACGCAGATCGAAACTTCCTCGAGTATGCGTCTCCCGCTCATCAAGGTCCTCGATCGAGTGATTGGACCGGATGACATGGTTGCGGTGATGACGCCGGAGATGTCGCCCAGCGAGATGAAGTTCGGCCGGAAGCCGGCCGTCATCTCCAACATCATGCAAAGCGATTGGACCTGGGCGCGACGGGGACGGACTGACCGCCGCGATCAGAAGGAAGCGTTGTACGACACCTGCTATCCAGCAGTCGGTGGGAATGGCAACACGCCAGCCACTGAGATGAAGGCGAGACGACGCGAGAGGCTCACGCTCGATGCGCTCGACGGTCTCGTGGCCGATCTGGGCGGTGTCCGCGAAGAGCGGAAAGCGATCCTGACGGTGTCCGACGGTTGGGTGCTATTCCGCGAGAACCCGAACCTGGTGCCGTCGAAAGAACGCGATCAGGGCAGCTTGGTCGAGCGGCTGCTTCGCCGTCCGAGCAAAGACAAGGACAAAGACGACAAAGACAAAGACAAGGACAAGGACAAGGACAAGGGAAAGTCCGACGACGCCGGCAGCCCGAAGGAAGTCAATTACGTCGAATGCGAGGCCGACCGCGTCGCCCTCGCGACACTCGACCATAGCCAGCGGCTGCGGTCGCTGACCGAGAACGCGAATCGCAGCAATATCTCGTTCTACACGATCGATCCGCGAGGGATCCTTCCCGACACTGCGAGCAGCACCGACAAGTCGGCGGACAAGCGAGACGGCACGAGCCCCGCGTCGCGGCAGGACAGTCTCCGCTTCATCGCGGACAACACCGACGGCGCGTTGCTCGCGAATGCCAGTACCCTCGACGCGCAGATCACCCGCATCGTTGACGATCTCTCGTCGTACTACTTGCTGACCTATTCCTCGTCCAACGGGAAACTCGACGGCCGGTTTCGTGCCGTTACCATTCGTGTGAAGCGCGAGGGCGTCAAGATCCGCACACGTCGTGGCTATCGCGGAGCGACAGCCGACGAACTCGTCAGCAGCACCGGCACACCACGATCCGCTGGTTACGCTTCTGCCGCGGTTGCGTCTAAGCCGAACGCACCGACACCGTTCCGGATCCGGACCTCAGCCTGGCTGCGCAACTCGAGCGAAGACACTCGTCAGGGCGCGTTCTGGATCGTCGGCGAGCTGGATTACCAGACACGTCGTCAACTGGCGTGGACCGCTGGCGCCGAAGCCGAAGTCGTCGTGGTCGGCTCCGATGGTCGCGAGGTGTTGACGCGCACGGTGGATCTGAAAGGGGACGAGGGTCCGTTCAGCATCCAGGTGCCGGAAACCGGTGCGATTGCCGCGGGCGAGTACGCCGTGAAGGTCCGCATCCGATCGCACGCCGACGAGACGGTCGAGCTGACCGGTACCGCTCGCGTCGTCATCAGCGATGGTCCGGCGCTCGGTGAGGCGGTCATGTGGCGGCGGGGGCTCTCTACCGGGCCACGCTATTTGCGCACCGCCGACCCGCGCTTCATGAGGAGCGATCGACTCAAGCTGGAGTTGGCAACGACGGCGGCGACCGAGGCGAAGGCACGCATCCTCGATCGCAATCACAACGAGCTGTCAGTGCCTGCACAAGTGAGCGAACGTGCCGACGCATCCGGCGTGTTCCGATGGATCGTCGTCGATGCGACGCTCGCGCCGTTCGCCGCTGGAGACTACGCGGTGGAAGTAACGCAAGGACGAGAGAAGCGCGTCACTGATTTCAAGGTCGTTCCCTAGCCGCCCACGGAAAAGGTCAACGTCCACGGCGTGACGGACGCGCCGTCGAAGCCTTTCAGGCCGTCGAGGATCTGGACTTTGACCGTCCGGAACGCCTCGAACGGCTGCGTCATTTTGAGGACCAGCGCACGGTTTGCCGCGTCGTACGTCGTCTGAAACTGCAGGCCCGCATCCGCACCGGCCGCTGCGCCGACGTACGAGACGCGCAGCTGACCGGCAAGCGATTTCTCGTTGAGTCCCCTCGAAAACTGAATTCGGATCGCGCCGGTGGACAGCACGTCGGTCTCGCCGTCGGTCGGTGAGCTGAACACGACCTGCACGGGTTCGAGAGGCAGCGGCGGCGCGGCCGACTCGGCTGGCGCTTCGATCGCCTGTGGCGCCTTCGCCAGCGTCAGCTTCGTCGCGTCGAGCGACACGAGGCCGCGTTCTCGGACGATCGTGCCGGTGACCTCGATCCAGCGATCGGTGTCCACGCGGCGGTTGACGTCGAGCTCGAATCCGCTGCCGCGTGGCCTCAGATTGGTGACCCAGATGGCGCCCTCGACGCCGCGTAGCACGAAGTCATACTTGCTCTTGCCGGGTGCACCGGGCAGATCCCCAAACAGATTCCGTCCACGGAAATTGCCAAGCACTGTCACCTTCTGCGTGTCGAACTTCCACGGTTCCAGCGCAATCGCGCGCACGGTGGCCATCGTCGCCGATGGTGGCACCTCGGCGACGCCGCTGACACGAAGGAACAGCTCCTCGCCCGGGCGCGGCCAACGCTCGGCGTCACGTCCGTCAGCGAATCCGCCCACGCGGGGATCGCCCGGCTCCAGACGGCCGACGTCAATGAGCGCGCCGCGGACTTCGACTGTGCCTTTCTTGATCGCGACGCCATCGTCCAGGAGGACGCGGATGGAGTGCTCGTCGGCTTTCAGCTGGAGCTTCGCTGTGGCGTCGTCAATCTCGCCGCGGAGCAGGACATTCTGCAGATGAAAGAAGCCGGAGTACTGCTTGAGCGCGTCGATGGTCGTGAGCCGGCGAGCGGACGTCTGCGGCAGCGCGCTGCCAGCCGCGACGAGGATGATGAGGAGGACTCGAAGTGCGAGCCGGGTCACTCGATCATTGTACTTTTCGCAACCCTACCCGAGCCACGATGAATGCCAGCGCGCCGAACAGTGCAAAGCTGGCGATCTGGCCGAGGGCCGTCGGTTGGTTGAAGAAGGGGAGCCATGTGCCAAGGACTTGAGGTGCGTCGATAGTCCCGAATCCCCAGTTGGCCTTGGACCAGTCGTTGGTCCCGACGAGCAGCGCGAAGATGATGCCGGCGATCGATCCGCCCGCGATCAGGCCAGAACTGAAGAGCGTACCGGAGCTGACGTCCGACTCTTGCGACTGACCGGTCCTGTGCTCGACCCACCAGCGAACGAGACCGCCGCAGAAGATCGGCGCGGTCGTCGCAATCGGCAGATACGAGCCGACCGCGAACGGCAGCGATCGGATTCCACAGAGCTCCAGGACGATCGCGACAAACACACCGACCAGCACGAGACCCCACGGCAGGTTCTGGTTGAGCAGTCCGCGAATGATCGTGGACATCAACGTTGCCTGCGGTGCGGCGAGGTTTGCCGAGCCGATGCCGCCGAGGTTTTCGTGGAGATAGATCAGCGTGACGCCGATGACGAACGCCGATGTGACGACGCCGATCACCAGGCCGATCTGCTGGTAGATGGGCGTCGCTCCGACGATGTACCCGGTCTTCAGGTCCTGTGAAGTGTTTCCGGCATTCGCGGCCGCGATACAGACGATGGCGCCGACGCAGATCGCGATGGGCGAGTACATGTCGCCCGTCCAGCCCAGGCCAACAAACAGCAGGCAGGTCAGGATGAGCGTTGCGATCGTCATGCCCGAGATCGGATTGGACGAGGTGCCGATCAGGCCGGTGATGCGGGAGGACACCGTGGCGAAGAAGAAGCCGAAGATCAGGATCAGGATCGCGGCGAGCACGTTACCTTGCGTCGGCAGGCCAGGCGAGAAAGCCAGGAACAGACCCAGCAGCAGTGAGCCGCCGAGCACAAAGATCATCGGGATGTCGCGCTCGGTTCGCGCTTGCGTCGCTGCAGCCCCGGCGCCGGCCGAGAGATCTTTGAGGCTGCCCTTGGCTGACGCGACGATCGTCGGCAGCGTGCGGCCCAGCGTGATGAGCCCCGAGGCCAGCACAGCGCCTGCCCCGATGTAGCGGATGTAGGCGCTCCAAATCTGCGCCGGAGCCATCTCCGACAGGAGGAACGGATTGCCGGTTGCCGGGTTCTTCGCGAAGTTTGGGTGAATCGGCTGGAGCGGAACAGTGATGTACTCCCCGAGGATCGACAGCAGCGGCAACAGCACGAGCCACGAGAGCACGCCGCCGGCGAACATGATCCCGGCAATGCGCGGGCCGATCACGTAGCCGACGCCGAGATATTCCGGCGAGATGTCCACGTTGATCGTCGCATTCGGGAACTGGCTGGTCCGCGGCGTGGAGTAGCCGACGACCTGCAGAAACAGGTTGAAGATCCACGACAGCGACTTCCACAGCGCGCCGACACCAAGTCCGCCAAAGACCAGCGCTGCGAGCTTGCCGCCACGTTCGCCCGCCACCAGCACTTCGGCGCAAGCCGTGCCCTCAGGGTAGGGCAGCACACCATGTTCCTTGACGATCAGCGCCCGGCGCAGCGGCACCATCATCAGCACGCCGAGGATGCCTCCCGCGAAGGTCAGCATCGTGATCTGTGTGTAGTTGAAATAGCGCGGCCCATCCGGCATCAGGAAGAGCAGTGCCGGAATCGTGAACACCACGCCGCCGGCGATCGATTCGCCGGCCGATCCAATGGTCTGAACGATGTTGTTCTCGAGGATCGTCGAGCCACCGAGCTTCTTGAGGACCGAGATGGCGAGGACGGCGATCGGAATCGAGGCGCTGACGGTGAGCCCGGCGCGCAGCCCCAGATAGACGGTCGATGCGCCGAAGATCAGCCCGAACAACACACCCAGAAGGATGGCCTTTGGGGTGAACTCCGGCATCGTCTGCGCCGCCGGTACATAAGGCTGAAATGCGGCTGTTTGCTGGGGCTCGCGCGAGGTCGGCATGGTCTGCGCCATGGCGCGAGATGGTAGCATTAGAACCTTGTGAATCGTTCGAACAAGCGTAGGCAGACACCCGAACAGGTCTCTGAGCTCACAACGAATCGCCTGTCGGTCTACCTGCGGTGTCTCAACGAGCTCGACGCCATCGGCACACAGACGATCTCCTCGCAGGCACTTGCCGAGCAGTTCCATCTCAACGCCGCGCAGATCCGCAAGGATCTGGCGTACTTCGGCGAATTCGGCGTGCGCGGCGTGGGCTATTACGTCAAGGATCTGCGGCGGCACTTGCGGCAGATCCTGGGCCTGGATCGACACCTTCGCGTGGCGATCATGGGCGCGGGCAATCTGGGTCTGGCGCTCGCCGACTATCCCGGCTTTCGCCAGGAGGGGTTCGAGATTGCTGCGCTTTTCGATGCGGCCAACGAGAAGATCGGCCACGAGTCGCGCAGCGGGGTGCCGATTTACGACATCAAAGAGCTCAAGAGGGTGGTGCGCCGCGAACGGCTCGACATCGCGGTGATTGCCGTCCCAGCACCGCACGCCCAGCCCGTCGTGGATCAGGTTGTCGGGGCCGGCGTGAAGGCGATCCTCAACTTCTCACCGGGCGCTCTGAAAGTACCGAAGGACGTCAAGCTCAAGAGCGTCGATCTCACGGTCTCTCTCGAGAGCCTGTCGTTCTACCTGGCTCAGGGAGATCAACAGAGTGGCTAGCCGCAGGCGCGCCGGACCAGGGACCAAGAACCAAGCACCAAGGACCAAACTGTCGCATCTCGACGACAGCGGCAAGGCGCGTATGGTGGACGTTGGTGCGAAGCCAGTCACCAGCCGGGAAGCGCTCGCACGCGGCGAGATCACGATGAGCGCGGCCGCGCTCACGCTCATTCGAACAGGCAAAGTCGCGAAGGGTGATCCGCTGCAGACCGCGCGGCTTGCCGGGATCATGGCGGCCAAGCAGACAGCGTCGCTCATTCCGCTCTGTCATCCGCTCCAGTTGTCTCATGTCAGTGTCGAGCTGACACCGATTCGCCGCGGTTACCGCATCGAAGCGTGCGTCCGCACCGAAGCCAAGACCGGCGTCGAAATGGAAGCGCTGACCGCCGTGTCGGTCGCGGCGCTGACGATCTACGACATGGTCAAGGCGGTGGACAAGGCCATGGTGATCGGCGACATCTGCCTGATTGAAAAGTCGGGCGGCCGATCCGGACGCTATCGGCGCCGCGCGTCTGCGCGCGCCGCGAACCGGTGACCTCCTCCGAATACCGTCGCCTGGCGGTGATTCTTGGCGCGCTGACGGCCGTCGGGCCGCTGGCGATCGACATGTATCTGCCGGCGCTGCCGACCATCGCGCGCGAGTTCGGCGTGGACATCGCGGCCGTTCAAATCAGTCTCGCCTCCTACTTCGCGGGGATCGCCATCGGACAGGCCTTTTATGGGCCGCTCTCGGATGCGGTCGGCCGCAAGCCTGCGCTCGCATTCGGCCTCCTTGTGTTCATCGCTTCGTCGATCGGATGCGCCTGGGCCGAGAGCGTCCGCGCGCTCGTCGCGTTTCGGTTCCTTCAGGCCCTCGGCGGCTGCGCGCCGATCGTCATCCCGCGCGCGGTGGTCCGCGATTACTTCGATCAGGTCGGCTCGATCCGCATGCTGTCGATGCTGATGCTGGTGATGGGACTCGCACCGATTCTGGCGCCGCTCGTCGGCGGACAGCTGCTCGTCAACTTCGGGTGGCGATCGGTGTTCTGGGTGCTGGCGACGTACGCGTTGGTGTGGCTGGTGCTCGTCGCTGTGTTCCTTCCTGAAAGCCTGCCGCTCGAACGTCGTCGCCGGCAGTCGGCTGGTGTCGTGCTGACGACGTATGTTCGTTTGCTGCTCGATCGGACTTACATCTGTTACGTCTTGTCAGGTGCGCTGATCTTTGCAGGGCTCCTTACCTACGTCTCGGGGGCGCCGTACGTCTTCATCGAACTTTTTCACGTCAAGCCGGAACGTTTCGGACTCTACTTCGGCGTGAACGCGTGCGGGATCATGGCCGCGTCGCAAACCAATCGGTGGCTGGCGACGCGCGTCGAGGGGCGACGCATTCTCGGCGTGGTGTTGACAGTGGCGATGACGGCAAGCCTGGTCCTGCTGTTCGACGCGTACAGCGGATTCGGCGGATTTGTCGGCATCCTCGTCCCGCTGTTCTTCTACATCGCGTGCCACGGGTTCGTGCTGCCGAACACGACGGCCCTGGCGATGGCGCCGCACGGGCGGGTGGCTGGGAGCGCGTCGGCGCTGCTCGGCACGATCCAGTTCGTGCTGGCGTCGCTGACTGGTGCCTTGGTCAGCGCGTTCACCAACGGCACGGCCGTTCCGCTAGCGGCCGTGATCGCAGGATGCGGTGTGGCTGCGTTCGTCAGCCACCACGTTGGAGGTAAGCGATCAGCCGCGTCACCGTTAGCGGGCTCAGCAGCGTAGCGATACACACCACCGCGGCCGTTCTCCCCACCTGAACGGCATCAAGGATCCATGTTTGCTTGAATCACCGCGCGAAGGAGCGTCACCATGTTCAACCGTTCGTTCACTCGCGTGCTAATGCCGGCTGTGTTTGCCAGCCTGACAACAGCGTTCGTCGTCGGATGTAACGACTCATCAAAATCGCCGGCGGGACCGTCGGCGATCGCCTCACTGGGGACAGGCGCAACGGCTCTCGATTCGGGGCCGGCCACTACCCTCGGCACCGTAGGGCGCACGCAAACCGTCGTCGATATGCGCGATGCCTGCGATCCGGAAACCTTCAACGCGGTGCTCGGGGCCGGCGCCTGTGTACGTAACGGCGGCGTGACATTCGAGAACTTCCTCGAGCTTCTGAGCCGCCATCACTCAGTGGGCGCATGGAACTTCACGCCGAGGCAGGCGCATATTGGCGTCGGCGACGTGCTCACGGCCCTCAACAAGGGTGGAGAGACGCACACGTTCACCGAGGTCGAGGAGTTCGGCGGAGGCATCGTGGCGGACTTGAACCAACGCATGGGACTGACCACCGTGGCCCCTGAATGCAATCCACTCACGCTGACCTTCATCCCGGCGGGCGGGTCATCGTCCGAGACCGAGGACGAGGAAGGCGTCGAGAAGTATCAGTGCTGCATCCATCCCTGGATGCGCACGGAGTTACATATCAGCGCACACTGAGCGCTGAATGAACGATGGGCGCCCCGGCGGGGGCGGCGCCTGTCACGGCTGGCCGTGATCGCGGTTTTGACTCCTCACCCACCACGCTGCAGGTAAGCGATCAGCAGCGTCACCGTTAGCGGGCTCAGCAGCGTAGCGATACACACCACGCTCGTCACAAACTGCGGCTGCGCATCGAACTCCAGCGCGAGGATCGTCGCCATCACAGCGGTCGGCATCGACGACTGCAGCACGCCTGCTTGAAAGGCTGGACCCTGCAGGCCAACGAGGTGCGCCCAGCCGATCGCCGCGAGTGGCATCAGCACAAGCGAGACGACGACCGCCGTTGCCACGACGAGAGGCCGCTCGGGCATCGTCGCGCGCTCGATCTGCATTCCCAGCACGAGGATCATCAGCGGCAGCGCGGCGTCGCTAAGCATCGTGATCGGACGCATGATGATCGGCGGAACAGTGATGTGCAGCGCCATCGCGATCAGCGCGGCAACCGCGGCATAAAAGGGCGGCACGCGGAAGAGGCGAGCCACCGCGTCGCGGACGTTGAGGCGGCCGCTGGCCGCTATCAGCACGCCACCCGTGTAGCTGAAGATCGCGCTGGTGACGAAGTAGACGCTGGCAAACGCCAGCGCGTCGCGGCCGAAGGCCAGCAGTGTCACCGGCAGCCCATAGTTGCCGCTATTCGACGAGATCGCCACCAGCATGAACGCCGCGAGCATGCGGCGGTCGAGCCGCAGCGGGATCGCCGCCAGTCTCGCCATCAGCGCCGCCGAGAGCGTGACGAGCAGATAGAAGAGCGCCATCCGGCTGGACTGCGCGGCGTCGAGCGTCGACGACACCAGGATGTTGAACACCAGCGCCGGTGCCAGCACGTGGAAGGTGAGCCGTGACACGGTCTGCACCTGCACGCCGGCAAACCGGGCGAGCAGAAACCCAGCGCCGGCAATGGCGAACACAGGCAAGAGGTCGTTGGCGAAGATCTCGAGGAGGAGTCCGGCCGCGTCGGTCACGTCAGAGCATCATATATACTGCGGCACCATGAAAACGGTTGATGTCGGTGCGGTGATCGACGAAGGAAGATGGACCGGATACCAGAAGCTGCTCGTCTTCGGCATCGCGCTCACGATCATCCTCGACGGCGTTGACAACCAGCTTCTGCCGAACACCATTCCGAGGTTGATCAAGGAGTGGGGCCATCCGCGCGCCGACTTCGTCAACGCACTGGCGTCGGGTCCGTTCGGCATGATGATCGGTGGACTACTCGGCGGCGTGATGGGCGATCGCCTCGGCCGCCGCACGGCGCTGCTGGCTAGCGTTCTCGCCTTTGCGGTCCTCACGCTGGCCATTGCCTTCGTTGACACGATTCCAGCACTTCTCGTGCTCCGCTTCCTGTCTGGTGTTGGTCTGGGCGGCGCGATGCCGAACGCCGCGACGCTGGCATCCGAGTACGTGCCCCGTCGTCAGCGCCCGTCGGCGGTGACCTTCACGATCGTGTGCATTCCGCTGGGGGGATTCGTCGCCGCGGAGCTTGCCGCTCGCATCATCCCCGTCTATGGTTGGCGCAACCTGTTCATCGTTGGCGGCGTCATCCCGCTCGTCCTGGCCGCCATCCTCTGGTACGTGCTGCCGGAGTCGCCACGCTTCATGGCACAGCGGAAGGAACGCTGGCCGGAGTTGACGCGTCTGATGCGGCGCATCGGACACAGCGTTCCCGACGACGTGACCTACGTCGAGACCGCCACTCCCGGCGTACCCGCGAAGCGAGCGACCGTGGGCGATTTGTTCGCGCCCAGCTATCTGCGCGACACCACCGGTTTGTGGGGCTCGTTCTTCTTCTGTCTGATGGTCAACTACGTCGTCATTCAGCTCGTGCCAGCGATGCTCGCCGGCGCTGGCTTCGCGCAGCCCACGGCCAATCGCGGCCTGACCATGGTGAATATCGGCGGCGTGACTGGGGCGGTGCTGGGCGCGCTGTTGATTCAGCGCATCGGCTCACGCGTGACGATGCTGGCCATGTCGGTGATTGCGATCGTGTGTTCGCTGGTGATGTCGCAGATCCCGCTCAACCCGATGGACACCTTCACGTTGATGACGATGTTCCTGATTACGGGCGGGCTGCTCAATGCGGTGCAGACCACGATGTACGCGCTGGCAGCGCATGTGTATCCAACCGAGATCCGCAGCACCGGTGTCGGCGCCGCGGTCGCATTCGGGCGCGTTGGCAATGTCCTTGCTGTGTATGTAGGAAACTATGCGCTCAATCTAGGAGGATCGCCCGCGTACTTCACAAGCTGGGCAATTCTCATGGCACTTGTGTTCCTGTCGCTTGCCATCATTGGTCGGCATGTGCCCCGAAGCGTTGTGGCAGGTGCCCCGCAGGCGGCGTCAACACACTAGATTTCAAACCGCGAACATCCCCAACGCGGTCGAGCCGCTAAGGAACGGGAAACTCGAGCCAGGGGGTGTCATACGATTTCGATCGTCGTCTCCTGCTACAACTACGGGCGGTTTCTCAAGCACTGCCTCGACTCACTCAAGTCGCAGACCCACACCGACTTCGACGTCATCGTTGTCGATGACGGATCGACCGACGACTCAGCCGAGGTCATGAAGCCGTTCCTGAACGACAGACGGTTTCGTTATTACTACCAACCCAACCATGGTCAGGCCGCTGCAAAGAATGCTGGCATCCGCTTGACGTCGGGAGAGCTGGTCGCTTTTATCGATGCCGATGATGCATGGGCGCCGGAGAAGCTCGAGCGACAGGTGTCTCTGTTTGCTAACCCCGCGGTGGGAGTTGTGTTCTGTGGCTACGACTATATGGATCAGGCCGGCCATCTGCAGCCCTTCGACGGCCCGGTCGGCTACTGGAGGTTTCAGCGCGGTCGCGTGACGAAATGGCTCGCCTTCGACAACTTTGTGCCGTGGTCGGGGTCGGTCGTCCGGCGAACACTGCTCAACGCGCACGGCGATTTGGATGAGTCGCTGGGAATGGGCGTCGATTGGGACCTGTGGCTGCGCCTGTCATGTGTGACCGAGTTCGATTATGTGGACGATCGTCTCCTGATCTATCGCCGGGGGCATTGGGAACAGATGTCAGCGAACTGGGAAGGACGCATCGCTTCCTCTGATGTCATCTTCGCAAAGTTCACACGGGAGCATCCCGACGCTCTGACCGCCAAGGAACTTCGTCGAGTGGAGTTGTACAACGCGTGCTCGCGGGCCGCGACCTATCGTCGGCGCGACCTGCGAAAGTCCACGGCCCTGCTGTGGAAGGCCGCGCGCCTCTCTCCGTTCTCAGTCGCGCCGTACGTCGGACTGCTCAAGAACGCGTGGGTGATGGTGAGGGCCGGTCCCGCCGTCGCCGAAGCGAAGGCTTCTTCTCGATCTCCTCGAGCGCTTCGCCCCCGATGAAGTCGTGATCGAACTTGACGCGTTGGCAATGTCCTTGCTGAGTAGGCAGGGAGCTATGCGCTCAAGCTCGGAGGATCGCCAGCGTACTCCACACGCTGGGCGATTCTGATGGCACTTCTATTCCTGTCGCTTGCCATCATCGGACGGCACGTGCCTCGAAGCTTTGTCGCAGGTGCCCCGATCGGCTATCGAGCACGACACATGCGAACGGGAGTGTCATGACGATTTCGGTCGTTGTCTCCTGCTACAACTACGGGCGGTTTCTGAAGCATTGTCTCGACTCCCTCAAATCGCAGACCCACACTGACTTCGATGTCATCGTCATCGATGACGGATCGACCGACGACTCGGCCGAGGTTGTGAAGCCGTTCTTGAACGACCCACGGTTTCGGTATCACTACCAGCCCAATCAGGGACAGGCCGCTGCAAAAAACGCTGGCATCCATTTGACGTCGGGCGAGCTCGTGGCATTTCTGGATGCGGATGATGCATGGACGCCCGACAAGCTCGAACGACAGTTGCCCCTCTTCTCGAACCCCGCGGTAGGCGTCGTCTACTGCAGCCTTCAAGTGATGGATCAGAGCGGCCACCTGGTGCCTACCGAAGGGGCGGTCGGTTATTGGCGAGAGCAACGCGGCCACGTCACGAAATGGTTGGCGTTTGACAACTTCGTGCCGTTCTCCAGTGCTGTCGTACGTCGGACGCTACTTACTGGGCCGGCCGGTGCGTTTGACGAGTCGCTGCACATGGGCATCGATTGGGACCTGTGGCTGCGTTTGTCCCGCGTGACTGAGTTCAACTATGTGCCGGCGCGCCTCATGTTGTACCGCTGCGGTCATTCGAATCAGATGTCAAAGAACTGGAACGGTCGCGTCGCCGCCGCGGACACGATTTTCGCGAAGTTCAAACGGGATCATCCCACCGCGCTGACCGCCGACGAACTGCGTCAGGTTGAGTGGTACAACGCGTGCTCGCGGGCCGGTGTGTATCGCGAGATCGACCTGAGGAAGTCAACGGCCTTGCTCTGCAAGGCCGTGCGCCTCTTTCCCTTCACGGCGGCGCCTTACGTGGGATTGGTCAAGAACGCGTCCGCGATGATGCGGCGGTATGCGAGCCGGAAGGTCGAGCCGCAGGGATCGGCCCTCCGTTCGTGATCTAGAGCCTACCGGTGGTACGCCAGCCGGTCGCGTAGGTTTCGCGCGCGACGGCGGAGTAGGGCACTGGGCTCACGACGACTCGAACATCGAGCTGTTTGTGCCGCTCGACGGTCGTCTTCTTCGTGCCGCCGCCTTCTTCACCCCATACGAGCGTCAACTCGTCGCCGATCTCGACGTCAGGGTCAACGACGCCGAGTGACAGCATCGACCGTTCGTTGTAGCTGTAGCCAGCGAACATCGAGAGGCCGACGGTCTTGCCGCCCTTGCCGAGGACCTTGTCGTACGACGCCGACCCGTAGTTCGAGAGCGGCTGGTCGATGTACTTGTAGTGATCCCCGCCCGGGTCGAGCATCGACCGCATGATCTTGCCCACGTCGTCGGGGTTCCACGCGAACGTCACCTTGCGGCGATGTGGCTTCTTCTCGATCTTCTCGAGCGCTTCGCGGCCGATGAAGTCGTGATCGAACTTGACGAAGTTGCCGTAGCCAAGCTCGTACGAGGTCATGTAGTAATCCTCGATGTTGCTCGAGACGAAGCTCCCGGCGAGCGACCCGGTACCCTCGTAGCTCGTCGCGGGCAGCCACTCGCGATACTTCTTCTGCTTCTCGCCGGTGTAGACGGCCGGCAGTGGCGACGGAATCCAGCCTGACTCCAGTGTGTTCGACGGATAGGCGCGGCTTCCGACCTGCACGAGATCGAACTCCTTACCGGCCTCGACGATGATGTCGCGGAGTTCCTCGCCCTCTTCGTACGGTCCCCAGATCTCCAGGCCGGGCGCACCCGCCATGCCGTGACGAAGCGCACGCACTTTGCGGCCGCCGATCTTCACGGTGTCCATGTTGAAGAACTTGATCTCGGGAATGGGGCCGCCATTCAGCTTCTCGATCAGCTTGGATGCCTTGGGGCCCTGGATCTGGAAGCGGTAGTGCTTACGGATGACAGCCTTGCCTCGTGTGCGTCCCGGCGAGCGGTCGTCCTTCGAGGTCGTGACGTTGAATCCGCCGGTCTCGGCGTGGAACTGGATCCAGTTCGCCGACGGCGCGCGTCCGACGAACAACAGGCTGTTCTCGGCCAGGTAGAACAGGATGCCGTCGCCGATGACGTAGCCGTCATACGTGCACGGAATGAACTGCTTGGCACGGTCCACCTGGAATCCTTTGAAGCTGTTGGTGGCCAGATACTGGAACAGCTTCAGGGCATCCGGGCCCTCGACGTGTTGCTCGACCATGTGATGCGATTGGTCGAACAGTACGCAGGAGTCTCTCCACGCGCGCTGCTCGTCGCGCCAGTTCGAGTATTCGGCTGGGACGACGGGATAGACATACGCGCCGACTTGCGAATTGCGGAGCATGTTCACCGGGTTCCCGACGGTTTTCAGCAAATCTTCCAGGCTTTGGCGGCTCATTCTTTCGTTCGACCTCGCTGCACGCTGTTTAGGGTGGCCAAAAGTTCTTAGCTTATCTGAGCGGCCGCGGCCATCTCAACTCCCAACTACCAACGCCCAATTCCCAACCAGTTCCAACTCCCAATCCCAAGAGCTCCGAACTCGGCTGCTTGAAAGTTATTGGGAGTTGGCAGTTGGGAATTGGGAGGGGTTGGTAGTTGGGTTTTGGGCGTTAGGAGTTCCTGAAGGCGGCGGCTCGACATGGATGACGACGTCTGCCAATTGCGGGAATTTCGTCATCAGCCGGTCTTTGACGACGTGGGACGTCGAATGTGCGGCGCTGAGCGGCATGTCGCCGTCGAGCCAGAGGTGCAAATCCAGGAAAGCGTAGTCGGCCGAGCCGCGCGTGCGGATCTTTTCGCAGCCGATCACTCCCGCTACCGACTGCACCACGGCCCGTACGTCGTCTTCGGCGATGACAATCTCGTCACTCAGGATGCGCGAGGCCTCCTGAGCGATGCTCCAGCACGCGTGACCGATGAAGCCGGCCACGAGCAGCGCAGCCATCGGGTCAAGCAGTGGATAGCCCCACCACACGCCCAGCAGCGCACCGAGCACGGCGCCCGTCGTGAGCACATCGCTACGCGTGTGTTTCGCGTCCGCGCGCAGCACCTCGCTTTTCAGCCGTGTCCCGGCACGAAGCTCGTACGAGACGACGAACACATTCACAATCAACGTGACGGCCATCAATCCGATGCCTTCGGGAAACACTCGAGGCGTGCCGCCGTTGACGAGGCGATCGGCGGCGGCGCTCAGCACTTCCACCAGCACCACCACGAGAAACACCAGGATGCCGAGCGAGGCCATCGTCTCGTATTTGCGATGGCCGTACGGATGATTCGCGTCCGGCGGCCGGCGCGCGACAGAGACACCAATCAGCGCGACGACGTTCGACGCGGAGTCGGTCAATGAGTGGAAGCCGTCAGAGATGATGGAGACCGCGCCGGTGTAATAACCCAGCGCGATCTTGGCAGCTGCGACGAGCAGATTGAGGACGAGGACGCGGTTGAGAACCCGCGTGACTTCGTCGTATCGGTCCGTCAGAACACCCGGGCGTGCGGTATCGGCCACCATCTGAGCTGCACGCGCCCGATGATGTACTTCTTCGGAACCATGCCCCAGTGGCGGCTGTCGGAGCTGTTGTTCCGATGGTCGCCCATCACGAAGTAATAACCTTCCTGAATACGGGTCGGACCGAAGTCGTCGTGGCTGCGATACTCGGGCGGCACGAAATCGTCGGGCAGCGGAACGTCGTTGACGTAGACGCGCCCGTCAACGATGCGGACTTCGTCGCCTTCCTCGGCGATGACGCGCTTGACGAACGACTTGTCCGGGTTGAGCGGGTAGTAGAGCATCACGATGTCGCCGCGCCGCGGCACGCCGAGACGATACGCGAACTTGTTGACGATCAGCCGGTCCTGATCGGCCAGAGTCGGGGCCATGCTCTGGCCTTCGACGCGCGCAACTTGAAATCCAAACGTGACGATGAGCGTGGCGTAGACGGCGGCGGAGAAGAGCGTCTTGAACCAGGCGATCAGCTCGTCCTTCCATACGTGCAGACGCTGGATCATCACCACCGACGGCTTCTCTTCGACCTCGAGTCGAATCTCGCCGGGTGGTGGATCGCTCAGCGGAGGATCGGGGCTGACCGGAACGAAGACGAACCTGTCGCTCAGAGCTTCAGATACTCCCGGAGCCGTTTGGTCTGCGCCCGACTCACCGGTATTTCCGTGCCCTTCGCGTCCTTCATCCGAAGGATGTAGTTCCTGCTGAACCAAGGGACAATCTCCTTGATCTTGTTGATGTTGACCAGGTGCGAGCGGTGCACGCGCCAGAACACATCCGGGTCGAGCCGTGCCTGCAGGTCGTCCAAGGTCCGGTAGTTGGACGTGCCCGCAACCTGCCCTGTAACTATGTTAATCGACTCGTCGGCCAGCGAGGCATAGATGATTTCGTCGGCTTGTACGAGGACGAACCGCTCGCCGACCCGTATAGCGACCTGGTCCCGACGGATCTGACGCCCGGCGGCCATCATTTTGACGATTTGCTCGAGCTGATCGTTCGTGGGGGCGGTGGCGGCCGGACCAGGGCGTTCCGCCTCCACCCGCCGGCGGGCCCGCTGCAGCGCCTGCTCCAGACGGCCTGATTCGACCGGCTTCAGCAGGTAGTCCACCGCGTTCACTTCGAAGGCTTCGATGGCGTGCTGGTCGAAGGCCGTCACGAAGACCATGGCCGGAGCCTCCTCCTCGTGCTCGAGGAGGCGGCGCGCCACTTCAAATCCGCCGAGGCCGGGCATCTGGATGTCCAAAAAGACGAGGTCGGGCTCATGCCGCTCAACCGCACCGATGGCTTCAATACCGTTGGCGGCCTGAGCCACGATCTCGATGCCGTCGATCTGTTCGAGTTGATAGCAGAGCTCTTCGCGAGCCAGCTGTTCATCGTCCACGACGAGCACTCGGAGCGCCGTGGTCATGCGGTGATCTGTTCAGGCGCAACCAGTTCGGGTACTTCAATCCGCGCGCTGGTCCCACGGCCGGGCTCACTGTCGAGCGTCAACTGATAGGCGGTGCCGTACACGACGGCCAGGCGCTCACGAACGTTGGCCAGTCCGATCCCGTTCGCCATCGGCTCTCCCAACCGATCCAGCACGAAACCCATCCCATCGTCCACGACTTCGATGACCGTGCGGCCCGAGTGTCGATGACTGCGGATGGTGATCGAGCCGGGACCGACCTTACGCGACAGTCCGTGCTTGATCGAGTTCTCGACCAGGGGCTGCAGGATCATGCTCGGCACCAGGACTCCCAACGTGTCCGGACCGATGTCTTTCTTCACACGCAGTTTCGGCCCAAACCGAATGGCCTCGATGTCGAGATACTCGTCGATCGATTCCAGTTCCTCGCGCAGCGTCACGAAGTGCTGGTGACTGCGCAGTAGGCGACGGAGGAGCGCCGAGAGCTTGATGATGAGCGTGCGGGCGGTGTCTGGCTGCGAACGGATCAGCGACGAGATCGACGTCAACGTGTTGAACAAGAAGTGCGGATTGATCTGACTCTTGAGCACCTCGATCTTCGCCGCCAGCAGGAGCTTCTCCTGTTCCTGCAATCGATGCTCAATCCGTGCGCTGTTCCAGATCCTGATTGGCGTGGCGACACCGATCGCCGTCGCGAGAACGACGACCGTCATCATCCACGGTGACGGTGAGCTGAGGAAGAAGAGCCGCGAGGCGCCGAAGCGGACGCCGAGCATGAGCCGCAGCAATTCGAGTGCGACCGGCGCCAGAAGCAGGATGACCTGCCAGTTCGGTTCGAGCCGGCGGATCATGTGCCAGATGTGCTTGGGGAGATCGATCAGCACGAAGGGCGAGAACTTCCAGATCGCTTCCTTCGGGCAGGCCTCGCGCAGACCGCCGCCAGCGAAGCCGCAGCCGACGGCGAAGGGGAGCGCGATGACCTCACCGGCAATCGTTGGCGGAATGGCGGCGAGCAGCCCGACCAGCGCGCCGGTGTAGGGACCAGCAATCAGCCCGGCGAGGAACGCGCCTTCGAGCGTCAGGTCGGCGGCGTCGTATTTGAGGATGACTCGACTCGTCACGCCGGCCATGAGCGGCATGCCGATCGACAGCGTGAAGACGAGACGATCGACCCAGCCCCGCCGCTCGAAGATGAGGATGTGGCGGAACCGCCGGTAGCGCGCCAGCATCGTCGCCAGCACCGCCATCGCTGCCAGCCTGACAAGGAGCGTCAGGAGGAACTGCTCAGGAGACAGGCGTTCCACAGGGGCATTGTATGATTAACGGATGATCGGTCCGCTGATTAAGGGGTTTGCCACGACCTTCCGGCACATGTTCAAGAAGCCGGTCACGGTCAACTATCCGTATCAGAAAGTCCCTGTGTTCCCGAAGTATCGCGGCAAGCAGGTGCTGATGCGCGACGAGAACGGCCTCGAGAAATGCGTGGCCTGCGGCCTGTGCTCGGTGGCCTGCCCGGCGGATGCGATCTATCTGGAAGCGGCCGAGAACGACGGAACGGTCATGGCCGGTCCGCGTTACGCGAGCATTTATCAGATTCACAAGACGCGCTGCATCTTCTGCGGCATGTGCGAGGAAGCCTGTCCGGTGTCGGCGATTTTCATGGGCAAGGACTACGAGCTCGCCGTCTACAGCAAGGACGACTTCATCTGGGACAAGGCTGATCTCCTCGTCGCGCCGCCGGCGCAGAATCGATCCGCGTAGGCCGGGTCCTGTTCTTCGGACCCGGCAGGCTGGCGGGTCTACACAGCAAGACCCGCCCTACACTGTCCATGTTGTCTCCATTCCTTGACGCACTCGACGACCGCGTGCTCGTCTGCGATGGCGCGATGGGCACGCTGCTCTATGCGCAGGGCGTCTTCATCAATCGCTGCTTCGACCAACTCAATCTGACCGATCCGTCTCGCGTGGCCGCGGTGCACGAGGACTACGTGCGTGCTGGCGCCGATGTGATCGAGACCAATACGTTCGGCGCCAACCGCATCAAGCTGCAAGCGTTTGGTCTGGCGGACGAGATCCACGACATCAATCGCGCGGGCGCTCAGCTGGCGCGCAAGGCAGCCGGCCACACGGCTTACGTCGCCGGTGCCATCGGTCCGCTCGGCCTCCGTATCGAGCCGTGGGGAAAGACGGCGGCTGCCGAAGCCGGGACCCACTTCAAGGAACAGGCGCAGGCGCTGATTGCTGGCGGCGTGGACCTGCTGATGTTCGAGACGTTCCGCGACGTCAACGAGATCGTTGCGGCGATTGCGGCAGTGAAGAGCATGTGCACGCTGCCGGTCGTCGCCCAGATGACGATCGAGGACGAAGGCAACAGCCTCGACGGCACACCGCCCGAGCAGTTCGTGCCGGCGCTGCAGGCGGCCGGCGCGGATGTGATCGGCATTAATTGCAGCATCGGTCCGGCCCACATGCTCGAGGCGCTCGAGCGCATGGCTGGACTCACCCCGGCGCGGCTCTCGGCACAACCGAACGCCGGCCGTCCACGCGACATCGAAGGCCGCACGCTCTATCTGACGTCGCCGGAATACATGGCCTCGTACGCGCGCCGCTTCACTGCGGCTCGCGTCCGACTGGTTGGTGGGTGCTGCGGCACCACTCCGGAACACATCCGACAGATCAAGTCGGCCCTCACGAGCGGATCAACGGTCAAGACATCCGTGCGTCCAGCGGCACAGGCGCAGGCCGCGCCCGTCGTCACGACCGTTCCGCGTGCGGAGAAGTCGTATCTCGCCAATGCGCTGTCGCGACGGCGATGGGTCACGCTCATGGAGCTGGTGCCGCCGCGTGGCCACCTGAGTGAAGAGACGATCGAGCAGGCGCGCACCGTGCGCGTCAAGGGCGTCGATGCGGTGCTCATTCCCGACGGTCAGACCGGCGCACGACTCAGCGCGTTGTCTCTCGCCGTACTCATTCAGCAGCGCACTGGCATCGAGACGGTGCTGCAGTGTTCGGCGCGCGATCGCAGTCTGCTCGATCTGCAGTCGGATCTGCTCGGCGCGCACGCGATGGGCATTCGCAACGTGGTGCTCGTCACCGGCGACGTACCGCTCGTTGGCGACTATTCCGATGCCACCGCGGTTGTCGATGTCGATTCGATTGGTCTGCTGAATGCTGTCTCGCGCTTCAATCACGGCACCGACGTGGGCGGGCACGCCATCGGGCAGCCAACGGGCTTTCACGTGGGTGTGACGATGAACCCTGGCGCTGAAGATCTTGATCGCGAGATGCGGCGGTTCGAGTACAAGCTCGAGGCCGGCGCTGACTTCATCGTCTGCCGGCCGATCTTCGACGTCACCACGTTCGAGCGGGTCAGCGCGCGGCTCGAGTCGTCTCGCGTGCCGATCGTCCTGACGCTGCGGCCGTTCGAAAGCCTGCTCGACGCGGAGTATCACGCCAACGAAGTGCCGGGGATCAAGGTGCCTGCGGAAGTGGTGGATCGCATGCGACGCGCCTCGAGCATAGAGGCGGCTGCGGCCGAGAGCGCAGCGCTGACCGGTGAGCTGGCACGTGCGCTGAAGTCTCGCGTGCATGGGGTAGCGGTGGCCCCACCACCCGGACGCCTCGACCTGGGGCTCGCAGTCCTGGAACGACTCGGTGTGTAAACAGGGCTTGTGTCGCAGTTGCCGGGGCCTGTATAGTGCCGAACGGCGTTGCGTCGCGGGCCACTCTGAGCGCGTCGATCGCCGAAGGTCGAGTCTGTCAGCAGTTTAGGGGTCCGAAACCCCAGTCGGCCATGGCCAGAGGGAGCCCGCGAATGGCGTTGTTCCAACGAGAAGAAACTGATTTCGGTCCCGACGTCGCCACTCGCGCACTGTCGGTTACCGCCGTCGAGAATGATTTCGTCGAACGCGTCTACGACAAGATCGCTAAAGTCTACGACCTGACCTTCGGTCCCACACTGCATCCAGGACGGCTCATTGCCCTCGAGCGCATGGGCATCAAGCCTGGCGACAAGATCCTCGAAGTTGGCGTGGGCACCGGCATCAACGCTTCTTTGTATCCGACGCACTGTCACGTCACGGGTATCGACTTCTCGGCGCTCATGCTCGAGAAAGCCCGCGAGCGCGTGGCGAAGAAGGGCGTCAAGAACGTCCGCCTCAAGGAGATGGACGCCGCCAATCTCACCTTCGCCGACAGTTCCTTCGACATCGTCTATGCGCCGTACGTGATTAGCGTCGTCTCGGATCCGGTCAGGGTCGTCAACGAGATGCGCCGCGTCTGCCGGCCCGGTGGAAAGATCGTCATCCTGAACCACTTCCGGAGTCAGACCCCCGTCGTCGCCAGAGTCGAGCGGGCGATTTCGCCGTTCACCGTCCACATCGGCTTCAAGGCCGACCTCGACCTCCCCGGATTCCTTGCCCAGTCAGACCTCAAACCCATCTCCATCGAAAAAGTCAGTTTCCCGCCCATCTGGTCGTTAGTGACCTGCATCAAGCACTGATCTACAGCCGGGGTTCGTAGGACCTAAGGCTCTGCCTTATCAGAGTCGATAAGGTCTGCGTACGAATGTGTCGCTTTCGTGATTGACGGGGCGAAGCTACGCCCTCGACGCACGGTTACGCACCGTTTTGCACGTCGATTCCCAGGGGTTGCCTGGGCCAGCACAAGCGAGTCGAAAGGGGTGGGGAGCACATTGATGAGGGTGTCTCGGGGTGGTTGGCTTGCTGCGGCAGCGTTCGCGGCCGTGCTTGCCAACAGCAGCGCGTGGGGGCAGGGCAGTCCGATTCTTCCCGAGACGCGACCGATTCTCTTCGGGCCGGTGACGCTCTATCCGACGATCGCCCTGCGCGAAGTAGGGTCGGACTCGAATGTCTTCAATGACACGACCGGCCCCAAGGGAGACTTCACGTATTCGGTCACGCCGCGGCTCTTTGTCGTTGCCCCAGTCGCGAACACCCGTTTCATCGGCCGAGCGCTTGGCAATTTCACCGACTTCCAGACGTACAAAGACCAGCGGAGTCTCGGCGGGCTCTTCGACATCCGTTACGAGTTCGTGAGCCCAGGCTTTCGACCGTTTGCGTCACTCGGCTTTGCCGATCGCCGCGAACGCCGCGGGGTTGAGATTGACGCGCGTGTTCGGCAGCGGCAGACGTTCGCCTCCCTCGGTCTCGACGTCGATCTGACCGCGATCACCGCGCTGACCGTCTGGGCCAATCGCACGACGACGGGTTGGGATCGGAACGAGCGCTACCTCGGCGTTGGCCTGGCCGATCAGCTCGATTATTCCGCGACGACCTTGACCGGCGGCGTTCGATTCCGCGTCACGCCGCTCACGACGCTCTTGGCCGCCGCCGAAGTCGAGCAGAATCGATTTGATCGATCGCCGGTGCGGGATGCCAATTCCGTGCGGATTGGCCCGAGAGTCGACTTCGAGTCGAGCGCGGCGATTACCGGCCATGCGCAAGTGGAATACCGTTCGTTCGCCCCGCTGAGTCCGGACGTGGCCAGTTTTCGAGGGATGACCGCCTTTGCCGATCTGCGGTACCTCTTCCGAGATCGTGTCGAGGTCAAGATCGAAGCGGCTCGCGACCTCGATTACTCCTTCGATCCAGTGCAGCCGTATTTTCTCGAAGTCGGCGGGCGCTTCACCGTCACCCAACGAGTCGTCGGGCCGTTTGGTCTGGTCGCCATCGGTGAGCGATGGGACGTTCACCACCAGCAGATCGGCGGGATGTCATTCGATGGCCGTCACGACATCACACGTGCCGCAGGTGCCGGATTCGCTATTCAAAAGTCGAAGCAACTGCGCTTCGAGCTGGTCTATGAGAAGACGTCGCGCACGTCGAGTGAGCCGGGCTGGCGAGATTATGAGCGTCAACGCGTTTTTGCATCCGCTATCTATGGTCAATAGATCATGAAGAGCTTCCTTCTTCTCCTCGTTCTGGTGTTGAGCAGTGCGCAGGGACCGGCTCCACCCAAGCACGACATCAACTACGTCGTCGGTCCCGCGGACATCCTGCGGGTCACCGTCTTCAACGAGCCGCAACTGTCTGGACACTTCCGCGTCGAGAACGACGGCACGTTCAGCTACCCGTTCCTCGGTCGTGTGACGGCTGGTGGCCTCACGGTCGGCTCCGTCGGGGCGGCCATCAGGATGGGGTTGGCGACCGGATATCTGCGTGATCCGCAGGTGACGGTCGAAGTCGTGGAATTCAGAAGCCAAAGCGTGTTCGTCATGGGCGAGGTCCGCACGCCGGGCAAGTACGTGCTGTCCGGATCCGCCACTGTGCTGGACGCCCTGGCTCAGGCGGGCTCGACGACCGGCGCAGCCGGCGTCGATGTGCTCGTCCTTCATCCCAAGCAACAGCAGTCCAACCTGCCGACATTCCCCGGTCAGGGCGACGCGGAGATCGAGCACGTCAGTTTGCGTGAGATCGAGGAGGGCAAGCTCTCTCGCAACGTCGCGATTCGCGACGGCGACACGATCTTCGTGCCGAAGGCCGATCGCTTCTTCGTCATCGGCATGGTGCGCAACGCCGGATCGTTTCCACTCGAACGCAACATGACCGTGCTGCAAGCCATTTCGACCGCGGGCGGGATCAGCGAACGCGGCTCGAACCGGCGGCTCAAGATCGTCCGCATCGTGCAAAACAAGCGGAAGGAAATCGACGCGAAGCCGACCGACATCGTGCAGCCGGGAGACACGATCGTCGTACCGCAGCGGCTGCTGTGAGCATCGTCTTCCTGTCGCCGACGGGCCAGACCGGCGGCGCTGAAGCGGCGCTTCAGGAGTTGCTCGCAGGCCTTCGCGAGTCCCACCCTTCCTGGTCGCTTCGTCTCATCGTCGCATCGGACGGACCGCTCGTCGCACGTGTCGAGGCCCTCGGTGTGCCCGTGCGCGTGTTGCCGTTCCCGCGATCGCTGGCCAGACTCGGTGATTGGGGTGTCGGCCGCGGATGGTGGCGGCGGACTGTGTTTCTGACTCGCTGCCTCGTAGCAGCGCTTCCGGCACTTGGATACCTGCGACGCCTTCGTGGGTTGCTGGTGATGGAGGCGCCCGACGTCATTCACAGCAATGGTCTGAAGATGCACCTTCTCGGGGCGTGGGCACGGCCGCGTCGTTCAGCGGTGCTCTGGCACATGCACGACTACGTGGCCCGCCGACCGTTGATCGCGCGTCTTTTGCGCCGCAACGTACATCGCTGCTCCGCGATTGTCACCAACTCCCGGAGTGTTGCCGACGATGCGCGCCGGGTGTGCGGCGACGCGATGGCGATTCATCCAGTGTGGAACGCCGTTGACCTCGAACGGTTCTCGCCGAGCGGGCCGCGGATCGATCTCGACACGATGTCGGGGTTGCCCGCTGCCACCGGAGTGGTGCGCATAGGGCTCGTCGCGACATTTGCCCGTTGGAAGGGCCATGAGACATTTCTGCGAGCGCTCGCCCTGCTTCCTCCGTCCCTGCCGGTGCGCGGCTACATCGTCGGCGGTCCCGTCTACGAGACGTCTGGCAGCCAGGTCTCGATGACGGAGTTGTCCGGGCTGGTGAAGTCGCTCGGGCTCGAGGACCGCGTTGGCTTCACCGGGTTCGTGCACGACGCGTCAACGGTGATGCGTGCGCTGGATGTGGTCGTCCATGCGAGCACCGATCCTGAGCCGTTTGGCCTGGTGATTGCCGAGGCGATGGCCTGCGGCACGCCAGTTGTCGCCAGCCGTGCCGGTGGTGCGTCGGAACTGACTGAACCAGGTGTGAACGCTCTTGGATTCACCCCCCGCGATGCGCCGGCGCTGGCGCGCTGCATCGAGGACCTCGTACGCGACGGTCAACTTCGCCAGCGGTTGGGCGATGCGGGCCGATCGACCGCGGAGCGATATTTCCATCGCCGCCGCATGGCGCGCGAATTGACGCCGATCTACGAGGGGCTGGTCACGCACTGATGCGCGTGCTCCACGTCACCAGCGGCAACATGTTCGGCGGCGTCGAGACGTTTCTCACGACGCTGGCGCGCGAGTCCGCGGCGACGCCGCAGATGCATTCCGGCTTCGCGGTGTGCTTCGAGGCCAGGTTCAGCGGCGAGCTGGCACAACTCGGCCGTGCCCCTTACATGCTCGGGCCGGTTCGTTTGAGCCGGCCGCACACAGTCATCCGTGCGAGGCGGGCGTTGAGCCGCTTGCTTCGTGAAACGTCCTTCGATGTCGTCGTCTGCCATCAGCCGTGGGCGTTTGTCGTGTTCGGCTCGGCAGCTCGGCGAGCGGGTCTACCCGTTGTCTTGTGGGTGCACACCGCAAGCGAAGGCCGGCACTGGCTCGAGCGGCTTGCCCGTCGCGGCAAGCCGGACCTCACGATCTGCAACAGCCGCTTCACCGCGTCATGCCTGTCCCGCTGGCTCTCCGCATCCGCTGTGAAACCGGTCTACTGCCCGGTGTCGGCGCCCGTTGCGACTGACGAGGCCACGCAGCGGATCATCGTCAGGGGAGTACTCGGCGCGCAATCGGACGATGTCGTGATCGCACAGGTCAGCCGCATGGAAGCCATGAAAGGGCAGCACGTGCTGATCGCCGCACTCTCCGAACTGCGTGATGTGCAGGGGTGGACCTGCTGGATGGTCGGCGGCGTACAACGTCCGGCCGAAGCCGAGTACATGCGCGAGCTTCAGGGAATCGCCGATCAGCACGGGATTGCGGCGCGCGTGAAGTTCCTCGGCGAGCGCAAAGACGTGCCGGCCATCCTCAACGCGGCGGATCTCTTCTGCCAGCCGAACATCGCGCCGGAGGGATTCGGCCTGTCGATGATTGAAGCCATGCACGCCGGCCTGCCGGTCGTGACGAGCGCCATCGGTGGCGCGTGCGAAATCGTGGACGACTCGTGTGGTGTGCTCACGCCGCCGGGTGATGTGCGCGCCTTGTCCGGCGCGTTGAAGTCACTCATCGTCGATCGCGATCGTCGAGTCAGGCTGGGCTCGACCGCGCGCCAGCGCCCGGACGTCTTGTGTGACGCGACGCGCCAGATGCGGCAGATTCATAGCATTCTCTCTGCGGTGGCCGCGGCCTGATCATGCCCGCTCGCATTCGACTGCGCGTGGCCATGATCAGCTACAGCCTCCCTGTGCACGGGCAGAAGCGAGGCGGAATCGAGCGCGCGGCGCATACGCTCGCCGACGGTCTCGCCCGTCGCAATCATGACGTCGTGGTCTTCAGTCACGATCCCAAACCGGCCGACGCCGCCTACGACGTTCGCGAGCTGCCGTGGAAATCGTTCGTGAACACGTGGGCCGGCCGCCGGCTGACGATGGGCTATCTGGGGAACGTCCTCTCGTTGATGCCCGACTATCGCGGGTTCGATGCGGTCATCGCCCACGGCGACAGCCTGCTGTTGCCGCTCGCAGGTAAGCCGCTGCTCCGGGTGATGCACGGTAGCGCTCTTGGTGAAGCCCGATCGGCGACATCCGTCGGCCGCTGGGTGTTGCAGCTTGGTGTGTATGGACAGGAGCTGCTCACGGCACTCCTGAGCCGCGGCGTCGTGGCGGTCAGCGACAACACGACGCGTGACAACCCATTCATCGGCCGCGTGATTCCGCACGGCGTGGATGACACGTTCTTCACGCCCTGGCCGAATGAGAAGAGTCCGGAGCCCTCAATTCTCTTCGTCGGCGCGATGGACGGGCGCAAGCGCGGCCAGTTCCTGCTCGACGGCTTCCTGACGACTGTCCGCGCCAGTCACCCCGATGCGTCGCTCACGATCGTCGGCAACGCTGGGCCGTCGCATCCCGGCGTCCGATACGTCACCGGCGTCAGCGACGCCGATCTCTCATCGCTCTATCGGCGAGCCTGGATCTACGCGTCGCCAAGCACCTACGAAGGCTTCGGTCTTCCGTACCTCGAGGCGATGGCGTGCGGTACGGCAGTCGTCGCTTCCGAGAACCCGGGCAGCGTTGACGTGTTGGCCGGCGGCTGCGGTGTGATGCCAGCCGATGAGGATTTCGCCACCTCGATCGCCGCGCTGCTGAGCGACGAGGCGGCACGTGCCCGGTTGGTGCAGGCGGGTGTGAGACGCGCGCAGGAGTTTTCGCTGGCGAGAATGCTGGACGCGTACGAGAAAGTGCTGTTCGAGTTGGCGGGCGTGTATGTCAAGTCAATGGCTTCGGTCTGACGTTCTCGCCCACGACTTCGAGACCGTGATCCCGGTCGAGCAGCCGCTCGGCGACCGGTGGGGATGGTCCGAAGCGTTCGTCGCGATGCTGCTGCTGTGGAATGTCCTGCTGTTCATTCCCGGCGCGCAGTCGTACCGGACGATCGTCCGCGCGATGCCGTATGTGCTCAGCGGCGCCTCCTTGATCTATTACTTCCGTCACAGCGGCGACCGGTTGCCGGGCAGCGCGAAATGGCTCCTCCTGTCCTTTCTGCTGCTCCTGCTGAATCTCCTGCATGAGACCGCGCACATGCTGGCTGGCGGCGCGCAGATCGTCTTTCAAATCTGCATTTCGGCCCCCGCGTTCTGGATGGCGCGCTCGATTCGAAGCGAGACGCAGATTCGGCGTGTGATCTGGGTCGTGTTCCTCGGCAGCGCGATCGGGTCCGCGGTCGGTGTGTTGCAAGTCTATTTTCCCGACCGGTTCATGCCTCCCGAGTTCAGCGTGCTGGCCCGCTCGCTCAATCCTGACGTCATCCACTCACTCACGTACGTCGGCGCCGACGGTCGCGAGATTGTGCGTCCACCCGGCTTGAGCGATCTGCCCGGGGGCGCTGCCGTCGCCGGCATGATGACGATGGTCTTGGGTCTCGCGCTCGCGCTTGGCCGAAACGAGCGATGGTTCGTTCGGGCGGCCTGCGCCGCGGCGGCGGTCGTGGGGATGACCGCGCTCTACCTGACGCACGTGCGATCGCTGACCCTCGTCGCCGCGGCCAGCGTCGGACTGTTTGCGCTGATGCGGATCCGCCAGGGGCGGACGCTGGAGGGCGGTGCCACCTTAGCGGTTGGCGCGGCGCTCGTGGCCGGGTCCTATCTGTGGGCACTCGCAGTCGGCGGCGAGGCGGTCTCGGACAGATTCTCCGGTCTCGCCAATGAAGGCGTCCTGCGCGTGTTTCAGGATCAGCGAGGAGCCTTCATTCGCTACACACTGTCGGAACTCCTCTATGAGTTTCCCCTCGGCGCCGGCTTGGGCCGGTGGGGCATGATGCAGGTCTATTTCGGCGACCCTACTCTCTGGCAGGCGCCACCGATTCACGTCGAGGTGCAGTTGACAGGCTGGCTTCTCGACGGCGGTGTGCCGCTGTGGCTGTTGTATGGCGGAGCACTCTGCAGCGCGCTGTACTTCACCTACCAATCATCGGTTCGCGCGGCCACGCGCGCCCTGCAGGATATGGCGACGATCGCGTTGTGCCTGCAGCTCACCATCCTGTGCCTGTGCCTCACCGGCCCGGTGTTCAACACGCAGATCGGCATTCTGTTCTGGGGCGTGACCGGGGGTCTGTTCGGTGCCGTGAGGGCATCGGCCACGTCCGATCGCTTCGACAAGTACGACCCGGTGTATGAGTAACAGCCGGCTGCAACGCTTTGTGGCGGGTCTGGGGATCGGCTACGTCCACACCATGGCGACCATCGTCGTCGGGTTGTGGCTGACGCCGTTTCTTCTGAGCCGGCTCGGTGCGCACGACTACGGACTGTGGCTGCTTGGCGCTCAGGTCCTGGTCTATCTGGCCCTGCTCGACCTGGGTGTCGTGGCACTCGTACCCCGAGAAATCGCCGGTGCCGCTGGAACTCCCGACGACGTTCACGGGAAACAGCGGCGGTTGATTGGCGAGACGGTCCGTCTCATCTACTGGCAGATGCCGCTGGTTGCTGTCGCAGGAGCGGTGGCCGTCCTCCTGCTTCCGTCCGAATGGGCGGCATTGAGATGGCCGCTCACGCTCGTCGTCGTCACCTTCGTGGTGACGTTTCCCTGCCGTCTGCTCGGCGCGATCCTGCAGGGGCTGCAAGACCTGGCGTTTCTCGGAGCGTCACAGGTCACCGCATGGATCGCCGGCACTGCGATCGTCGTTGTGGCCATCGCGATGGACGCCGGTCTTTATTCGCTGGCGTGGGGATGGATCGGCACACAGGTCGTTGGCGCGTTCATGAACTGGCGCCGCCTGCACACGACGTTCGCCGCAGTCGTCCCAGACGCCATTCCCTCGCTTGGCCTTCGCGCTGTGACGACTCACATCCGGCGGAGTGCATGGATTAGTGTCAGTCAGCTGGCGCAAGTGCTCCTCGCGGGAACCGATCTGGTTGTCGTCGGCAAGCTGCTCGGACCGGAAGCGGTGGTTCCCTATGCGTGCACGACCAAGCTGCCGATGATGCTCGCCAATCAGCCGCAGATGTTCATGCAGATGGCGCTGCCGGCGCTCAGCGAGCTGCGCACGACCACATCGCGCGAGCATTTATTCAACGTCGCTCGCAGCATGACGCAAGTGATGCTGCTACTGAGCGGGGGGATCGTTGCAGTCGTGCTGGCGGTCAACCACTCCTTTGTTTCGTGGTGGGTTGGAGAGTCACGTTTCGGCGGACTGGGGCTGACGGCACTGATTCTTCTCACCATGCTGCTGAGGCACGCGAACGCGACGCTCTACTACACGCTGTTCTGCTTCGGTTACGAACGGCGCATCGCGTTGACGACGGTGAGCGATGGTCTGCTGGGCCTCGCGATCATGGTGCCACTGGTCTCCGTCCTTGGACTGCACGGCGCCGTGCTTGGCTCGCTCGCCGCTGTGTGTGTCGTCAGCGTGCCGGCGAATCTCATCGCCCTCGCGCGAGAAGAAGGTGGATCGCCGTTAACGTTCTTCAAGCCTCTTGTCCCGTGGATGGTTCGCTTTGTTCCGCTCGTTGGTGCCGTCGCATTGCTGCCGCTCGTGTGGACCTCGCGCGGCCTGTGGTCGTTTGGGCCGCTGGCGATGGGCGTCAGCGTCGTGTACGCGACCGTGATGTTGCCTGCCGCACTGGCGCCGCCGCTCGGTCCGATGCTCATTGCGCGGCTGCGACCCTGGTTGGCCCGCGTGCCGCATCTGCAGCGGCATCTCGCAAAGCCGGTACCCGCGCGATGAACGTTGCCCACATCGTGCCGGCGCTCTTCGGACCTCACGGTATCGTCGGCGGTGCGGAGCGGTATGCCTTCGAGTTGGCCCGTCAGATGGCTGCTCACGTGCCGACGACGCTGATCACGTTTAGCGCTGATTCACGAACAGAGCAGGTGGGCGCGTTGCGTGTCCGGACCATTGGCGGGCCGTGGCTGGTGCGTGGCCAGCGGACCAATCCATTCAGCCTCGAAGTGTTCCGCGAGATTCGCGGCTCGAACATCGTCCACTGTCATCAGCACCATGTGCTTGTGAGCAGCGCCGTCGCGGCGTGGTGTCGTCTCACAGGTAAGCGCGTGTTCGTCAGCGATCTCGGTGGCGGTGGCTGGGATGTGTCGGCGTACGTCGCCACGGACCGGTGGTTCCACGGGCACCTGCACCTCAGCGAATACAGCCGCCGCGTGTATGGTCACGGCCGGCTGGCTCGCGCGCGCGTCGTGGGTGGTGGCGTGGACATTCTGAAGTTCTCCCCCGATGCAGCAGTGCCTCGCAATGGCGGTGCGCTATTTGTTGGGCGGTTGCTCCCGCACAAGGGGATCGGCGATTTGATTCGTGGATTGCCGGACGGGTTGCCCCTCACCATCGTCGGCCCAGTGCCGGATCCGGCGACCAAGGATCGACTCGTTGCGCTGGCACATGGCAAGCCGGTGAGATTCGTACACGATCTCGACGATGAGGGACTGGTACGAGAGTACCGGCGGGCGATGTGTATCGTGCTGCCCAGCGTCTATCGCACCGACGAGGGATACGAGACCGCCGTTCCCGAGCTGCTTGGCCAGACACTGCTCGAAGGCATGGCGTGCGGCGCGCCGGCAATCTGCACGGACGTTGCGAGCATGCCCGAGGTCGTCGAGCACGGCGTCACCGGGTTCGTGGTGCCACCGAACGACCCGGCCAGCCTTGGCGATCGTCTGGCGTGGTTCCGTGCCCATCCAGTCGAAGCGGCGGCGATGGGTCTGGCTGGCAGACGCCGCGTGCTCGCGCACTTTACCTGGGCGAATACCGTGAATCGCTGCCTCGACGCCTATGGCGCTGCGCTTGCGCAGACCGGTGCGGCATCGGACGTGTCGATGACTGGCAGCGCGCGCGGGAAGGCGTCCGCGTGAGCGTCTGGCACGTCATCACCAGCGAGTACCCGCCAGACGTCGGCGGCGTCAGCGACTACACGCGGCAAGTCTCCGAAGGCCTCGTCCGCATGGGCGACGAGGTGCACGTGTGGTGTCCGCACAGCGGCCCAGGGGGAGACGCGAACGGTCCGCATGTGCATCCCGATCTCGGGAACATGCGCCCGGCCGATCTGCGTTGCCTCGAACAACGACTGTCGGCGTTTCCAGCCCCGCGGCGACTGCTCGTGCAGTGGGTGCCGCACGGTTTTGGTTATCACTCGATGAACGTCGGGTTCTGCCTCTGGCTCGCCAGACGGGCCAGGGCCGGCGACCATGTCGAGCTGATGGTGCACGAGCCGTATCTCGAGCTTCGTCGCGGACCCGTTCGTCACGCGGTGATGGCCTGCGTGCATCGATTGATGACGATCGTCCTGCTGCACGCGGCACGGAAGGTCTGGATTGCCATTCCCGCATGGGAGCGGCTGCTCCGACCGTACGCGCTTGGACGCACGCTGCCGATGCAGTGGCTGCCGGTGCCCAGCTGCGTGAGCGACGGGCACTACGCGTCGACCACCGCCGTTCGATTGAAGTACGTGGACGAGGGCCGTCACCTGCTCGGTCATTTCGGATCGTACGGCGTCGCCGTGACGGGGCTGCTCCTCGAGCGGCTGCCCTCGATAATGGACGGGCCCTTCACGCCTTCGCTGCTGCTCCTTGGCGCCGGCGGCGAACAGTTTCGTGCGGCGCTGATCGAGCAGCACCCGGACTGGACGGACCGCGTCCACGCGACCGGCTATCTTCCACCGTCAGATCTCGGCGACCACATCGCGGCGTGTGACCTGTTTGTGCAGCCGTACCCTGACGGGATCACGTCGCGCCGAACGAGCGCCATGGCGTGCCTGTCTCGAGGCTGTGCGGTCGTCACGACAACGGGCCATCTCACCGAGCCGCTGTGGGAAGAGACCGGTGCGGTGGCGATCGCCGACGTGGCCGATACCGCCGGGTTCGTGTCGGCCGTGCGCAGTCTTCTCGAGAAAGACGACGCGCGACTGGCGCTTGGTGCGCGGGGACAGCGAGTCTGCGCCGAACGCTTTTCCGTGATGCGCGTTGTCAACACGTTGAGGGCAGCCTGATGCGGATTGCCATCCTCAACTGGAGCAATCGGCGGATCGGTGGCACGGGCACCTATTTGAGCGCGGTGATGCCATATCTGCAGCGCGCCGGACATCAGGTAGCTCTCTGGCACGAGGTCAACGTGCCGGCCGACTACGGCTTGATCCCGATGCCTCCCGATGCGCCGGTATGGTCGGTCGCCGATCTGGGACTCGAACCGGCCATCGCGGCGCTGACGCAATGGCAGCCGCACTTGTTGTACGCGCATGGGATGCTCGACCCCGCCGTGGAACGACGTGCGCTCGACGTCGCTCCAGCGGTGTTCTTCGCACACAACTACTACGGCACCTGCATCAGCGGTGCGAAGACGTTCAAGAGGCCCGTCGTCACCCCGTGCGATCGCCAGTTCGGGTGGCAGTGCCTGGCGCACTACTACCCGCGTCGCTGCGGTGGCTGGAGCCCGGTGACGATGATCCGGCTGTACCGCCAACAGCGCGATCGTCTCGAACTGCTGCCGCGATACCGTGCCATCGTGACGCATTCGGGACACATGCAGGACGAGTACATCAAGCACGGCTTGACCGCGTCACGTGTGTTCAACGTGAAGTACGGCTCCGATCTCGAGCGAGCCAGCCCGGCCTGTCCCAGCGTGGCCAGGCGCGAAGACGACAAGACGCGACCCTGGCGCCTGTTGTTCGTAGGACGCATGGAACAGCTGAAGGGCGGCCGCGAATTGCTCGCCTCGCTGCCTCACGTCGTGGCCACCCTCGATCGGCCCGTGCACCTGACGTTTGCGGGCGATGGACCGCAGCGCGCCGCGTGGACGGACGTCGCATCCGCGATCAGTCGAAACAATCGTATTCAGGTGGACTTCACGGGGTGGGTCGGCCGCAGCGAAATCGATCGGCTGTTCGCGGAATCGGATCTCATGGTGTTGCCAAGCCTGTGGCCCGAGCCGCTGGCGCTCGTGGGTCTCGAAGCCGCTCAACACCGGTTGCCGGTCGCGGCGTTTGCCGTGGGTGGCATTGGCGAGTGGCTGATTTCAGGCCGCAACGGCTACCTGGCACCGGGAGATCCGCCGACCGTGGAGGGCCTGACGGCAGCCATTGTCGCCTGCCTGCGTGACCCGGAGACGCACGCCCGCTTGCGTGAGGGCGCGGGTCGTCTCGCCGCCGACTTCTCGTTCGACTCGCACGTTGAACTGCTGCTGCGCGCGTTCACCGACGCCGCTCGAGCCGCATAACGCTCATGCGCATCCTCGTCGCCCATCAGGTGCCGCGTGCTAGAACCGGCGGCATGAGTCGTCTGATGGCGTTCATCCACGACCGGATTGAATCGGCAGGCCACCAGGTGGACTACCTCTGCGCCGACGATGTGCCGGACTCATGGGGAGGATGGTGGGGGAGGAGAGTGGCGTTTCCGATGGCGGTCCGCGCCAAAGCGATTGATGCCGATCGCGCTGGCCACCCTTATGACATCGTGAACGTGCACGAGCCGATCGCGGCGCCGCTGCTCGTCGGTCGTGCCGCCCACTCAGCGTCAGTCGTCGTGACCAGCCATGGGCTCGAACGTCGTGCCTGGGAGCTGGCAAAGGAGGAAGGCCGGCTCGGACGTGAAGCGCCCGGCTGGCGAACGCGGATCACTTACCCGCCGAGCGGCCTATGGCCCGGCGAATTTGCCCTCCGTCGCGCTGACCACGTCTTCTGTCTCAATGACGATGACAAGAACATGCTCGTCAGCGATTTCGATCGACCGCCGGCCACCATCACCCGAGTGATTCCTGGCGCCGACGAGATCTACGCCACCGCCGCCGCAGACCGAGACTACTCACGCGCGACGCGGGTGTTGTTTGCAGGCACGTGGCGGAAGAACAAGGGCATCGAGGATCTGGTGCCAGCCTTTGCGACGCTCGCAGAGCGCCATGCAGACCTGAAGCTACACATCGTTGGGTGTGGTGCACCAGCCGACCACGTGCACGCACAGTTCTCCGAACATGTCCGCTCGCGCATTCTCGTCGAGACCCCCAAAGACGAGAACAGCACGGCTGCGGCGTTTGCGGCGGCCGACCTGTTCCTCCTGCCGAGTCTGTTCGAGGGCACGCCGCTCACGTTGATCCAGGCCATGATGAGCGGCCTTCCGATCGTTACCACCGCGACGTGCGGGATGAAAGACGTGATCGCTCACGCGCGCACCGGCCTGCTGGTGCCGATCCGATCGGCGGCGTCGCTCGTTGAAGCGGTCGATCAGTTGAGAGCCGATCGCACCCTGCGCGAACGATTGGGTCGCGCGGCGCGGTGCGAGGCGATGACGAACTACTCGTGGGACCGTTCAGCCGAGCCCGTGCTTCGCGCGTATGAGGGGCTCAGATGAGAGTCCTCACACACTATGTCGCATGGCGGCTCGGCCTCGCGCCAGCGAGCACACAGACCACTGAAGCGGAAAGGGACTGCCTGGCGCGCCATGCGACTGGTCGTACGCGCGTCGTCGAAGTCGGCGTCTGGCACGGCGTCACGACGAAGCGGCTCCGGGCGGCCATGCATCCTGACGGCATCTTGACGGCCGTCGATCCATTTCCCGTCGGGCGCCTTGGCTTCAGCGCGCAACAGCGGATCGCCGAGCGCGAAGTCGGTTCCGTGAGCAACGGACAGGTGCGATGGTTGCGCGCAACCGGAGCTGACGCGGCCGTTGGTCATGCGCTCATTGACTTCATCTTTATCGATGGCGACCACAGCGAGAGGGGGCTGCTGGCGGACTGGCGTGCGTGGAGTCCCCTCGTTCAACCCGACGGCATCGTCGCCCTGCACGATAGCCGGTCTACTCCCGAGCGGCCCATCGACGACGCCGGCAGCGTCAAGGTGACGAAGGAAGTCATCCTCCCCGACGATCGATTCAGGGTGGTCGATGCCGTCGATAGCCTCACCGTGCTGAGAAGAAAGCTGGACCTCTGATGCGCCTCAATATCGGATGCGGCAAGAAACGGCTCGAGAACGCCGTCAATCTCGACATCAGCGGCGATGTCGGCGCCGACCTCGTCCACGACCTGAACTGCCGGCCGTGGCCCTTCGAATCGGGAACCTTCGACGAGGTGCATGCGTACGACGTGCTCGAGCACGTCGACGATGTCGCCAAGACGCTCGAGGAGATCCATCGGATCTGTCGGCCCGGCGCGCGGCTGCACGCGACGATTCCACACTTTTCGAGCGCCAACGCGTTCACCGACGTCACACACCGCCACTGGTTTGGGTGGCGCAGCTTCGATCCGTTTGACGACGCCCACGAGCACTCGCATTACTCGCGGGCCCGGTTCCGCCGGTGCCAGACGCGCATCAGTTTCGATCCGACGGTCGTCAATCGCGTGGTCTTTCGACTCGCCAATCGATGGCCGCAGGAGTACGAGCGGCGCTGGGCCTGGATGTTCCCGGCGTGGTTCCTGTACGTCGAGCTCGAAGCGCTGAAGTAGCTGTCTCCCTCGGATTTCCGCCAGATCGGCCGATAACTCGCCTAGTGATATGGCTGAGCTCAGCCACCCGCGCGTACTGTTCTTCGTAGAAGGGCATACCGACATCCGGTTCGTCGTCGGTCTCAGTGAGATCTGCGACCTCACCATGGCTGTGCCCGCTCGCGCGTACGCGGACAGCGGGCTCAAGGCGCGCGTCGCCGCCAGTGGAGCCAGGCTCCACGTGCACGAGATTGCCGGCGGCCGCGCATCGTTTCAACTGCGGTCCGCCGCGTTCCTGTGGAACGCCGTTCGCGATTTCGATGTGGTGTTCTCGCAGGAGATGTTGCGAGGGTCTGTGAACGCGACCCTCGTCGGCGCGATTCGAGGCGTGCCGGTCGTGACCTCCATGGCACTGCCTCCCCTCGAGTACTTCAGATGCCGGCGCGAGCGGGGGCAGATCGGGGCCGCGAGCGCGTGGGCCGGTGAGACCGCGATTCGGAGCCTGTTGTTCATCAACGGCAAGCTGGCGACGAAGTGCCTTGCACTGGGGCCGTACCTACGCGCCGTTGCCGGGCGCTGCTGTGAACGAACCGAGCCCTGGCACTACTACGGCGTTGACGTCACGACCTTCCGCCCGGCCAGTAGCGACGAGCGGATCGCTCTGCGTAAGAAACTCGGACTCCCGCTCGAGAAGTTCCTGATCGTTCTGTCGAGCCGCATCAGCCATGAGAAGGACCCGGAGACGGTGCTTCGGGCCGTCGCCGGTGCTCGCGCTGCGGGGCTCGACGCGATCGTCCTGAATCTTGGCGGTGGCTATGAGCAGTTCCTGGCCCTCGCCCGCACGCTGGACGTGCCCGAGGTCTCGTCGTGGGTCATGGGACGTCCGGCTGCCCATCCGATGACCGAGCTCGCCGACTACATTCGCGCGGCCGATGCACTGCTTCAGGGTTCGCTCGAAGAAGGGCTTGGGCTGTCGCCGCTCGAGGCATTGGCGTGCGACGTGCCAGTCGTGGCGACAGACGTCGGCGGTCTCGCGCATCTCGATGGATACGCCACGCTGACGGCGCGCCGCGATGCCGACGGGATGACGCGCGCCGTGCTCGCCATCGCGTCCGATCCGGCCGCGGCTCGCAGGCACGCGCAGCGCGGGCGCGAGTACGTCCGTCGCTGCTGGAGCCGTGACGTCGCGTTTCAATCACTTCGTGGCGTGCTGACCGACATCGCGCGCGGCCGTGCGGCCACGCGGGAGGCATTGTGTTCGAGCCGAATGTGAATCGGCTCATGTCGGAGCTGTCGGCCGATGCCCGCGTCCTCGACGTGGGCGGGTGGGCGTGTCCCCTCAATCGCGCCCAGTGGGTGCTCGATGCGGAGCCGTACGAGACGCGTGGCTACTACGCCACCATCGGCGGGGCTCGATATCAGGGACCTGAAACCGAGTGGTTCACCCGAGAGACTTGGATTCAGCGCGACATCTGCGAGCACACACCGTGGCCGTTCGCCGACAAGTTCTTCGACGTCGCGGTGTGTTCCCATACGCTCGAAGACATCCGTGATCCGTTGTGGGTCTGCGCCGAGCTGATGCGGGTCGCGCGACGTGGATACATCGAGGTGCCGTCGCGGGTGTGCGAGTCGTCGTTGGGCGCTGAACGGCCCAATCAAGCCGGGCTCTCGCACCATCGATGGCTGATCGACATCGACGGTCAGCGAATCCGGTTCCTGCCCAAGTACCACATGATTCATTCGAGCTGGCGCTTTCACCTGCCGGCCAGCTATCTCCGTTCTCTCTCACGGCAAGACTGCGTCCAGTGGCTCTGGTGGCGTGACCGCTTCGACGTCGAGGAAGTCACAATCCACGGCGTCCGCGCCCAGGAGGAGGAGCTGGAGCGCTTCGTCCAGACCGTCCTTCCGCGGCCGGCGTGGCTCTACAGCCTCGACGATCTCACGCGGGACGCGTTGTCCTTTCCGCGCCGCGCAATGGCGTGGGCCATGCGCCAGGCACGCGGCGTGGGCGTCAAGGTCTGAGCGATGAGCACCCTGCTCGACGCCGTGCGCGCCGGCTTCTACGCCTCGAAGCAGATCAACAGCCGGTCGCGGCTGATTGCCTGGAGCCATCGCGGCCGGTTTGCGACCGGTCTGCGACTGGCGCGCGAAGTGGCGGGTGCCCGCACGCTCGACTACGGCTGCGGCGACGGCACGTTCCTCGGTCTGCTGATGAACGAGCCGCCCGCGCCGCGCCTGGCGGTCGGCGCCGAGCTGACCAGCGAGATCGTGGCGGACTGCCGCGAGCGTTTCAAGGCGCAGAAAGGCATGCACTTCATCCTGATCGACGACCTCGAGCGGCGGGCGCATCAGGGCGCCTACGACGCCATCTACTGCATGGAGGTGCTGGAGCACGTCGTCGAGCCGGCAGCACTGCTCGCGACGTTCAAGCGCCTGCTGGCGCCGGGAGGCACGCTCGTCATCAGCGTACCGATCGAAACGGGTATCCCGGTCGTCGTCAAACAGATCGTTCGCCGGATCGCCGGCTGGCGCGGTGTCGGCCACTATCCGGGGACAACCGGGTACACGCTCCTCGAGCTGCTGCGCAGTGTCTTCGCACGATCAGCGCAGCACATCACGCGTCCGGTCATCACGCGCGAAGACGGCAGCACCTTTCACGACCACAAGGGATTCAACTGGCGCGTGCTGCGCCGGCTGGTCAGCGACGAGTTCGATCTGGTTCGCGAGTCCACCTCGCCCGTCGAGTGGCTCGGTCCTCAACTCGGCACTCAGCGGTGGCTCATCGCGCGCCAGCGCGCTACGGCTGTCGAGAGCGATCGCGCACCAGTGAAGGAGCGCGTGGCATGAAGCTTCCGCGCGTCGCGATCGTGTCGGATTTGCGCGAAGAGCGATGGCACAGCATGGATCTCGTCGCGGAGATGCTGCTCCTCAATCTCAAAGCTCCGGACCTTCGCGTCGTTGACCCGACCGAGCTGCGACCGACGATGGTGCGCCGGTTCAGCCGGTTGCCGTTTGCCCGCGCCGGCGTGGCCGAGACCGCCGACCGGATTACGAATCGAGTCTGGGATTATCCGCGCTGGCTCGTCTCACGCCGCGATGACTTCGATGTCTTTCACGTGGTCGATCACAGCTATGCGAACCTGGTGCACGTGCTGCCGGCGAACCGCACGATCGTGACCTGTCACGATCTCGATGCGTTTCAGGGCGTGCTGCCTGGCTCACGTGGCGGGACGCTCGTGTCGCGCGCGCTGGCCCATCGACTGCTCGAGGGCTTGCAAGCGGCGGCGCGCATCGTCTGCGTCAGCCAGGCCGGCCGGGATCAGCTGGTTTCACACGACATCGTGAATCCGTCGCGCGTGACCGTCATTCCCAACGGCGTCCACCCGACGTGCACGCACCGCGCCGATCCACGGGCAGACGGCGAGGTCGCCGAGCTGCTCGGCCCAGCCGGTTCACAGACCATCGAGCTGCTCCACGTTGGCAGTACGATCTCCAGGAAGCGCATCGACGTACTGTTGGAGACTGTTGCCATCCTCAAACGCCTGTGGCCCAACCTGCGGCTGATTCGCGTCGGCGATACCTTCACGTCGGCGCAGAGCCGTCAGGTCAGACAGCTCGGTCTTGCCGACGCGGTGACAGTGCTTCCGTTCATCGATCGACGAGTGCTCGCGGCCGTCTACCGAAGGGCCACGCTGCTACTGCAGCCGTCCGAACGCGAAGGATTCGGGTTGCCGGTTGCGGAGGCGATGGCGAGCGGGACCCCGGTCGTTGCCAGCCGCATTCCGGCTCTCGTGGAAGTCGGCGGCGCGACAGCCACCTACTGCCCGGTCGGCGACGTTCGGGCATGGGTCGCCGCCGTTTCGGAGCTGCTCGATGAGCGCGCGGCCTCCGCAGTGGACTGGCGCGAGCGATGTGCGGCCAGCCTGGCGCAGGCGCGACGTTTCAGCTGGCGCGAACACGCACGGCGGATGACCGTCCTCTATCGCGATCTGCTGCCGCACATTCGTGCGGTGCCGCACCCGCTGGCGGCCTCGCAATGAGCACCCTCCGCATCCTGCACCTGGGGAAGTACTACGCGCCAGAACGGGGCGGCATCGAGACCGTTGTCGAAACGCTGTGTCGTGGCGAGCGCCCCCTGGCCGACACCCAGGCCCTCGTGCTGAACAAGGTCAACCAGACGACCGACGAGACGCTGAACGACGTGCCTGTGCGCCGCGTGGCCAGCATCGGCACGTTCGGTTCCGTGTCGTTTGCGCCGATGCTGCCGGTGTGGCTGGCGCGAGCCGACGCAGACGTGATCGTCCTCCACGAGCCCAACCCGATGGCGCTCCTGGCCTATGCGATCGCGCGGCCCAGGGCGCGGCTCATCGTCTGGTTCCACTGCGAGGTGGTCCGGCCCTGGCTGCAGTACAGGCTTTTCTACCAGCCACTCCTCGAGTTCGCGCTCCGCCGCGCCGTTCGAATTGTCGTCGCGTCGCCGCCGATGGCGAACCTCCCCGCACTGGCTCGTTATCGAGAGAAGTGCACCGTCATCCCCTTTGGCCTCGAACGGGCGCGCTATCGCTTGTCGGGCATGACCGGATCGCGCGTGCAGGCCATCAGGGCCAACTGCGCGTCACCGATCGTCCTCTTCGTCGGACGGCTCGTCCCGTACAAGGGCGTCGATCTGCTGCTGCGCGCCGTGAGTGGCCTGGACGCGCTGACGGTCATCGTCGGCGACGGCCCGGAGCGAATGTCGCTGACGGCGCAAGCCATTGACGCAGGACTCAACGAACGGGTTCGTTTCCTGGGCGACATCTCCGATGCCGAGCTCCTGGCCTGGTATCACGCCTGTGATGTGTTCGTCCTGCCCTCGGTCACGCGGCAGGAAGCCTTCGGGATGGTGCAGCTCGAAGCGATGCTGTGCGGCCATCCGGTGATCAGCACCGAGCTGCAGACCGGCACTTCCTGGGTGAATCAGCACGAACGTACCGGCCTCGTCATCAAACCCGGTGACGTGACGGAGCTGCGCGGTGCCCTCGAGCGACTCCTCGGCGACCGCGAGCTGCGCGACCAGTTCGGCGACGCCGGACGCAAGCGGGTAATCGAGATGTTCACCGCCGAGACGATGTGCCGCGCAACGGTGTCGCTCTACAACGACGTCGCTTGCGAGCGCCGCCGCTCTCCGCGGACGCTGACCGGTCGCATCGGAATGATCGCCAAGCGGGCCCTGGACGTCACGCTGTCTGGTGTCGGTCTGGTGGCCTCGTCACCCCTGTGGGCGATCATCGCCATCCTCATCAAACTCGAAGACGGCGGCCCGGTCTTCTATCGCCAGCAGCGCTCGGGGCGGAACGGCGTGCCGTTTGACGTCCGCAAGTTCCGCTCGATGATTCCGGACGCTGAGGCGCGGGTTGGTGCGGTGCAGGCAACCGAGCACGACCCCCGTGTCACGCGCATCGGACGCATCCTTCGCGCGACGGCCATGGACGAACTCCCGCAGCTCTGGAACATCTTCTGTGGCGATATGAGCTTCACCGGCCCGCGCGCCCTGCGCCCAGGGGAGATCGAAGTCGGTGGACGTGGCGTCGAGGAGAAGCTCGAAGACGTGCCGGGGTTCACCGAGCGAGCGAGCGTCCGCCCGGGGCTCACGGGGATCGCACAGATCTACGCGCCGCGCGACATCACGCGCCGGTGGAAGTTCCGCTACGACCTCCTTTACGTTCGTCGCCAGTCGTTCTGGCTGGACGTCCGGCTGATCCTGATGTCGTTCTGGATCACGTTCCGCGGGACGTGGGAGGCGCGCGGCTCGAAGCTGTAATCGCGTCGGAGTAAATCACACGCCGCTGTCAACGTTGACAGTCGAGGTGGCGATGTGGAAACTCGTGATTGGATGCACGACGCGATCGTCGTTGGCGCCGGCCCCGCGGGATTACAAGCAGCACGTCAACTGGCATCGCGCAAGCTCCGCGTTGCCGTCCTTGAAGAGCACCACGTCGTCGGCGATCCGGTCCACTGTACCGGCGTTCTCGCCCGAGAGGCCTTCGACGAGTTCAGCCTCTCCACCGACTCCATCCTCAACGAGCTGATCACCGCTCGTTTCATTTCCCCGTCAGGTCAGGACATCGTCTACCGGTCTCGCGTGGTCGAGGCCGTGGTCGTTGACCGCGCGCGGCTCGACCACTGCCTGGCAGACGCGGCCGTGCGCGCGGGCGCCGAGCTCGTGCGCGGCGCGCGCGTCCACTCGGTGACGTGCGACGGGGACGGCGTGCGGATTGAGGTCGCGGGGCAGCCGACGCGACGTGCGCGTTCGTGCGTGCTGGCGTGTGGCGGCCGGTACGCGCTGCATCGGCAACTCGGTCTCGACGTGCCGTCGCTGCTGCTCCATACGGCGCAGCGAGAGCTGCCGGCGAGCACACCTGGCGACGTCGAGGTGCACTTTGGTAGCGAGGTCGCGCCTCGAGGATTTGCCTGGGTCGTCCCGGTCTGGCGTGGTGGCCAGTCATTCGCGCGTATCGGCGTGATGGCCGAGGCCCAGGCTCCGACCTACTTCATGCGCCTGGTGGACCGCGTGGCGTCTCGGTGGGGCGTCGAGCGGCCGCTGGCCGGTCCACCGCGACTCAAGATCCTGCCGCTCAGTCGCATTTCGCGGACCTATGGCGACCGGTTCATCGTCGTCGGTGACGCGGCCGGTCTGGTCAAACCGACGACGGGCGGAGGGATTTACTACGGCCTCGTGTCCGCAACCATGGGGGCCTCGGTCCTGGCTATGGCCCTGCACGAGGGCGACGTATCGTCGGCCCGCTTGTCGGAGTACGAACGCCGCTGGCGCGCCCGCCTCGAGACCGAACTCGACACGCAGCTCTCGTTCAGGCTACTGGCGCAGCGGATGCCCGACGAGGACATCGAAGGTCTGTTCACGCTGGCCCGGACCGACGGCGTGATGCCCATCGTCCGGCGCACCGCGTCGTTCAATCGTCACCGCAAGCTGATTGTCGCGTTGCTCAAGCACGCCCCGGCTCGCCAGATGTTCTTCCGCTCAGTTATGGGCTAGGGACTCAGAACGAAGAACTAAGAACGAAGAACGGACCATGGACCAAGCACCAAGCACCAAGGACCAGCGTGACCGCGTGAGTGTCCTATTCGATGCCGTCCGTGTCCGGGAGTTGATCTCCGTGCTCCGCGCCTGCGAAGACTCGGGCGCCCGTCCGATCGTGTTCAAAGGCGCCGCGCTCGCGCATACCCACTACGCGGAGTCCTGGCAACGGCCACGCGCCGACGCGGATCTGCTCATTGCCGTTGATAGCCGCGACCGTGTGTTTGCGACCCTGCAGGCGCGAGGTTACACGCGCGGCACGTTCATCTCCGGAGACCTGGTGATGTACCAGGCGCCGTTCGAGCGGGTCGATCATCTCGGGGTCGATCACCTGCTTGATGTCCACTGGCGGATCGTCAACCCGCAGGTCGTCTCCCAAGTACTGACCCATGCCGAGCTCGTTGAACGAAGCGTGACAGTCTCTGTGCAGGGCTATCCGGTGCGTGTGCCCTCGCCCGTTGACGCGCTGCTGCTGGCGTGCATCCATCGAGTCGCGCATCACCCGGACCTCGAGAAGCCGGTCTGGATCGAAGACATCCACCGGTTGGCGAGCCGGTTCGACCTGGGTGAGTGGCAGACGTTCGTCGAGCGTGCCACGCGTGGATCGGTCCGTCGGATGTGCTTACAGGGGCTGACACGTGCCCACGAGCGATTTCAGACGGTTGTGCCGCTCAATGTGCGACAGGCCCTGTCCGCTGGGCACGGTGAACCCTCGTCGGTCTTCCTGCGAGCGGATCTGCGTCCAGTCGATCGTTTGATCTCCGACTTGCGCGCGCTCAGGCCGCTTGGCGCAGCGCGCCTCCTCTTCGAGCATCTGTTTCCGCCGGTGGAGTACATGCGGGCGGCGTACGGCGTCAGCAGTGGCGCCTGGCTACCGGCCTGCTACGTGGCTCGCCTGTGGAACGGGATGTCGAAGTGGTGGCGGCCTTACGTCTCGGCGGCGAGATAGCGGTTCCCGTAGCCGTAGTGCCGCGTGTAGTAGTACCTGTTGCGTGAGACGTCCACGCGGTTCAACACCGCGCCCAGGATGCGCGGCCGTCCGGCCGCCAGCGTCTCGATCGCTCGCTCCGCCAGGCGGCGGCGCGTCATCTCCGATCCCACCACGAACGCCACGCCGGAGACCCACTGCGTGAGAATCGACGCATCCGTGACTGCGAGGACCGGAGGGGTATCGACGATCACCCAGTCGAAGGGTCCGTTCTGCACCTGGCCGAGCAGGGCTTCCATGCGGCCCGATGCGAGCAGCTCCGATGGATTGTGCGGCGTTGAGCCGGCCGGCATGATCCACAGGTTTGGCTCAGCCAGCCGCTGAACGGCTTGAGTCAGGTGGGCCTGGCCGCTGAGCAGCTCTGAGAGACCGCACCGGTTCTCGAGACCGAATGCCTGGTGCACGCCTGGCCGACGCATGTCGGCATCGATGAGCAGGACCTTCGCACCACCGTAGGCCAGCGCCGTCGCCAGGTTGCACGCCGTCGTCGTCTTGCCCTCGAGCGGCTGGGCACTGGTCACCAGCACGATGCTGCCGCCTTGGCGCGTGCTCAGCGCAATCGACGTGCGCAGCGAGCGGATCGCCTCGCTGAAGTCGTTGTGTCCCGAGAGTGTCGGGCGGTTGCGCCCTCCCCGCGCGGCTGGAATCAGCGCCAGGAAGGGAAGGCCCAGGCGTGAAATGTCTTCGGGCGTCTTGATCGTGTCGTCCAGATAATCAAGGCCGAGCACCAGACCGACGGCGACGAGGAACGCGACGATGGTGCCGAGCATCAGCGCCTTACGCAGGTTCGGGCTGAATGGCGCCCCAGGAACACCGGCGCGTTCGACGAGGCGGACGTTGTTGCCACGGCTGTTCGCGAGGACCTGCAGCTCCTTCTCGCGGCGCAACAGCGTTTGATACAGCTCGCGATTGCTCTGGGCGTCGCGCTGGAGCACGGTGTAGGTCACACTCTTGCGATCGAGATCGGTGGCAATCTCCTTCTGCTCTTCGAGCGCGGACGCCAGCGTGCTCTCCTCGAGCATCGCCGACTCGTAGTCGTGGCGGATCGCTTCCACCGCTTTGGCGATCTCCAGGTTCAGCTGTCGCGTGGCATCCTGGATGGAGGCGTTCACCGTCAGCATCTCAGGGTGCTTGTCGCCATAGCGCTCTGAGAGCAGCGCCTTGCGCCGCTCGAGCTCGGCCAGCTGCGCCTTCAACGACTGGATGTAGGGGTTCTGCAGAATTTCGGGAATCGAGTCCGGCGTGCTCTTCGGGGCAAATGTTCCGAGCCGGTGATAGAGCGATTCCTTTTGTGCGCGATTGGTCCGCGCTCGCGTCGCCGCTTCGTTCAGCTGATTGAGCCGTGAGATGACGATGTTCTGTCGATCCTCGAGCGAGAGCGCGTTCTGCACCTCGCGGTACTGCGCCATCGCCCGTTCGCTGGCCTCGACGATCGTCTTCTGGCGCTCGAGTTCCTGCGCCAGCCAATCGAGGCTGCGCTCCATGTTCTGCCGGCGCAGTTCGAGATTCTGCTGCACGTACTCTTCGGCAAGCATGTTCGCGGAGTTCGCCGCCAGGGCGGCATCGGGCGACACGAACACGACGTCTACGAGACGGCTGGCGCGAACGGGTTCGACGGAGATGTGCGACGCGAAGTCGCCAATCGCATCGTCGGTCACCGCCTCCGCACCCTTGATCCTGGTGACCACGCGCCGCGCCAAATCGCGACCGGTGAGGATCCGGTACTGCGTCTGGAAGTACGGCTCCGGGTCCTGCATGTAGTTGGAATTGTTCGACGTGCTCACGCCTTCCATCGTCAGCGATCGCTCATCTTCGAGATCGATCTGCAGGCGCACGCTCGCGCGGAACAGCGGCGTTTGCGAGTACGCCCGAAGTCCTGCACCGCCCAGGACGACCAGGAACGCCAGCATCGCCAGATAGCGGTAGCGATAGAAGACGCTGAGTCGATCGCGAAGATGGATCTCGGCCGAGCGGGCCCGCACGAGCGGGGCGCCTGCGTCGCGCAGGAGGCGTTGTGGTTCCGTAGTCTGCATGCTTGCGCTTGAGCCTGTGGAAGCGCCCGTTGAACGGTTATCGGTTGAGGTTTGACCCCCGTTTAGGACGCAGAATTGCGCACCAGTGCAGAGATCCGGCCGGAAATGCCGCAATTGGCCTCAAGCGGGCCTGTCATGCCAGAAGCTGAACGCCGATAGATGCCTACGACATGAGCCAGTGGAAGGGCTATGGCCCGGACAACGTCTTGGCGTCGGATGACGACGTCATCGACGGGCCTCAGACGGCAGCCAGCGCCGGCACGCTGACCTACGAGCCGTATTTCGGCCTCAAGGCAAAGCCGTTCAGCCTCTCCACCGATCCCCGCGCCCTCTACAAAAGCCCGGCACACGCGGCGATCCTCGAAGACCTGCTGGCCGCCATCCGTCGGCGCGAAGGCATCATCGTTCTGACAGGCGAGATGGGCAGCGGCAAGACAACGCTCTGCCGCGCCGCCCTCTATCAACTCGATCGCAAGACCTTCACGACGTTCGTCCCCGATCCGTCGCTCTCGCGTGAAGAGCTGCTGCGGATGCTCTTGGTGGACTTCGGCGAGGTCTCCGTGGACGACCTGCGACGGGGCCGCCTCTCTGGCGCCGCGCGGGCCGATCTGAGTTATCAGCTCTACGAGTTCCTCACCTCGCTGGAATCAGTCGATGCGTTCGCGGTGCTGGTGATTGACGAGGCCCAGCATCTGGCGCAGCCGCTCCTTGAAGAGATTCGCGCGCTCTCAGAGCTCGAAGCCGGGCGACGACTCCTGCAGATCGTCCTCGTGGGGCAGCCCGAGCTGCAGACGCGCCTGAAGCAATTTCAGATGCGGCTGATCGATCAGCGCGTAACGATGCGCTGCGAGCTGCGGCCGCTGACCAAGGAAGACGTCGCCGGATACGTCGCGCATCGACTGGCGACGGTGGGCGGCGCCAAAGAGCGGGTCGCCTTCTCGTCCACGGCGATCGACTTGATCCACGCCGCGTCGAACGGCGTCCCGCGTCTCGTCAACATCATTTGCGATCGCGCCCTGACGCGCGCCCATGTGGAACGTCTCTCTGTCATTGGACCGCCTGTCGTGTCTGGCGCGATCGACGAGTTGCAGCTCGTTTCAGGTCAGGTGTCGATGTCGGGTCAGGTCATCCAGACCACGCCGTTCAGAGCGCCGCAGTCGGAACCGGCGCCCGTCGTCGTCGCCGCGCCGCCGGCGGTCGCCGTTCAACCGCCGCCGCTGGTCGTCGATGTCACCGCATTGATGGATCTGCCCCCGGAGCCGGTTGCGCGGCCCGTCGCGCCGGTCGCTGTAGCCGTGCCATCAGTCACGCCCGCGCCAGCGTCGGAACCCGAAACCGATGGCGCTGGTTTGTTCGACCGCAGACGCGCTCCCGCGGCAGCTGCCCCGTCGGAGCTGGACGCGCTGCTCGGCCTGCCGACGACGTCGCCGCGCCGCGATTGGGAAGGCGCCGCCGACAACGAGCGTGCGGGGGCGGCGGCTGCACCGGTCTGGAAATGGCGTATGGACAGCGAAGTTCGTCGCGAAACGCGCTTCGCGTGGCTGAAGTCGGTGGGTCTGGCCATGCTCGGGATGTCGGTCATCCTGATCGCAGGCGGCATTGCGTTCACGGCGCAACGCGCGCGCGCAGCCGCTGGCCCGCAAACGGAAACCCCTGCGCCCGCTCAGGCGGCAGTTCCGGCAAAACCTGCAGCGCCGGCGGTGGCGCAGGCGGCCATTGGATCGCTCGGTTCAGAACCGAGGTCCGCTGGAACGAACTCGACGGCGTCACCGCACGCCGGAGCTGCTGATGTTGCGGCGCAGACGTCGGCGGCGCAGACGCCGGCAGCGCAGACGCTGGCGGCCGCGAGTGCCTCGGACACCTGGGTGGTGCAGGTCGGCGCGTTCTCCAGTCACGATCTGTCGCAGTCGATGGTGCAGCGACTGACGCAGTCGGGATTCCCTGCCTTCGAAGTTCCGACCGAGTCGGGATCGCGTGGGTTGCTCTACTTCGTGCGCGTCGGGCCGTTCAAGACCGCTGACGAGGCCGACCAGGCGCGCGTCAAGCTGCGACAGCTCTCCGAGCTCGAGAGTGCCTTCGTCCGGAGCGTGACTTCCGTTCCGTGATACCGTGACATCCGCATGGATGTCGCCTCGACCGAGCAGTTCACCGTACATCCGTCCGTGATCGCTCGCGAACTCTCCGGCGAAACCGTCCTTCTCAATCTCGAATCTGGCATCTACTACGGTCTGGACGCTGTCGGTACACGCGTGTGGCAGCTGCTCGTGCAAGGGTCCACGATCGCCGGCGTCTGCGAAACGATGGTGGACGAGTACGAGGTTGAGCCTGACGTGCTGCGCGGCGATGTCGTGCGCCTGGTGGGCGACTTACGTGAGCGCGGCATTGTGACACCGCGTGAGTCGGTGCAGGCCTGACGTGACGCGCAGGTGGCTCGCGCGTGCGCGGCGCATGACCGCCGCCGATTATCGGACGGCAATCGAAGTATTACGACTCGCGGTGTGGGTAGAAGCCGCGATCCACCTGATGCCGTTCTCGCGTGTGCTCGAGCGCGTGAGACGCGACGCGTCACGCCCATCTGACGGGCCAGACGCTCACGCTGAATATCAGCGCCTGCTCCGCTTCGTGATGGTGGCGTACGACGTCCTGCCGTTTCCGGCGACCTGTTTGCGTCAGAGCCTGGTGCTCTACGCGTTGCTCGAGCGGCGCGGAGTCCCGTCGCGACTCTGTCTCGGCGTGGCCAAGCAAGGCCCCGCACTCGACGCGCATGCCTGGATCGAATGCGACGGGATCACGTTCGACGTCGCCGGCGCGAGATTTGGCGAGCTGCAGCCGTATCGCAGCTAGTCCTCTTCAACCCCAATTTCACTTCCGCCCGCGAAAGAACTTCCGCACGTCGTCCACGAGCAGTTGCGGTTCCTCGAGCGCGGCGAAGTGGCCCCCGCGCGGCATCTCGGTCAGTTGCTGCAGGTTGTACTGCGCCTCGATCCACTTCGTCGGTATGACGGCAAGCATCTCGCGCGGAAAGCGCGCGCAGGCAAACGGCACTTCGACGCGGCCGGAAAGCCCGGCGTCGAGCCGGTTCTCGAAGTAGATGCGGACCGATGACGGTGCGCTTTCGGTGACCCAGTAGATCATCACGTTGGTGAGTAAATCGTCCTTCGTGAACATCTTTTCGACGTTCCCATCCGAGTCCGACCACGCGCGAAACTTCTCGACGATCCACGCCGCGAGACCTGCCGGCGAATCATTCAGGCCGTAGCCGAGCGTCATCGGTCGCGTGGACTGGATCTGGAAGTAGCCCAGTTCGTTTGCGCTACGCGCCTGCGCGGCCTGGACGCGTTTGAGTTCTGCCTCGGGCACTCCCTCATTGGGGTTCGCTCCGGGCGGCGCGTTGGCGAGGCACATGTTGCTGTGCAGACCAACCAGGTGTTCGCGATCGAAGAGCCCAAGCTGACGGACGATTGACGCGCCCCAGTCGCCGCCTTGCGCGCCGTATCGCGTGTAGCCGAGTCGCGCCATCAACTGCGCGACGATCCGCGCGATCCGTGCCGGGCTATACCCGCCAGTTCGGGGCTTTCCAGAGAAGCCGAAGCCAGGAAGCGAGAGCGCCACGACGTGGAAGGCGTCGGCGGCATTGCCGCCGTACTTCGTCGGCTCGGTCAGCGGGCCAATCACTTTGGTGAATTCGAAGAACGAACCGGGCCAGCCGTGAATCATCACGAGCGGCGTCGCGTTCGCCTGGCTCGATCGCTGGTGCACGAAGTGAATGACGACGCCATCGATCGTCGTCGTGTACTGCGGAAGCTGATTGAGCCTGCGTTCCTGAGCGCGCCAGTCGAAGGTCGTCAGCCAATAGGCGACCAGCTCCTTCATGTACGCAAGGCTGGTCCCGTATTCCCATCCCGACTGGTCAATCTCGCTGGGGAAGCGCGTCCTGGCCAGCCGGTCCTTGAGATCTTTGAGCGTCGCGTCGGAGATGTTGATCCGAAACGGCGTGATCCCGTCGCTCGAGGCTCGGGATTGAGCGATCGTCAACGCCGGACCGCAGACGGCGAGCAGCGCCGCTGTCGTGAAGAGCGTTCGAAGGTGACGCATGCGCGGGATCGTAGCTGATCCTGCCTGGCAGCAAGTACACTCTTCACTTGTCCATGACCGAGCCGAACGACACCGCGGACCACGAGCGCGTGCATCGCGAAGAGATCTACGCCAAGAAAGAGCTCGCGCTGCTCCTGTATCGCCTGCAGAATCTGCCAGGCGAGTCGCGCGCGCGCATGCAAGGGCGGGTGACGCAGGAACTGGTCGAGGAGACGATGGCGGTGGAGACGCCACTCGGCCCGCTGTCGTTCGTGCTGCTCGGAAGCGCCGGCGGCCGGGCGATGACACTGCTGACGAAGCAGCCGGCGACCATCGCGTGGATCAACGGATTCAAGCCGGACAGTGTGTTCTGGGATGTCGGCGCGAACGTCGGGATCTATGCGCTCTACGCCGCGCTGCGCGGCGACACCAGCGTCGTCGCATTCGAGCCTGCCGCGGTCAACTACTTTCTGTTGTCCGCCAACTGCGAGGCGAACAAGTTCGACGGTCGTATGCAGTGCCTGCTCGTCGGTCTCGGCCGCGGGCGATCGGTGCAGAAGCTCGAGGTCTCACAGTTCGCTGCCGCACAGTCGTTCAGTTTTCTCGGCAAAGAGCAGCCGTATCACGGCAGGCAGGCGGCGCTGATCGTGTCAATGGACGAACTGGTCGAGGACTACGGTGTCGCCTGTCCGAACTACATCAAGATCGATGTGCCCGGACTGAGCGAGGACATCATCGCCGGCGGCGAGCGGACCCTGCAGCGCAAGGACGTCCGCGAGGTCCACATCGAGCTGACCTCGTCAAAGGGCGGACGACGGATCGCAGAGGTGCTCGGCCGTTACGGTTTCGTGGCGTCGACACGAGACGAACACGGTGGCAGCGGGGACATTACGTTTGTCCGAACGAAGAACTAAGAACGAAGAACGAAAGACCAAAGACCAAAGACCGGAGACCAAAGACGAGAGCCCAGAGCCCAGAGTCAGTCAGTCGTCCACAGCGCGAGCGACGACACGTCCTTGATGAACACGCGGTTCCCTGAAATGACCGGCTGTGTCCAGGTCGCGGTATCCGCGACCTTGTAACGGGCGAGCGGTTCGAAGCGCGCCCGGTTGTGGCGCAAGACGAGCAGCTCACCGTCGTCTTCGAGCGAGAACAGGATGTTGCCGGCGCGCACGATAGCCGCGTGCGCCGCCTGGCGAGGCTCGCTCTTCCAGAGTACCTTGCCGGTGTCGAGATCGAGCGCGAAGTACTCGCCGCTGTTCAGATGCGAGAGGCCGTAGAGCACGCCGTTAATGGCCACCGCGTCGCTCATGTGCATCGAGACTTGGTCGGTGTGCCAGATGTTCTCGGTGTTCCACTTTCCGTCGCGTGATGCCGCGACGAAGGCGGTGACACCGTTGCTGCGGCCCATCTCGATCACCATGTTCTTGTGCAGGATCGGCGTCTGCGAGGTCGTCGTGGACGGCGTCGTGTACGGGCGCTGCCACAACAGCTGCCCGGTCGCTGCCGATACCCCCACGAAATATTTCTGCGTGAACGTGACAACCTGCCGGACGCCGGACACAGTGAACAGCAGGGGAGAGCCGTAGGCGGGTCCATCGCCGTTCCAGCTCCATTTCACGTCACCGGTTGCGACGTCGAATGCCGTCAGCGCGCCGTTGTCGTGGCCGCCGACGTGCACGATCACGTTGGTGCCATCGACGAGCGGTGACATCGCGGTGTGATAGAGCGGTTCGACCGGCGGCGACGGTTTCTGCCAGAGCTGTTTGCCGCTCACGGCATCGAACGCGGTCACTTTGCCGCTCATCCCGAGCGTGAAGATACGGTTGTCGGCAAAGGTCGGCGTGGATTTGGGGCCCGGTCCGTGCGGCGCCGCCGCGGGATTCATCTTGAACGGGGCCGGATAGCTCGTCCGCCAGATGACTTTCGCCGAGCGGCCGTCGAGCGCAGTCAGGACCTCGTCCTCGTTCTGACGCGTGAACGTGTAGAGACGCTCCCCGACCGTGAGCGGGACCGCATAACCGCTGCCAATCTCGGTCTGCCAGCGCTTGATCAGCACCTTCGGCCATGTCGCCGGCTCGCGAAATGAGGTGATCGCGCCGTCCCGGGCCGGTCCGCGCCACTGCGGCCAATCCTGCGCTGCCATCGACGATGCGAGCGCCAACACCATCACTGTCGAGCACGCGATTCTCGAATGGCTCATGGGTTCCAGATCATATTCGAGTCGATCTCGGTGTATAAGGAGTGCCCATGCCACTCCATCCACAGTGCAAGGCGTTTCTCGACATGCTGGCCGCCGCTGGCGGTCCCGGCCTCCACGAGATGCCTCTCGACGAGGCCCGCAAAGTGCCGTACCAGATGATCGAGCTTGGCGGCGCGGAAGAACCGTTGGCGCAGGTGGAGACCAGGATTATTCCCGGTCCCGTCCAGATTCCGGTGCGAGTCTACCGGCCCTCGCTCGCCCAGGATCTGCCCGCGCTCATGTACTTTCACGGTGGTGGCTTCGTCATCTGCAACCTCGACACGCACGATCGCTTGTGCCGAGGCCTGGCGAATGCGTCCGGTTGTGCCGTGCTGTCAGTGGACTATCGGCTTGCGCCGGAGCACAAGTACCCGGCTGCCGCCGAAGATGCGTACGCGGCGACGCGCTACGTCGCCGAGCACGCCGCCGAGTTCGGGATTGATCCGAACCGGATTGCGGTGGGCGGCGACAGCGCCGGAGCCAATCTCGCCACTGTCGTCGCCTTGATGGCGCGCGACCGCGGCGGTCCCGCGCTGAAGTTCCAGTTGCTCATCTATCCGGTGACCGACTTTACCGAGCACGCGACGCAGTCGGAGCGCGAGTACGGTCACGGCTATTTCCTCGATGTCGAGCTGATGGACTGGTTCGGCGATCAGTACTTCGCGGCGGACGCCGATCGCCATCTGCCGTACGCCTCGCCGATCAAAGCGTCGGATCTGCGTCGCCTTCCGCCGGCGATGGTCTTGACCGGTGAATGCGATCCGCTGCGCGATCAGGGTGAGGCATACGCTGACAAGCTGCGAACGGCCGGCGTTGCGGTCGTGCTCAAGCGTTACGACGGCATGATCCATCCGTTCCTCAGTCTGGCTGGCATCGTGGACGCGGGGCGCGACGCGATCAAGGAGTCGGCGGCAGCCGTGCGTCAGGCACTGAACGTCGCCGCGCCGGCTGGCGTCTGACGCGGCCTCGTGGCCACCGTGTTCCCGCCTCCGGACCCGGGCGTCGTCATGGGCGCCCTCTGTGCGTTTCAGCTCACTGAAGCACTCAAGGGGGCGATTGAGCTGGACGTGTTCACGCACGTTGCCGCGGGAGCAGACACCGCGGCGGCGATTGCCCAGCGTGCAGACGCCTCCGAGCGTGGCATTCGCATCCTCTGCGACTACCTGACGATCCACGGGTTCCTCGGCAAGGAGGACGATCGCTACGTGTGCTCGCCGACGGCGGCGGTGTTCCTCGACAAGCGCTCACCCGGCTACATCGGATCGATTGCGAACTTTCTCGCCCACGAGCGCATCGTGAAGACCTACCGCAATCTTGCCGGCGCGGCACGCAAGGGCGGCACTGTGGTGACGAGCACCGTGAGCCCCAACGACGCGGTCTGGGTGGAATTCGCGCGCTCGATGGCGCCGTTTCTCGGCATGGTCGCCGCGCAGGTCGCGCCGATCGTGGCCACGCCTGGACAGCCGCAGAAAGTGCTCGACGTCGCCGCAGGCCACGGTCTCTTTGGTCTGCGTGTGGCGCAAGCCAATCGGGCGGCCACTGTGTATGGGACTGACTGGGCCGACGTGCTGGAGGTCGCCCTCGAGAACGCCTCGTCGTTCGGTGTGGCCGACCGGTATCACACGATTCCTGGCAGTGTCTTTGACGTGGAGTTGGGCGTCGCCTATGACCTCGTGCTGGTGCCCAACTTTCTGCACCACTTCGACCGATCCGTGAACACTGGACTCCTGGTCAAACTGCGTCGCGCGATGAAGCTAGGAAGCACGATCGCGCTCGTCGAGTTCGTCCCCAACGAAGACCGCGTATCGCCGCCAATCGCGGCGTCGTTCAGTCTGCAAATGCTCGGCGCAACCGATGCCGGCGAAGCGTACACGTTCCGCGATCTGGACGCGATGCTGGCTCAGGCAGGATTCTCAGAGCGCCGCGCGCAGCCGCTCGAGCCGACGCCGCAGACGCTTGTCACCGCGCGGGCTTGAGCCCGCGCTCTACGGACGCGCTCTTATCCGAGACGCACCAGGCCGCGTCTGGTTGCGACTTTCACAGCTTCCGTGCGGCTCGTCACGCCGAGCTTCTCGAAGAGATGGCCGAGGTGGGTCTTCACCGTGCGCTCGCTGATCCCGAGCGCCGTGGCGATCTCTTTGTTGGCCTTCCCGTCAGCAAGCAGCCGCAGCGTCGCCAGTTCACGCGGCGTCAGCTGGACGCGCGTGACGTCCTCGGCGAGTTTTGCCGCAGCGGCCGGCGCCAGGTAGGTCTTCCCCGCGAGCACGTCGCGAATGCAGGCGATCAGCGCATCAGCGGCGATGTCCTTCAGCACATACGCCTTCGCACCGGCCCTGAGCGCGCGTGAGATCTCCTCGTCGGTGTCGTAGGTCGTCAGGATGATCACCCGCGCTCGCGGATCCCGCTCGCGCAGCCGCTGCACCACCTCGACGCCTTCCATCACCGGCATCCGCAGATCGAGCAGCGTCACATCTGGATGATGGCGGTCGTAGGCCTCGAGCGCCTCGGCCCCGTTGCCGGCTTCGGCGACCACGCGCAGGTCGGATTCCTGGTTGATGATGTTGGCGACGCCCGTCCTGAGCAGGGCGTGATCGTCAACGAGCAACACGCTGGCAGGCGTCGTCGTCCGCGCAGCGGCCTGCCCTGAGCCTGGTCGAAGGGCGTCAGTTGACGGCATAGACCTGCGTCGGCAGCGCCGACGGCTCCCACGCGAGCACGACTTCCGTCCCACTGCGCGGCGCCGTGACGATGGTCAGCGATGCGCCAATGCGCTCGGCACGCTCCTGCATGCTGGTCAGACCGAATCCTGTCGTCGGCCGCTCACGTGGAATGCCACGGCCATCGTCGGCGATCGACAGGCGCAGCCCGAGCGAGTTGACCGTTGATGCCTTGATCGTGATCCGTTGGGCGCGCGAGTGTCGGACCGCATTGGTCAACGCTTCCTGCGCGATGCCGAGGATCTCGCGCTCGACACCGTCGCCGAATCGCGGCAGCTCGTCGAGCTGAACGTCGATCGGGACGGTGGTTGTGCGTTGTCCGAGCTCGGCGAGACGCTTGATGGCCCGGCCGACGTCCTCGCCGTTCCCGACGTTTGGACGAAGCGCGCCGACCGAGCGACGTGCCTCCGTGAGATGCGTTCGGGCCAGATCGACCGCGGTCTCGATACTCCGCGCCACGGCCTGGGGCAGGGTGCACGCCTCACGCTGTGCGCCCTGAAGCTGCATCAGGATGGCGGCGAATCCCTGCGCGAGGTTGTCGTGGATGTCGCGTGCCAGCCGGTTGCGCTCTTCGAGGATCGCCTTGCGTCGCTCCTCGGCACGCTTCTGCTCGACGAGGCGGCTGTAATGCAGCGCGAGCGCCGCCTGCCTGGCGATCGCCTCGATCAGGGCAATGCGCCACCACTGTCCCTCGCTGCAGTCGTTCACCTCGCGGGTGCACAGCGTGATCCATCCAAGGTTCTTATCGCTGATGAGGAGCGGCGCGATGAGCGTGACGCTGAGTCCCTCGTGACGGAAGAAGTCGCGGAGACTGGCCGGCATCCGTTCGTCGTCAGTGCTGTAATCGATGGTCTGATGCCATCCAGGCTCGTACGAAAACAGATGATTGGCAAACGTTTGACGCGGGAACTCCGTGATCTTGGTCTTCCACTCAGGGCTGCTCGGCGCGAACACCTGCCCATCGAGGTGCGCCATCCAGACGTCGCAGCCCTTCTGCTCCTCGTCGATCAGCCAGACACTGACCTTGTGGCTTTCCCCCTCGTCGGCAAGCGTCTTGAGTAGCGCGCGGAAGAACCCTTCGATATCCGGCTCGCGGACCAGAAGATCGACGGCGTACTTGACGACGTTGGTCTGAATCTTCGCCAGCACCTCGGCGCGCCGGCGCTCGAGATTCTCGCGGCGCAGCGCCGCGCGCAGAGTGTCCACGTCGCGCGCGTCAACGGCCGGTGTGCTGGCGTCGTGTCCGTCGCAGGCGACGAGATCGGTGTCCATCGATTCGCCTTTCATCACCCTCCATTATCGAGCAGGTCGCGTCCTATTGCCGATGGCCCTCATGGCCGAGTGTCACATCGTCCAAAAGTCGTAGTCCTTCCTGTGTGGGACGTCGGTCGTAAAGCTGATGCTCACGCGCGAGGCCGATCTGCGCCCACTGCCCGATTGTTTGGGCCCCTCAGCGAGCGCCACACTGCAAAGCGTATGAAACACTCTCACAGTCTTCTGACGGCCCCAGCCGTCGGTCTTCAGACGGCCACCATCAGTCTGCTGATGGCCCTCGCCGTCACTCTTGTGGCGACCGGCTGCGCGCAGACCTCGGCGCAGCCCGCGCCGCCTCCGCCGCCACAAGTCACCGTGGCCACCGTCATCGAACGCAGCGTGACCGAATGGGATGAATTCACCGGACGGTTGCAGGCGGTCGATTCCGTCGAAGTCCGCCCCCGCGTCTCCGGTCTGATTGCCGCGGTGCGGTTCCAGGAAGGCGCC
>Ga0111539_10000205_pt1 | contig 69920 bp, 52 predicted proteins | sample RhiMethybrSRZTD1_FD_79667 | JGI IMG/M metagenome (GOLD analysis project Ga0111539, IMG submission 79667) | Populus rhizosphere microbial communities from Tennessee, USA - Rhizosphere MetaG P. TD hybrid SRZTD1 (version 2) (version 2) | ecosystem: Host-associated > Plants > Roots > Rhizosphere >...
AAGCAACAAGTTCTTCTTCTTCTTTGCCCAGGAGTTCGAGCCGCGTACCAGCGGCGGCCAGGTGCAACGCTATCGCGTCCCGACGGCGCTCGAACGGCAGGGCGACTTCTCGAGAACGACCGACAACCTCGGCAACCTGTACAACTTCATCAAGGACCCGCGCATCACGACCGGCGTGTGCAACACCACGAGCCAGGCGGCGTGCTTCGCCGACGGCGGCGTGCTCGGAAAGATTCCGGCCAACATGCTCTATCAGACGGGCCTGAATGTCCTGAGCATGTTCCCGCTGCCGACCATCGACAACGTCCCTGTGGGTCAGGCCTACAACTTCGAGGTGACGCGGCCGAACGAGACGATCCTCGCGTGGCAGCCGGGCCTCCGGCTCGACTACCAGGCCGCCTCGTCGCTGCGGGTCACCTACAAGTACTCCGGCTGGAAGCAGCGCAGCCAGGTCATCAACGGGCCGCTCCCTGGCTTCAACGACACGAAGATGCAGCGCCCGAAGGTGAGCTCGTACGCCTTCACTCTCAACTACAGCGTGACGCCGACGATGTTCCTCGAGGCGACGTACGGGCACAGCCAGAACGATCTCGCAGGCTGCGCGCTCGCGCAGTCGAACACGGGGCCGTCGTTCTGCCAGTCGGCCATCCCGATGAATCCGGCGTCGTACCGGGGCAATGTCGGACTGGGCAACCTTCCGCTGCTCTTCCCGAACGCCAACGTCTTCGATCAGGATTACTACGCGACGAAGGCCCTGAACGGCATGAGCCCGACGCCGCCGGCGTGGGTGAACGGCGACTTCCAGAAGCCGCCGCAGTTCAGCTGGGGCGGCCGCGTCGGCAACGCGCCGCCGAACATTCCGTTCCCCGGCTACTTCAACATCAACGCCACGCAGGACGTGTCGATCAGCCTGACGAAGGTCGCCGGGCGCCACACCTACAAGATGGGCTACTACCAGACCCACAGCTACAAGGCGGAACAGGCGACCGACACCAACTCGTTTGGCACGATCAATTTCCAGCAGGACGCCGTGGGCACGAACCCGTTCGACACGTCGTTCGGGTTTGCGAACGCGGCGATCGGCACCTTCAGCTCCTACCAGCAGGCGTCGAAGTACGTCGAAGGCAACTACGTCTACGACAACGTCGAGTTCTACATTCAGGACAACTGGAAGGTGAACGGCAAGCTCACCCTCGATTACGGCGTGCGGTTCGTGCACCAGACGCCCCAGTACGACAAGCTCGGGCAAGGCACGAACTTCCTGCCCGATCGGTGGGCGCAGTCGGCCGCGCCACAGCTCTACAAACCCGGCTGCACGATCACCGTCGCCCCGGGCACGGCCTGTCCGGCGGCCAATCGGCAGGCGCAGAATCCGATCACCGGCGAGTTCCTCGGCCCGAACACGACGACCGCGTTCGGGACGCTGGTGCCGGGCAGCGGAAGCGCGACGAACGGTCTCTTCACGGGTGGTGTGGAGATCGTCGACACGACCTACACGTTCCCGGCGCTCGGCTTGGCGCCGCGGTTCGGCATGGCCTACGACCTGACGGACAGCCAGAAGATCGTGCTCCGCGGCGGCATGGGGCTGTTCTTCGATCGGCCATTCGGCAACTCGGTGATCTCGATGGCTGGCAATCCGCCGTCGTCACGCCTCGTGACCACGCGGTACTCGCAGCTCCAGAGCCTGGGCACCGGCGGTCTCACGACGCAGGGACCGCCTGGATTGAACACGATTCAGTACGACCCGAAGCTCCCGTCTTCCACGCAGTGGAACGCGGGCGTTCAGTTGCTGCTGCCGTGGGCGATTTCGACGGATCTGGAATACGTCGGCCAGCACAGTTTCAACACGGTGCGGACCGTGAACCTCAACATGGTCGATTTCGGCACCGCGTTTCTGCCGCAGAACCAGGACACGACGCTCGCGGCGAGCGCGACGCCCGGCGCGACCGCGTACCAGACCGACCTGCTGCGGTCCTATCGAGGCTACGGCTCGATCAACCACCGGCTCTTTGACGGCTGGCGGACGTACCACTCGATCCAGCTCTCGTTCAACCGCCGCTTCCAGAACGGCCTGTCGTTCAGCTTCAACGACACGATCGGGCTCTACGATCGGCAGAACGCAGGCGCGCGCCTGCAGCACGCGGCCGACGGCACGTACTCGTTCCGCGCCGACCAGGCGCGGGCGGACGAGCTGCTCGGCAACAACAACCCGGCGGCGCACCTCTTCCGCGCCAACTTCGTCTGGGATCTGCCCGACCTTCGGCCCGATGACAACAACGTGATGAAGGCGATCGCGCTCGTCCTCAACGACTGGCAGCTCTCGGGGATCTGGTCAGGATCGCGGCGCGCCGCAGCCGATCAGCAGAACAGCCCGGCGTACACCGTGGGCCAGGCCTATCAGAGCGGCGGCGGCAGCGTGAACCTCACTGGCTCGCCCGACTACGGCGCCCGGATCATCGTCGTCGGCGACCCCGGCAAGGGGTGCAGCGCCGATCCGTACCGCCAGTTCAACACGGCGGCGTTCCAGGGTCCGTCAACCAACAGCGACGGACTCGAGTCAGGGAACAACTACCTCAGCGGCTGCTTCATCAACGTCCTCGACCTGGCCATCGCGCGGAACTTCCGTCTCGGCAAGAGCCGGAATCTCCAGGTGCGCGCCGAGATGTTCAACGCGCCGGACCTCGCGGGGATCACCGGACGGAACACGTCAATGAGCCTCACGAGCCCGGCGGACCCCGTCAACATCCAGAACCTGCCCTTCGACGCGCAGGGCAATCTGATCGTGGCGCGGTCGCTCCCGCGCGGCGCAGGCTTCGGGGTGGCGACGGGCTACCAGCCGGCGCGGACGGTCCAACTGCAAGTGAGGTTCTCGTTCTAGAGGAGCCCACAACACGGAGTTCACGGTGATCACGGATCGCACGGAGACAGAAGGGGTTAACCCTTTTGACTCCGTGCCCCGCGTGTTCCTCCGTGCTCTCGGTGTTTAGGATCGAAGTCGGGACCCCACAGTCCCGTTGTACGACTCGAGGTGATCGCCATGGATCGTCGTCATTTTCTAAAGAACGCGGGCGCAGGTCTGGCCGCGGCGGGGCTGGCGCTCACGCCGCGCGAGATCGCGGCCGTCAACGCTGCGACGGCACAACTCAGCGAGAAGGGCAAGTTCGAGCGGATCGCCTCGTGCTCGTATCCGATTCGCAGCCTGTTCAAGAGCCGCCAGGGCGGCCGCGGCGGCGCACCCGCCGGCACGCTCAGTGAAATGAAGCAGAAGTACGGCGAGATCACGATGCTGGACTTCCCGCAGTTCACCAAGGACACCTTCCCCGGCGTGTGGAAGATGGATCTGTTCTCGTCGCTCTTCGGCGACGTCACCGACGACAGCATGTTCCCGCAGGGCCGCGGCTTCGATCCGTCGTCCACCTCTGGCCGGCGCTGGCTCGAAGAGCTGGCCAAGAAGTGCCAGGCGACGGGCACACAGGTCCAGCACATCTCCAACAACGCGCCGACGAACCTCGCGAGCCCCGACGCGGCGCTGCGCAAGGAGGGCGTCGAGATCGCCAAGCGATGGCTGGACGGTCTTGCCGTGCTGAGCCCCCGATCCATGCGCATGAACTCGGTCACCGCGCTCGGCCCCGCGGTCCGGCCCAATGCGATTCCGCGCAGCACCGACGGCTACCCGCGCAATCTCGAGATCGGCCCGCTGCTCGACGCCGCGATCGAGTCGTACAAGGAGATGTCCGATCACGGCGGCAAGCTCAATATCAAGGTGACGTTCGAGAATCACTGGGGCCTCGCCGCCGATCCCATGAACATCCGGATCATGCTCGACACGGTAAATCACCCGTACTGCGAAGCCTCACCCGACTTCTGCAACTGGGAGCACGAGTACATGCTCGTGAGCGGCCTCAAGGCGCTGGCGCCGTATTCCCACACCAACGTGCACGCGAAGTACTGGGATCGCTGGGGCGACAAGAACGACGTCCAGCGCGGCGTCCGGATCATGCTCGCCGGCGGCTTCAAGGGCACGTTCGCGCTCGAGTACGAAGCCGGCCCGCTCAACGGCGTCGAGGGCGCGAAGTATCTCTACAAGGAAGTGCTGGCGGCGCTATCGACACCAGTGCCAGTGTCGTAGAGAAGGGGACGGGTCTCTCGCTGTGGAAAACTCCGGGGACATCGCCGTGTGATTCTTGCCAGCACGGTCCCAGGAGTTTTCCACAGCGAGAGACCCGTCCCCTCCCTCGGCTCAGCAACCCGGTTGATTCAGCCGTCCGTCTGTGAGCGCTACGCTGGCCCAGCCCCCTGCGTGTTCACGAACAGCGCGTAGAGCGACTGGCTGGCGGCCATGAACAGGCGGTTGCGCTTCGGGCCGCCGAAGCAGAGATTGCCGCACACTTCCGGCAAGCGGATCCGGCCGATCAACTTCCCTTCCGGCGTCCACACCGTGACGCCGCTGTAGCCGACGGCGCGGCCGGCGTTGCTCGAGCACCAGACGTTGCCGTCGACGTCGCAGCGGACGCCGTCGGGGCCGCAGGACACGCCGTCGATCATGAAGTTGGCGAAAACGCGGTGATTGGCGAGCCGGTTGTCGGCGCCCACGTCGAACACCCGCAAATCCCGGGTGCCGCTGCTCACGACGTAGAGCTTCTTGTAATCGTGCGAGAAGGCCAGGCCGTTGGGATTCGGCAGCACGTCTTCGGTCGCCACCTGCGTGACGACGCCCTTGGCGTCCACGCGGTACACGGCGGTCGGCATCTCGCGGCGCATGCGGCCGGCTTCGGGAGGCTGACCGAGCCGCGGGTTGATCCGGCCGGTGGCGTTGCCCGGACCGCCCGCGGCGTCGGGCTGTCCTTCGTAGAGCTGCCCGCCGAACGGCGGGTCCGTGAACCAGTAGCTGCCGTCGGGATGCGCGACGACGTCGTTCGGGGAGTTGAAGCGCTTGCCGTCGAAGGTCTCGGCGAGAATCGTCGCCGATCCGTCGAGCTCGTAGCGGACGACGCGGCGCGTCAGGTGCTCGCAGGTCAACTGCCGGCCCTGAAAATCGAACGAGTTGCCGTTGGAGTTGTTCGACGGCGCGCGGAACACCGTCACCCGGCCATCGTCTTCGATCCAGCGTAACTGGCGGTTGTTGGGGATGTCGCTGAACACGAGGAACCGGCCGACGGCGTTCCACGCCGGGCCCTCCATCCAGAGGGCGCCGGTCCAGAGGCGCTGGATCGGCGCGTTCACCTGGATGAGCCGGGAGAACGCCGGATCGACGGTCACGACGTCCGGATCTGTGAAATACGTTGTCGGCGGCCCGCCGGGGCTGAAGTCGCGCGGCGGATTGGTCACCGTCGACGGAGGCGCCTGCACGGTTTGTGCGCGCAGGCCTCGCACCAAGCCGAGACCGGCGCCCGCGGTGGCGAGCGTCTGCAGGGCCCGGCGCCGGGAGACGCGCTTGGACGGGGACTTGGAGACCGGCATGCGCAAAGACTACAACCAAATTTGGTTCGTGCGCGCCCGGGGTTCATGGTGAAATGGCGCAGGAGTCAGCGATGAACGCACGCCAGATTGGAATGGCCTTGGTCCTCGCGGTGGCCGGACTGACGCAGGGGGCAGCGCAGGACCGTCCGCTCAACCGGGCGCCCCAGGGCTTCACCAACCTGTTCAACGGGAAGGACCTCAACGGCTGGCGCGGCCGGCAGCAGACCTACAGCCCGTACGCTGAAGCCAAACTCACCAAGGAAGAGCTCGCCGAGAAACAGAAAGCGTGGAACGCCGACCGCGATCTGCACTGGAGCGTCGACGCGGCAAAAGGCGAGATCGTCTCCGACGGCAAGGGCGTGCATCTCACGACCGAGAAGGACTACGGCGACTTCGACTTCCACGTGGACTGGCTGATGGTGAGTCCGAACGGCGATTCCGGTGTCTACCTGCGCAGCTTCCCGCAGGTGCAGGTGTGGGATCCGGACAATCCGCGTGAAGTGCGCAACGGCGCGCCGCGCGGTTCAGGCGCGCTGTGGAACAACAACCCCGACAACCCCGGCCGCTGGCCGCTCGTGAAAGCCGACAACCCCGTCGGCCAGTGGAACGCGTTCCGGATCCGCATGGTCAGCAACCGCGTCTGGGTCTGGTTGAACGACAAGCTCACCGTCGACGGCCAGATCATGGACAACTACTTCGACCGCGCGCAGCCCGTCCTGCCGCGCGGCCCGATCGAGCTCCAGACGCACGATTCGGAGATTCGCTTCCGGAACGTCTACGTGCGCGAGATTCCGGAGTCAGAAGCGAAGGCGATTCTCGCGAAAATCAAATAACCTTCGGGCCACAACACGGAGAGCACGGATTTCACGGAGGGCACGGGCAGGTCAGGGTGGACGAGCGGTCTGCCCAACAAAGTTCCGTGCTCTCCGTACCTCCGTGGAGTCCGTGTTGCGGATCTAGGTGTGTGATCTGTCGGGCATCGCAGCAAACGTCCGCTCGATGTTGTCGAGCACCGCGATCGTCGAGCGGACGCCCGCCTCGAGGAACCGCTCGCCGATTTCCGCCGTCGCGCCGCGCGCATCACCCCAGGTGCCGGATTTCGTCGCACGGTGGACCGATCCCGGGTTCGAGAAGAAAAACGCCGTGTGGACCGCGCCGGAATTGACGGTGAATTCCGGAAACGGCGGAAACTCGGCGTTCGCCTTCTCCATGTCCACGAGGGCTGGATTCAGCGCGAGCACGGCGGACGTCTCGGCCGTGTTCGCGTGGAGGCCGGTCTTGAGCGTGAAGAACTCCGCCGTCTCCTCAGCCGTCATCCCGTCCCAGTAGTTCACGGGAAACGCGCGCACACCGGCGGGCAGCCGCTCCGACGCGTTCGCGCAGGCGTACGCGATCGCGTAGGTGTTGTCGAAGTGGCCGTTGAGGAACACGATGCGCTTGAAGCCGACCGACGCAAACGACGCGGCCAGATCCTCGATCATCGCCATGAAGGTTGGAATCCGGATGTGGACGAGCCCGCGAAAGCCGACGTGCGGATACGACAGGGCGTAGTTGATCGGCGGCGCGACGACCGCCGCCACCCGGGGCGCGGCACGGCGCGCCACTTCCTGCGGAATCAGGACGTCGGTGATGAGCGGCGCGTGCGGTCCATGTTGTTCGGTCGCGCCGGTCGGGACGATGACCGTGTAGTGGGTTTTCAGGAACGTCTCGACCTCGAGGTTCGTCATCTCGCCCAGAAAGACCGTGGGAGGTTTCATGCGGCCGAGTATAAGATCCGGGTCACGTATTTGTCTTACGACAAGAAGCAAGTGAAGGCGTGTCGTAAGACACGTCACTAGACGCGACTGGACGCGATCAGAGGTATCGATGCGCAGACACGCGCTGCTCACCTTCTTCCTCGCCGCGCTCGCCTTCGCCATCGGCGTCCGCGTCGCGGCGCAGGCGACGCCGCCACCGGCCACGCCGCCGCAAGGACCGCCGCAGGGCGCCCCCGCGCCGGCCGCCGGCGGCCGCCAGGGCCGGGCGGGCGGCGAGTCGTTCCCGGCACAGCAGCGTCCGCCGGGCGACCCGGCCCTCATTGCACGCGGCAAGATGCTCTACGAAGTCGCCTGCACGTCCTGTCACGGCATCGATCTGCGTGGCGGTCAGTTGAACGGGCCCAACCTGCTCCGGTCGCAGCTCGTGCTGAATGACCAGCAAGGCGAGCTGATTCTGCCGATCGTCCAGGGCGCGCGCGCCGAGAAAGGCATGCCGCCGCTCCCGATTCCGCCCGACGACGTGAAGGCCATCGCCGAGTACATCCACAGCGTCATCGGCTCGTCGCGCGGTCAGGGGGCGCCGCCGCGCGGGCTCGGACCGCCGCCCGACGTGCTCGTCGGCGACGCGGCCGCGGGCGAGAAGTACTTCGCGGCGACGTGCAGCCGCTGCCATTCGCTCACCGGAGACCTGCAAGGCATCGGCGGCCGGTTCCCGGAAGCGAAGGCGCTGCAGAATTTCTGGGTCTCGGGCGGCCGCGCCGGCGGACGCGGCACCGGCGGGCGGGCCGGCGGCGGGCGTGCCGGCGGCACGGGCGCCGCGCCGGCCGGGCCGCCCCGCGTGTTGACCGCCGCCATTTCGCTGCCCGGCAACGAAAAGGTCGAGGGACGGGTCGTGCGCTACGACGATTTTTTCATCACACTCGCCCTCGCCGACGACACGATTCGCACCGTTCGACGCGACGGCGATACGCCGAAGATCGAGTTCAAGGATCCGTTCGAGCCACACCGCGCGCTGCTGGCGGAAATCAGGAACAAGAACATGCGCGACCTGACGGCCTATCTCTGGACGGTCAAATGACGATCAAGAACCTGCTGCTCGTCACCGCGCCGATCATGCTGCTGCCGATCGCGCTCTCCGGACAGGGGCGCGGCCTGGATCCTGCGGACATCGGCAAGCCGCTGGCCGAGTCGTGGCCAACCTACTCCGGCGACTACTCGGGCCGGCGATTCAGTGCGCTCAAACAGATCAACCAGTCCACCGTGAAGAATCTGACGCTGGCCTGGCTGGCCGAGATCAGTGCCGGTCCAGGCGGCGGACGCGTCCAGGTCGGCGGCGAAGGCACCGGCGACTTCCCGCCTGTCGGCGCGAATATCAAGGGCACGCCGCTGATGGTGGACGGCATCTTGTACGTCTCGACGCCCGACAACGCCTGGGCGATCGACGCGCGCGACGGCCGCGAGCTGTGGCACTACTTCTGGAAGACACGCGGCGGCACGCACATCGCCAACCGCGGGCTCGGCATGTGGAAGAACTACCTCTACATGGAGACGCCGGACAACTACCTGGTGTCGCTCGACGCGAAGACCGGCAAGGAGCGCTGGCACAAGACCATTGCGCGCTTTGAGGAACAGTACTTCTCGACGACGGCGCCGATCGTCGTCGACAACCACGTGATCGTCGGCACCGGCAACGATCTCGACTCGCCCGGGTTTCTGCAGTCGTTCGATCCCGAGACCGGCGAGCTGCAGTGGAAGCTCTACACCGTCCCGATGAAGGCGGGTGACGTCGGCGTCGATACCTGGGTCAACCTCGAGGCGGCGAGCCACGGCGGCGCGCAGCCGTGGCTGCCCGGCGCCTACGATCCGGAAACGAAGCTCTACATCTTCGGCACCGGCAATCCGACGCCGGCCTACACCACCGGCCGCGGCGAGGGCGACAATCTCTTCACCTCGTCGCTCATCGCCGTCCACGTGGAGACCGGCAAGATGGCGTGGTACTACCAGACCTCGCCGCACGACACCCACGACTGGGACTCAGCGCAAACGCCGATCCTGTTCGACGCGGTCGTCAACGGCAGGCGCCGCAAGCTCGTGTCCACGGCGGCGCGCAATGGTTATTTCTTCACGCTCGATCGGGTCACCGGCGAACACCTCGTGACGAGCCGATACGGCACGGCGACGAATTGGGTCAAGGAGATCGGCAAGAATGGATCGCTCCGCCGCGACCCGGACATGGATCCGACGGTCGGCGGATCGCTCGTCTCGCCGCCCGCCGGGGGCACGGTCAACTGGGAGCCGCCGGCCTATTCACCGGACACCGGGCTCTTCTATGTGTCGGAGAAGAACGGCTATTCGATTTTCTACCTGACCGATCCGGATCCGCGAGGATCGATGGGGCTGGGCGGCAAGGAGGAAGTGAACGTCGGAAACGCCGGCGCCTTCCTGACCGCGATCGATCCACGAACCGGCCGGGTCGCCTGGCGCCGGCGCTATCCCAGCCTCGGAGGCGGGGGCGGCGGCGGAGGCGGCCTGCTCGCCACTGCGGGCAAGCTCGTCTTCAGCGGCGACGCCGGCGGCAACATCGTCGCCTACGACGCGAGCAACGGCAAGCCGCTGTGGCACTCCCACATCGGCAACGTCACGAACGCGCCCCAAACGTACCTCCTCGACGGGCGCCAGTATCTGCTCGTCGCCACGGGCGATCGGCTATTCGCGTTCGTGATGTACTGACGGGTACGCATATCTGCGTACCCATCGTACCCCTCGTACGTACCCTTGTACTTGTCGTACCCGTCTACGCAGGCCGTTGTCTGACGATCACGCGGTAAAGCGCCAGCAGCACTACCGCGCCGACAAGCGACATCAGGAACCCCGCCGGTTCGTTCGGCCCGTAGAACCCGAGCGCGCGCCCGAGGAACCCGCCCACGACCGCGCCGACGATCCCCAGGACAATCGTGACGATCATGCCGCCGGGATCACGGCCCGGCATGAGGAGCTTTGCGATGACTCCGACGACGAGGCCGAAGAGAATCCAACCAAGAACACCGAACATAACAGCCTCCAAGCCACGTCCATCACGGCAGGACGCCGACGCACTATCAGGCAAATGGCGTACCTTCCCCCGCCCGGGGCCTTCTGCTGGGGCGACGTGAGCAAGCAGCGGTTTTTGCTCCACACATAGCACCCCGGCGTGTGATGTCGTGGCGGGCGAGTGCTCACCTTTCCGGGGGGCCAAATCGGGCCGGCGCCGAAACGGCCCGGGAACGGGCCGCCAGCCTCTGGCATCTAAGATGAAGGTGTCGATGCCAGTGCCCAAACCATCCCGGCCGGACGCGGCGGCGCCCCCGCCCGATGATCGGTCGCTCGTGCGGCGGATCATCCAGGGCGACCAGGCGGCGTTCGAGACGCTGATGCGCCGCAACAACAGTCGCCTGTACCGCGTCGCCCGCGCCATCCTCAAGAACGAAACCGAGGCGGAGGACGCGTTGCAGGACGCCTATCTGGACGCGTTCCGCCACATCCGGGAATTCCGCGGCACCGCCGCGCTCGGGACCTGGCTCACGCGTATCGTCGTCAATCACGCGCTCATGCGCGTTCGCCGGCACAAGCGGGACCGCGTCGTGGTGCCGTTCGCCGATCCGGCGGCCGGCGACGCGAGGCCCGCCGAGTCGGACGTGGCGGACGACACGCGCGAGTCCGCGACGGCGACCGTCATCCGCGGCGAGATCCGGCGGATGCTCGAACGGCGGATCGACGAGCTGCCGGTGGCGTTCCGCACCGTCTTCGTCATGCGGGACGTCGAGGACATGACGGTGGAGGAGACGGCAGCCTGCCTCGGCATCCCCGCGCCCACGGTCCGCACGCGTCTTTTCCGCGCCCGTGCGCTCCTGCGCGCCGCTCTCGCGCGCGACGTGGACACGGCGACGCTCGACGTCTTCGGCTTCCAGGGCGAGCGCTGCGATCGCATCGTCGCCAAGGTGTTGCCACAGCTCTGACGGGAACGCCGCTTCCGCGTTCCGCATCAAATGAGAAGGAGTATGCGAATGAGAATGTCTGTGTTTGCTTTGGCGGGCGTCCTGCTCGCCGTCCCGGCCGTGGCGTCAGCCTAGGCCCCCAACGACGCGCAGATCGCGCACATCGTCGTCACCGCCAACCAGGTGGACATCGACGCCGGCAAGCTGGCCTCGTCGATGGCCACGAACGCTGACGTCAAGGCGTTCGGCGCCATGATGGTGACCGATCACACCGGCGTCAACAAGGCGGCGACCGATCTCGCCGGGAAGCTCAAAGTCACGCCCGAGGACAACGCGACGAGCAAGAGCCTCAAGTCGGGCGGCGACAAGAACGTCGCGCACCTCAAGACGTTGAAGGGCGCCGCGTTCGACAAGGCGTACATCGATCATGAGGTCGTGTATCACCAGCAGGTCCTCGACGCGCTCGACAAGACGCTGATCCCGAACGCGAAGAACGAGGAGCTGAAGGCGCTGCTCGTGAAGACGCGGCCGGCGTTCGTCGCGCACCTCGAGCACGCCAAGAAGGTCGCCTCTTCGATCAAGTGACCAGAAGCTTCCTCGCAGCCGCTGCCGCGGCGCTGTCCCTGCTCTCGTGCAGCGGGCAGCGTTCCGCGGCCGCGGATGTGCCGCCGCCCGTGACGCACACCGTCACGATCGAAGCCGTCCAATTCGTGCCGCCGGCACTGACGGTCAAAGCGGGTGACACGATCGTGTGGGTCAACAAGGACCCGTTTCCGCACACGGCCGTGTCGAAGGACGCCGGACTCGATTCGAAAGAAATCGGCGCCGGCGCGTCCTGGAAGTTTGTCGCGGCGACGAAGGGCGAGTTCCCGTACATCTGCACGCTGCATCAGACGATGAAGGGCGTTCTTCGCGTCCAGTAGCGCGGCTCGGGTTGTAAGCCGCAGTTCGTGTAGGGCGGCTCGGGTTGTGAGCCGCGGCTTGTCTCAGTAGGGCGGCTCGGGTTCTGAGCCGCCGGGACGACCGCCAGCTACAATAGCTGGCACATGAACAGGCGCTCGTCTTCCATCGCGGCAATCGTGTTGCTGATGGCCTCATTAGCGACACCTGCCCGCGCGCAGCAGCTCGCCAACGAATCGTTTCAGCTCACGTACGACGGCACCGGCATCCGCAGTCTCAAGCGAACGAACGACAAGTACGACACTGACTACATCGCGGCCAACGGAGCGCTCGGCCGACTGCTGATCCGCTATCGGACGACGGCCAACGGCGACTGGCGCGAGCTGCGCGAGATGGTGCCGGCTCCGCAGCTGGCCGGCAGCCAGACGATCGCCTACTCACTCGGAACATGGCTGCCAACGCTCGCCGCCCGCAGTACAGGCGGGGCGGCGGTCGGAGCCGCGGGCGTGCGCGCGCTCAACGACGGCGTTGTGCCGACCGCCGCGCCCGCCGCGGGCGGCCGCGGCGGCGGGCCTGGAGGGCGCGGTGCAGGCCCCGGCGCGGGCACATCGGCGGCTGACGTCCCGCTCTTCACCTGGATGGGTTCACGCGGCCCATCGCAATGGGTGCAGTACACGTTTCCCGGCAACGAGACGGTCTCGAAAGCCGACGTGTTCTGGACCACACCGCCGCAGGCCTGGCGGCTGCTGTACCAGGACGGATCGCAGTGGAAGGAAGTCGCGGCGCGCGGTCCGTACGGACTCGAGGCCGGCACGTTTTCGTCGGTCGAGTTCGCGCCGGTGACGACGGCGGCGATGCGGCTGGAGATCACGATCTCGCCGGCAGCGACCGTGGCGCTGGCGGAATGGCGCGTCGGCCCCGATCCGGAGCTCGCGCCGCCCTCCGATCTGCGGGCCCAACAGCGGTTCGCCCTGGAAAGCGACAGGCTCGAGTGGACGATCACGCTCGCGAACACGGGCGTGCGGCCGCTCGAGATCGGCGACCTCGCCGTACCGTTCAACTTCGCGGAGCGCGCGGGGGCGCGCGGCGACATCTACACGCGCAAACTGATGCGCCACTCCTACGTCGGCGGCCACGGGTCGTGGATCTACTGGCAGCGCAGCAACGGCGAGGGACCGTACCTCGTCATGACGCCGGGCGGCGCCACCAAGTTCGAGTACTTCGACAGCTCGTCGGGCGCGTTTACGCCGTACGTCCACGCCAAAGCCGCCAGCGCGGCCTCACGGGCGGCAGGCGGCAGCTGGCGGTTGCCAGTGTCGAGCCTGACGCTGGCGCCCAGGGGAGCCGCCGGCGCGGAAGTGACGTACACATTCCGGTTCCAGTGGGTCAAAGACTTCGCCGGCGTGCGTGACGCGCTGTACCGCGAAGGCAAGTTCGACACGCACGTCGTGCCCGGGCTGGTGGTGCCGTCCGACCTGCCGGCCCTGTTCTCGCTCCGGACGAAGCAGGCCATTACCGCCATCGAAGCCGAGCATCCTGCGGCGACGAAGATCGAGCCGGCCGCGGGCGCCGGCGAGGGCGTCAAGGTCTATCGCGTGTCGTTCTCGCGCCTCGGCGAGAATCTGCTCAAGGTCCGCTACGGCCGCGATCAGTGGACGTCGCTCGAATTCTTCGTCACCGAGCCGCTCGAGACCGTGATTCAGAAGCGCGCGGCGTTCCTCGTGAGCCATCACCAGCACACCGACCCGTCGAAGTGGTACGTCGGCGTGTACGGCGACTGGGATCAGAAGAACGAGATCCTCCGCGGCCCGGAGAACCGCGACAACCTGTCGGCCTGGCTGACCGACGCCAACGACGATGCCGGGAACGCGCGGCCGGCGTTCATCGCGGCGAAGAACGTCGTGTTCCCGAACCAGGCCGAGATCGAGAGCCTCGAGCTCTATCTGAGCAAGTATCTCTGGGGCGGGATGCAGATGACGGAACGGGAGAAGTATCCCTACGCCATCTACGGCATCCAGAACTGGCGGGCCAACCGCGCCAGTCCGGACGAGGGGCGCAACGGCCAGGCGCACGTCTGGCGCATCTACGACTACCCGCACATCGTGCACCTCTACTACCGGATGTACCAGATCGCGAAGTTCTACCCGTCGCGCGTGAAGTACCTGGACGCCGCCGCCTACCTCGAGCGCGCGTACCGGACGGCCGTCGCGTACTGGACCATCCCGCTGCAAGTCGAGAAGTGGTCGGCCGATGCCGTCGGCACGATGAACGAAGCGTTCATTCCCGATCTCATCCACGCGCTCGAAGAAGAGCGCAAGGACGAGTGGGCGGCGGCACTGCGTGGACACTGGGAGGGCAAGGTCGATCGCTTCGTGAACCGGACGCCAAATCTCTACGGCTCCGAGTTCGCGTTCGACTCGACTGGCTTCGAATCGACCGGCGCCTTCGCGAAATACGCGATGACGCGCGGTGGCCGGCCCGGGCAGCCGTTCCCGACCGATGCCGCCGGCGCGGAGTTCCGCCGCCAGGTGCCGTACGAGGCGGCGCAGAAGTTCATGGAGTTCCAGCTGCGCCTGAACATGACGGATCGCGGCTGGATCGAGCCGACCTACTACCAGCTGGGCAGCGACTACCGCGGCAATCTGTCGTACCTGCTGAGCTACATGTCGCAGCTCGGCGGCTGGTCGATCCTCGATTACGGCCTGCACTTCGCCGCCGAGCCCGCCGACTACCTCCGGCTCGGTTACGCCTCGTCATTGAGCTCGTGGGCGCTCGTCAACTCGGGCACTGAAGCCAGTGGGTACGGCTACTGGTTCCCGGGTAAGAACAATGACGGCGCCACCGGCGGCGGCTTCATGCCGGAGCCGCTCGGGCGCGCGTGGATCGGCAAGCAGATGACGCGCGGCGCCTGGTACTACAGCGCCGAAGAGGACGTCGGCTACGTCGGCGCGCTGCGCACACACGCGACGATCCTGACGCGCGATCCGATCTTCGGCGAGATCGCCTACGGCGGCATGGTCACGCGCGCCGGTGCCTCGGCGAGCGTGACCCCGCGTGACGGGCTGCGCATCCGGTTTCACGTGATCCGCGACGCACAGCGTCTCCACCTCGAGCTCGATCACGACGGCTACGCCAGGGACCGTCCGATCGTCGTCGCCGACGATCTGTCGCGCGTCCAGTTCGTGCTGGAGAACCGCACCGGCGGCGCGCACACGACCGGGCTCACGATCGCCGGCCTGCCCGCCGGCAGCTACACGATCAGCGTGGATCGTCAGGTCGTGTCCACGATCGACGGCGGGGTGACGGCCAAAAAGGTCGCGCTGCGTGTCGGCGCGGGGCCTTCCGCAGACGTCGTCATCAGCCGAGTCGGGCGATAGTCTTTCACCACGAAGGTCACGAAGCACACGAAGCCTTCGTGAGCTTCGTGGTCTTCGTGGTGAGCTGTGATAAGGAGCGATCATGGCCGACCAGAACGATCCTCCGCAGAGTGACGCCATCGACCGGCGCTCGTTCATCGAGCGGCTGGCGGTCCTGGCGGCGGTCGGCGATGTCGGCCGGCGTGTGCTGCCGGCGAGCGAGACCGAAGACGCGGCCGCCGCGCCGGCCGGGACGCTCAACGGCATCCAGATGGGGCCGCACACGATCCTGGACGAGGGGATCGATCGGACGCTCGATCTGATTGCCGACACCGCGGCGATCAACGCGGTGATGCCGTACAGCCACGCCTACAACGCGGGGCTCATCAAGCCGCTCCGAGATCGCGCCGATCACGGCGTGCCGCTCACCGACAACGCCAACCGGCGCCTGCCGCTCGTGTGGGTACGCACGCACGAGCCGTACTACAAGGACACGACGCTGCGGCACCAGGTCGTGACGCGAGCCGACGACCACGGTGGCCGCGATCTCTTCGCCGAACTCGCGGCGCCCGCGCGCAAGCGCGGCATGAAAGTGTACGCCCGCATCCTCGAGTCGGCGGCGATGAGCCGCGTCGTCGCCAACTACGGCAAGGTCGTGACGCGGGACGTGAACGATCAGCCCACGAACGTCGCGTGCTGGAACCACCCGGAATACATCGCGTTCTGGGCCGGCACGATGGAGGATCTGTTCCGCAGCTACGACCTCGACGGCGTGCAGTGGGGCGCCGAGCGGATGGGCCCGCTCATGAACGTCATCTCGCCGTGGAACAACAATCCGCCCACGTGCTTCTGCGAGCACTGCCGCGCCCGCGGGCGTGCGGCCGGAATCGACGCCGAGCGCGCGCGCCAGGGCTACAAGGCCCTGCACGCCTACGTCCAGGGACAAATGGCCGGCGCCGCGAAGCCGCCCGAAGGCATGTTCGGCGGCTTTTTGCGGCTGCTGATCCGCTATCCCGAAATCCTGAGCTGGGAATATCAGTACCGGCTCGGCCGCGAGGCGATCTGCGAGGCCATGTACCGCCGGGTGAAGGCCATCAAGCCATCAGCCGATGTGGGCTGGCACGTCGATCACCAGCCGTCGAGCTGGGATCTCGTCTACCGCGCGGAGCTGAGCTACGCCGAGATGGCGCCACACGCCGACTTCATCAAGATCATCGCGTACCACAACGTCCTGGCGCCGCGCATTCGTGACTGGTACCTGCCTCGCTTCCAGAAGTCGATCCTCGGCGAGATCTCACTCGAGCAGTCGCTCGACCTCTATTACGACCTCTTCGGCTACGACAAACGCGTCGAGCCATCGCTCGCCGAGCTCGGCCGCCGGGGCTTCACACCCGATTACGTGTTCCGCGAAACCAAGCGCAGTATCGCCGCCGCCGAGGGGAAGACCAAGATCTACACGGGCGTCGGTTTCGACGTGCCCGGGAGCCCGCGGGACGATCCTGAAACGATCTATCAGGCCGTACGCAAGTCGTTCGAAGCCGGCGCCCACGGCATCGTCGTGTCACGCGAGTACGAGGAGATGAAGGTCGAACACTTGCGCGCGGTGGGAAGGGCCTATCGTGAGGTCGTTGGAAGGTGATCTCCGCGGGTTCCGGAACCCCGGAACCCCCGTCATCTATTCATCAGCACGAAGTACGGCTGCGCGACCACGCGCCAGTCCGACCCGATCTTACGGAGAACGAACGGCATCTCGACGGGACCGAACAGACCGACCAGAACTTTCCGATCGGCCTCGCGTGTGCCTTGGACGGGCGGCCCGACCGGCACCGGATAGACCTCGTCCGGCTCGATCTCGACGAGCGGCATCTCCTCGACGGTGGCGTCGAGCACGCCGGATGGCTCACGCTGCCGCGGCGCGTAGGCGAACAGCGCGTCGATGTTTCTCGCGTCCGTCAGAAACTTGCCGGCGCCGGCGCGATCGAGGCGGAGCATCGCCGCCAGCATCGATCGGATGACGCGATCCGGGCTGCCGGGAGGCGGCGGCGGGCCCGACATCATCTGCGTCATCGCGATCCACCAGCGCACGTCGACCTTCCAGCCGTCGTCACGCCGCACGAGCGGCACGACCATCGAACTGCGATGCGAGACCCGGTACAGCGCAGTCGTTCCTGTTGGAAACCGGCCGTTGGCGCCGACCGTCGCGGGCTTGCCTTGGAACAACTTCTCGCGCTGCTCGCGCATCTGCAGGCCGCCGGGGTTCTCCTTCAGATCCTGCAAGGCGCTCTCGTTGACCCGCCCGCCGGATGTCAGCCGCGACTTCATCGGGTGCGCCACGGTGACCTTGTCGTACGCGGCGACGTCGTTGCTATACATCGCCAGAACCATCGCGCGGATGACGGGTTCGGGATCGTCCTTGCCGCCCTGGGTGGACACCGGAAGCGATGAGCTCAGGCAGGCAATGACGGCGAGGGCGAGCGCACTGCGCGGCATGGGCGCAGTGTAACCCCGGCGGCACGCGCGCTTGAAGTCCTCCCTCGACACGGACCAGGACGAGGCGTATAGCTCCGGGCGCTCCCATCTTCAGCCAGGAGGCTCGTATGCGGCGGCGGCTCTCGCGCTCCGAAGGATTCACCCTGATCGAACTGCTCGTGGTCATCGCCATCATCGCGGTGTTGATTGGGCTCCTGCTTCCGGCGGTGCAGAAGGTGCGCGAGGCGGCGGCCCGACAGAATTCCCAGCTGGCGACAATCATCATCGACTTCGTCGACGGAGACGGCGGCCTGACCTCGATGATCGCCAACTGGCCAGGATTTTCGAGGACGCACTCGAGAATCAGGAGCCACCGTCAGCCGACGCGGTCGAACGGACCCTCCCGGCCGTGCAGCGCGCCGCCGATGTGCTCATCAACTTCACGAAGCTGCTGACGCCGTCGGAGGAAGGCACTCCGGCCGACGAAGGAGACCGTTTGCTCCGCCTGGCCCTGGTCGAGCTGGCCAACAACGTCAAACACCTCGAGTCACAAATGAAGCATCTGAACAAGATGCTGGGACACCAGGCGCCCTGAATTCGACGGAGTGTTGACGCCGTCAGCGCCCTTCGCGAAGCAGCGGGACGTGCACCGGGTACGCTTTCTCGCCCGCCAGGATCTTCACGGGTAGCCGGTTCTCGCGAAGCGGGATGGGACACGTTGTGTACTGGTTGAACGCGCAGGGCGGGTTGTATGCCTGGTTGAAGTCCAGCACCGTCGTGCCGTCGTCGAGCAGATCCGAATAGAGGAAGCGCGCGGTCTCGTAGGTTTCCTGCCCGCTGGACGCGTCGCGGAAAACGAAGTAGAAGCGCCTCGGCCGCGTCGTGAACGGGCGCAGCCGCAGCGTCTGCCCCATCAGCGTGAACTCGACGACCCCTTCCGTCTTGTAGTCGTCTACATCGCCAAACGTGTTCGGCACTTTCACCGGCTTCGGATCGGCATCCTTGATGAACCGGCCGGTCACGCGGTACTGGAGATCGATCGGGAACCAGCTGAAGCCGAGGAATCCGTTGGCCAGCGGGCCGTTCGGATCGCGCACGCGCAGGGAACGATCCTCGCCGCTCACGTGAACGACGAGCCTGACGTCGCCGATGACGAGCTCGTCGGCACCCGATCCCGCATCGTCGTTCAAGTCGATGGGTGCGGTAACGGGTTGTTGCCTGAGCAGCACCGGCGCGTTCGGCGCCGGCTCGAAGCGGACCTGCTTGTCCTTGCGCACGAACCGGCCGAGCTTCGCGGGCGTGGACGCCGGCAGCACGATGTCATTGCCTTTGGCGCTGCCGGCGGTGTTGGCGCCGGACTTCAACGGAAAGAGCCCGGCGATCGACACCCAGTCGCGCCGGTAGTCGGCCTCGTGCTTGACGCGCCACTTCTCGTTGACGACGACGGGTGATTCGGCGACCGGCGCGGCCGGCGCCGGCGCGCTGTCTTTGGGCGCGCCGCTGGTGCAGGCGGACAGGCTGGTCAGAGCAATCGCGGCGATGATCGAACCGAAGCGAGCCACTGCGCCCCTCCGGCTCTGACGATATCACTGCGCGTCTGCGACGTGTCCAATGACATGAAGCGCATGAAGCATATGGAGCACATGAAGGAGCCTGACTGCATGGCCTTTCTTCATGTGCTTCATTGCCTTCATTTGCTTCATGTCGCAAGACACGTCACCAGACGCCGGCACGGATCAGCTCGCGACCCTCAGCGGCATCGCCGTGACGGGCCTGGCGAGGATGTGCGCCAGCGCCCTCGTGATCTCCCCGATGGGATTGGACACGCGGCGCCGGGCGCGCCAGGCGATGTGGCCATCGGGGCGGACGAGTACGGCGCCGTCGGGGCCGATGCCATAGGCCGTGTGCCACGAGCCGGAGCGGTCGAGCAGATTCCCGAACTCGCCGATCGTGTAGGCGGCGAACGGGATCGACAGATCGCGGGCGGCGCTCCAGCCGCACGCCGCCCACAGGTCGCCGACAACCCCGTCGCGGGTGAGGAGCGTGAACCGATCGCTCCAGAGGTCGAGCGTGGAGATCGCGCGCCCTTCTCGCTCGAGCCAGAGGTGCGGAGCGCGGCAGCCTGGCCACGCCGGCGCCGTGAGATCGGTCATCAGCTGACCCGGAAGCGGACCGTCGGCCACGACGCTGGACGAGACATAGACCGCGCCGAGATCCGCGGCCGCGATCGTCACGTCGCGGCGCAGGCCGAGCGATCGCGTGACGTTGCGTTCGGCCACGGGCCGGCGCTCGGCCTCGTAGCTGTCGAGCAGCGCTTCGTCGCCCCATCCCTGCAGCACGCCGGCCAGCTTCCACGCGAGGTTGTGCACGTCGTGGATCGCCGAGTTCAGGCCCATGGCGCCGGCCGGCGTCATGCGGTGCGCGGCGTCGCCGGCGAGAAACACGCGGCCGTCGCGAAACCGGTCGGCCACCTGCGCCGCGAACTCGAAGACCTGCGCACCAGTGACCTCGACGTCCACGCCAGGTGCGCCGATCGCGCGCCGGACGAGATCCGCCAGCGCGGCCGGTCCCATCGTCCGGAACGGATCGAGATCGCCCTGCCAGGGCATCCCCAAGACCCACCGTCCGTCGGCGCTGGTCGGGACGATCACGCCGCGGATGTCCGGATGCTCGATCCGGTACAGCGCCGCATGCCGGGTGCCCGTGAACCGGTCGAGGTCGGCCCGGAACAGCACGGTCAGGTACTGGTCCACGTGCTCGACGCCGATCATCCGGATGCCGAGCCGGGCGCGCGTCCTTCCGGAGGCGCCGTCGGCAGCAATCACGTACTGCGCGCGCACCTCGGTTTCGGCCGGGGCGGCGCGGTCGAGGATCGTCGCCGTGACGCCGTCCGCATCCGGCTCGAGCGCCACGACCTCGCGGCCGAACCGGACGTCCGCGCCACGGAAACTCCGAGCGCAGTCGAGCAGAATCGGCTCCAGCTGATCCTGCGCGCACGCCACGACCTCGGCCGGGCTGACGCGGCGAGCGGTCGCCGCGTCGGGCGCGAGCACCGGCTGCCGGGCGAGCTCAGGCGAGGCGAGCGTCAGCGACACGGACGCGACGGGATCGACACGCAGACCGTGCTGTCGCACGGCGGCGTCGATGCCCCAGCTCCGGAACAGCTCCATCGTCCTGGCGCTGATCCCGGTCGCTTTCGGGTGCACCGAGGTGCCCGGGTGGCGCTCGACGACCAGCGACGGCACGCCATGGCGCGAAAGGAGAATCGAGGCGGCGAGCCCGGTCGGGCCGGCGCCGATGATGAGTACGGGGACGTTCATGGGGGACCTGCCTTCTTGCAGGGACAGAATACGGATCGCCCCGATTGAGGGCGTGAGGGCCCGGTGAGTGTGTGGTGACAATTCGGTAAGGGAGCTCGTAGAGCCTCTTCGAAGCCCGGAGCGCGCTTCGCGTGTGTCTTACGACACGAAGGACGTGAAGCTCACGAAGCTTAGCGTCCGTCGAGGGTCAGCACCGGCAGTTCGTCCGCCCCGCCCTGCACTCGCAATTGCCCGCGCTCGCTGAATTCCAGCCCGGATCCCGAGAGCAGATCCACGACGGTCCGGGAGACGACGACCTCCCCCGGCCCCGCGGCGGTGGCCAGGTCAGCGCTGATGTCGAGAATGGGGCCCTCCACCTTGCCGGGATGGCACTCGCCGATGTGCACGCCGGCGCGCGCGGTCACCCGGAGGCGGCCGGCGATGGCCACGACCGCGGCGGCGCACTGGACGGCACGCCCCGGCCCGTCGAACGTCGCGACCAGGCCCAGGCCGTCGGCCTCGAACACCTCGCCGCGCGACCACGTGACCTCGCGGTCGAAGACCTGACGGAGCAAATGCCAGTCGTCGCGCGCCGCATCCGACCGCACGGTGACGACCGAGGCGAGGACCCAGGCGGCCTCGGCCCGCACGTGGGTGCGGGTCACGAACTGTTCGATCTCGCGGAGCATGGCCTCCTGATCGCCGACGAACGGCAGATGATCCTCGCCCGCCAGCTCGACGAACGTCGCGCCCGGGATCCGGGAGGCGAGGTAACGTCCCTCTTCGATCTTGAGGCAGCGATCGCCCGTGCGATGGAGCACGAGCGTGGGCACGCGAATCGTCGGCAGGACGTTGCGGATGTCGATGTCGGCATTCATCCGCGTCAGGGCGACCGCGGCGCCGGGGCTGGCGCCCATCCGCAGGTACGACGCCCACCACTCGCGGAACGCCGGATCGGCGGCACGCGACGGAGCTCGATCCTCGACCCCAACCGGACCGCCCCACTGCTCGACGATCGTGCGGCAGAACGCATCGCGATCCTCGCGCGTGGGTCCCCACGGGTAGTCCGGATCGCGGAGCCGCCGCGCGTAGCTGCCGATCATGATCAGCGCCTCGGTCTTCTCCGGGTAGGTCGCGGCGAACAGGCTGCAGAGCGGTCCGCCTTCGGAAATGCCGAGGAGGACCGCGCGTTGCGATCCCGCCGCCTGCATGACCGCGCGCACGTCGTCGAGCCGCAGTTCGAGCGTCGGCAGCTCGCTCACGGGCACGGCGTCCGAGAGGCCGGTGCCGCGCTTGTCGAACAGGATGAGCCGCGACATCGAGGCCAGCCGCGTGAGAAAGCGCGCGAACGACGGCTCGTTCCAGAAGTACTCGAGGTGCGACACCCAACCCATGACAAAGACCAGGTCCACGGGGCCGGAGCCGACGACCTGGAAGGCAATGTTGACGTTCCCGCTCTGCGCGTAGCTGACCTTGGGCGCGTGGAGCGGCAGCTCCGGGACCTCGGCGCCGTGGGCCGGCGCGGGCGCGGCCGCCACGGGCGCCACGAAGCGATAGCCGCGCCGGTGCGCGGTTTCGATGAAGCGGGGCGTCTGCGGATCGTCGCCGAGCGCCTTCCGCACCTCGCGAATGGTGCCTTTGAGCACGGCATCGCCGACAAAGACCTGCGGCCAGACCGCGTCGAGCAGTTCCTGTTTAGGGACGAGCCGGCCTGGGCGGGCCGCCAGGTACTGCAGCAGTGTAAAGGCCTTGGGCGTGAGGGGCACCGCCGACGAATGCCGGTATAAGTGCCCGCTCACCGCGTCGAGCCGGTAGTCTCCGAAACTCAGCACTGACGGTTCGGTCACGGGTCTTCCAGGGGGCCAGGGGAGACGGCCGGAGGCTTCTCTATCTTAGTGCGGGCGCGAACGGAACCTTTCCCTTACCGAATCCTCACGGCGCGCCCACCGCCTTCTGACGACTCGCGACCGGGCTTTCTCTATCCTCGTCAGGCTCACCCATCGTGGACACGACGAAGAAGGAGCCATCTGTCATGAAGTCAGGGAAGATCGTCCTCGCGCTCGCCGTCTGGCTGGCCGCGGCCGGCGGCAGCGAGGCACAAGCCAGTCCGGTCGTTTTTTCCGCCACCGGCATCAACGCCGCCGGCATCCTCACCACCGTCACCGACTTTCGCAACGCGCTCGGTCCGCTGAATCCGAACGTCGCCGGCAGCCTCGGCTCGGGACGCCGCGAGATCAACTGGGACGGGGTGCCGAATCAGTTCGCCTCGCCCAACGCGTTCCCGGTCGATTTCTTCAACATCAACTCGCCGCGCGGCGTGGTCTACTCCACGCCCGGCGACGGCTTCCAGGTCAGCGGCGCCGCCGGCGTCGCGCCGATCGAGTTCGACAACCTCGATCCGAACAACTCCGCGCAGTTTGCGCCGTTCAGCGGCCAGCGCCTGTTCACGGCGGTCAACAGCTTCATCACCGACGTGACCTTCTTCGTTCCGGGCAGCAATCAGTTTGCGGCCGCCACGAACGGTTTCGGCGTCGTGTTCACCGACGTCGACGCTGCCAACACGACCAGTCTCGAGTTCTTCGACATCGCCGGCGCCTCACTCGGGCTGTTCTACGTGCCCAACATCGCCGGCAACGAGACGTTCTCGTTCCTCGGGGTGCTGTTCAACCAGGGCGAGCTGATCAGCCGCGTGCGCATCACGTCGGGCGGGCCGAACGACGCGGTCGTCATGGACGACTTCATCTACGGCGAACCGACGCCGGTCCCCGAACCTGCGTCGATCATGCTGCTGGGCGGCGGATTGGCGATGGTCGCGCGACGGCTGCGCCGTTCACGCGGGAAGTAAGGGTCAGCACGTCTTCACCACGAAGAGCACGAAGAGCACGAGGAACGCCTGGCGAACGACCTCGGGCTTGGGGGCATCCGGCCCGGGCTCTGCCGAGACTGCCTTCGTGTTCTTCGTGATCTTCGTGGTGAAGGTTTTCTACGAGATCTTCTGCAGATCCGCCTCGAGTGACGCGGTAATGGCTTTCACGGCCTTGACCTGTTCGTCGGTCACCATCACACCGAGACTGGCGATGTACCCGCCCTGCCGCGCGCTCCGGGCGCCGACGATACAGCCGGTCAGTCCGGGGGTGTGGAGCAGCACACCGACACACAGTTGCGGACAGCTGAGACCGCTTGCCGCTGCCAGAGACTTGATCTGTTCCACGGCCTGAAGGTGCCGTTGAAATCGCGCTCCCAGGTAGTCTTTGTGCGTGCTGCGACCGTCGTCGGGCGGGAAGGTCTTGTCGCTCGTCCAGGTGCCGAAGAGCATCCCTCGGAACAGCGGGGAGTACGCGATCGCTCCGACGCGGCGGCTCGCGCACCAGGGCAGCTGCGCCGTCGCGACCGCCGGCCGGAGAAGGCTGTAGGGCGATTGCAATGAATGGAGTGGCACCTTCGTCGCCGTCCACTCCTCGAGCTGCGCCTCCGAGAAGTTCGACACGCCAATCGCGCGAATCTTCCCGGCCTTGACGAGATCCGCGCACGCCGCGGCCGTCTCGGTCACCGGCTGTGGAACCGGCCAGTGCAGTTGATAGAGGTCGATGTGATCGACGCCGAGCCGAGCCAGGCTCGCGTCACACTCGGCGATCACCTCGGCGTAGCTCGCGGACAGCTTCCTGACCTGGCTGTCGTCACCGAGCCCGAACTTCGTGAAGACGAGGGGGCGCCGGGACGATGGGAGCGCGGCGATGGCGCGCCCGACGACCCGCTCGGAGTGGCCCGAGCCGTAGATCGGCGCCGTGTCGATCCAGTTCACGCCGTGATCGATCGCCGCGTGAATCGCCTCGACGCTCGCCGCGTCGTCCTGCCCGCCCCACATGTATCCGCCCACGGCCCACGTGCCGACGCCGATGGACGTGATCTCGAGCCCGGACGAGCCTAACTGCCGTCGCAACATTCCAGCTACCTCGACCGCGCGTAGACGAGCACGTACTTGTCGGCGAACAGCTTGACGTCGTCCGCCTTCTGAAAGCCTGCCGCCTTCATCCAGATCTCGATCTCTTCACGCGTCACCTGCAGCGCCGGCTGTTGCGCATGCGGGCCCTGGCCGCCCTCGTAGTCAACGACGGCGATTCGTCCCGTCGGGGAGAGATAGCCGGCGAGCGTCTTGAGATACGCGGCGCGCCCCTCGACGTGGTGGAGAACGTCGTGAAACAAGGCGAGATCGACGTTTTTGACCGGCAGCCCGGGGTCGGTGAACTTGCCGAGCACCGTCTGCACGTTGGTGATCTGTGCGGCGTCCGTCCGCTTCTTGATCTCGGGGAAGAACCCGGCGTCCACCTCCACGGCGTAGACGCGGCCGCGCGGTCCAACGGCTTTCGCCAGGGGCACTTCGAGCAATCCGGAACCCGCGCCGATGTCGGCGACGACTTGTCCCGGCGCGAGCTTCAGCGCGGCGACGACCTCGTCGATCTTGAGCGCGGAGACGCGTGCGGTGCCGTCGAGTGTCTTGATCCATTCCTCGACGGGCCGCGAAGCGAGCTGAGCCGCGACCGGGACGGCGGCCGCGACCGAAACGGCCAGCGCCAGGGCGACCGTGCGAAGCCGGCGGACGTCAGTCATGGTGGACCTCCTGCTTCCTGCGCGCGGCGACGTAGTCCAGGGCGAACTTGTGCAGCGCCTCGTTCGACAAGCCGATGAGCCTGGCTTCCTCGAGCGCCTTGGCCTCGTCCCATTTGTCCACGAGCATGCGCTTGGTCAGCCAGAGCGCGCTCACGCGATTGGCGCTGCCGCAGTTGATGAACACCGGCTGGTTCGCCGGATCGGTCACTGCCTTGAGGAACGCGTCCACGACCGAGGGATCCGGTGACGCGGCGTTGAACGGCAGATGAATGAATTTCAGGCCCGCGCCGCCCGCCGCCGCGCGCGATTCGTCGATCGCCGCGCCGACCTCGGTGGGCAGGCGCAGGTTGACGATCGACACATAGCCGCGTTCCTTCAGTGCCGGAAACGCCCGCGTTTCGGTCGCGCCGGCACACCCGACGGTGGCGTCCACCACCGTGAAGTTGCGGACGCCGTCGAGGGTTTCCTTCTTCGCCTGGGCCGACGCCAGCACGCCGGCAAGCGTCAGCAAGCTCATCGCCGTCACAACGGGCCGTCTCATGCGGGCGATCATACCGCCGCCCGGCCTCAGACCGTCTGCAGATAGCGATGCACCGAGTAGATCGCGGCCGATCCCTCGCCCACCGCGGCGGCAATCCGGCGGTTGGCGTTCGCGCGCGCGTCGCCGGCGGCGAAGATGCCGGGCACGCTCGTCTCGAACAACAGCGGATCGCGATCGAGCGTCCACAGCCCGCCTTTGCGCGACACATCGGCGCCGGTGAGGATGAACCCCTTGTCGTCCATCGCGACGACGCCGGTGAACTGTTCGGTGCGCGGCGCGACGCCGATGAAGATGAAGAGCGCGGCGATGTCGTGCGTCGTCTCCTGCCCGTCCGGAGCGCGGCGGAGCGTGATTTGCTCGAGATGCCCGGCCCCGCGGGCGCTCGTCACCTCCGAGTGGGTGATCACCGAGATGTTGGCGGTCGCTTCGATCCGGTCGATCAAATATCGCGACATCGTCGGCAAGAGCGAGGCGGCGCGGACGATCATCTTGACCGTGCGCGCGTAGCGCGAGAAGAAGAGCGCGCCCTGGCCGGCGGAATTCGCGCCGCCGATCACGGCGACGTCGGCGCCGCGGTAGAGCGCCGATTCGCTCATCGCCGCGCCGTAGTACGCGCCGGCCCCGAGAAACTGGTCGAGCCCGGGCACGGCGAGCTCGCGCACGGCCATGCCGGTGGCGATCACGAGCGCGTGACACGAGACTTCATGACCGTTCGTGAGCCGCAGAATGCGGTAGGGATCCTCGCGCCGGATCGACGCGACCGCCTGGCCGACGACCAGCTCAGTGCCGAATTTGCGCGCCTGGGCGACGGCGCGCTGCGCCAGATCGGCGCCGGTGACGCCGGCCGGAAAGCCGAGATAGTTCTCGATGAGCGAGCTCGTGCCGGCCTGGCCGCCAGGCGCGTCCTGCTCGATCAGAATCGTGCGGAGCCCCTCGGAGGCCGCGTAGACCGCGTTGGCGAGGCCCGCCGGACCGCCGCCGACGATGGCGACGTCATAAAAAGGCCGCGCGGCCGCCGCGTACAGGCCGATCTTGCCGGCCAGCTCCGACGTGCTCGGCGCGACGAGCGACGTGCCGTCCGGGAACAGCACCACCGGCAGCTTCGGCGGGTCGCCGGAGATCGTCTTCACCAGCTCGCGCGCCGGCGCGTCCAGGTCGAGATCGACCCACTGATACGGGATCTGGTTCCGCGCCAGAAAATCGCGCGTGGTGTAGCTCTGGGGCGACCACCGCGACCCGAGAATGCGGATGCCCTCGAACACGGGGCGCTCATGGCTGGACCAGTCCGCGAGCAAATCGTCGAGGACCGGATACAGCCGCTGGTCTGGCGGATCCCACGGCTTCATCAGGTAGTGCTGGACGCCGGCGTCGTTGATGGCCGAGATGGCCGCCTCGGTGTCGGCGTAGGCGGTGAGGAGGACGCGCTTGGCGTCCGGGTAGAGCTTGATCGCCTCGCCCAGGAACTGCGTGCCGGTCATCCCCGGCATGCGCTGATCGACGAGGAACAGCGCGACGGGATCGCCGCGCTTTTTGAGCTCCTGCACGGTGGCCATCGCCTCACTGGCGGAACCCGCCCCGATGATGCGATAGCGTTGCCGGTACTGGATCTTGAGATCGCGTTCGATCGCCGACAGCACCTCACGGTCGTCGTCTACGGACAGGATCGCGGGCTTCGTCATGAGGAGGGGACGGGGAGAATGACCCGGAATTCGGTACAGCCGGGACGAGTATCGAATTCGAGGAAGCCGTCGTGACTCCGCACGATGCGGCGGGCGATGTCGAGCCCGAGCCCGGTTCCCTGCCCGATCGGCTTGGTCGTGAAGAACTGATCGAACACGCGCGTCTGCAGCTCGGGGGGAATGCCGGCGCCGTTGTCGATGACCTTGACGACGACCTTGCCGTCGACGAAGCGCCCCGCCTTGATCTGCACGTGGCCTTTCTGTGGTGCGGCGTCGAGCGCGTTGTCGAGCAGGTTCGACCACACCTGATTCAGCTCGCCGGCGACGCCGTTGACCTGCGGCAAGTCCTTCGCAATCTCGAGGGTGACCGCGACGTCCTTGCCGCGCGCCTTCGAGTTGAGCACGGCGACGGTATCGCGCAATCCCTGCTCGATCGAGAAGCGCGCCGGCCCGGCGCCCTGATCGACCCGCGAGAAGCCCTTCACGGCCGTGACCAGCGTATGGATCCGTGACGACGCCGCTTCGATCTCCGCGGCAGTCTGCTGCGCCACGCGGCTGGCGGTGATCGCCCGGAGCGCGATCGGCAACGTGCGCGCGTCGAGCGCGGCCGCGAGCTCGTCGAGCGCCTCGATCGTGACGCTCGACCGGGCGAGCGCATCGACGTCCGGCAGGTCCACGTGGCGGGCGCGGAGCCAGCCGTCGATCGCTTCCTCGCGATCGGCGCGCTCGAGCGGCGACCGTCCGACTTTCTGGCCGGCGCCCTCGCAGAGCGCGCGCACGCGATCGACGGCCTCGAGCGCGGCGGGCGGCAGGCCGGCTGCGCCTAACGCCCGCGAGGCGGCATCCAGGTCCTCGAGCTGACCTTTGAGCGCGTCGGCGCCGCGCACGACGGCCGACGCCGGGTTGTTCAGCTCGTGCGCCAGCCCGGCCGAGAGCCGGCCGAGCGAGGCCATCTTCTCGGACTGGAAATTGAACGTCGTGAACCGGCGCGTTCGATCGAGCATCTCGTGCACGAGCCGCGCCGTGATCTCGTGGCACTTGGAAATCAGCTCGGGGAAGTGGCCTTTCTCGACCCTCACGACCTCGGCCCTCTCTTCGACGAGGGCGTCGCCAATCGACGCCACCAGGCGCGAGTACGGCAGGAGACCCGTGACGTCCCCGGCGCCCCACTCGTCCACTTTCCGGGGACCGACGCCGCGGTCCACGCGGAGGGAGACCCGCCCGGACAGGACGATCCAGAGCCAGTCAATCGTGATCCTGGTCGTGATCGGGAGCGATCCCGGCTCGAGCGTCTCGACCTCGCCGTGGTCGACGATCCACTGGAGCTCTTCGCGCGGCACCCCGCGGAGCACCCGGTGCGCTTCGAGGCGCGCGATCAGGTCGGGCTCGGTCATGACGGGGGAATGATGACATGACGGGGGGTTCCGGGGTTGCCATGGGTGAGGCCGAGAGACTCAACCGCGTGCGCGTTTGACGCTGGCCCTCACAACTGTGTACGGTGTGACGCTCTCGGTTATGTCGTCACCAGAATCATCCAGTCGGTCCCGCGTGCTCGAGGCCGAACGTGCCCTCCAGGCCAGCGAGCAACGCCTCGCCACCCAGAGCCGGGCGCTCACCGAACTGACAGCGCGTTACACGGATCCGTCCGCCCACTTCGACGACCGGCTTCGGGAGATTCTCGAGGTGTCGGCGCGCACGCTCGACGTCGAGCGGCTGAGCATGTGGCGGTTCGGCGACGGACGGCTGGCGATCCGCTGCATCGGGATGTTCGAGCGGGCGCCGGTGCGCCACACGAGCGGCGCCCTGCTCTACCGGCACGAGGCGCCGGCCTACTTTCAGTCGATCGAGCTCGAGCGGGTGGTGGCCGCCGACAACGCCCACACCGATCCGCGGACGCGCGAGTTCCGGGACGGCTACCTCGTCCCGAACCGGATCGGCGCGATGCTCGACGTGCCATTGCGCCAGCACAACGCGACCATCGGCGTGCTCTGCGCCGAGCATGTCGGCGACGCGCGAACGTGGACCGTGGACGAGCAGAACTTCGGCATCGCGGCCGCCAACCTGATCGTCGCGGCCGTGGCCGACGAAGAGCGTCGAGCCGCGCTCGACCGGCTCGCCGAGAGCGAAGCACGGGCACGGCAGGTCGTGGACACCGCGCACGATGCGTTCATCGGCATCGATTCCAGCGGCCGGATCATCACGTGGAACGCGCAGGCGGAGGTGACGTTCGGCTGGACCGCTGCCGAGGCGCTGGGCGGGCAGCTCGCGGACACCGTGATCCCGCCGGCCTGGCGCGACGCTCACGCCAAGGGCCTGGAGCGGTTCCACGACACCGGGGAGGCGCCCGTCGTCAACCAGCGGCTCGAGCTCACGGCCATGCACCGGACCGGCCGCGAGTTCCCAATCGAGATCACGATCAGTCCGCCGGTCAAGGCCGAGAGCGGGTTCTTCTTCGGCGCGTTTCTCCGGGACATCTCCGATCGGCGGGAGCGCGACGCGCAGCTGCGCTCCGCGAAGGAATCGGCGGAAGCCGCGACCCGGGCCAAGAGCGAATTCCTCGCCAGCATGAGCCATGAGCTCCGCACGCCGCTCAACGGCGTGCTCGGCTACGCGCAGTTGCTGCAGCGCGATCGCAACCTCAACGAGAGCCAGCGTGAGGCGCTGCAGGCGATTGCCAAGTGCGGATCGCATCTGCTGGACCTGATCAACGACGTGCTCGACCTGTCGAAGATCGAGGCCGGCCGGATCGACGTCGAGGCCACCTCGACCGATCTGGGCCAGCTCGTCACCGACCTCAAATACGTCGTCGCCGAGACCGCACGCCGCAAAAGTCTGGCGCTGACGATGACGATGGAGCCGGACGTGCCGAAGCGCGTCGTCGTGGACGGCCGGCACCTGCGCCAGGTGCTGCTGAACCTCATCGGCAACGCGACCAAGTTCACTCCGCAGGGCGAAATCCGGCTCGCCATCAGCCGGACAGACGACGAGCGGCTCTTGTTCGAGGTGACCGACACCGGCGTCGGCATCGAGCCGCAGGCGCTCACGCGCATCTTCGAGGCATTCACCCAGACGAGCACGGGGTTCGCGGCCGGCGGCTCCGGCCTCGGCCTGAACATCAGCCACCACCTCGTCAGCACGATGGGCGGCGAGCTGCTGGTCGAGAGCGTGCCCGGTCAGGGCAGCCGGTTCTATTTCACGCTGCCGCTGGTGCTCGGCAAGGAGACCGCGCGCGCCGGGGCCCAGGACGTCGAGCGCGCCGCGCCGCCATTCGACGCGCGCCTGGCCGAGGGCGTCACGCTCACCGCGCTCGTCGTGGACGACAGCACGATCAGCCGCCGGATTCTCGCGAGCCTGCTCGAGAGCGCCGGGGTCCAGGTGATCACGGCCGCCGGCGGTCGCGAATCGGTGGCGCTCGCGCGCGAGCATCGCCCCGACGTGATCTTCATGGACTTGCGAATGGCCGACGTGGACGGATTCGAGGCGACGCGCCAGCTCCGCGCCGACCCGGTGACCGGCCACATTCCGGTGATCGCGGTCTCGGCGAGCGCCTTCGGCGATACGCGCGTCGCCGCCATCGACGCCGGCTGTGTCGACTACCTCACGAAGCCTGTGCGTGCCGAATCGCTCTTCGCCACGCTGGCGGCGCACCTCGGCGTGCAGTTCGTCGCGCACGAGGAGCCGCCGCCGGTGCCGGCGGCCGAGCCGCATGTCGCCGACGCCGCGCGCCGCGGCGCGATCGCCGCGCGCGTGCGCGAGGCGGCCACGGTCGGCGCCGTCAGCGATCTGGAGCGGCTGGCGCAGGAACTGGCCGGCGGCGATGCCGGCGAAGCGGCGCTTGGCCAGCGCATCGCGCGGCTCGCCGCGAACTTCGAGTTCGGCGGCCTGTACGAGCTCGCCGAGTCGCTCGCCGCCGACTCCGCCGCCGGGCGGGCCGGCCACTGAGATGGCAGACGCAGGGACGCCGGTCCCGACGCCGCCTGCCACGATTCTGGTGGTCGACGACAGCCCGGTGAACCTGCAGATTCTCGTGCGCGCGTTGCAGGTCACCGGACACCGCCTGCTCGCGGCGAAGGACGGCCGCACCGCGCTCGAGATCGCGCACAAGACGCATCCGGATTTGATGCTCCTCGACGTCATGATGCCGGGCATCGACGGGTTCGAAGTCTGCCGTGCGATCAAGGCCGATCCGGTGACCGAGGAAACGATCGTGATCTTCCTCTCGGCGCTCGGCGAGGTCTCCGACAAGGTGGCGGGACTGAACCTGGGCGCGGTGGACTACATCACGAAGCCGATTCAGGCCGAGGAAGTCGTCGCCCGGGTGTCCAATCACCTCGCCCGGCAATCGCTGCAGCGCGAGCTGCGGCGCAGCCGCGACGACTTCAATCGCGAGCTCGCGAGCGCCGCCGACATGCAGCGCTCCATCCTGCCGCGTGCCCTGCCGCAACACCCGTCCGTGCGCTTCGCGGCCTACTACCGCACGAGCCGCCACGCCGGCGGCGACTACTATGACGTCCTGCCGCTCGGACCCAATCGCTTCGCGGTGATCGTGGCCGACGTCTCGGGACATGGCGCGCCCGCCGCGATCGTCATGGCGATGATCCGATCGGTCCTGCACGCCCATCCTCGGCCGCAGCCCGATCCAGCGGCGGTGTTCCAGGATCTCAACGAGCACTTCCGCTACCTCTGGCACAACCCGATGTTCGCGACCGCCGTCTACGCGGTGCTCGACCTGGAACGGCGCCGGCTCCGCCTCGCCTGCGCGGGCCATCCCCCGCCGCTCCTGGTATGCCGAGAGCAGGGCGTCGTTCCCGTCCCCATCGATCCAGTCGGCCCGCTCCTCTTCACGGCGCTCGGCTCGGTCCCCTGCACGGAAATCGATCTCCACGCCGGCGATCGCGTCGTGTTCTACACCGACGGCATCACGGATCGACCAGCGCCGGACTGGTCGCTCTACGAGCAGGAGCGGTTCATGACGGCGCTGGCCGGAATGGTCGGCCGCGATCCGTCCGCCATCATCGATCACGTTGTCGCCGACCTCGATGCTTTCGCACGGGGGCGGGAACCGGAGGATGACCAGACGCTGCTGGTTGTGGGAGTGGACTAGCTCATTTCAGAGGTTCCCCGGACCTCGCAGGTTTTTATCCCAAAAGAATCCCCACGTTTCGAGGTCCGCTGACACGCGGGCGTGGCCGACGACGCGGTAGCCGAAGTGCTGGTAGAGGGTCACATTGCGCGCGAGCTCCGTCGTCAGCGAGACGCCGGCAGAGTTGGCATCCTCCCTCGACCGGCGCGCCATGTCGTTGAGCAGCGGCCGCGCGAGTCCTCGACCATGGTGCGCGTGGCGGACGCCGATCATGTTGAGGTGATGATGCGGCGCGGCGATCGTGAACGTGTTCGTGGTATTGGCGTAGGTGTCGTAGCGGCTGCGGGCATCGTCGCCGAGATCGCGCCAGAGTGCGTCACGGCGGGCGACGACGTCGGGCGGAATTTCCGGCTCGACCGGCAGCGTGAACGCCGCCACGGCGACGAGCGCATTTTTTTCCGAAACGCCGAGGTACGGCGCGCCCATCCGACCCCGCCGGTAGGCGAAGAAACCGATCAACTTCCGCAACCGTACATCGTAGTCGGCGTGCCCCTGGCCCACGAGATAACGCATGACCGGATAGTCGTGAAACGCATCGCACAACACGTCGACGATCTCATCGAGGCGATCGGGGGCGATGATCTGGACTGCGGACATTTGAAGGGATTCTATGGGTTCCGGAGTTCCGGAGTTCCGGAGTTCCGGGGTTCGGTTCCGAGCTTCCGGCACGCTCCGGAACTCGAACCTCGGAACCCCGGAACTTCGGAACCGAACCTCGGAACTCCGGAACCCCGGAACCCGCGGAGATCAGAACACTCCAATCAGCCTGAGCGCCGCTACCGCCGCGAAGACGAGCAGGAACCGATCGAACCACTGCTGCGGAATGCGCGTGGTGAGCCATCGGCCGCCGGCGAGACCTGCAAGAATCGCGGGGAGGAGTACGGCGTTGACCCACAGCGTCTCGCGGTGGATCAGCCCGAGCTCGACGCTGAAGGGCACCTTGAAGAGGTTGACGATCAGGAACAGCCAGGCACTGGTGCCGACGAACTCGAATTTCGGCAGACCGACGGCGAGCGAGTACAGCGCGATGATCGGCCCGGCCGCGTTGGCGAGCATCGTGGTCACGCCGGCGAGCAGGCCGATGGCCCACGCGAACCACGGCTTGTGCGGCACGCGGCCGAACCAGTCGGGCCGTTGCCAGCGGATGACCTGCATGATCGCGAGCGTCAGGATGATCCAGCCGACCACGGGCTTGAACGTGCTGTCGTCCAGCCGGCGCATCGAGACGGCGCCGAGGATGACGCCGAGGCAGACCGGCGGCAGCATCCGGCGGATGTAGTCCCACCGCGCGTGCTGCCGGAAGACGGAAACCGCGTAGATGTCGCCGACGAGCAGCATCGGCAGCACCACGCCCGTTGAATCGCGCGCCCCGAATAGAAACGCGAAGACGACGACGTGGAAGAGGCCGACGCCGGGGAGGCCGGCCTTGCTGAGCCCGACGCCGGCGGCCGCGAGGACCGCGAGAATCCAATGGGTCGGGGTCACCGGCCTACCAGAGGCCCGCGCGCCCCGTCACTGACGCGATGAGTTTGGCCGGATCGAAGCCGACGCCGTGCTTGAAGACGGTCTCAACCTTGCGAATGTCAGAAATCGTCGTGGACGGATCGCCGGCGACGACGACGAGGTCGGCCTGCTTGCCGGCGGCAATCGAGCCGATCCGGGTGTCGCGGCCGAGATACTTCGCGCCGTTGAGCGTGCCGATCTGCACTGCTTCCGCCGGCGTGAAGCCGGATTCGACGAGCAGCTCGATCTGCCGTTGATTGGAGAAGCCCGGAATGACGCCGCCACTCCCTGTCGGATCGGTCCCGGCGATGAGCAAGCCGCCGGCCCGGGCGAACGCGCGTTCGAGCGCGAGCGCCCTGGGGAACAGCCGCGTGTAGATCGATGCGGTATTCGCTTTATTCCGCTCCCAGGTGCGCTCGAACTGTTCGCGCAGGCTCGGCAGCAGCACGTCGAGGCCCGGTGGCAGCGGCCGGCCGGGCGTGAACGTTTCGAACACGGTGAGCGTGGACGTGAGCGCGACTTTCTTGTCCACGAGCTTCTTCACGAGCGCGCGAAACGGCTCGCCCTGCTCGTCGAGCGCCGCAATCGTCTGCTGCCCCGCGCCCTGTCCCGGGCAGGTGTCGGCCGCCTTGTTCGGGACGAAGTCAGTCGCCGCCAGGAACCCGTGCTCGAGATTATCGATACCGAGATCCGCCGCCTCGGCGTAGGTGACCGAACAGAGGTGTCCCGTGATCTTGAGCCCTCGCTTGTGCGCTTCGTCGATGGCCGCGCCGAGATCGGCGCGGCTGATCTGCATGTACGCCTTGAACGAAGTGAACCCTTCGTCCGCCCAGTAATTGACTTGACGCCGCGCGTCGTCTGGCCCCTTCATCGTCCGCATCTGAATGAACGTGTTCGGGCCGTTGAGGTATGGCGCCGTCGCGTCGATGGACGGACCCGGTTTCTGACCGCGGTCGATCGCCGCCTTCATGTTCAGGTCCATGAAGCCGTTCACGTTCCCCCCGGTCCGCATGGTCGTGACCCCGCCGGCGAGATAGAGGCGCGTGAAGCTCTCGCCGAGCTGGCCGTAGACGCCGGGCCCCACCGGGTAATAGAGGTGCTCGTGCACCATGACGAGCCCGGGGAGTACGGTTTTGCCGGTGAGATCGATGACGGTGGCGCCCTCGGGTACGGCGATCGATCCGGTCGCGCCGATTGCCGCGATGTTGCCGTCGCGCAGAATCAGCGTCTGCCCCGCGCGCGCCGGCGCGCCGGTGCCATCCAGCACTCGCGCGTTGGTCAGGACAATGACCGGCGCCTCGACTTTCACATAGTCACGACGGACCTGATCGGAGAGCTGCTGGGCCGGCGGTACGGCGAAGGTGAGCAACGCGAGAATGAGAACGAGGGCACGAGTAGTCACGGGGGAATCGTATACCGGCCGGTAATACCTTCCGCGGCACAGCGAACGCGTCCGTCGCGCCGGGTGCCGGTCTGCCCCCTCAGGCGAAGCGGCCGCGGAAACCGGACCTCCGTCCGCGCGGGATTCAGACTGCCGCCCATCGGGCCGGCGCCTATTCGGCCTGGCCTGCGACAAGATCGCGCACAGGCCTACGGCGCGGCGGCCCTCGAATCCCTGCGCTCCCTCCGATCCGGTTTCAGACTCTCGCCGTCGCGGCCGTCGCATTCGGCGGCCGACCGGCACCCGACGCGACGGACGCGGGTACAAGCCCGCGTCACTGGGGGGCAAGAGTCCGCCGTCCGGCGGGTGCGGCGGCGAACGGGAGCGACGTGAAGTGGCCCGATGCGCGTCAGGACGAAATCGCGCCGGAGAGAGCGACGCGTTTCGCGCGCGAATCGTCCGTAGGCCTGCGACGCGCGACAGGATCGGCCCGGCCGGATAGGACGTCGCGCGCTACGCGGCAGTCCGAAACGCGAGCGGACGTAGGCGGCGATTTCGAGGGCCAGCTTCCCGGAGCTCCCATTCGCCACCGCGCCTGCCGGGCGGCGTCAGCCGACTCTCGCCAATTCCACCTGTCGAATGTCGTCGATGTCGTAGCGCATGGCGGCGAGCCGGTCGAGGCCATAGCCGAGGCCGATAGCCATGTGGCGCGCAGGATCCGCGCCCAGATGCCGGACGATCGCGTCCGAGTAGACGCCCCACGCCAGCACTTCAAGCGAACGGCCGTGGTGCTCGATTGCGAGCTCCCAAGCCTGGCGGCACATCGGGTAGGTGGTCGGCGCGATGCGGCTGATCGCTCCGGGAATCAGCGCCTCGACCGATCGCAGCACGCGGCCGGCAAAATCCCAGGGGCTGATGCGCGCCTGCTCGTCCACCCACAGCACTTCGGCCTGATGGAAGGCTTCCATGTGCGTTGCGTCGGTCTCGCAATGACGGTAGGCCTTCCCCTGCGCCCACAAGCGCAGCGGCGCGCCGGTGTATCGCACGGCCATCAGCATCGGCAGCGTGAGGTCGTAACGAAGAATACGATCGCCATCCACCCGATGCAATTCGGCGCGATCGATGTAGACCGCATCGTCGGCAATCCTGCCGGCCTCGGTGAGGCCGATGATCTCCGGCAGCTCCTGCACTTCGGCATCGTGGTGGACAGCCCGGAGTACTTCGGCCGTCGCGCCGACGGGATTCTCCGGCAGATCCGTCAGCCGCGGCCGCGCCAGCAGCTCGACGATGCGAGCGGGCAGATCGCGGGCGGTTCCAGCCAGACGTGCGTCGCGTAGCTCAGCCATTTCAATCTCCTTGCGCAGCCTGTCGCGAATCCGCTGCAGGCGCTTCCGCATGGCCGCTTCCTCGATGCCTTCCGCGGCGGCAAGGCGGCTCACACTCCAGCCGCCGTGATAGCGCCGATCGCACAGCCGACGATCGGCCGGATTCAATGTGAACAAGGCGGCCGCCAATTGCTGTCGCTGTCCTTCCGACCAATGCGACTCCGCTTCGTCGAGGACCGGCACTTCATCGAGATCCTCGAGGCGCAGCAGCGTCCGCCGGCGGGTTCGCCGCAGGTTCGTCGCGACAGTGACGGCGATTCGACGCAGCCAGCCGGGAAACGCGGCGGGATCTGCGAGCTCCGGCAACCGGCGATACGCGCGGAGAAAGGTGTCCTGCGCGGCATCCTCCGCCAGGGCCTGGTCCCGGAGAATCCGGCAACCGATCGCGAGGACCAAGCGCTCGGTGGCGCGGACGACCTGACGGTACGCGTCGACATCTCCCCGGGCGGCCCGTTCGACGAAGGCAGTCAGGTCAATCATCGCCGGTCTCACTGACAAGGACACAGGGGAGGGACGATTGTGACATTTCGGGTTCCGGGGTTCCGAGGTTCCGGGGTATCAGGGCAAACTGCCCTGATAAGCCGCGGTCTGTCGGCTCTCCGATAAGGCTGTCGGAGATCCGGCCAGCTTCGCCGGCGGCCGCGAAAATGCGCCTCAATCTGAGCACCTCCACGTCGTCCCGCCGCGGCACATGGCTTGCACTTTGGCCCGCGCGCGCGACGATGACGACGATTCTCGCCCACCGCGGCAACATCGCCGGCCCTTCCCCGCGGGAGGAGAACCGGCTGGCTGTCATCACGACGGCGCTCGCCCGCGGCTGGGGCCTCGAGGTGGACATCCGCCGGGCGCGCGATGGCCGTTTTTACCTGTCGCACGACCCTCAACCCTCGGCCGATGACGGTCTGCTCGCCGGGAAGTGGTGCGCGGCGCTGCGGCGCACGCCGGAGGCCGTAGTGGCGCTCAACGTGAAAGAGCTGGGCGACGAAGAGGATCTCATCAAGTTTCTGCGCGCCGAGCAGGTGTTGCGTCAGGTGGTGCTGTTCGACATGGAACTGATCGAACCGGTGCCCGGCGAGACCGCGCGCCGGCTGCGGGCCCTCAATCCGCTCGTCCGGATTGCGGCGCGCGCGAGCGATCGCGGCGAATCGATCGATCGCGCGCTCGCGATCGACGCCGCGTCGGTGATCTGGCTGGACGAGTTCGATCGTCAATGGAGCACCGAGGCGGACGTGCGGCGATTGAAGAGGGCCGGCCGCGCGGTCTTCGCGGTCTCGCCGGATCTCCACCGGTTTCCGCTCGACCGGGCGCGTGCCCGGTGGACCGACTTCATCGAATGGGGCGTGGACGCGATCTGCACCGACTACCCCGGAGAACTGGCCCGCGTGATCGCGATGGCGCGAGACGGAGTGACGGCGTGAAGTTGCGGCGTCTGGAAGACATGGTCGGCGGCTGGATCGTCGGCGACTTCGAGCCGACGTGCCTGCGCACGCCGGCGTGCGAGGTCGCCTGCAAGCACTACCCCGCCGGCGCGCACGAAGACACGCACGTCCATCGCATCGCGACCGAGATCACGCTGATCGCCTCCGGAAGGGCGCGGATGAACGGCCGCGAGCTGGCCGCCGGCGACATCGTCATTCTCAATCCCGGCGACTCCACCGATTTCACCGCCATCGAACCGACCATCACCGTCGTCGTCAAGATGCCGAGCGTCGCCGGCGACAAGTACCCGGTCGAGGCCGGGGCGAGCCTCGCGGGAGTCTCGTCATGAGCCGGATCAGCTGCGTCTTGTTCGATCTCGACGGCGTCCTGATCGACGCGACCGAGTGGCACTACGAAGCGCTCAATCGCGCCCTGAGGCTGTTCGGGTTCGACATCTCCCGTTACGAGCATCTCGCGAACTACAACGGTCTGCCCACCCGGCAGAAGCTCCAGATGCTGAGCGTGGAGAAAGGGCTGCCCATCCCGATCCACGACATGCTCAACCGGCTCAAGCAGATCTACACGCGCGAGGAGATCCTGACCAGGTGCCGGCCCGTGTTCGAGAAGGAGTACATGCTGCACCGGCTCAAACGGGAGGGCTACCGCATGGCCTGCTGCTCGAACTCGATCCGCGAGACGCTGGAACTGATGATCCGGCAGTCGGGGATCGAGTCCTGCTTCGAGTTCCTGGTGAGCAACGAGGACGTCGCCAGGCCAAAGCCCGATCCCGAGATCTACCTCACCGCCATCGCACGGTTGGGCGTGACGCCCGCGGACGTCCTGATTGTCGAGGACGCGCCGCACGGCGTCGAGGCCGCGCGTCGATCGGGCGCGCACGTCTGCCAGGTCGGCGACTTCAACGAGGTGGACTACTTCCGCGTGCGCAACGCGATTGATCGCCTGGCGCCGCATCCCAACCGGCGGGTCGCATGATGCGCATTGTCGTCCCCATGGGCGGCGAGGGCCGCCAGTTCGCCGAGCGCGGCTACACGTTTCCGAAGCCGCTCGTCGAGATTGCCGGCCAGCCGCTCTGCGAGCTCGTCGTTCGCAATCTCACGCCGCTGCAGCCGCACCAGTTCGTCTTCATCTGCCGCGCCGAGCACGTGCAGAAGTACGCGCTCGGCGACGTCCTCCGGCTCGTCGCGCCCGGCTGCCAGATCGTGACGATGTCCAAACCGACCGCCGGCGCTCTCTGCAGCGTGCTCCTCGGCTTCGAGCATCTCCATCACGGCGACGAGCTCGTCATTGCGAACGCCGATCAGTGGATCGACGTGCCGATCGATCGGTTCATCGCGGCGGCGCGTCAGGCCGGCTGGGACGGCGGCATCATGACGTTTCCGAACACGCACCCGCGCTGGTCGTACGCGCGGATTGAAGGCGACCAGGTCGTGACGGTGGCCGAGAAGCAGCCGATCAGCCGCAACGCCACGGTCGGCATCTACTACTTCAGGCGCGGCACCGAGTTCGCGCAGGCGGCCGAGCGCCTGCTCCTCAAGAACGCCTCGGTCGGCGGCGAGTTCTACGTGGCGCCGGTGTTCAACGAGTTCATCCTTCAGGGCAAGCGTGTCGGGCACTTCCCGATCGAAGCCGGCCAGATGCACGGCCTCGGCACGCCCGAAGAGGTCGAACGCTTTCAGGCGCGCCTGCTGGCGATGCCGCTCTCTGCCTAGTCGATGCTGAACATCGTCCTGCCCATTGCCGGCCGTGGAAGCCGGTTCGCCGCGGCCGGGTACCGCGTGCCGAAGCCGCTGATTCCGGTGCACGGCGTGCCGATGATCGAGGCCGTCGTCCGCAACGTCCGGCCGTCGTGCGCGCACCGTTTCATTTTTGTCGCGCTGCAGGAACACCTCGATCATCTGGGCATGCGGCAGGCGCTCGAGCGCGCCGCGCCCGGCTCGGTCGTGGTCCCGGTGCGCGCGGTCACCGAAGGCGCCGCCTGCACCGTCCTCCTGGCCCGTGAGTACATCGACGGTTCCGACCCGCTGATGCTGGCCAACAGCGACCAGTGGGTGGACATCGACATCAACGACTACCTGGCGGCGATGGACCGCCGGCACGCCGACGGCCTGATCATGACCATGAGGGCGGACGACCCGAAGTGGTCGTTCGTCGGCCTCGACGCGCAGACGTTCGTGACGCGCGTCGTCGAGAAACAGGTCATCTCCGACGAGGCGACGGTCGGCATCTACAACTTCCGCCGCGGATCCGACTTCGTCCGGGCGGCGGATCGCATGATCGCGAAGAACCTGCGCGTGAACCACGAGTTCTACGTCGCGCCGGTCTACAACGAGCTGATCGCCGACGGCGCGCGCATCGCCATCTACAACGTCGGGAGCGAGGGCGCCGGGATGTACGGACTCGGCATCCCGGCCGATCTCGATCAGTTCGTCGCCGACCCGGTCTCGGCGAAGGCGGTGGCCTGACGATCATGGCGCGCGTCGCGCTCGCATCCACCGGCCTCGTCGATACCCGCAGCCTCGAGCAGGCCGCGGCGGCGCTGCACGACCGATCCGCGCAGCTCATCGGCTGGGGATCGGGCAGCGTGTTCGACTATTTCCACGGTCAGCAACCGGTGCGGCTCGACTATCTCGTGGACAGCGACGCCGGACGTTGGGGCGAGACGCGGCACGGCATCGAAATCGTGCCGCCCGGCCGGCTGGCGCGCGACCACGGGCCGTCCACGTTCGTCATCATCTATTCGAGCTCCTGGCCGGAGATTCAGGACGCGCTCGCGTCGATGGGCGACATCGCGTCGCTGCCGGCGAGCGCGGTGTTTGCCGACGCGCCGGCACGCGCCAAGCTGGCCTGGGCCGAGACGCTGGCGGCCTCGGCCCGGCGCCGGCGCCTGAGCCGCACCGATCTGGCCATCGTCGTCCAGGGCCCCATCGTGCCGATGGTGACCGCGCGCGTCCTCGGCGCGATGTCGGCGCTCCACCCGCGCGATCTCATCGTGCTCTCGACCTGGAACGACACCGACCCGGCGCTCCTGGCGGAGGTCGCCGACCTCGTCGATGAAGTCGTCACGAGTCCGCGTCCCGAGCCTGCCGGCGTCCAGAATCGCAACTGCCAGATTGTTTCGACACGCGCCGGAATCGAGCGCGCGATCGCGCGCGGCGCGCGGCGGGTGCTGAAGACGCGCACCGACCTCGCCGTGCTCGGCCGCGACGTCTTTCAGCAGGCGCGTTGGTGGTGCGACGCCGTCGGCCGCCGGCCGGCGCGGCTCGCCGGGCTGTACGACCGGCTGATTGTCCCGTCGAGCTTCACGCGAAAGTACCTGCTCTATCACCCGTCGGATCTCGTCATGCTCGGCGACGCCCGCGACATGCAGGCCTACTGGCACGCGCCGCTCGACCCGCGCGACGGGCAGTTCCTTGCGCCGGACTGGATCGATCAGCCGCTGTCGCTCGTGAACATGGGCGGCCATCCGGCGGAAAGCTATCTGGGCCTCGAATTCTGCCGAACGATCGGGCGGCCGGTGGACGGCACGCTGTCCGACAGCTGGGCGTTCTATCGCGACCTGTTCGCAGTCGTGGACAACGACTGGTTCGATCTCTTGTGGTTCAAGAACCTGGCGATTCCGGACGCCGCCCTCCGTACCGGCGTGCGGCAAACCGTCAGTCAATCGTTCTGGCAGCGGCTCCAGACGGAAGAGGCCTCGGTCACCGAGGAGCGGGACGAGATCGATCCTGACACGATCCCGCTTCGCGATCTGGCCGGAGCGCCTTTGTGATTGTCCCGACGCCCGCCGACTGGGTCGAACACCGGTTCGTGGTCCATTACGTCGAGTGGCGCGAACGCCGGCTCGACGCGATTCGCTCGCACTACGGCGACCAGTTCTTCGTGGGCAAGTCGCTGCTCGAGCTCGGCTGCGGCTACGCGGACCTGGGCGCGGCGTTCTCCGATCTCGGCGCCCGCGTCACCGTGTGCGACGCACGCGAAGAGCACCTCGATGTCGCCCGCCGACGCTGGCCGCACCTGTCGTTCGTACACGCCGACCTCAATCACGAATGGCCATTTGGCCGGTTCGACGTGATCCTGCACCTCGGCCTGCTCTATCACCTCGCGCCATCGCACCAGAGCCTGCGCGCAAGCTGCCAGAGCACCAACCACCTCGTGGTCGAAACGGAAGTGTGCGACTCCTCGTCAGCCGACCTCGTCGTGCTGACCGACGAAGACGGCTACGACCAGGCGATCGACGGCGTGGGCTGCCGGCCGAGCGCCGGCCGCGTCGAGCGTCTGCTCGCGGAGGAAGGCATGACGTTCGAGCGGGTCACGGACGGACGTTGCAACTCGGGCATGCACGTGTACGACTGGCCGGTGCGCGACACGAACGGATACTCGCACGGACAGCGCCGTTTCTGGTTCGCCCGGCGGGACTTCCGATGAGCCGGACACCGGCGGCCCCGGCGATCCCGTTCGCGGGTTTCCGCGGTCGCGCGCTCGCTCGCGCGCTTCAGCTCGGTTTCGTCCGCTATCACCGCATCCAGCTCGCTTTCGTCGAGCGGCCGCGCCAGTACGAGCGGTTTCTCACCGAGGTCATCGCGCCGCGGCTCGATCGCCTGCCCGGCAAACTCGGCGGCTTCGGCGTCGGCGCGCACACCGAGATCGCGCTGGCCCACGTGCCCGGCCTGCGCGACCGGGTGCACTGCTTCACCGACAACAACTCGGCGCTGTGGGGCCAGCCTCGCTTCGGCCGGATCGTGCTTCCGCCCGAGGATGCGGTCGCCGAATGCGACGCGTTCTTCCTGTCGACAGCGGTCTTCCAGCGCATCCTCGAGCGGGACCTGCGCCGGCTCGGGTTCACCGGCCCGATCGTCGCCATGGACGATGTCGTGCCGCCGGAGTGGTTTCTGGCATGAGTCACCCGCAGTTCCCGGTGATGACCGTGGTCGTGCCGACGCACGGTCGCGTCGATCTCTTTCTCGAGACGCTCGCGAGCCTGCGCCGGCAGACATTCGAGGCGTTCGAGGTGATCGTCACTGACGACTCGCGAAGGCCGGAAGATCGCCGCGCTATCGAACACGCCACGCGCGACTACATCGTGGCCACGGGCCGGCCGGCGGCTTACGTCTTCTCCGGATCGGCGCTCGGTCAGGCCAGGAACACGAACCAGGGATTCCGCCACGCCGCCGGCCGCCTCATCCGGATCCTCCATAGCGACGACCTGCTGGCGCCGCGCGCGCTCGAGGCCGAGGTCGCGCTCATGGACGATCCACGGCTGAACCTCGGTCTGTTGCATCATCTCGTCGAGCCGTTCCGGGCCGCGCCGGCGTTCAGCCGGAAGCCGGCGTTCGCCCTCGTCCAGCCCTCACTGTTGTTCCGCTCGGTGCTGCACTCGGCGACGCCGCTCCCGTCGGCACTGGTCTTCCGCCGCGACGTGCTGGACGCCTCGGGCGGCGGCATGCGTGAAGACTTCGATTTTCTCTGCGACTGGGAATTCTGCGCGCGTCTCGTCATCAACGAGCACCGGCGCAATCGCTTCATCGGCATGGTCTCACCGGGATTCGTCGGCTGGCGCACCCACGCCGACAGCACGACCGGACGGCTGTGGCACAAGCACTTTCTCGAGCACGAGCAGTTCATGGCCGAGCTCGGCCGGAATGCCGAGCTGACCGAGGCGCTGATCGGCGATCGCGCGACCCGTGAGCGGTTCTTTGCGTCCGCGGTCCGATACCGGTATCGCCGGCTGTTCGAGGACGTCGCCCGCATGAGGCCGTCGCAGGCGGTGCGATCGGCGGGCATGATTCTGCGTTGCGCGTTCTCACCGGAGTCGCTCAGCGAATGGGTGAAGCGGGCGCCCTGGAGCCGCTGGCGCCGGCGTGATCCCGACCGGCTCGTCGTCCGCGATGCGGCTGAGGCATCGACGGCGGCCGCGGCGAAGGCGGCCGACGCGAAGTTCGTCGAGCCCCGCAAAGGCTGGCGGTTCGTGCTGTCGGCGTACGCGTCGGCCGTCATCATCCGCCGGGGCAAGGCGTACGCCGCGCGCCACGCCGCCGGAGCGACCGCCGCTGATGTCGCACCGAGGCATGACGGCCCGGCGCCCATCTCGCTCGGGGGTCGCGTCGAAATTCGCCCGTTCATGGACGGGCCGGCACCGCAGCCCGGTACGGTGCAGGTGTTGACCGAGTTCAACAACACGACCAACCTCTGGCCGGTCCGCCGGTTGGTCGGCGGCGCCCGCGAGATCGCCCTCGGCTCGCTGAATCACAACGCCTTCGTCGAGCCGGTGCTGCATCAGTGCCTGAAGCTTGTCGCGCCCGACGCCGTGGTCGAGATGTCGATCCGCGACAACCAGCACCTGACCGCGTTCGGTTGCAAATCGGTGCTCGAAAAACTGTTTCCTGGACAGTTCCGTTGGATCGCGCAGTTCAAGCACGGTCCGATCGACCATCTACTGCGTTACCGGCGCCAGGCGCCCGGCCACCGGACGTACGGCGCCATGCACACCGGCTGGACGTTCGGCATGCTCACGACCGGCACGCGCCTGGCCAACGTCGAGCGCTTCATCGACTCGATCGAGCGCCAGTGCCACGGCCCATATGAGATTCTGCTCGTGTCGCCGGTTGATCTCGGCGCGCTGGCCGAGCGGCGGCACGTTCGTGTCCTGCGGTTTGTCGAACACGACGATCTCGGGTGGATCACGAAGAAAAAGAACCTGATCTCGGCCGAGGCACAGTACTCGGACATCCTGATCTGTCACGATCGCTTCTGGCTCACCGACGACTTCTGCCGGACGTTCGAGGACTGGGGCTACGGGTACGGGCTCGCCGCGGTGCGCGTTCGCCTGCCCGACGGCAGCCGCGGGCTCGACTGGGCCGTCGTCAGCAGTCAGAACCACGTGTGGTCGGCCGGCGGCCTGCTGGACTACCGCGCCTACTCGCAATACGCCTACAACCCGGGCGGCGCCACGGTGATCCGCAAGGTCTTCTGGCAGGATTACCCGTGGAACGAAAACCTCTTCTGGAACGAGCACGAGGACGTCGAGCTGTGCCGGCGCGTGCAGCGCGGCGGCGGCATCATCGCCCTTTCTGCCGCCACGCTCACCGCCGCCGAAGATCGCTGGGTCGGCGAGAACCCCCGGATCCCGTTCTGCGAGCAGAACGAGGTCCTCTACGGACGCCCGGTCGGCGAGCAGCGAATCCGGTTTCTGTCGAAACGAAGCGCGGCCTAGAAGGGCCGTGGTGAAGCCTGCTAGCCTGAAGCAGGCCGATGAGTGTCATCGAATGGCTGCTCGACTCGGATCCCTCGATTCGGTGGCAGGTCATGCGCGACCTGATCGGCGAGCCGGATGCGAGCGTTGCGCGTGAGCGATTGCGAGTGGCCTCGGAGGGTTGGGGGGCTCGCCTGCTGGACCTTCAAGGAGCCGATGGCCATTGGGGCGGCGCGGCGTTCGTGCCGCGCGCCTGGATCTCCACCAAGGACACGCTCCAACTGTTGCGAGATCTCGGTGTGGACCCGTCGAGCGACCGGGTGCGAACGGCTATCGCCCGGGTGCGCGAGCGCTGCACATGGGGCGAGGCGTTCGGCCACTCGCCGTTCTTCGAAGGCGAGGTCGAGCCCTGTATCAACGGACGGGTGCTGGCGATCGGTGCGTATTTCGGTGAGGCAAGCGACCGTCTCGTCGACCGGCTGCTTCAGGAACAGTTGAGCGACGGCGGCTGGAACTGCGACGCCCCGCCCAGTCAGCGATCGTCATTCCATACGACGATCTGCGTGCTCGAAGGATTGCTGGAGTACGAGCGGGCGACGGGTCCTCGGCCTGACGTCACCGCCGCTCGCCTTCGCGGACAGGAATATTTCCTCGAGCGCCGCCTGTTCAGATCGCGATCGACTGGACAGATTGTCAGTTTCGATCGGAAGCTCCGAAGGCCCGCCGCGTGGACGCAGTGTTCGTTTCCGACGCGTTGGCACTACGACATCTTGTGGGGGCTCGACTACCTGCGCCGAGCGGGCGTCGCGCCGGACGAGCGCATCGCCGAAGCGGTCGATCTGGTGGCGACGAAGGGTGACGAGAACGGGCGATGGCCGCTCGAGAATCCGCATCCGGGTCCGGTGCATTTCCAACTGGAAGGCCAGGCCGGCGAGCCAAGCCGCTGGAACACACTGCGGGCGCTTCGCGTGCTGCGCTGGGCGAATGCGGTGTAAACGGGCGGGCTTGCGGCCGCCATTGTCGGGCCGGCTGAAGCCGGCCCCCCGCTGGGGCGAATACCACGCAGGCGGAGGGGCGGGCTTTAGCCCGCCTTTGTCGGGCCCGCTCAGGCCCCGCCGCTCAGCGCATACACGCGCGCCGCGAGGCCGCACTCCGTCGATCCGCTGACAATGAGGTGGGTCACGCGCGTAGCGGGATCGAGCCCGAACCGCCGGACGGTCGCGGGAAAATCGACGAACTGAAAACGGACGTCGCGAAAGTACCGTGAAAAATCCTCGAGGATGACGGGCAACTGGTCTGCCGTCGGCCAGACCTCCCCGTCCGTCGAAGCGGGCTCGTCCAGCACATCGGCGCTCCAGGCGACGTGTGGCGCCGGCACGTCTGCGGCCCGATGGCTCGAAAAGAACGGCAACTGGATCGCGACGACGCCGCCCGGCCGCAGCACGCGCGCGAGCGATCTGAGAATCGCGAGGCGAATCGACCGCGGACGGATGCGATGAAATGCATGGAGCGAGGTGGCCAGGTCGTAGGCGCCCTGGATCGCATCACCGCAGTCGCTGCCGCGACCGAAGAAGAATCGACTCCCCGCGAGCCGCGGATTGGACGATGCCAGGGTGATCATCCTGGAGCTGATGTCCACGCCATCGACATGGTGACCAGCCTCGACGAGCGGTTCCATCGCACGGCCGAGTCCGCATCCGAAATCGAGCACGCGCAGCGTGACGCCGTCCGGCGAGGCGGCCCGGATGGTGTCCATCGCCGTGCCGCGCGTCCGAATCGCGAAAGTGCGCTGCAGATAGTCGAGCAGAGTGTGCGCCTGCTGTGACGCGGCCTGACGGCGCGCGAAATCGTAGTCGGGATGGACCAGCGTCCGCGCGCCGTCCGGCGTCGCCGCCGCGGCGTCATACCGCGCACGCTCACGGTCGAGGTGTGCGGCCGTCCCCACGGCGTGTCGGAACGTGTGCACCGCGGATTGAATGCGCTCGCCGATGTCGCCGGCCGACGCCGTGTCGCCGCCGAATTTCAGCCAGGCCGCCACCGGAAGCGTGTCCGGATTCTCCAACTCCGTCAGGAGGCGCTCGCCCGCGCGCGCGCGATCGGCGATTCCGGCGCCCCAGGCCGCGGCGAGCCGCGCCGCCGGCGAGAACTCGGGGGACGGGCCGGTCAATGCAAGCGTGCCGCCGTTCACCTTCAGAATCGATCCGCCGTGCAGAATCCCGGCGCCGGTCGCGTTCATCACGCGCCGGCCCTCCAACTCGCCGGCGCGCGACACGATCCAGTCACGGAATTGCACGAAGTTCGGCGTCGTGACGACGTCCTGACCGTGGACGTCGGGCAGCAACTGGTGCGGCTGAGTCTTGAGGTAGTGCTTGAACTGCTCCGCGCGGGCGGCATCGGTGGGAAAGGCCGCCCAGGACGACTCGTACGTCGTGTTGCGGCAATATTGCAGTCCGCGGGAGAACGCGAGATCGGCCCCGGCGAAGACGATTGGATCGCAGCCCGCCTCACACGCCAGATCGAAGGCCGTCGTCAGCACCGACCCCCAGGCGCGAAGCTTGGCGCGCCCGGCGCCAAGTCCGATGAGCCACGGCCATGGCTCATGGTCGCTGACACGAAACGTGAACGTCCGTTCACTGAACGGCGCCCAGACGCCGGGATCGAGACTGCCTTCGGCCACGAACCACATCGAGTGGACGTCGGGCAGCCCCTTGAGATGAAGTGCGTTCAGGTCGCTGGGATCGACCGCGACGACGAGGTCGGGCTGAAGACCCGCCGCCAGAAGCGGCCGAACCGCCGTGTCCACGGCCACGATGAGCGCTCGGCCCCTGAGCCGCGCCAGCATCGGCAGGTTGGCGTCGAGCGACGGTCCGGCGCCGACGACGAACGCCGGGACGCCGGCGAAGGCGCCAGAGAGCGCCGCGGCGTCACCCTCAGCCGCGATCGCTGGAAGATTCGCGAGTGAGTTGAGCAGATACCGGCCGGCGAACTTTCGTCGCGCTTCTTCGTTTGCCTGGACGCCGGCCAGAATGTGCGCGACGACGCCGCGTGCCCGCGCCGCCTCTTCGGGAAATTCGCGATCGATCAGGGGCGACATGATCGTCGGCGGCTTCGGCGCGCCGCTCCCGAACACGCGCCACGCGTCGGCGGCGCCGGCGTAGTCGGGTCCCACCAGGAGACGCAGCCGCCCGCTCTCGAGCCACGTCGTCCAATCCCGCCGGGCGAGCATCGCGTGCGCGATGGCCGGCACGGGCTCGACCGCCAGCACCTTCGTGGCAGCGCCGGATCGTTCGAGCGCGTCGAAGAGATAGCCCAACCCCGCGCCGATCACGATCAGGTGGGCGAGCGGTCCGGACGCGACGAGGCGGGCGACCGTGGCTTCGGCCGCCGCGGCCGGATCGTTCGCTGCATGGATCTGCACGGTTCGGCCATCCTGCAGCCGGATCGCCGGCCGGCCGGCGGGTCCGGCGACATCGACCGTCTGGGATTCAACCAGGCCCCGCTCCAGGACCAGCCGGGTCGCCGGCGGGAGAAGCGCCAGGTTGCTGTTCAGAATTCGCGCCGCCGATTCGTGCACCGGGCCCAGCGTCGCAAGACCGATGCCGAGTCGGCGACGCCCAAAAGCAAGGGACCCGGGCTGATCCGCGCCCGGAGTGTCGGATGGGCGACAACGACTCTTGAATTCAGAGATTCAGAGATTCAGGGATTCAGAGATTCAGGGATTCAGAGATTCAGGGATTCAGAGATTCGGAGATTCTTGGGTTCAGGGTTCGACGGCGCGCCGAACCCGAATCGCCAATTCACTACTGCGCCCTGAGCGCTGTCGTCGGATCGACCGATGCCGCGCGGCGGGCGGGGAGCAAGGCGGCGATGGCCGCGGTGACCACCAGCGCGAGGGCGGCCGCGGCGACGATCCACGGATCGCGGCCGTTGACCTCGAAGAGCTGCGCGGTCAACACCCCGCCGGCTGCGAGCGCCAGCGGAACGCCGAGGAGCAGTCCCACCAGGGCCTGAATGATCGCGCCGCGCACGACGGCACGAACGATCCGGCCGCGATCGGCGCCGAGCGCCATGCGGACGCCGATTTCGTGCAGCCGCCGGCTGACACCGTAGGCCGTGACGCCATAGAGTCCGAGGGACGCCAGCGCCAGCGCGAGGAGGCCATACGCACCGGCCAGCGTCGCGAGCAGGCGGTTGTTGCGGAAGTTGCCGCTCACCTGTGCGGCCATCGGCATGATGCGCGTGACGGTGAAATCCTGGTGCGTCTCGGCAAGCGCGCGGCGGATCGCGGGCTCGGGGCTCGTCCGTTCCGCCGCCAGTTCGATCTCGATGGTCCGGACCAGCGTGGATCGGGCCTGCACCTGCCGCTCGCCGGGCGTCGCGTATTCAGCGAGCTGCATCACTGGAAAGAACATCATCGGCAGCGTCGGACGGTGCGCGTTCGTGTACTTCACGTCCTCGACGACGCCGACGATCCGGTAGTCGTTGGCGTGCGCCTCGTCGCCCACGCCGACGCGCGTGGCGAGCGGATCGAGTCCGGCGAGAAACCGCTGGACGAACGCGTTGTTCACGACCGCGACGCGTTCGGATGCCGGCGTGTCCGCCGCGGTGATGCCGCGGCCCCGCAGCAGCCGCGTCCCCATCGTCTCGAAGTAGTCCGGGCCGACGCGATTCCAGGAGGCGCTGTCGCGGTTCTCCGGATCGAACTTCCGGCCGCTGATCGCGATCCCACTCGACCAGTTGTTGCCTTCCATCGGGCTGTAGAGCGAATAGCTGACACGCATGATCCCCGGGACCTGAGCGAGCCGTTGCTGCATGCCCGAGTAGATCGCGGCGAGCCGATCCGGCTCCCCCGCCAGCATCGGCGGATCGATACGCACGACGAGCCGCCGGTCGGCATCGAAACCGAGCGGCTGATGCTCCAGCCGGCTCAGGCTCTTGCTGAGCAGCCCCGCGCCGGCGAGCAGCACGAGCGACAACGTCACCTGCAGGATCACGAGCGACCGCCGCGGGACGAACGACCGATCCGCCCCCTCTCGCGACAACCCGCGGAGCGCGTCGATCGGGTTCGTCCTCGCCATGGCCACTGCCGGCGCGGCGGCGAACAACACGCCCGTGACGATCGCGAGCGCGACGGAAAACAGCAGGATCGCCGGCGACGGCAACGTGTCCACTGGCAAGACCGTGTCGGCAGGAAACGCGAGCGCGATGATCGCCCGCGTGGCGAGGATCGACACGACGAGGGCGCCCGCGCAGCCAGCGCCCGCGAGGACCAGCCCGTCGGTGATCGCCTGACGGACCAGCCGCGCGGACGAGGCACCGAGCGCGGCGCGCACGGCCGCCTGCGCGCGATCAGCGCGCGCGAGCAGCAGGTTGGCGAGGTTGGCCGCCGCGATGAGCAGCACCAGTCCCGACATCGCGAACAGGAGCGTGAGCGACTGGCCAAAGTTGCCGCGCATCAGCTGGACGCCCGACGCGGCCGACGTGACGACGATCCGCTGCTGGGGCAGCCGCGCCCGATCGCGCTCCGTCAGAAACGACTGCGCACCGAGCCAGGTCTGCAGCACGCGCGTGGCCCGCCCGTCGACCGCGGCGGCATTGGCTCCAGACGCGAGACGGCCAATCGCATACAGCCAGTCCGATGCCGGCCGCGCGAGCAGGGACGCTGCCTGGCCACGCAACACCGGCTCCTGTCCGAGCGGAAGCCAGAGGCCGGCGGGATTCGGCCGGACGGTTTCCCCGAAGAACGCTGGCGCGGCGATGCCGACCAGCGTCACCGGCAGCCCGTTGATGACGAACGCCTGTCCAACGAGAGACGGATTGCCGCCGTACTGCTCGACCCAGAGGCGATAGCTCATGACCAGGACCGGCGCCGCGCCTGGCGCATCGTCACCCGGCTGAATCAGGCGGCCGGCCGAGGCGGCGACCCCGAGCATGCGAAAGTAGTTGTCCGAGACGTACGCGGCCGGCGCCGAGCGTGCCGGGCCGCCCGCGGGCGGGCGCATCCCGGTGACCGTCGTGTTTGCCTGAAACGCCGCCAGATCGCTGAACTCGTCCAGCTCGCCCTGAAGCTGCTTGAACAGCGGATACGAGAACAGCGAGTACTCGTTCTGGAGCCCGCTGTTCACGCAGCAGTTGTTGTTGTTGCCCAGCCGGTACAGCTCCGACGGCCGGGTGACGGGCAAGGGACGCAGCATCACAGCGTGAATCAACGTGAAGATGGCCGTGTTGGCGCCCAGCCCGAGCGCGAGCGTCAGTACCGCCACGAGCGTGAATCCAGGCTGCTGGCCGAGCCGCCGCGCGGCAAACCGGACGTCGTCCCAAAGACCGTGCATGCGAGAGTCTCCCGCGTGCTTTGACGGACGGCCGGGCTTGAACGTTGACCGGGCGCTATTTCACGGTCGCGACGGCCTGCGCGATGTCGCGGAGGATGGCCTCTCGATCGTCGAAGATCATCAGGTTGACCGCGCCGTTTATCGCGACCACCGCCTTCGCCACCACCGCCATCCACAGGCGGTGGAACGTGGTTCCCGCCGGTTCAGCCATGAACTTCATCACGTCGGGCTGCCGGCCGGGGTCGGGCTCGACGGCCGGCACGGAGGGACCGATGCGGTCCTTGAATCGCTTGTTCAAGGCGCCGGCCTGTTCGGCGAAGGCCCGCCCGCCCGGGCTGGGCCCGTTCGGGTTGTCAGACATCACTTCGACGATGAACGTCGACGAGGCCTGGGACTGGATGATCCCGGGACCGGCCGGCCCCTGCAGGACGGCCATCAGCGCCGCGGCTTCAGCGTCCGGAAACAAGTCCTTGAGCTCGGCCGCCAGCAGGGCCGGCAGCTCGGCCGACTGCGAGTAGGCGTCGAGGATGCGCGTCATCCGCGCGCCGACGGCAGCACGCGCTTTCTGCCACGCCGGTAGAGTGGAGGTCCATTTGTTGCCAAGCGGCGCGGCCGGCGGCGCGCGCTGCAGGAGATCGTCGAACCGCGGATCCCAGCGCTCGGTGACGATGAGCCTCGCGACGGCAGTCATCGGCGGCGCCAGCAGTTTGATCAGAGAGTCGTTCTGCACGACTGCACCGGCCGGCGCTTGCGTCAGGTTGGCGAGAACGGCGACGAGCAGCATCACGAAAGGAAGGCGACGCATAACGACCTCCTCGCACCGAGCACCCGCACCGAGCACCCGCACCCTGCACAGTGCACTGTGCACCCACCTACCCCGGCCGCTTTTCCTCGATGACCGGCAGCCAGTATTCGCGGCTCGCGACCAGATCGGACAGCTCCCGAAACATGTTCGGGTCCACCTGCTCGGCGTGCGGCAGGATGCAGTCGCGCGTCTCGCGGAGGTAGCGCTTGACGAAGGCAAGATCGTTCACGAACCCGAGCGCGGTGAGGTTGCTGATCCGGTCGGCGAGCTTCAGCCGCTTCGCGCGCGCGCTGCCCTCGAGCATGATCCGCCGCAGGTACTCGGTCTTGGGCTCACGGACGCCGTCCACGACGCGGATCGTCACTTCCATGACGAGCGCGAAGACGGCCGGACCATCGGCGTCGATCTGGGTGATTTCCTGCTCGGTCACGCCGGGCATGTTGGGCGCGTCTTCGAACAGGTCGTGGATCACCGACGCCTTGAGCAGCACCGGATCGACCGTCTTGTAGTCGAGCAGGATGCCGAGCGTGCTGATTTGGTGGCGGAACATGTTGCTCCCGCCGCGGCGTCGCACGCCGATGAGCGCCATGGCCTTGACGATGTACGGTGCGAGGGTGATGCGGGTCAGTGAGTGCTCGAGATCGTCCATGCGTGTGCGGATTCTATATCGGCGGCGGGGCTCCGAGAGGCCTGCGGCGGTTCTACGCCTGCGCGATCGTCTCCTCGAGCTGCGTGGCGACACCGGCGGCCCAGGGATTCTTCGTGGCCTCGCCCGTCGCGCGGAGCTGCAGGAGCGCCTCGCGCGCCTTGTCCAGCTCTCCGGTCTGCACGAACACGTGGCCGAGCCGGTGGTAGTAGCGCGGCACATAGCCGGGAAAGCGATCGATCTCGGCCTCGATGTTCGAGATCGCTTCCTGGCACACGTTCATTTCTTTGGCTTTCGCGGCGACGAGCACGAGATCGAGCAGCGCCGGCAGCAGCGTCGCGCGCTGTTCGGCACGAAGGAAGGTCTTGCAGGCCCACGTCAGCGGCGGCAGCGCCGCCGCCAGATTGCCTCGCTGGAACTCGAGGAAGCCGATGGCCGCCCGCGCTTCCGCCAGCACCAGACCGAGCCGTAGGCGCTCGCCGATCTTCTCGGCCTCAGCCAGCATCTGCTGCGCTTCGGCGTCACGCGACTTGAACGCCAGTGCCCGGCCGAGGAGCGCCGAAATGCGGGCGCGCCGCGGCTCGTCGCCGACGCGACGAGCGTACGGGTAGAGACCCTCGAGGCTGTTGACCATCGCGGTCCACTGCCCGGTCAGCATGCACACAATGCCGAAGGAAATCGCCGCGTCGAGGATCGGGAGACCGTAGCGCTCGCTCACCGCTTCCTGAATGAACCCGTCCGCGGCTTCGAGCGCGCGGTCGCATTCGCCGCGATGCAGGTGGGCCAGTGCCAGATGCGCCCTGGCATCGAAGCAATCCCCGCGATAGGCCGCCCGCAGCAGCATCCGAAACCCATCGTCGGGCTCGATGTGATCGAGCTGGCCCGCGTGAAGCGCCTCGTAGCACTCGTTCGCACTGATGTCGTTGCCGTTGATGCCGCGCTCGACCAGGTGGCGGCCGAAGTTCACCTGAAACCGCCAGTAGCCGGGCGCGGCGGTCGTCGAGACGCCCAGCCCCTCGCGGTGCGTCTGACGCAGGATTTCGAACGCCCCGCGGTTCGACCGGCCCTCGACGAGCCCCGCGAGGAGGTTCACCGCGGTCACATGGCCGACCGACTCGACCCACGCGTCCACGCGCTGGCTGAGCTCGGCCAACCGCCCGCTGCGAATCGCGGCCGGATCGCCCGGCGCGTCGATGAGGTCCACCGGCGCACCCACCGCGCGGGCGACATCGACCACGCTGTCGGGTAGCGACGCGTCGTCGATCGCTCTCGCCGCCCGGCCGAGCGTGATCAGATCGGCCATGGCGGGATGCAGATCGGTCCCCGCCCGCTTCATCACGATGAACGACGGCGACGCGGGCACGCCCGCGCGCAGTCCGAGATATTCAGGCTCGTACGCGAGATCGGCGCCCGAGAACCCGACGGTCAGACACGCGTGCGACGCAAACTTCTGCGCCAGCCACTTCTGTAACGTCGCCGGGCGCCCCTGCATCCGCTGGCGCAGCGTATCGACCATCGACGCGGGCGAATCGACCGATCCGTGCACCTTGACGACGAGGAGTGGTCCCGCCGTACGTGCCCCAAGTGTCTGGAATTGATCTTCGGTGTAGCACGTCTCGTGCGGTACGCCGCGGGCGGTCAGGGCATGCTCGATCAATCGATCGAAGTTCGTCGTGACGATCGCGCGGACGTGACCGGTCGAGGCCAGTGCCGCGATCGCCTGATGGCAGGAATTGCGCTCCGCGACGTCGAGGACCTGCAGGACGCGGAAGTACTCGGCGTCGCACTCGTCTTCCATGAGCTGCGCCTGGAAGTCGGGGGGATAGCCGCCGAGCTCGTCGCGCATCTTCTTGAGCGCGCGGACGACGTCCGTTCCGTCCACGCCGTTGTGCGTCGCCTGGCTGACCCGCCTGCCGAGGCCGTCGAGGACGAGATTGTTGAAGTCGTTCCAGCCGGGAAGCGCGGTCGGCGCCGGCATCGACACGCCAGCGCCCGCAACGACGACGAGCCCGTGCTCGCGCGCGGCCTTCGCGACTTCCGCGGCGCCTGCCCACACGGCGTCATTCTAGTTGGCCGCGCCGGTTCGCGGTGTTCTTTGCGCTGGAGCGCGTTGCAGAATGCAAAAGGAGGGGCGAGCAATTCTGCAACGCGCTTTTAGTCCTGACGCAAGGCGGTCAGGGGATCCACCCGCATGGCGCGCCAGGCAGGCAGGGCGCAGGCGATCGCCGCGACGGCCAGCAGCAGCGCGGAGATGCCGGCAAACGACGCCAGATCGAAGGGCCCGACGCCGAAGAGCATCCCGGACACGGCCCGGGTGGCCAGCGCCGCGCCGGCGAGGCCGATCGCGATGCCAATCGCCGCCAGGAACAGGCCTTCCCCGAGGATGAGGCCCAGCACCCGCTGCGGCGAGGCGCCCATCGCCATCCGCAGGCCGATCTCGCTCGTCCGCTGCTGCACCAGATAGCTCAGGACACCGTAAATGCCGACCGCCGACAACAGCAGTGCCAGCGCCGCGAAGATGCCGATCACGATCATCGCGAACCGGCGCTGCGCCAGCGTCGAGGCGACGACGATCGTCATCGGCTGGACCGCAAACAGCGGCAGATTCGGATCGACCTGCTTGATCGCGTTCCGGAGCGCGGGCTCGACCTGGCCAGGCTCCCCCACCGTCCGCGCGACCAGCGCCATCGTCAGGCTCGAGCTCTGCCAGAGACAGCGATACATCTGCGCGGTCGGCTCAGCGTCGAGTTGCACGCTGCGCACGTCCGAGACGACGCCGACGATGGTCAGCCACGGCGCGGTGGACGCCGGACCGCCCGGACGGATTCGCCGGTTGATCGGGTCCTGATTCGGGAAGTAGCGCTTCGCGAACGTCTCGCTGATCACAACCACGCCGGGCATGGCCATGGTGTCCTGATCGTTGAACACGCGCCCCTGAATGACGGTGATGCCCATGGCCGCGAAGTAGCCCGGACTGGCCTGGAGCGGATCGAGCGAGTTCTGGATCGCGGTTTCCGGGGGTTGGCCCTCGATGAGGAACGGCGCGGCGCCGCGGACGCCGCCGAGCGGCAGACGCGACACCCAGCCCGCCGCCGTCACGCCCGGCACGGACTGAAACAGCTCGCTGGTCCGCTGAAAGAACGGCAGGCGCTGCTGGTGTGAGGTGTACGGCCCTTTTGACGGATCGTTCGGCAGCGGCATCCACAAGCGCGCCGTGGCGAGCCGATCGATCTCGAATCCCGGGCTCACGTCATAGAGCCGCAGGAAGCTCCGCACGAACAACGCGGCGGTCACGAGGAGCACGAGGGCCAGCGCGAACTCGATCACGACGAGCGCGCCTCTGAGCCGCGTGCGCCGCCGCGATCCCGCCTGGCCGCGGCCGGCGTCCTTGAGTGTGTCGTAGACGCCGGTCGGCGAGGCCTGCAGCGCCGGCCACAGGCCGAACAGCAGGCCCGTGCCGACCGCGAGCGCAAGGGACATCCAGAGCACGCGCCCGTTGATTGCGATCTCGGCCGCGCGCGGCAGCGCCGCCGGAATCAGCGCGGTCAGGCCGGCGAGCATCCAGCGACCGAGCACGATGCCAAGGAGGCCGCCCGAGAGTGACAGGACCGCGCTCTCGGTCAGCATCTGCCGCGCGAGACGGCCGCGCGAGGCGCCGAGCGCGCCGCGCAGCGCGAACTCGCGCGCGCGGCTCGAGGCGCGCGCGATCATGAGGTTGGCGACGTTGGCGCAGGCGATGAGCAGCACCGCGGCGACGCCGGCGAGCAGCACCAGCAATGCCGGCCGGACGCGCTCGACGAGATCGAGGTGCAGCGACAGCACGCGCGGCGCCCAGCCCAGTGTCTCCGGATAATCCGCCGGCGAGTCCGCGCGCACCGAGGTGCCGAACGCCGCGAGGCGTCGCTGCGCGTCTTCGATCGACACGCCGGGCGCAAGCCGGGCGATCGCGCCGCCGGCAATCACGCGCGCCGCGCGCGCGGGCGGCGGAAACGGCGTCGCGCCGTACCCGCTGGGACCGAAGAGCTCGGGCTCGCCCGCGATCCCGCGCCCCGGATGACGGAATCCCGGCTCGAGCACGCCGACGATCTCGTACGGATCGTTATCGACCAGGATCTTGCGGCCGAGGATGTGCGGGTCGCGCGAGAAGCGGCGCGTCCACAAGCTGTCGGTGATCACGGCGATCTCGACGTTGTGTGGCTGATGGTCGGCGGCCGTGAAGATCCGGCCGATCTGCGGCCGCGCGCCAAGCAGCGTGAAGAAGTTGGCGCTCACGAGCTGGGCTTCGATCCGTTCCGGCTCGTCCACACCCGTGAGGTTGATGTTGATGGGATAGAGGCCGGCGACATCCTGGAACACGCCGGCGCGCCGGCGAAAGTCCTCGAGCTCCGGCACGGACATCCCGATGTCTTCGATGTGACGCTTCGTGAAGTCAGCCGTCAGACGCACCAGCCGGTCCGGTTGCCAGAACGGCAGGCGCGCCAGCAGGACCGCGTCCACGACGCTCAGGAGCGCCGTCGCCATCCCGATCCCGAGCGCCAGCGTCACCAGCGCAATCGCCGCGAAGCCGCGCGCCTTGACGAGCGAGCGCAGGGCGAACCGGATGTCCTGAAGGGTTCGTTCCATGATGGCGCCGCCCGGTGCAAGGAGCGGGCCAGACGCTGAAAAAGCGGCCGATGAGATGAAGAGCGTGAAGGACGGTCGCTTTTGCTGCCGGCTCTTTGACGCGACCAGCGTCTCGGAATCGCGACCCGCCCTCCCGAAACTGCGACGCCCGGGACGAACGCTGGGACGAACGGCAGACACACAAAAAAGAGGGGCGAGGTTGCCCTCGCCCCTCCCAGTCCGGGCCGTCAGGCGTTTCTTTCTCCGTGCCCTCCGGCCGTTCTCCGTGCCCTCCGGCTTACCAGTTCACTCTGACCATCAACTGGCCGAGGCGGCCGCCCGGATCGTAGCTGTTGCTCGCATCCTGGTAGGCGCTGGTGACCTGGAAGATCGTCGCGCCGGTCCCCGGATTCGCCGAGTTGTTGAAGTTGATGTTGTCGAAGAGGTTCAGCACGGTGAAGGCCACTTCGAGGTTCGAGCGCCCCGTCAGGTTGAACTTCTTGGTGACGCCAACATCGAAGCGCGTGAACCACGGCGCGCGGATCAGCAGCGTCCGCGGCGCGCAGTCCCCCGACTTGATCTGGATGCAGCTCTCGCTGTTGGCCGGCGCGATGTAGCGGCCCTCGGGCGCCCCGAGTGCAGTGCTGTAGCCGTCCGCCGTTGTCTGGCTCACGTTGAACGCGCGACGCGTGTTCAGGATGACGTCGTCCGGCAGCATATAGACCGTCCGGAGCCCGTTCGCCGGGTCGATCCGGATGTCGTGCTTGTACATCTTCTGCAGGTCCTTCGGCGTCATGTTTACGAGGTTGACGTTGCCGAAGTTCACCATCACGGACTGGATGCGGCCGACGCCATTGAACGACCAGCCGCCGAGAATCCCATCGACGATCGGATGGGCGTCGGTCAGGAAGCGGTGACCGCGACCGACCGGCAGCGTCCAGTCCCACTGCGTCTTGATCGCGTGGCGCACGTTGGTGGACGGGTTCATCACGCGGCCGTACTTGAAGCCGAGGAACGCGGATCCGCCTTCGATCGCGTACTGATAGTTGACGCCCGCCGACAGCCCCTGTGACAGGCGGCGGCGCAGGTCGATCTGGAGCGCGTGGTAGTCGCTGTACGCGCCGCTGTCCGTGACGTTGTTCTCGTCGACGGCCGGATTGACCACGAACAGGTTCGCCGGGAGGCCGGCGGCGATCGCGTTGGCCCGGCGGGTGGCGTCGCCGTCCAGGTCGGCGGCCGAGTTGCCGGGCGACGGATTGCGGAATGCCATGTCCCCGGTGAAGCCGGTCGCGGCCCACGTCGTGCCGGTGTACGCTCCCGGATTGGCCGCATCGCGGCTCGCGTTGATGTACGCGAGGTAGGTCGGCAAGGGGGTCGTGCCCGTGCCGGCGCCGAAGTAGGCGAAGCTGCCCGCGCGGCTGCCGCCGGCGGCATTGTTCGCCCGCAGATTGGCGACTGCCAGCTTGAATTCGTTGATGAAGCCGTTCTGCTCGACGTCGCGCGCGTTGTAGTCCAGCTCCGACCACTGGTTCACGCCGCGCGTGCCGACGTAGCGGATGTCCACGGCCATGTCACGCGTGATCGAGCGCTGGAAGCTGATCGTCCAGGTGCGAGCGGAGGCGATGACGATATCCGGCGCGAACGCGTTGAGGTCGTCTGCCCGCTCGGGCCGCACTGTCGCTGGATACGTCGGCGTCTCCGGGAACGACCCTGGGTACAGCCGATTCGTCTGGCTGAGCAGCACGGGCCAGGATTCCCCCGCGGGTACCAGGGTGCCATTGCCCGCGGTACGGTTCGTGGACAGCGTGGCGCCCGGATTCGAGCCGTAGATCCCGGTCCACGCGTTGAGGCCCTGGCGTTCGAACGACTCGGAGTAGCCGCCGCGCAGCGTCGCCTGTTCCGGATCGCCCAGGATCGTTCTGAGGAAGCCATCCTGCACGTTGGGCTTCCACGCCGCTCCGATGTTCGGCGCGAAGTTGTTCCAATCGACGTTATAGCCGTTCACGCCTTTCGTCAGCTGCACGTACTGCGGCACCGCGCCGGTGTTCGTGCCCGCGCTGAAGAACTTGCACTTGTCGTAAGTGCCGCCCGATCCGAGCCCGGACATGCCGCAGACCGATTCGAGCGAGACCGCCGTCAGGTTGTTGTTTCTCGCCTTGAACGGCGTCTGGAGGTCCCAGCGCAGGCCGTAGTTCAGCGTGAGATTCGGCGTCATCCGCCAGGAATCCTGGCCGTAGAGGGAGAAGACGTTGATCGAGCCCTCGAAGCGCCGCGGGCCCAGGAACACGTACTTGTCGGTGTTGTAATCCAGGGCCGCCTGGCCGCTGACGGTCGTCACACGGCCGGTCAGCACGCCGTAGAGCAGCCGCGCGTCGCCGAGCTGCGCGTTCGACGCGCCCGGGAAGTTCGCCGTGGTGAACAGGCCAATCGCCGGATCGAAGGTGTTATTGAAGCCGAGCGAGATGCCAGGCACCTGATTCTGCGCGTTTTCCCACGCGCGCGAGTTCAGCATCGCTCCGCCGAAGTTGTAGTTGTGGTTGCCGCGCTGCCAGCTCACGCTGTTCTCGAGGCTGATCGTCGGCGCGCTGCGCCAGCTCGGGCCGTTCGTCGCAAACCAGGCGGTCGGCGTGGTCTGCCCCGAGAACTCGGGGAACGAGATCGCCCGCCCGCCCGTGTCGTCGAACGTCTGCGGCCCGTTGCTCGACGGATTGCCGAAGTTGGACGAGCCGCCGAGTGCGGTGATGCCGCCCCGGAGCTCGTTGACGAGATTCGAATTCAGCGCCGACCGCAGCGTCACCGAGTAAAGCGGACGAGCCGATGTGAACAGCCGGTAGTTCGGCGCGCCCGGGAACCGCGCGTCGACGCCGTTCAAGTAGTCCGGATCGCGCGTGGCCCAGATTTGCTGGTAGGAACCGCTCAGCCGGTGACGCGTGCTCAGGTTGTAGTCGATCTTGATCGTCGGCTGATGCTCGAAGAGCTTGCCCGGGCTCTGCCAGGCATAGCTGTTGAACAACGGGTTCGTCGTGGCAGTAGCCAGACCGGTGGTGCCCATTGCGCTCTTCATTTGATTGAAGATCTTGGTGATCGTCGGATCTGGTGTCGAAATCTGCCCGTTCCTCGCCGCGAGCTCCAGGACGTTGATCTGCTGGACCTGACCGCCGACCGTGTATCGGAAATTGCCGGCCATGGCGTCCGGGTGAATGGCGGTCCGCGTCCGCGTGAAGCTGTTCGGGAACCGCAGCTGTTCGTAGTGGAAGAAGTAGAACGCCGTGCCGCGGCCGTCGTAGACGCCGGGGACGACGATCGGGCCGCCAATGCGGCCGCCGTACTGATTGAGCTTGACGTCGTTCTTGGGCAGGCCGTTGCGTTCGTTGAACCAGTAGTTGGTGTTCAGGCTGGGATTGCGCCAGTACTCGTAGGCGCTGCCGGCGACGCGATTCGTGCCCGAACGGGTCGCGAAGTTGATCGTCACGGCGCCGCTGCCGCCCTGGTTCGAGCCGGCCACCGCGGTGGTCACCGTCACAGCTTCGACCGCGTCCTGCCGCGGCGTCACCGAGGCAAAGAAGCCGTCGGTCGAGCGCAGGAAATTGTCGTTGTTGCTCACGCCGTCGAGCGTGATGTTCATCATCGACTCGGGCAGCCCGTTGACCGTTGAGTCGCGATTGACGCCAGACGTGTTGACGCCCGGCAGGAACGTCACGGCGTTGAGCGCATTGCGCGTCGCCGTCGGCATCCGGTTGAGCTGGTCGGCGTTGAGCGTGGACGAGATCGTCGCCGTCTGCGTGTTGATGAGCTCGCTGCTGCTGGCGACCGTGATCGTCTCGCTGAGCGTCCCGACTTCGAGCACCGCCTTGATCGTCGCCGGCTGGTTGGGCGCCACGCGCACTTCCGGCACCACGGCCGTCTTGAAGCCCGTGAGCGTCACGGTCACCTTGTAGGCGCCCGGATTCAGAGCGGGAACCGAGAACGACCCTTCCTGGTTCGTGACGGTCGTAAAAGAAGCGCCCGCGGCGTTGGTCACGAGGACTGTCGCGCCCGGAATGACACCGCCGCCGCTGTCGACGACCGTGCCCGAAATGGTGGATGTGGATGCGCCCTGCGCGTAGGCAGAGCCGGTGGCCAGTGCCACGAGAGCGATCGAGACTACCAGCCTTCTCAAAGCGTGCGTCATGTCAACGTTCCTCTGGAATGCTGGCTAGGGGAATATCGATGCAAGGTCTCCCCAGCCAGTCCGGTATTCGATTTGGATCATGGCAAGGTATACCGGAACCACGGAACTCAGCAAGTGTTCGACCGATCACAATGGTGACCGTTGACTGTTGAGACGTGACCAACCGATCGTTTCAAGCGGCGGATCGCAAGCGGCCCTCCCACTCGTCCCCGAATCGTGTCCGGATTCGAGCGATTACTCGTGGCCAGTACCACCATTCAGCCGTGCCGGTCGCCGCTGCCGACAACGTAGAATGAGCGCCCGGAGGGTCTATGCAGGCATCGAAACTGGTCATCGTGGTCACCGGCGCGATCGCGATCGGGTGGCTCGGCGGCGCGTCGGCGCAGGCGGGGCGGCGGTACATCGAGCCACGTTCCGCCGGCTCCACCGGAGGGCCGTTCAGCGGCGCCGTGCAGGTGGACGACGCGCTGTTCATCTCGGGCGCGCTCGGTCTCGAGGCGAACAACCAGGTCCCGGCCAGCGCCGAAACCGAAGCGACGAACGTGCTGAACAACGTGCAGAACACGCTCAAACAGGCCGGCATGACGATGGACGATCTGGTCAGCGTGCAGATTTTCTGTTCGGACGTCGCGCACTACGACGCGTTCAACAAGATCTACCGGACGTACTTCAAGCGCGAGTACCCGGCGCGCGCGTTCCTCGGATCGGGCAAGCTACTGTTCGGCGCGCGATTCGAGGTCCTTGGCGTCGCCGTGAAACGCTAGGGGACGGGTCTCGACCCGTCCCCTACAACAGCCGCAACTGTCGGGGCCCCTTCGGTGGACGGGCGTCGTCGAACACCGTGCGGCCGCCGAGGCTGGGCGAGATCGCGCGTTCGTGGGCCAGCGCCGCGTCGAAGTCGGCGTCGGGCGCGACGCGCTGTTCGATCGCGCGCACGAAACGGTCGAGCCGCTGCATGCCGTCGAGCCGGTCCGGATCGCCGAGCCGCGCACGGTCGAGCGCCCGGCGCAGCACCGAGATCGACGCGTCGTAGGTGTGGAGCGGCACCGGAAACGGATGGCCGTCCTTGCCGCCGTGCGCGAACGAAAACCGGGCCGGATCTTCGAAGCGCGTCGGCGTCCCGTGAATGACCTCGGCGACAAGAGCCAGCGACTGAAGTGTTCGCGGTCCGAGCTGCTCGACGAGCAGGAGTGAAGCAAAGTCGGCGAGCTCGCGTTCGTAGGCCAGGGCGAGCACGGCGCCGAGGCGTTTGAGATCGACATCCTCCGAGCGCACGTCGTGGTGGCGCGGCGCCGACCACTGACGAATCTCGCGCAAGATCCGGTCGGGGTGCTCGCGCGAGATGGCGAGCATCGCCTCCTGCGCCGGGCGCGCGCCGGCGTCCACCAGATTCTGAATCACCCCCGTGCGCTCGCCGACGATGGCCGTGTGCGGCTCGCACGTGAAATCGCGTACCGCGGCCGAATGCCAGTGATAGCGTCGCGCCAGGCGCTGCCGCTCGTTCATCCCCTGCTGGACCACGGCCCACTCGCCGGACGCCGACACGATGAACCCGTGCAGGTAGATCTGAAAGCCGTCGGCAATCGCGTTGTTGTCGATGCGGGCCGTCAGGCGGCTGGTCCGGACCAGCGCGTCGCCGTCGAGACTGGCGCGTTCGGCCACCGCCCGCAGCTCGTCGGGCGCCCGGCGCGAATGGCGGCCGCGGCCGCCACAGACGTAGAGGCCCAATTCGGCCGCGCGCGGGTTCAGCCCGCGCTTGAGTGCGCCGAGCACCGACGTGGTGATGCCCGACGAGTGCCAGTCCATGCCCATCACCGAGCCGAGCGCCTGAAACCAGAACGGATCGCTCAGCCGGCTCAGCAGCTCCGACGGACCGTAGTAATGAATCACGCTCTCGGCAATCGCCGTCCCGAGCGTGGTCATCCGCGTCGCGAGCCATGCCGGCACGCGCCCGCCATGGAGCGGCAAGTCGGCAACCCCAGACCGCTTCATGTGTCCATTGTCTCATTGCGAAAAGCTTCACCATGAAGAGGTGAAGCAGTGAAGGAATTCTTTGGGGGACAGACTGCTTGCCGCGTCTGAATCGCTGACAGATCGTGAAGAGGAGGGGCGGACTTCAGCCCGGCTTGATGGCCGGCTAAAGCCCGGCCCGTCCACCCATCAATGCATTGACCACCGGACAGGTTTTTCGACTCCCGACCCAGCGAGACAAGCGGCCTAGGCCCAAGGAGTTCTTCACTTCTTGACCTCTTCATGGTGAAGCTTTTGTGCGCGTGAAGAGCTACCGCCAGCTGTAGGCCCGGCGGGCGCGGACGGTGAGGCCGGGCCGTTTGACGCTCACGTCGATCGTGTGGATACCGGAGCGCTCGACGCCGCGCGGCGCGAAGTGCATCACGTAGCTGGCGCGGAAGTCCGCCAGCAGCCGACGGAACCTGGCGCTCAGGTTCTCCCCTGCGTCAACCGATTCGACGGTCCCGCCGGTCTCGCGGCTGAGCGCGGTCAGGAACTGGGTCCGCGCGACGACCGCAGGTGTCGCCGGTGTCGTGATCACGCCCGAGATCAACCGGGCCGACGCCAGCACGAGGTCGAGCGTCGGCGTCGTCCGGCGGACGACGTCGAGCAGGAGATCATGGTCCGTGACGCTGTTGCTGTCCTCGCCGTCACTGAACAGGACGACGAGCTGACGGCGGCCGGCGACGGCGGGGGTGGCGAGCGACACGGCAATCGTGTCCAGCAGTGCGGTGCTGCCGAACGCGCGGATGCCCGTGAGCGCCGCCTCGGTGGCCGACGCGGGCGCGTCGAAGTCCAGGATCCGCTTGATCCGCATGTTGAACGTCAGGAGCTTCAGCCGGTCGTTCGTGTGGAGGTCGGCGCGCAGCTGCTGCACGGATCGGCGCAGTTGCTCGAGCACGTCACCGCGAACGCTGGCGCTGATGTCGAGCGCGATCGTGAGGTCGATCGGCAACTGTTCGCGGCTGAAGTCGGCGATCTCCTGCGGCGTGCCGTTGTCGAGCAGGACGAAGTCCCCCGCGGCGAGCCCCGCCACCGGCCGGCCCCGGTCCAGCACGGCCACATCGACGCGCACCGTGTCGGCGGTCGCGCGGAACGCGGGTGTTTGCGGCTGACCCAACATCAGGGCGTTCGCGGCGACGATGACGAGGACTCGGGTGCCGGTCATCGACCCGCCTCGCGCAACCGCGTGAGCAGCGCCTGAAAGTTCCTGAACTCGCCCTGCTCGTACGTCCACCACGGATCGATCGACGTGTCGGGCGCGGCCTGCACGGCGTCGGCGAGCTGTTCCGCCTCGCGGGGCTCGCCTCGCGCGATGAGGAGCGTCATCAGCGCGACACGCGCCGATTGGGCACTGGGGAGCACGGTGAGCGCCGATCGAAAACTGGTGGCGGCCTCGTCGGTCCGGCCGCGCGCACGGAGAATCAGGCCGCGGACGAGGCTGGCGAAGTATCGCACCGGCGGATCGTCGGACGGCGCCGCGACGCCGTCGATCCACGCGAGCGCGCGATCGGCCGCGCCGATCCGATGCGCCAGCCAGGCGGCGCGAACCCGCGCTTCGTCGCTCGTGGCCGGGAACGTGATGGCCGTTTCGTACAGCCGCAACGCATCGCGCGCCGCCGGTGTGTCCGCGAACTGGCCCGCGCGCTGGTCGGCGGGTGGCCGCGCCGCCCCGAGCTTCCAGCGCTGTTCGGCGGCCACGGCGCGGGCCAAAAAGAGCCGCGGCTCCTGTGGGCATCGCAGCACCGCGCCGCTGGCGATGACTTGCGCGATCTCCGGCTGCCACAGCCCGCCGAGCCCGGCCATCGCGGTCAGGTTCCACGAGCACTCGAAGGCGTCGGCCTCGAGCGAGAGCCTCACCGCGGCGCTGTACTCCGCGAGCAGCTTGATCGCCTCGTCACGCGCGAAGCCGTTGCCGCTCGCCAGGCCAGCGAACGCCAACTCGAGCGCGAACACCGCCGTGCGGCGCGGCGCCGTCGGCCAGGGCGCGTCGGACGCGCGGAAGTCGCGAATCAGGTTGGCGAGCGACGTCGACCGCGCCAGGACGGCGTTCACGGCGGCGTAGTCGCCACGCTCGTACGCGGCCGCGACCGACGCGCCCGGTTCCGGCAGCGGATGTGGCCGGACCGCTCCGGCGGCCGGGGTCAATGTCACCGGCGGCCCTGTCGTCTCGATCGCGGTGGCCGCGGCGGCGGCCGCCGCCGCGGTCGCGGCCTCACGCGTCGGCACGACCACCCACGACCGGCCGCGCACCGTCGCGTCGCGCTGGGTGACCTTGACCTGGATCTGATGCGTACGCCCGTCCCGATCGGAGTCCGCCGGCTCGACGCCGAGCAGGTAGTAGCTGGACAGCTCCGTCAGCACGCGATCGAAGGCCTGATCGCCGTTCCCCGCCAGCACGCGCATCAACGCGCCGCCCGCGGTGCCCGAGAACACATCCAGCCAGCGTCCGAGCAGCGCGCTGTCGCGGGCCGCGTGCGTCAGCGTCGCGTTCGCCCGGCGGGTCTCGGCGCGGTACTGCTCGATCCAGCTTTGATCGATGAAGAGCGTATACAGCGCGGTATTCGCCTCGGCAGTCGATTTCCCGAGCCGCAGCGCGAGCTCGTCGAGGTTGGGCCGCGCGCCTGGCGTATCGCTGGCGAGCCGGCCAGCGCTCGCGAGCACGACGGTCTTGCGGCCCGGCACCGCGGCGAGCTGGCGCATCAGCGAGGTCAGCATGCTCAGGCTCGCGTGCGCTTCGCCCTCGTACGCGAGCGTCTGCCCTCTCGCTGTCGCGGCCAGCCGGCCCCGGCACTGCATCACCTCGTCGCTGGCGATGGGCGTGCCGCAGATCTTCAAGGCGATGTCCGCACCGGAACCGATCTCCCGGTCGGCCCAGAGCGCCAGGTCGATCAGCTCCGACGGCCGGAGATGGAACTCGCCTTCCACCGCCCCGTCGCGCTGCCCGGCCACGGTGTTCAACGCGCGGATGAGCACCTCGCGATCGGTCGTGGGATCGATCTTCGGTCCCAGCGGAAACGCGAAGAGCCCGACGAGATCATTCGGGGGCAGGCGCTCAATGAAGGCGCGCGCCGCCGCGGCCACGCCGCGCGCCGAGGGTCCGTCGAAGCTGCCGCAGTCCACGGCGACAATGATCACGCGCGCGGGCGGTGCGATCGCTCCGGCTGGCGCCGCGCGCGGCGCCTCGGGCGGCCGACCGCCGCGCGCCGCAGGCGCCGGAACGCTCGCGGATCGCGTCTCGATGAGATCGGCCGACACGACGCGCCGCCGGCGGCCATCGATCGTGACCTCGAATTTGTCCGGACCGAGACCGGTCACGGGCACGCCCCGCCGATCGACGACCTGCACATCGACGGCGATGAGATCGATCGCGCCGCGGAAGACCTGGCCGGATTGCGGCGCGGCGCGCAGGAGGACGGCCGCCGCCGTGATCGCCGCGGCGAGTGTGGCCGTCCTGACCCGGCGCCTCATCGGCGACAGTGTAGGGCATCAGGGCGCGGAGACGATGCGAATGTACGGGCGTGGCGCCCGCCATCCCGCCGGGTAGAGCTGCTTCGCTTCGTCGTCGGACACCGATCCCGCGATGATCACATCGTCGCCCGGCGCCCAGTTCACCGGCGTCGCCACCCGGTGCTTCGCCGTGAGCTGCAACGAATCCAGCACATTCCCGGCGATCGAAACCGCGACCGGATTCTGTGTGCCGTCCTGGTGCTTTCGTCGGGTCGCGAACGCGATGAAAAAGGGCGCCCCCTGATCAAGTCACAACGCCGCCCTCATCGCGCGCGGCCCTCCGCCCCCGACGTCGCGGCGGCCGCGGCGGCCTGTTGCCGCCGACGGGCTCGCGAGGCGAGCACGATCCCGAGCGCCAGCCCCAGGCCGGCCCCGAGGACGCCGCCGATCAACTGGCCGCGCATCAATCGGGTCGTCGCGTAGCGGATGACCTCGGGAATCTGCACCACGGCCTGTATTTGAGCGCCATGCGGCAAGCCGCCAGGTGAGGTGTACCACGACAGGGCCGGCGGCACGATGTAGGACGCGGCCACCACGCCAAGCAGGGCTCCCGACAGCATCAAGAGCAGATACGTTTTCATTACGCGCTCCAAGTCGACGCGGAGGGATGCGTCAGTGTAAGAACGAGCCTTGCCAGGCGGCGCGGAGATCACCCCCCGCAGGCGTGTAATATCACGGAACTCAGGAATGAATGCCTGGTTGAGTGCCGCGCTCGTGTCGCTGGCGTTGAGCCTCCCGGTCGGGTTGCCGGGCGACGCCGCGCAAACATCCCCGCGACGGGTCACCGTGGACCTGCTCAAGTCGCTGAAGGCGACGAGCAACGATCCGTCGGGCGACGCCTTTGTCGGATCGCGCGCGGACCTGGCGCAGCTGGTCGACGCCATCGTCGCCGACTCGTCGCTCGTCAGCCCGACCTATCTCTTCCTGGCATCGAAAACGGCGTTCACCCTCCAGCGCACCGAGGACGCCGCGTTCCTTTTCTACGCGGCGCAGCTGCGCGCCGCGTTCGACTTCGGTCGCTATGACATCTCGAGCCGGCCGGACGGCAACAACGCCGCGACGTACCTCGGCTTCCTGCGAGAGACCATCGGGATGAGCGTGAACCCCGCGATCATGCGCGAACCGAAGGGATTCGCCGCGGTCATCGATCGGCTCGATCGCTGGGAGATGGTGCCGTCGCGCGACGCCTTCTACCCCGAGTTCGCCGACGCGAAGGGCTTCAAGGTCGCGCCGGACCAGTGGGCCGCCGCGGCCGCGAAGATCAAAGAGGGATTCATGACCCAGTTCGGGCGGCGGCAAGCGCGCCTCCTGAACGATCCCGAGTACTTCGGGGCGTTCCGGTTCGTCCAGGCGATGAACTTCGGCGAGCAGCCGGACACGGCGGACAATCGTGCCCGGTATCAGAAGAGCATGGCCACCATGGAGGCGACCGAGGCCCGGCTGTTTCCAAAGGAGTCCACCGGGTCCCCGCCGGCGACGCAGAAGCCGGCGCCAGCCCGCCCGGCGGCGCCAGCCCCGGCCCCCGCGTCAACGACGACGGCCGAGCCGCCGCCGGCGGCCGCGACGTCCGGCCCGCTTCGCGCCGGTCAGGGTGGCGTGCCCGAACCGAAGGTCCTCAAGCGCGTGGAACCGGAATTCCCGGCCGGCGCCAAAGGCACCGTGATCATGGAGGTCACGATCGGGATCGACGGGTTGGTGACCGAGGTCAGAATCCTGCGCAACGCACCCGGAATCGACGCCGCCGCGGTCAGGGCAGTACG